>WNFE01003649.1_pt1 | contig 11725 bp, 9 predicted proteins | sample 5400451 | NCBI WGS metagenome assembly WNFE01 (sample SAMN13153344, study PRJNA577476) | soil metagenome | isolation source: 200 cm saprolite under Douglas fir tree site 2 hole 2 | place: USA:California | collected 2015-04-18
AAAGAAGGAGCTGGAACAAGCGCGCATGGCCGGTGCTGGCGACATGCAGGTTCAGCAGGTGGTGCGCTCGGGGGCAAAAGTTGGACGCAACGATCCTTGCCCTTGCGGAAGCGGCAAGAAATACAAGAAATGTTGCGGGGCGAATTCGTAATTCTCTCGCCTCCCAACTTTCATGAATTGTCATCCCGAGCGAAGCGAGGGATCTGCATCTTGCGGCGAAGTGCAGATCCCTCGCTTCTCCCTCTCCGTCTCTGCGGTTAAAGACCTTTTGATTTCTTGTGCAGTGCCCGAAACGTCATTTCCGCGGCTGTGCTGCGAGTCGCGCGTTTCCATGCGAAGAACAGCTCCGCGTAAGTTTGCGTGATGTAATGTGCACGGTCCTTCGATCTCGCCGAAGTTTCCAATCGGAGTCTCATCCAGCACCAGATGGCCAGTGCCGTCTCTCCACTCCGCGCGGTATTTTTCATAGCGAAACGTTGGAGCGAACCCAAGCGCACGCAGAATGGCGTCCATCTGCTCGCCGTTCTCCACACGCGTTTCCAGCTCAACCCGCACTTTATGGCGACCAGCCTTGCCTTTCGCCTTGTGCGTCAGTACCCAGGTCTCGCCATACTTGCGGAGCCGCAGCAGTTCGCCCCGTTTGCGCAGCTTCTGGCCGGGCAGGTCGTAAAGTGAATTCATTTCGTGGGTCGAGCGGGTGAGTTGTTTGAAGCCCGCCTGCTTCAACGCCCGGGTGAGTGCGGTCAGATTTTCAATCCGAAACTTAATTTCGATTTCGTTCGGCATCCCGAAATCATAACCGCCGAGACGCCGAGGAACGTAGGAAAACGCGAATCCCGAGCTCTGCAGCCGCAGGCAGACTGCCGAGCTTGTGCTCGGCTTGGACCCTTCGACTTTGCTCAGGGCAGGCACACGAGGGCGCCCGTCCCTACACGAACAGGCCAAAGCATTTCTCGGCGCACTCTGCGTCTCGGCGGTGAAAAGCTTTTGACTTAAGACTTCGGCTCGACCTCGGACTCTCGCTCCCGCCGATGGAACCAGCTCATGTGCGGTAGATCGCGCTCCACCTTTCGCCGTTTCGCGATCAACTCCGCCGTGATCGACACGGCAATCTCCTCCGGCGTAACTGCCCCAATGTCCAGCCCGACTGGGGCGTGGACTCGGTCAAACAAATGCGCTGGAAGACCTTCGGCTTGCAGCTCTTTGAAGATGGTGATCGTCTTTCGCTTCGAGCCAATCATCCCGACGTAGCGTGCCGGAGTCTGCACCGCCCAGCGCAGCATCCGCATATCGTCGCGGTGCCCGCGCGTGACGATAACGATGTACGAAGACTCACTGGGCGCGAGCTGCGCCGCGGCCTTGTCGAAATCTTCGGCGATTACCTGCTGCGCCTCGGGGAAGCGTTCGCGGTTTGCGTACGCCTCGCGATCATCCACCACAGTGACGTCGAATCCTGCGATGCGCGCAACTTTGTAAAGGCTTGCTGCTACGTGACCTGCGCCGAAAATATAAAGGTCTGCTGGAGGTAAGATCGGCTCCACGAAAATCTCGAGCGTCCCGCCACAGACGAGGCCGGTGTCGTATTTCGGATCCTGATTCAGATCAAAGGTCAGGGTCCGCGGTCGCTCCGATTCCATCACTTCGCGCGCCGCCTGCCACACCTCCGCCTCAACGCAGCCGCCGCCTATTGTCCCGACGATCGAGCCGTCGTCGCGCACCAGCATCTTTGCCGTTTTGAACGAAGGAATCGACCCGCGCACATTCACAATGGTCGCCACCGCCCCGCGCCGTCCGTCTTTTCGCAACCGGACGATCTCCTCGTAGAGGTCCATAGCATTGATTATGGTTTGCGGAGCAGAGAAGGTCAATGGAAGGGCGGCAGCAATGGGTTCCGGTTGGAAGCGGAAGGAACTCGTGGCACTATTAAACGCGAAACCGCAAGGAGCCCTCTGTGAATGGGATTTCGCTTTTGGAGAAATGGTATTCCGCCAGATGTAACGGCACCTGGGAACATGGCTACGGGGTCAAGATCGATACCATCGACAACCCAGGATGGACGGTTCGGATCGGACTGCGCGGGACCGCTAAAGAGAATTCGAGGCTTGAGAGGGTGAAGATAGATCGGACGGAAGATAACTGGATTCACTATTGGATCGAGAAGAGCGAATTTCACATGCGCTGCGGAGCGCTCAATCTTTCTGAGGCGATTCAGTTGTTCGTCGATTGGTTTGATTCAAATTCAAAATGACCATCGTTGCTTTTCGTGTGCCTTCGTGACTTCTGCGGTTTGTGCTAGCTTGTAGGGTCAAATCGCCGTTATCTACTCTGCAGGAGCGCCCATGAAAGCCGTTCGCATTCATCAGTTCGGTGGACCCGAAGTCCTCACGTACGAAGACGTCCCCGATCCCAAGCCGCGTAAAGATCAAGTCCTCATCCGCGTGCGGGCATGCTCCCTGAACCATCTCGACCTCTTCGTGCGCAAAGGACTGCCCGGCGTTAACCTGCCGCACATCCTCGGAAGCGACATGGCCGGCGAAATCGTCGAAGTCGGCGAGTACGTCACCGACCTCAAGCCCGGACAGCGCGTGCTGATCGCGCCGATGCATTTCTGCAATCACTGCGCGAAGTGCGTTGCTGGATTGCAGAATCAGTGCCGTCAGTTCACCGTGCTCGGCAACGCCGTGGACGGAGGCAACTGCGAACTCTTCGCTATTGCGGCCGTCAACGTCATCCCGATCCCCGACTGGCTCGATTTCAATGAGGCCGCCAGTGTTCCCCTGGTGTTTGTCACCGCGTGGCACATGCTCGTGGGACGAGCCGCGATCCGTCCTGGCCAAACCGTCCTGGTGCTGGGAGCGAACTCAGGCGTGGGCATTGCGGCGATTCAGATCGCGAAGATGTTCCACGCGCGCGTGATTGCTACCGCGGGCGATGAGCGCAAAATGGAGCGCGCCCGCGAACTCGGCGCCGATTTCGTCATCAACCATTATGAGCAGAAGATTTCGGGGGAGGTCCGCAAGATCACTAACTTCGAGGGAGTCGACATCGTTGTCGAGCACGTCGGCCTGGCCACCTGGGATGAGAGCGTGCGGTCGCTCAAGGCTGGCGGCACGCTCGTGACCTGCGGCGCGACCACGGGACCGAAGGTCGAACTCGATCTGCGGTTTCTGTTCTCGCGCCAGCTTTCGTTGCTTGGGTCATACATGGGGACGATGAGCGAACTGCATGAAGTGCTCGGGCACGTATTTGCGGGACGTCTCAAGCCCGTCATCGACCATACGTTCCCCTTGAAGGAGATACGCATTGCCCACGAGTATATGGAGAAGAGCCAGATGTTTGGCAAGATCGTGTTGAACCCGTAGGAGTTTTCATTCTTCGCACGACGCGGGCAGAGGACGAAGGTAAGATCCGCACAGAGTGCAGGTAGAGAAGAAGCCATCGCGAAGATCAAAGCACTTGCTGAGGACGTCGGCATAAAAGTCGCCTTAGGCAGGTGCGGGGACGGCCGGCGAAAATAAAGCCGGAATCCGGGCTGGCGACGAAACCTCAGACTATTCAAACGGGCGACCGAAGTACGTCAGCGCCCAAAGCGCAATGAGGAAAACGCTCAACAATGCCTGAATACCAGAAATAACCCGTACCCAGCCCGTTGCCTTGAGCGTAAATTCCCTTGGCTGGATTCGGTAGATCCAGCTCCCGATATTCAGTTCTTTCCAGCCGATTTGCGCGGCTGAGATCAGGCTGAAGTAGAGTGCCACGAGTACGGCGCGCGCTATTTTGCTGACGCTACCATGCCCCGGATAGTCAGCGGTTACTCTTACCGCTTTCGGTTCGAGCGCTGGTCTTTTCTCCACCCCATCATCTGCCCATAGCGCCCATATTTCGGCATTTCCCGAAACTCGCAGGGCCGCCAGATAGGGAATGGCGAATACCAGAATGAGGAGGCATACGATCTTCAGCGGCCGCCAGGGGACCATTCCCCACTGTGAAGTGAGATCAAAAAGGACATAATTAAACAGCGCTTCCGCCGTTGTCGAATGTTCCAGAGTCTCGGTCCTTCGAATTGCGCACGTCACTTCGCGTTCTTGCTGCCGGAACCCTCCTTTCTTGAAGGCATCCCGCAATTCCACAAGGGAGCTTGGAGTCGATGCATACCGCATTTTCGAGAGTCCGGTGGCGGAAGCGATTCGCGGAATAATCGGAAGTGCCCCGGCTTTTAGCTCAAAGGTTACGAAATCAACGCGGGCTCCGGACAGGTCCGTTCCGCTCAGATCACTCTCAAAGCGCAATACCTCGTTGTTGATATTGTTGTATTCAAGTCCGAAGCGGGCGCCGCGCAAGTCAGATGAACTCAGGTCAGCGCCGCTGAGGTCCGCTCCCTGCAAATCGGATTTCGCCAGAATCGCGCCCTGCAGAATCTTATGACTTCCAAGTTTGATGAATTTCAGGTTTGCTTCGCAAAGATTTAGTTGTGGAAGAACCCGATTAACAGCGCTATCCATTCGCGCGTCGATTCGATCCAGCTCTTTCTGTAGTACCTCCTGCCGCTTCTCTTCTGCAGGCGTCAACTCGTCCTTGTCCTCCAGACTGTCGAGCTCGTCCATAATTCTGAATTCATGATCAGCGGCATTTCCAAAATCCAATGCCGCCCTCTCCTCCAGGTAGTCGTGTCGCTCCACGAGGCCATTAAATGTGTCTGAATTTACCAGCTTCCCTCGATTGGGACCGTTGCACTCTGGGCGTGGCCCCTCGATTATCCTTGCCAAGGCGAATGTCCTTGGGATGGAAACCCGGGCCTGCTGAGCAACTCTCTTGATAGTTGAGCAGCCCGACATCGCAAGTTCGGCGGTAGTTCCAGCAAATAACGCGGCCAAGACCAGGGTTTTCGCATCGATTGCCTCGCAACTTGCAAAGATAAACCTCGATATCAGTCTCGTGGCTCTGTCCCGCAAGAGTACAATCAGCGCCGCGTGTTCTTCAAGATCATTGGCCGCATCTCGGATATTGAGACGATCGCCTCGGGCAAAGGCATTCGGGAGCGCCGGCGGTTACGAAAGCTCTATGGCGGACAGCGCTGGAGAAAGTTGAAAGGAAACGCAGCGGTCAAGTTGGCGGATGGTACGATATGTCATGCAGAAGTGCACTGGTACGAAGCGCATGGCACTGGCGCTAAAGAGTTCAAGATCAAGCGCATTTTGGAAATCCAATGAAGCGAACTGAGCCGCGATTCGTCGTCTGCGTGAAGAACAAGGGCTATGCTGCATCGCTCGAGTTGCGGAAGCTCTACCAGGTGGTCCCCGATGGGCTCGCGGCAAAGCTCCACCAGATTCGCGTGATCGATGAGTCTGGTGAGGACTATCTTTATCCAGAAGAATACTTCGTTGCCGTGCAACTTCCCCAATCGACGGAAAAAGCAGTTCGGCGTGCGGCCGCCGTCAGAGATTGAAGTGAAGGACGTTGCCTGCTGGCCCCTCCGTTCCCTTCGTTTCTCTGCGCACTCAGCGTCCTCTGCGGTTAAAATATACTCATGGCGCAAGAACTGAGCTTCGGTCCCTACGTCGATATCGAAAACGGCAAGAAGGTAGTTAAGGAACTCGTCTTCGGAGACGGCGTGCCCGAAGGCATCGTCATGACCACGCTCGACTCGACCGTCAACTGGATGCGCAAGAATTCCATCTGGCCGATGACATTTGGGCTGGCCTGCTGTGCGATTGAAATGATGTCGATGGGCGCGTCGCGCTTCGATATCGCGCGCTTCGGAGCCGAAGTGTTCCGCCCGTCACCGCGGCAGTCGGACTTGATGATCATCGCGGGCCGCGTCTCCAACAAAATGGCCCCCGTAATTCGCCAGCTTTGGGAGCAGATGCCGGAACCGAAGTGGGTCATCTCGATGGGGGCGTGCGCAACTTCCGGTGGCGTTTTCAACAATTACGCGCTCGTGCAGAGCGTGAATCAGGTCATTCCCGTGGATATCTACGTCCCCGGCTGTCCGCCGCGTCCCGAGCAGTTGATTTACGCGATCACGCTGCTGCAGGAAAAGATCATGTTAGAGCGCGGGACGGTGAAGAAAGCGTTGAATCTGGTCCCGGCGGGCGAGTAGTGGAGGGACGGGCGTCTCGCCCGTCGGGCCGGGCGCGGACGCCAGGCTCTCCATTTGTGCGTTTGCGTAAAACGTGAAATTCACGTGCGTTAAAAGTCAAGCACTTACTCCGATCGAGCCCAGAAAAGCTGAAATTTGATTACCGCATAAGCTGTAAAATTCAGCGATGTCTTTAGCATATCCTGAAAGTTTCGTCAGCGCCGAAAAGACGCAAGTTCCGCGCCGCGCAGCCATACATATTCCCGAGCGCCTGGGCGTAACTTCCGGATTGCCGACCACTCGCCCATAATCGTCGCATCCACGTGCAACGTGCCGCAAAGGCTATAATTGCGCGCACACATGGCCCTCACCTCTGGCACGAAACTCGGCCCTTACGAAATCCAGTCTCCGCTGGGTGCTGGAGGCATGGGTGAAGTGTATCGCGCACGGGATACTCGGCTCGACCGAACCGTCGCCGTCAAGGTGCTTACTTCGCACCTGTCCGACAATCCTGAACTGAAGCAACGGTTCGAGCGCGAGGCGAAGGCGATCTCGTCGCTGAACCATCCGAATATCTGCACGCTGCACGACGTTGGATCGCAGGATGGCGTCGACTTCCTGGTGATGGAGCACCTGGAGGGCGAGACGCTGGCCCAGCGCATGCGCAAAGGGCTGCTACCGCTCGATCTGGCGGTGAAGGTTGGCTGCGAAATCGCCGACGCCCTGGACAAGGCACACCGTGCCGGCATCGTACATCGCGATCTGAAGCCCGGCAACGTGATGTTGACCAAGGCAGGCGCGAAGCTGCTGGACTTTGGATTGGCCAAGCCACTGAACACCTTGGTGGCGGCCAGTGGTTCGGCGCCGCTGGTTTCCGCAGCCCTGACGATGAGTTCGCCCAGCCCCCAGCTTTCGCCGCTCACCTCACACGGCACCATCGTTGGGACAATGCAGTACATGTCTCCGGAGCAGATCGAAGGCCGGGAAGCGGATGCGCGCAGCGACATCTTCGCCCTCGGGGCGGTGCTCTACGAGATGGTCGCCGGCAAGCGCGCGTTTGAAGGTAAATCGCAACTGACGGTGGCGTCGGCGATCCTGGAAAAGGACCCGGAGCCGATTTCGACATTGCGCGCCAACGTTACTCCCGCATTGGCGCATGTGATTGACGGCTGCCTGAACAAGGACCCGGAGCAAAGGTGGCAGAGCGCCGGTGACATCAGCCGCGAGCTGAAGTGGATCAGCAACGCGGTGCCGGAAGCAGCCATCGCCTCCACGCCGCGGCCAGCAAGACAGGTGTTGGTCTACGGTGGCGTTGCCGCGCTGCTGCTGATTGCGACTATCGTGCTTGCGGTCAAGTTGCTGACGCGCACTCCCGCTGAGCAGTGGAAGCTCCAGTCGGACAGCGATAAGCACGATGTCGTCGATGCGGAATCCGCCGCCATCCAGCTTTCGGCCGATGGAAGTAAGCTGGCATTTGTCGCTGCCGACGCGCACTCAGCAATCTTCGTGCGCGATCTGAGGACGGGCAAGTTAGACCAACTCAAAGGCACGGAAGGTGCACTGTTCCCGTTCTGGTCGCCGGATGGACGTGCGATCGGGTTCTTCGCCGGCGAAAAACTTAGGACCGTGTCGCTCGACCAAGGTACGGTGCAGGCACTGTGTGACGCTCCCAATGGCAGGGGAGGAACCTGGAACACCGATGGCCAGATTGTATTCACACCCAATATCGGTGATCCGCTTTACGTGGTGTCCGATTCGGGAGGATCACCCCGGGCGGTGACGCCACCCACGCAGGGAGCACGCAGTGACCGTGTTCCCTTCTTTCTACCCGACCAGAAGCACTTCATGTACATCGAGCAGTTCACCGGAACGTCGAACACGCTGCACGCCAGCTATGACATCCTCGTCGGATCGGTGGACGGAGCCATGCCTCGAAAGGTGCTGAGCGGAGAGTATGACAGTCCGCAGTTTGCCGAAGGTAAGTTGCTATACGGGCGAGACCGCAGCCTCTATGCGCAGGATTTCAGCCTGAGTTCTTTTCAGGTCTCGGGCAAGCCGGTCAAGATCGCCGACGACGTCAATACCTACCACGGCCGCGCTTTGGCGAGCTTCAGCGTATCGAACTCCGGCCTGCTGGCTTACCGCACTTCGCCCGTTCGATTCACTGAAGTAGTGTGGTTGGACCGGTCAGGCAGGATCGACGTTAGTTTTCCCGCGACCGAGAAGGGATGGAGTGGAACGTTTGACGTTGCTCGCGATTCGAGTAAAGCCCTCTTTTGCGAATCCGACCAGTCGGGGAGGGATAACTGCTCGACATGGATGCTGGACTTCGGTTCGAAGGCATTTTCCAAGCTGCCTTTGGAGTTGTTGAATAGACAGGCCGTGTTTACTTCTGGAGTAGAGGCCGTCGTTTATGTCGACAACCCCGACCATCTAAAGAAGTACAGTTTCACTAGCGGAGCTATCGAAGATTTTGGCGTGCTGCAAACGACCGACTACACTAGCCCCGTGGATGTAACGCCGCAGGGCGACGTGGTCCTCGTGGTGCAAAGGCCACAGACCGGCAACGATGTTACGTGGATGACACTGGGCCCGTTGTCGAAAATGCACGACGTAGTCGCGACGCCGCGCGACGAGGTTGGCTATAAGCTCTCGCCCAACGGAAAATGGCTGCCCTACTGCTTCGATGAGAACGGCGTAACCAACCTGTCGGTCGCCGCCTTCCCCGCAGGACGCCCGCAGTGGCAATTGACCACCGCCGGGGGCTGCCAGGCAACTTGGAGCGCCGATGGACACGAGCTTTTCTTTGTCAGCGGCAACAAGGTGTATGCCATGCCGGTCAAGGACCCCAACAACTTCGAGCCCTTCCCGCCGCAAGAGCTCTTCGAAATTCCCACCAACATTACCGGTGGCGGAATGATGCCCGACGGAAAACACTTCCTCGGATTTCGTGCCACGGGCGCAACTCGTGGCGGCGAAATCAACGTGATCGTTAACTGGCGGGTTTCGCAGTCGCGTTGAGCTGCGTTGCGGCTGTACAAACCGGGGCTCTCGGGCGTTCACGCCCAACTCGTCCAGTCGTCGGTGTAGCTGGCAACCACAAGGTATTTTGTCCGCTCCCAACTGGCGATAAATCCCGTGGCTGTTGAAAAGCCCCTTCCTGCGAAATTCGCAAAAACAAAATCGCGTCAGGATTCTCGGGTTTCCGAGACATTTTCTATCCCCCAAATTTCCGCTGTTTTCAGGGAAAAAAACTTTTTCAACAGCCACAGGCGATTACGATGTTACGCCATCTCTGACAATGTCGATCCCTGTCAAGCACCGTCGTGGCACACTACAGCATGGACTCCGAGAAGAGCGCCATTTCGCTCTAGTTGGAAAAATGTCAAGTCCATTACCAAGGCCCGCTTGTAATCTCTCGGGTGGACTTCGGTCCGACCCATCCATCTCTTCGGTCACAACCTCGATCATGATTACTAGTTCGAACTCCCCCGCGAAGGGGAGCGGGATGCCCAATCAACAACGCGGTGATCTACTTCACACCATGGCGTAACTCGAGCTGTCCCACGTGCGAACCGAATTTCGTACTTTGCTGGTAATCGCACTCCTTGCGCCACATCCAGTACAGGCGAACGGCCAGTCGACGAGCCATAGCTACCTTGGCGATCTTCGATATTTGCAAGTCCCGAATGGGACCATGACGGAGACCATGAACATCTCGACCGCGAATTCGTTAGTTGTGCACTTTCCGTCTTCTTTTGCGCGGCGCCCGATTTCTCGCCTTTGGTATGTGTGGTTGATCGTGGATGGCCACACCTTTCAAAGTTCACGAAACGTCTGGAGCGTGCGATCAAGGAATTTGGCACGGACCGGACCCTCTATCTCGCTGTAACAACCTTCCTTAAAAAGGGCGGTTTCGATTTACTGCCAAAACCAGCATTGCCGTGGCTTGGACAAATTGTTCAGCAAAAGAAGGCCGATCAGGTTTTCTGGAAGACGAATGGCGATGAGACCGTCGAATTGCTTCGGCAGCTAATCACTGAGAAGGGTGGCTCTTTGTCCGCAGAGGACCGCAAGGCGATTATCCTGATATCTGATATCTTGACCGACAACGGCGTTCGCGGCGCTGGATTTCTTCACCAAGAGTTTTTGCGTGTAGAAAAGGTTGGGATGTGACTGGTGTGGCAGTCGCTGTCGCCGACATAAATCCGGCAGAATTTGTGGAAGTTAGGCAGAGATCAGTGCCGAAAAATGATATGTGTTCCGCCCAGTCTTACTTTGGCATTGAGGCCCACTCTTGGCACATTTGACTCAGCAGACAATTTGAATTTTGCTATTTGCGCCGCGCTAGTCTGACTGTTGGAATGTCAGTCGCACGGTCAAGACCGCAAGCGTGAGTCCCGTGTCTGCACAAATGTCAGCGGTTTTCGCTAATGGGCTATATGACGACGGTTAGCTGGTAGCGAGGTGAGCCGCCACACATGAAACGCACCCGCCTGGCTTAGGTGCAGTTTTCTTCTTCATGGAACGTAGCGAGGTACCGCCTTCCGACGTGCGTCGGCCGGCAGTTATCTAAACCCTCCAGAGGTGTCAAACCTTTGGGAAATGGCCGTCCAATCTGGCGAACTGCTCGCGAAGCCATTCTTCGTCTGCGTTGCCTTGTGCCGGTGCGGCCCTCGCGAGCGTCAGGAATCGCAGCAACGCGCGGCGGCTCACGTGCTCGGCGTCGGCGCACAGTTTCGGTACGCGACGGTCGAGGGGAGAGAGCGCTCCGTGCATCAGGTTGGAACGGCCTGCGTATATGTTTACGCACGCTGCGAGGTATTTTCGGAAGCTTTCTTCCGGGCCCTCGCACGCTTGCATAGCCGCCCGGCGCGAAAGCTTGTTGCCTCCCGAACTCTCCCCTTGCGTGATCGAAATGCGTTCAAGAGCGGCCACGAACTTTACCAGCTTGCCTGCCTCGCTCTGCTCGGATACAGCATCACCATACCAGGCCAGGCCGTCGAGAAATCTCTGGGCCAGCTTGCCCTTTGCACTCGGGCCTGCGGGGGTCTGCAGGATTTGAACGGCGATCTGCCAGTACGGCGCATACTGGCGAGTAATCATGCCATACCAGTTCGGCTCGACGTGGGCATCTTCGGATTTCCGGCTCCAGGAGATATGGAATTCGCCTTCGGCATCTTGGGTCAGGTCCGTTCTATTGGCAGGTCGCCCCAGCCGTCGCGCATGCCGCATGCCAGCCGTGAATCGCGCCATCAGAAATAGCTTAAGCAAATCAAGGGCGGCCTGGACGGCGCGTTCCGCGCGCTGTTTTGAAATGCTGCTGTCGCATTTCGGAATCGATACTGACGCGACCCAGCGAAAGGTCGGGAAGAAAACTTTCAATTCATCGAACAACATGTCGGGGGCTGCTTGAGCATTCCTCGTTTCCGCGGACGCGCGCGTATTCGCAGCAACCTGCAATGCTTCACGATGTTCGGCACGCTTCCTAATCCTTTCTTCGTTTGCAGCCAGGAATGTCTTCATCAGCTGGAATTTCACCATGCCGACTTCGAATTCGCCGGGCTGCTCCGGAAAGTCAACCGAGCACGGAATGCAATGGGTCAGGGCCATATGCGACGCACGGTTCCGAGCCTCTGAGGCCTG
>WNFE01003462.1_pt1 | contig 11722 bp, 5 predicted proteins | sample 5400451 | NCBI WGS metagenome assembly WNFE01 (sample SAMN13153344, study PRJNA577476) | soil metagenome | isolation source: 200 cm saprolite under Douglas fir tree site 2 hole 2 | place: USA:California | collected 2015-04-18
CTATCCGCGTGTATTTACATACACGTTGGAGGGGCCTTCCGGCGAGAGGGGTTTGGGTGACTGGCTCTATGATGAGTTCCGGCTTTCACCGAACGGACATCTGGTACATGAGATTGAGTGGGCTGGGTTTCCCAGCGACAATGGATCGCGCTGGATTGTTGAATCATCAGATGTAGAATTCCATTGGATTCCACGATCAAATTCTGGCGCGCATTAGTCGGCGATGGTTCCGTCTAAGTTTCCTGTCCGGGTGAACACAGATTTTTTTAGAGAATGCCTTTCGGCTGCACGGACAACCGAAATATCCTCGGGATCCTTCGACTTCGCCGCGAAGCGCGGCTCTGCTCAGGATGACAGAGGGATTTGTAGCTGCCCAAGCGACTGAGTTTTCGACTTTTATATCCTTAAATATATTTCTTTTTCAACTCCAGGACTGGAAATGGCGGACTATTCTCCGCCGTGTGATGTTTCCTCATAATCAGCCACTTATATACGCAGGGAGAAACTCGTGCGCACCAGATGCACATCAGGGCGTTACTGCGCGCAAAACTCTGCAATAAAGACGAGGAGCAAAATACAAATGTTCATGAACGTTGCAGGAAATTGGAACTGCTCGCATGGGAGCCACGTCCGCAAACGTCCAGCTCTCTTCGGCCTGCGAGGTTATCGTAGCCTGATGAAATGGCGCATTTTGCATTGCCTGCATTCCCACTTCTTAAGGAGTACTCGTGATTCGGCCCGTCGTAGCTCCGACCGTCAGTTCCATGGAAGAGGTGCAATGCCTGGCAAAGACAAAAGGGCATTTGCGATCTTATTGCTGCTGGCTGCGGCGATCAGCTTAAGTAGCTTGGGCTGTGGCGGAGCTGCCAAGGGTACGGGCTTGTTGACGCCCGGATCCACACCAGGACCAAATCCCACACCCACTCCGACGTCGAATCCGATACCCAGCGCCGTTAGCATGTCTCCCAACATCATGACGGCACCGGGACCGGGTATCACTTTTTTGAAAGTGAACGGCTCGGGCTTTGTGCCGACTTCGGTGGTGCAGTGGAATGGCAGCGGCCGAGCCACGACATTCGTAAATAGCAGCCAGCTCACGGCCCTGATTGGGGGCTCGGATGTGGCCACAGCGGGTCAGGCCGCGGTCACAGTTGTCACTCCCACTCCGGGAGGAGGCACATCCGGCGCCCTGGCTTTTAGGATCCTCGCGCCCATTGTCTTCGCTTCCAACCGCGCGCTCGACGGCAGCAATGCCGCCGCCACAACCTACAACATTTGGATTACGCGAGACTCCCGCGTTGTGCCGCTGACAAATCTGAGCAAATTGAATACAGATAGCACGCTGCCGGCTTGGTCGCGCGACGGACGGAAGATCGCATTCATGTCGCGACGCGCGCTGGATGGCAGCGACACCGCGAACCCAAACCTAACTGACAACATTTGGGTCATGAATGCGGATGGCTCCGGTGCGCTCGCGCTGACCCGGATGACTGCAGTACCTAGCTTTTTTCCGCATTGGTCGCCGGATGGCAGCAAGATTGCCCTTGAGTCGGCCCGCGTCTTGACCGGAGGCGACGCCGCGGACGCAAACCTAACTTACAACATTTGGGTCGTGAATGCAGATGGCTCCGGCGCGACCGCGCTGACCAAGCTAACTGCGAAGAACGCCTCCAGCTTTTCTCCAGTGTGGTCGCCCGACGGCAGCGGTAAGATTGTCTTTCACTCGATGCGCGCCCTCAGCGGAAGCGATGCCGCGAACACAAACAATACTTTCAACATTTGGGTCGCGAATGCGGATGGTTCCGGCGAGACTGCGCTGACGCAGCTCACGGCCAAGGGCGCAGACAGCTTTTCTCCGGTGTGGTCGCCGGACGGCAGCAAAATTGCTTTTCTCTCGACGCGTGCTTTGGATGGCAGTGATGCTTCGAACACAAACAGTACGACCAACATCTGGGTCATGAATGCGGATGGCTCCGGCGCGACCGCCGTAACTAGGATGATCACAACCGGCGTTTTCACTATCCGTTCTCTTCTGGTGTGGTCGCCCGATGGCAGCAAGATTACCTTTGAATCCCCGCGCGCCTTGGATGGAAGCGACGCCGCGAACACAAACAGTACAGCCAATATTTGGGTCGTAAATGCGGATGGCTCCGGCGCTGCCGCGCTGACCAGATTCACTGCCGCAAATGCGTTTGCTTCCATCCCCGTCTGGTCGCCAGACGGCCAGAGAATCGCATTTGTTGCTAATACCGCCCTTGATGGCAGCGATACCGTCAACGCGAACGGTGCAGTAAATCTGTGGGTAATCAACACCGACGGCACTGGAGCTATTCCACTCAGCAGGCTCACTGCTCCCTCAGTCAATCCCGTTTTCCCCGGAGTCGATACCGATGACCCAGAGTGGCAGCCATGAGAGCAGCAACTTCAACTGAACTTGGCGTGACCCGATTGTGTGGTCGAGAAAGCAGAAGTACTTTTGGAAATTTGGATTTCAGCGACGATGGATTGCAGGTGGATTATTGAATCATCAGATATAGAGTTCCATTGGATCCCACGATCAAATTCCGGTGCGCAATAGTCGGCCAATGATCCGACCAAGCTTTCCTGGCCGGGTGGAACACAGAAATTTTTTTAGAGAATGCCTTTCGGCGGCATGGACAACCGAGATACTCTCGGGATCCTTCGACTTCGCCGCGAAGCGCGGCTACGCTCAGGAAGACAGAAGTGAAAAGGTTTGCGAAACACAATCGGAAAAGCTTGGGCGTGGAGCAGTAAATCCCAAAGAAAAAACGCCGGGCTGGTTGGCCCGGCGTGGCTTTTCATTGTTTACTTTTCGCTTCCCGGCTCGTTGAACCAGACCCCCCAGTACTGTTTCACCTTGCTTGAGTTGCGAAAACTTTTACTTAAACTTGATAAGGGCCTGAACCTTGCCTGCCCCGCCTTACGTATCCGGCTGGCGTTAATTCGCCAGCGCCAGACTTTCCAATTCCTCTGCTACGGCTTCGTCATCACAGCGGGTGGCTCCCAGCCTTGCTACGCTGGTCCGCGCCGCCTGAGGAGAAACTCCGTAGCCTCGTGACCTCAGGAACATTTGAATCATGTCTGCAGATTGCCAGCAGTCGAATTCAGCGGCCCTCTCCTGGAGCGCACCACGTAACAATGAGACGTCGCCCGCGGAGAACATTTGCTGCGTTTTCGGCTGACTGCCGTGTAAGCTGCTCAGTTCCAAATTCTTCGCTGTTGTCGACTTGGCTTCCATTTTCGTTTCCTTCGTTCTTGGGTTGCGAAGGGCCCGGAATTCTTCAGTTTCCGGACCCCTCGGATTTCTTTATTCTAAGGAGAAACTCAACTTGTCTTATGTAATTGCAACCCTTGTGCCAAACAGCACTCAGACAGCAAGTGTTTAAGAATAAGCTACTTAGATTTTTAGCAGCGGCGGATTGAGGGGAATTGGACGAGCCACGTCCAGTTCCTGGACTCTCAATTCCATATTCAGACGCCAAGTGTTTAACCACAAAGGACACGAAGGAATGAACCACTAAGGACACGAAGAAAGCAAGGGTGCACTGCCCCAAAAGCTCGGGCCGCCCAACATGGTCCCATTGTGGTATCAAAAGTTTAATTTCTGAGAAAGCATGGATAATGAGAGCCAAACAGCTCAGGGTTCTTCAGAGAATGCCTTGCAACGGCATGGGCAACCGAAATATTCTCGGGGTCCTTCGACTTCGCCGCGAAGCGCGGCTACGCTCAGGATGACAGAATAGAAAGAAATCCGCGCAAATCCGCGTTGATCTGCGGTGGTTTTTTCTGAGGACTGAGTACTGAGGACTATACCGGTGCGCTACTCGTTTGCGGTTTTTGCCCGGCGCTCATCTGGGCTACGGCGTGGGTGGGAAGTCCAGGGCGAGCGCTTTCCTGGGTTACGAATGGAAGAAACACATTGACGCATGTGTAGCTGGCCTCTGGTCTCTGGCTGCTGCGGATGCGAATTACGCCAAGCTGTTTTTCCACGATGCTGTGCACCATCCACAGTCCCAGGCCGGTGCCTTTGGCGGCTTTGGTGGTGAAGAAGGGCTCGAAGATTTTTTCGCGGTTCTCCGGCGAAATTCCGCACCCGGAATCGGCCACGGTGATGCGAATCCCTTTATGGGCAGGCCGGCCTTTGCGCCAATCCTGCGATTTCGCGATGCGGAAGCGCAGTTTGCCGTTCTTGGGCATGGCGTCTAAAGCATTCAAGATCAGGTTCGAGAACATTTGCCGGAATTCGCTGGGGAACCCCTGATAGGTGCCTTCATAGAGAAATTCGCGCTCCAGACTTACATGTTGCTGGCGGAAGCGGTGCTTGTGGAAGGCGAGCACCTCTTCGGCAATCTGCGCCGGGTCGAACTCGGTCTTCACATATTCGTGATACAGGCCGAGCGTCTGCTGCACAATGCGCACCACGCGCTCCAGCTCGCTCTGGGCCATCTTGGCGTAGTTGCGGCTGGCCTCATCGAGGTCGCGGCTGAGCACAAGAAGATTGATCAGGTTTGAAACCGCCTGCAGCGGGTTATTAATCTCGTGGGCCATGGCGGAAGCCATTTGCCCGGTAGCGGCCAGCTTCTCCGAAGTCACCAGCGCCTGATCGCGCTGCTGGCGGGCGGTGATATCAATGAACGTCACAACCGCACCCCAGACCTTGCCCTTGAATGACATTGGGTAGGAGGCGCACTCCACGGGAATGGATCTGCCGTCTCTGCGCCAGAAAACTTCATCCAGTGCGTGGATTCCTTTCTTGCCCTGCAGTACCTGCTCGATGGCGCACTCCTCAGCGGGATAAAAATTCCCGTCAGGCCGGCGCCCATGCACCAGCTCGTGAAAATTCTTGCCCAGAATTTCCTCACGCGCGTAGCCCAGCATCTCGGCGGCGACACGGTTGATCAGGAAGCACGATCCTTCAGCGTCCACCGCATAGACGCCATGATCGGTGGATTGCAGCAGCAGGTCAATCTGCTGCAACAAGAGCACACGCTCTTCCACCTGGCGGCGATGTTCGCTGACATCGCGATAGACCAGCACCACCCCGGTGATCTTCCCCAGATCGCTGCGAATCGGAGCAGCGGAGCCAGCAATGGGAATCCCGCTGCCGTCGGTGGCAAGCAGCAGGGCAGGATGGTCCATCTCCGCGTAGGCATTTGCCCGCAGGACCTGAAGCACGATGTCCTCGGCCGGCTCCAGCGTGTCTTCTTTGACGATACGATAAACATCTTTCAACGGACGGCCAAAGGCATCTTCCATGCGCCAGCCGCAGAGCCGTTCCGAGACCGGATTCATAAACATGATGCAGCCGCGGTCGTCGGTAGCAATCACCGCATCGCCAATGCTGCGCAGCGTGGTGGCATAGCGCTGGCGGCCCTCCTGAAGCTCCAGGTTTTTCTGCTGCGCGCCGCTCAGCGCCTCACGGTAATTTTCGGAGAGGTGCCACAGCAGCCTTCGCGAATAGAACAGCAAAAGGGTCCCCAGGAAAATTGCGCTACCCACTCCGATCCACAACGCTTGCTGGGTGTCATAACGGGTCCGCGATTCGCGTTCGGCCCGCAGCGCGGTTTCCATGGCGATCAACATGCGGAATTGCTCGCGCATGGAATCGAGCAGGAAGTTGTCGTGTCCCTTGGCTTCCAGTTGCAGGTAATCGCCGTGGTTCTGTTTCAACTCCAGGGCCTGGTCGCTGGATTGCTGCCATTCGTTGGCCAGCCGGCGGATTTCCAGTACTTTCTGGGCTTGCAGGGAATTGCCTGCCACCATGGCGTCGAGCTTGTCGAGCGCCTGGGGCAAGCGCTGGTTGGCGCGCTTGGCCGGTTCCAGCAATAACGGATTTCCGGTCAGCAAAAAACCGCGGTAGGCGGTTTCGCGTTCCACTAATAATTCTTCTACGGAGTAGGCCGCCGCAATGGTTTCGTCGGAGCGGTCAACCACTCTATTGAGATTTTGCAAACGATAGATTTGCCACAGCAGTACGCCCGTAAGCAGAATAAGGACCAGCGCCGGCAGCAGCATCGCGCGCAGCAGCAACGGACGGAAGAGCCTTTGATGAATCCCGATTGCAGTCGTCATATCACAGTCGGAAGGCGAGCCAAGAGGTAAAGCTTAGTTCTTGGGGCACCTTGGACGAGGCGGCGTGTACAACGGTAAGGCCATTATCCGCCAGATATCGCCCCTCTGCAACCAGCAATAGGCAAAATTTACCGGCATGTCACCGGTTAGGGAACCCCTAAGTTTTATGGAGGAGCCAGGCCATGTACAAACGTCACTACCACGATGTGGCATTTCTCTTCCTATTGGTGGAATAATGATTACAATACTGGGTCAATTGATATTGATCCTAATCCGCATAAGGATAGGGATTCCTAAAAGTTCCAGCAATCTTCCCATGTGGCAACAAACTTGCGTTTGAGCATCTAAAAGTTTATGCCAAGCTACTTCGCTCCAGGGGAAACATGAAAGCTAGCCCAAATTTTCGCGTGCTGATCGTGGACGATGACGCCGGGACGGCGAAGTTTCTGACTTCGCATCTCACCCAGCGAAGTTTTGACGTAAGCGTGGCAGCTACCGGCGAAGAAGCCCTTCGCCTGTTTCGTGCGTATGATCCTGTTCTGGTGCTGCTCGATATTGCCATGTCGGGCCTGGGAGGGCTGGAAACCCTGGAACGCCTTAAGCAGATTAAGCCCGAAGTTTCGGTAATGCTGCTTTCGGCCCAAAATGATCCTGCGGTTATTTTTAAGGCCTCGAAGTTAGGCGCAGACGACTACCTGGCCAAGCCCGTGGACCTCAGCGAACTCGATCTGCGCATCAATCGCGTGCTCGATAAACAGCGGGTGCTCCATGAAGTGACCCAGCTTCGCGAGCAGGGGCGCAAGCAAAGTGACTTTTCCATGCTCTTTGGCACCAGCCCCAAGATGGAAGAAGTCAAGATGACCATCGAACAGGTGGCCGATACCAATGCTACCGTTCTCATTCGCGGCGAGAGCGGCTCCGGCAAAGAGGTGGTGGCCCGCATGGTCAACGCCAACTCCACCCGCCGCGATAAGCCGTTTATCAAAGTAAATTGCGCTGCTATTCCCAGCGAGCTGCTGGAGAGTGAATTGTTCGGCTACGAGCCCGGAGCTTTCACCGGCGCCAACCGGCAGAAACTGGGCAAATTCGAGCAAGCCAATTACGGCAGCATATTTTTAGATGAAATCAGCGAGATGCATCCCGCGCTCCAGGCCAAGCTTCTGCACGTCCTGCAGGACGGCGAATTTGCCCGCCTGGGAGGCAAACGCGATATCGCCGTAGATGTTCGCGTGCTCGCCGCCACCAACAAACCCCTGGAGCGGGCTGTAGAGGAAGGTCTGTTCCGCGAAGATCTCTTCTACCGTTTGAATGTTGTGACCATCCACATTCCTCCTTTGCGCGAGAGGAGGGAAGAAATCCCCATATTCCTGGATTTCTTTCTGCGCAAATACAGCGAGTATTACGGAAAGCAGCCCGCGCCTTTCAGCGATTATGCTGTAGGCCGCATGATGGAATATGCCTGGCCAGGCAACATTCGCGAATTGGAAAACCTGGTCAAACGCTACACCATCGTGGGCAATGAACCGCAGATCATCCGCGAGCTTTCTACCCACAAGCCGATTGTCTCTTCACTCGGCTCGGGCAAGGTCCAGGAAATTACGCCTTCAATCAATCCCGGTCCTGCGTTTATTGCCAATGGCAATACCGAGATCGAGATGCCATCTTTATTGGAAATTGGCAAGCGTGCCGCCATGCAAGCTGAACGCGAAGCTATTGAGCGCGTGCTGGCGCAAACCCGTTGGAATCGCCGCCAGGCAGCCAAGATTTTGAAGGTCAGTTACAAGGCGCTGCTCAATAAATTGAAGGCCATGGGAGAGCATAACCAGTTCCAGAATAAGCAAAAACATGCTTAAAGGTGGAACATTAGTTCCACTTTAGTGTTAGATTTTAATGGCCTTAGGCTGTGGAAATTCCTCCAAGAATATTTCTAAGTCACAAATTTTCAATATCTTCCAGATTTTCTTTCAAATTGAAGAATTTTTTCATCTTAATGGTGTTCGAAGTGCTCTATATCACGGTAACAAAAGAGGCCAATTTCACACATCCATAAGTCTTATGACTTCGAATTTCTCCATCATTGCCGATATCTACCTTGGGCATTCTTTATAAGATTGCCGTCCCTGAGATTCCCTCCCCTCCCCCTTTGCCTCTTTATAGCGGTTGCTGGAAACAGCAGCCGCTTTTTTTATTTGGAGTGGGATCAGCTTAAGACAGTAATCTTTATCGCAAATTAATTTTTTGTAAAAATATTCTCATTTCGGGGTGAAGCTGAAAAGTTAAAAAGATCCTTCGACTCGCTGCGCGCAGGATTTCGTCTGCGGGCTCGTTATTCTGAGGGCTCAGCAACGCTTCGCTGCTGTCTCGTCCTCACCCCGTCAAGCCAAAACCGGGCTTGCGGGGGAGCCCGGCTCGCTTTTGGTTCGCGCGCGACAGCTCGCCCGAGACGCCCGCAAAACGGCCCAAGAGCCCCACACGACAGTCGGCGGGACGCCGCGCTATTCCTGATGCTGACCTTTTGATTACCCCCCTTCCTTGACGCTTCTTTCGCGCCACGGATATCATCTAAGATTCACCCCGTTACTGCAGTGCTACCAGAGCAGTTCGGGTATTTGAGATGGGGTTGTCGAGAGCGACCCCGCAAGCAGGGCCTATGGGTAAAGCGTTAACTAAAGCAGGAACAATGGATAAGAAAAGGCTGGAACAGTTTAAAAAGAAATTGGAAGAGCGGCAGCAGGAGCTGCGCCGCGTGGTGACCCGCACCGAACAAGACGGCCGCGACGCCGACAGCGAGGTCGCGCAGGATATTGCCGACAAGGCCGCCAACTCCTACAACAAGGAATTTCTCTTTCACCAGAGCAACAGCGAGCGCCAGATTCTCCAAATGGTCGAGAGCGCTTTGGACCGCATCCGCCAGGGAAGCTTCGGGCAGTGTATTTCCTGTGGCGAAGACATTAACACCAAGCGCCTGGAGGCCGTGCCCTGGACGCGTTACTGTATTGCCTGCCAGGAAAAACTGGAAAAAGGCCAGCTCGTGGAAGAGGCCGAGTAAGCGCCCCGGAATTCTTACAGAAAAAAGCCGCTCAGTAGAGCGGCTTTATTTTTGATGCCAGATGGGAAGCTCCAAGCTCTCAGATCCAGGCTCCAAGGGGCACAGCCGGGGACGGCTCTGCCAGGATGTCCTAAATTCTTTGCTTTTCGCGACGATTTTCAGGTGCCTGCCAAACCCTCTCCTTACTGTCATGTTGAGCGGAGCGCCTGGAGAAAACCTGTAGTGTCGATGCAGATGGGCGCGCAGTCGAAACACCCCGACCATGCTGGCGGAAGAAATGCCGCTCCAGGGAATTCTCCGACCGTGTGTCCCGCAACGGCGTGACTTCCGCTCACCGGCCAGCGTTGCACCAAATCCTGGAGTGTAGGGCGGGAAGCGGTTGTGTGCGCCCAGCCGGTTCGCGGGCGGCGGGCATCGGGAAAATTCCCTGATGCGGCATGTAGGCCGAAACCTTCTCGGGGTGTTTCGACTGCGCGCTTGAGATTCTGCACGATGGCCCATGTAGTCGTGGCGCTCCGCTCAACATGACAAAGGAAGAGGAAGATGGCTCGCACGAGTGATCTAGCGGCCTGAAACTCGAAACTATTTCTGCTGAGCAGGTGTCGGTGTCGGTTGTGGCTGCTGTTTCTTTTTATTCAACATTTGGTTCAGCACATCAGCCCAGGTCTGTTTTTGTGGTGGTTGTTGCTGATTGTTATTAGCCTGGTCCCCGTTGGCGGGCGTTGGAGAAGCTGTTGGCTGTGGTTGTCCCTGAGGTTGCTGCTGTCCCGGTTGCTGTGGGGGCTGCTGGTTGGGCTGTTGGTTCGGGTTGTTCTTGTTTCCCAGGAGCGCGCCCAGAATTCCGCTGGTAAAGTCCCCGGGTTTCCCCGAAGTGGGCAACAGGTTTTGCAGCTTCATGCGGGCGATGGCCTCAAAATCGGGGACGATACGCGGGTTAGAAAGCGATCCCGACACGAGCACGGGCATGACCAATTCACCATTGCGATTGGCCAGCGCCGTGGTCATATATCCACCGACCCCGTTGACGCCGCCAATGGAATCCGTCATGGCTTTGGTGAGCACGGCGGTAACATGCATGTTCACCGAATTATCCACCATGCTGATTGCACCGTTGCCCGACATGGTGGCGCCGTCAATCACAGCCTGCAAGTCATTCGTCTGCGCGATGCCGTTGCGCACGTTGAAGTTTGCCGTCATCTTCGCAACGTTGGTGAAGGGATGTTGTGAGATGTTCTTGCCTGTAGAAAGAAATTTGCCGACATTGGCCAGTTGATAAAGCACGTCAACATTGGCCAGCTTGCCGTTGGTCAAATTCAGGTTGAAATTGCCGTTCAGGGTGCGAGCGATGTTATCGCTGCCCGAGGAAAAGTTCGCGTTGCCATTGGCGGCCAGCAATCCATACAGCGTCTTCTTGAGATTCGAGACGGAAGAGAGCAACTGGTTGGCGTCAACCTTGTCTGCCCTCATGTTGATCGCGTATGTGATGGGGGTGGACCGCGCGTCAATCACGATCGAGCCACTCTGCTGGCCCTGGGCAAGGCCGGAGGTCACTGGATCCATGCGGATCACGCCGTGGTCGAGCGCGACATTCGATTGCACGTTGTTCAAAATCAGGTCGTCATAAAGCAGCGTTCCAATGCTGATCTTGCCGCTGCCGGTCATACGATTGATAATGCTCGACTGCGGCACAGCGGCGGCTTCTGCCCGGGGCACAAAATTCCAGAATTGATTTCTTGATTCCGCCTGTGTTCCTGGCGCCGCTGCAAAAATCTTCTGCCACTCGCTGGCGATGAGCTTATCGGCAACGAGCGTGAACTGCACCTTCGGATTGTCGAAGTTGCTCAGCGTGAGCGAGCCGTTGGCATTGGTGGAACCCAGCGCCATAGAAACATTTTGCAGCACCGCAGAATTCTGCGAGAAGGTCAGGTTGGCATTGCCGATCTTGAGCGGCGCGGTCAGCGAGGGCGTCTTGATCTGGGCATTCTGCAGCATACCGTTGCCGCTGAAGTTCATGCCCGCGGAATTCTTGATGGGCCCGGTAGCGTGCAGGTTGAGGGAGATGATGCCGGAGCCGGAAACGCCCTCGGCTGCCGAGACTCCGTAAGCTTTGGCGATGCTCAAAAATTCACCCAGATCAGCCCGGCCGGTGTGCAGGTCGGCGTCTACGAACGGCGAATTCGATGTGTATTGCGAGAGGGCGAAGCGGCCGGTAACGGTTGTGCCTCCGGTGCTGGCGGAAAAATCGTTGGAGCGGACCTCAGTCGGCGTAAGCGCCAGATCAATGATCGGAACCTTCACCGGGTCGCGCAGGTCTTTCCCACTGATCTCCAGATTGCGGCCCTGCAGGCTGCCATTCATGGCCGGCTGATTGGCTGCTCCTTGGACATGGAGATCGGCCGTAAGCTGGCCGGCGATTTTCATCCCAGGAGAAAATGCCGTGCCAAAATCTGCCGCCAGTTGAGCGACCTCCTGGATCGAGACATTAGAAGCATTGATCCTCAAGTCAATTTGCGAAGGCGTAGGCTGCATGTTCATCATGCCGGTGATGGTGAGCGGGGTGTTACCCAGCTTCAGGTTTCC
>WNFE01003464.1_pt1 | contig 11720 bp, 8 predicted proteins | sample 5400451 | NCBI WGS metagenome assembly WNFE01 (sample SAMN13153344, study PRJNA577476) | soil metagenome | isolation source: 200 cm saprolite under Douglas fir tree site 2 hole 2 | place: USA:California | collected 2015-04-18
CTCGACATCATCAATGAAGTGGTCAACCGCACCGGGATCACCAAGACCAAGGCGGAGCTCGACGTCGAAACCGTCTTCGAGAGCATGAAGAAGGCGCTTTCCACCGGCGACCGCATTGAACTGCGCGGTTTCGGTGTGTTCAACGTGCGTCCGCGCAAAACCGGCATCGGACGGAATCCGCGCACCGGCGCCGAAGTTTCCATTCCGCCGGGCAAGGCCGTCCGCTTCAAGCCGGGCAAGGAACTGCAGTCGATTGACTAGCTGCTCGCGCGATGTCCATGGCGTGGCTGCGGGATTGCAGATTGAAGAGGTCAGATTGCAGAAGTAAGCCACACCTCTGCAATCTGACCTCTAACCTCTGACCTCAGGTCCTATGACCGAACCCACATCCCCTTTTCCGGCCGCCCTCGAATGGGAACCGCAGCCCCAGCCAGCTGTCTGGGTCATCCCGCCGCCGCGCCAGCGCTGGTGGCTCTACGGACTTTTCTTCGTGCTGACGATGTTCAGCACAACGGTCGTCGGCGCTCGCATGCAGTTCAACTTTCTGCACCAACAACCGGTGTTTTCGTTGAATGACGACTCGCTCTCTCTGTTCCCAATCGGCTGGATCGCGCAACATCCCGCAAACCTGCTGCTGGGCCTTCCTTTCTCGCTTACGCTGATGTTCATCCTCTTCGCGCACGAGATGGGACACTACCTCTATGCCCGCCATTATCGCGTGTATGCAACGCTGCCGTTCTTCGTGCCTTTTCCCAGCCTGATCGGCACGCTCGGCGCCTTCATTCGCATCAAGAGCCCGATCCCCTCGCGCGCTGCGCTCTTCGACATCGGCATTGCCGGTCCGATCGCCGGATTTATTCCGGCCTGCGTAGCCTTGCTCGTCGGCGTCTCACTCTCGCATCCCATCGCCGGTTCCGCCGCGTCAGAAATTCAACTGGGATTTCCGCTGGCCTTCTATTTCGCTGCGCGCCTGCTGCATATCGGCGTGCCGCTCTCCGCCCTCTCGCTCCATCCGATCGCCGCGGCCGCGTGGGTCGGAATGTTCGCGACCGCGCTAAACCTGTTACCCGGCGGCCAACTCGACGGTGGCCACATCGTATTTTCCATCTCACCGCGCCTGCATCGCTGGATTTCGATGTTCACAGTCTTCGCGCTCGTGCCGCTCGGAAAATATCTTTGGACGGGTTGGTTCCTCTGGGCGGTAATGCTAGCCTTGACCTTGCGGCATCCACGCGTCCCCCGCTATCCCGATGTCTCCGGCCGCCGCCGCGTCCTCGCGATTTGCGCCGCTCTGATGCTGGTCCTCACCTTTACGCCCGCTCCCTTCACTCACAGCTCGGGCCGGGACGTCTGGCCAGAAATCCGCGACGGCGCCCGTGACACGTTGCACGATCTCCGCGACGGCATACGCCACCTGCTGCATAGGAGATGATTTCGTTTCATCTCGGAGGGCCTTGCCCGCTCTGACAGGCCTTAAGCTGGAAGCCAAGAGCTAATAGCTAAAAGCCGCCCTCTACATCAGCCACACCGCATCCACATCCACAGTCACCTGCGTTCGCGGAATCTTTCGCGCCGCGGCTTCCGCCAGCATCGCCCGCAACAGCGTATTCATCTTCTCGCGGCTCGGAGACTTCAGGATGAAGTGATAACGGTAATCGCGCTTCAACCGCGTGATCGGAGCCGCGGCCGGCCCAAGCACGCGGATCCCCTCATGCCGCCTCTTCTCAAACCAGCGCCCAAGTTCGCCCGACCAAGTCAGCGCGTCGTCTAACTTCTCGGAGCGGATGAGCACATTCGCGATCGCGCTGTACGGCGGATAGTGCATCCAGGCGCGAAATTGCAGCTCTTTTTCGTAGAACCCGGCAAAGTCATGCCGCGCCGCAAACTGCACCGCATAGTGCTCCTGAAAATAAGTCTGCAAGACAACTTTTCCCGGAGACTGCCCGCGGCCCGCGCGCCCTCCAACTTGTGTCAAGAGTTGAAAGGTTCTCTCCGCCGCGCGGAAGTCCGGCAGCCCCAGTGCCATGTCCGCCCCGACCACGCCGACCAGCGTCACGCCGTGAATGTCGTGGCCTTTCGCGATCATCTGCGTGCCCACCAGCATGTCGAGCGCGCCTTCATTCAGCGCGTTCAGTGCGTGTTCGAAATCTTCCCGCCCGCGGACGGTATCGCGATCCAGTCGCCCGATCCGCGCCTGCGGAAACATGCCGTGCAGAAACTCCTCCAGCTTCTCCGATCCCGTTCCAACAAAATATACGTACTCGCTGCCGCAATGCGCGCACTTGTCGGGAATGTGTTCGACGTGCCCGCAATAATGGCATTCCATTTTGCGTTCGCGCTTGTGGTGAGTCATGGAGACGGCGCAATTCTTGCACTGCAACGTTTTGCCGCAGGCGCGGCACAACACCACCGGGGAATACCCGCGCCGGTTGAGCAGCACCATCACCTGCTCTTTCTTTTCCAACCGCGCGCGGATTTCCTCCGCCAGTTTGCGCGAGATCACCTGCTCCTGTCCCGTCTCCTGAAACTCCTGCCGCATGTCGATAATCTCGACTTCCGGGAGCGGACGCTTCTCGACCCGATCCGGCAACTCGACGAGCGCATACTTGTTTTTCTTAGCGTTGTAATACGACTCAAGCGATGGCGTGGCCGACCCGAGCACTACTACTGCTCCCGCCATCTTCGCCCGCATCACCGCCACATCGCGCGCGTGATAACGCGGCGTCTCTTCCTGCTTGTAAGACGAATCCTGCTCCTCATCGACAATGACGAGCGCCAGATCACTCATCGGCGCGAACACCGCCGACCGCGTTCCAGCCACCACCCGCGCCTCGCCTCGCCGAATGCGATGCCACTGCTCCGCTCGCTCCGCATCCGACAAACCCGAATGCAGGATGGCAACTTCGTCGCCGAACACCTGGTGCAGATCCGCCGCCACCGCCGGAGTCAGCCCAATTTCAGGAACCAGCAAGATCGACGACCGCCCCGCGTCCAGCACTTGCCGCATACAGGCCAGATACACCGCCGTCTTTCCCGATCCCGTGATGCCGTGCAGGAGCAGCCCGGCGAATTTGCGTGACGCTACGGCCTCGCCAATCTTGCCGAGCGCTTCATTCTGCGCCGCACTGAACTCGAACTCAAACGGAGACTGCCGAGGCTTGAGCTTTGAGGCGGTAAAATCCTGTGGTTCATCCGCCAGTTCAATCAGCCCGCGCCGCACCAAAGTGCCAAGCGTAGTGCGCGGCACATCCAACCCGCGAAGCGCCTCGACGGGCACCCGCCCGCCGGACGCCGCGAGCACCTCAATCAAAGTCCGCTGATTCTCGTTGAGCTTCTTTGTTTTGTCGGTGGAGGGACGGGCGTCTCGCGAGCCTGCCCTGAGCGAAGTCGCAGGGACCAGCCGGGCGGGGACGCCCGGCGCTCCATCGTCAGATTCGTTGATGCCCGCGACGCCCGTCTCCGCCGCCAGCAGTACCGCCACCTTCACCATGCGCGCCACATCCCGCGCCGCCGACACATCCTCGCGCGCGATCCACTTCTTCCGCACCATCCCGTTCAGCAGAGGCTTTACCACCCGCGTCGCCCCGCGCAATCTCTCTTCTTGCACACTCTCCCGCTCCGCCAGATAATCGAGCACGCGAAATTCGACGAGTTGCTGTTCCGGCGTGCGTTTCGACCGCGCCGGAGACCCCGACATACCCGCCAGATGGAGCGCCATCCGCCCCGCATCGGTGATGCGGTACTCGACCGAGCGTTTAAACTCGGCGGAGAGCGGCAGCATGGTACGAAACACCTCGCCGATCGGCGCGAGATAGTAATCGGCAATCCACTTCCCAAGTTTCAGCAGTTGTTCATCGAGAACCGGCGAGAGGTCGAGCGCTTCGATAACTTTCTTGATCTTTACTTGCGAAGCAGTGCGTTGAGAGGTCAGGACCTGCGGCGGGCGGTCATGCATCTCAACCACGATGCCCGACAAGCGTTGCTGCCGGAACGGCACCAGCACCCTCCCGCCAACGGCCGGCTCCATGCCCGGAGGGATGGCGTAGGTGAACACCATCTCTAGCGGCACGGCGAGAGCAACGTCGCAGAAGAGGGGCATGTAAGAGGAATCAGTGTAAACGCTTAAGCGGAATTCCGAGATTGGGAGTCTCCTGCGAATAACAAACTGTGAACGCCGACATATGCCGCGATTGCCAGGGCAACCATTCCTGTAATCGCCCACTTGTTCCAGACGAAATTCGCTTGCAGCGGTACCGAATATTCGCCTCTGAAGACCCAGCGGAAAGGACCTGGAGCTGTGAAGTAGAGATAGAGCGGCAAACAGAGCGAGCAGGCTATGAGTGTAGTTGCGGCGGCAATTCGCCGATAGAAAAACGTCAGCAACAGAGCCAGAACAAACAGAAGGGATCCGGCATCTTCCATGTCAAGCAAGGGTCCTGTAAGCCATCCTCCGCTGAACTCTGTCCCTTCGAGATTGGATCCGTATCTCCATACAACGATCGCGCACAGCAGACATGCGACGGCTTGCGTTATCTTGGTTTTTCCGTCTCTCGTCATCCGAAGCACTTGGCTCATTGTAGCGAGAAGGCCGCCGGGCTTTGCCCGGCTGGACGGACGAATGCGTCCGTCCCTACGTATTCTGTTTTAGCGCCTTCATCCCCAACTCCTTCATCACCATCTGCAAGTCCTTCCAAGCCTCGCCCTTTTGCCGCGGATCGCGCAGCAGGAACGCCGGATGGTAGGTGACCGCGAGCTTGCATCCATCCCAGTCCGGATCGTTGCTACGCACGCCCGCCGGTCTGAAGTCGTAAAAGCGTCCGCGCAGCTGCATCATCGAAGCATTCATCGCCAGCAGCGTCTTCGCCGCCACCGCTCCCAGCGCGACGATTACCTTCGGTTTAACCACCGTGATTTGCCGCATCAGAAACGGCGAGCAAGTGGCGCACTCGTCGCGCTCCGGCGTGCGATTACCCGGGGGGCGGCACTTCACGATGTTCGCGATGTACACCTGCTCGCGCTCGATCCCCATGGCTTTGATCATGTTGTTGAGCAATTGCCCGGCGCGTCCCACGAAGGGCTCGCCCTTTTCGTCTTCATCGGCGCCCGGCCCCTCGCCCACGAACATCAACTCGGCGTTTGGATTCCCCACGCCAAACACGATCTGTTTCCGTCCCTGCTTATGGAGCACACAGCGAGTACAGTCGCCCAGATCTTCGCGGATAATCTTCAGCGCCTTCACCGGATCGCTCACACTCTGCTCGGGCTTCAGCGCGATCGCGTCAAAAATATTCTCGTCACCCTCAATCGCAGCCGGCATCGCCACCGCTGTGGACTTCCGTGGATTCATCTCTTCTCCTGGCTCAAGTGTGTGCCGCGAAATAGCGACTTCTTCGTCCACTGCAATCGTCGATGCAACCTTGTCTATGCGGATCGACACTGGCCGACGGTAGAAGTCGTAGATCCCCATCTCGTGGTAGAAACGGATGCGCGCCGCGAGGGCACGGCGGAGTTCGGGGTCGAGGACGCGGGGCATTGCGGATAAGGATAACAACTTTTCACCACACAGACACAGAGCCACAGAGAAATCAAAAGCCAAAGCCATTGTTTTCCTCGGTGTCTCGGTCTCTCTGTGGTGAATAAGGTTTGCTAGCTGGAGTGCACGCCGCTGCGTTTCCGCATCTTCACAACCTGGTCCAGTACGCGGTGTGCAACTTCCCATTTCGAGGTCTCGGGAACCTCGACCACTTCGCTCTGAGAGATGATCGTGACCGCGTTCCGATCGGAATCAAACCCAACGCCCTCGCGCGAAACGTCATTAACTACGATTGCGTCAAGCGACTTCGACGCCAGTTTCTTGCGCGCATTTTCCAGGACGTTCTCGGTCTCGGCGGCGAATCCCACGACAGTCTGAGTAGTCTTCCGGCGCGCCACCTCCGCCAGAATATCCGCCGTCGGCTCCAGTTCCAGCTTCATCTCGCCCTTACGCTTGATCTTCTGCCCCGCCGCCGCTTTCGGCCGAAAGTCCGCCACGGCCGCCGTCTTGATGACTACCGTAACCTCGGGCAGCAATTTCAAAACCGCCGCCAGCATCTCTTCCGCCGTCTCCACCGGCGTCAGTTCCGCCGCGCCCGGAGCGGCAAGCGCAGTCGGACCGCTCACCAACAGCACGCGCGCTCCGCGCCGCAGCGCCGCTTCCGCAATGGCATATCCCATGCGTCCGCTCGACCGGTTGGTCAAATACCGCACCGGATCGATCTTCTCCCGCGTCGGCCCCGCCGTCACCAGCACCGTTTCGCCCGCCAGATCCTGCGCTGCGCCCAGCGCTCCCATCACCGCCGCCACAATCGTTTCGTTCTCCGCCAGTCGTCCCGCCCCAGTCATTCCGCATGCCAGGTAGCCCTGGCCGGGATCGACAATACGCACACCGCGCTTCCGTAGGACTTCCAAATTGGCCTTCGTGGCTGCGTGATTCCACATGTTGACGTTCATCGCCGGAGCGACGACAACCGGAGCGGTGGTCGCGAGATAAAGAGTGCTCAGAAAGTCGTTGGCAATCCCCTGCGCGAAACGGGCCAGCACATCGGCCGTTGCCGGAGCAACCAGCAGCGCATCAATCGCCTGCGCAACCGCAATGTGCTCAATCGCGGACTCGACATTCGGCTGCTCCTCTCCGGCCTCAGCGCCGAACATGCCGGTGATAACTTTTTCTCCAGAGAGCGCTGCGAACGTCAGCGGACGAACGAACTCCTGCGCCGCATGCGTCATGACGACTTGCACACGAATGCCGCGGTCTTGGAGCAGGCGCACGATTTCCGCCGCCTTATAAGCGGCCACCCCACCGCACACGCCCAGCGCAATTTTCATAGCAGGAAGACGGCGGCCGCACCTTCCGATTCCCAGCCCCGCCTACAGAATTGATGCCGCCACCTGGCGCGAGATTCAAACCCCGCGCTGGCGGACGCGACTGAATCTCCGGAGACGGGGCAAGCCCCGTCTCTACACGAAATCTCTACGCGTCTTCCGCGAACACCTTGTTCAGAGTCTCGCTCGCGGCCACTACCGGCAATTTCGGGATCTCCGGAATCAGCCATTTCACCTTGCCGGCCTTGATTTCATCCTGCGCGATGCGGCAGGGTTTACGCGATCCGGTATCGATCACCGGCGGCGCGCCGCCTTGCAGTTGCCGTGCCCGCCGCGCCGCTACCAGAATGTAGCGGTAGTTGCTGTCGAACCCTTCAATCAGCTTCATACGTCTCTCCCCCGAACTTCAGTTGCCCTTGACTGCTTACGGATTAAACGAATCTAGAATCGGCTGCACCCGCTCACGCGCCTGTTCCAGCCGGCAAGCTTGTGCGATCGCTACCAGTCGCTTTTCTTCTTCGGAAAGTTCAACCCCGCTTTTTTTTTTCAACCGCTCCGCCAGCACGATATCCCTTAATTGGTCGGCCGATTGCTCCAGCAGGTTATTAACTAAAATGTAGTCGTATTTCGAGTAATTCTCAATCTCTCGCCGGGCCGTGTCCAACCGGCGACGAATTACCGCCTCCGAATCCAGACCCCGGTTCCGCAGCCGCCATTCCAGCTTCTCTCGATCCGGCGGAAGAATAAAGATGCTGACTGCGTCCGAAATCTTCTCCTTGACCTGACTCGCACCCTGCACGTCGATATCCAGCAGCAGGTCGTTGCCGCGCGCCTCGGCCGCGCGCAGAAACCGCCGCGCCGTGCCGTAATAGTTTCCGAAGACTTCCGCGTGCTCCAGAAACTCACCGGCCGCGATCATGGCTTCAAATTCTTCCCGTGAGATGAAGAAATATTCCTTGCCGTTCTGTTCGCTTCCCCGCGGCGGGCGCGTGGTGTAAGAAATCGAGAAGTCCAGGTTACCAACCATCTTGAATAGTTCGTTCACCAGCGTGGATTTGCCCGAACCCGATGGCGCCGAAACAATGTAAACGATGCTCATTCCAGGTTCTGCACCTGCTCCCGCGATTTCTCGATCTCCGACTTCATCAGCAAGCCCATCTCGGTAATCTTCAACGCCTCGCCCGCCAGGCCCGACGTTTTCGAAAGCAGCGTGTTCGCCTCGCGGTTCATTTCTTGCAGCAGGAAGTCCATCTTCTTGCCCACCTCGCCACCCTGGTCGAGCAATCCGAGAAAATGCTTCACGTGCGCATTCAGCCGGACCAGTTCCTCCTGGATGTCGCTGCGATCCACCAGGACCGCGACTTCCTGCAGGACACGTTCTTTGTCCACCTGTGCGCCGAGCAATTCCAGCATGCGCGACTGCAGCCGTTCCGAGTAACTGCGCAAAATAGTGCCGCGATGAGCTTCCACCCCCGCCGCCGCTTTCTCCAGATTCGTCATGCGAGCGCGCAACTCCGTGCTGATGCTGCGGCCCTCTTCCTCGCGCATCTCATTCAGTTTGGCAAGCGCTTCTTCCACGCGCGCCATCACCGCGGTTTCCACTTCCTCTCCCGATCTTTCAGCTCCCGAGTCCATCGCACCCGGCATCCTCAGAACCACGTTCAGGTCGGGTTCACCCTCAATCCCAAATTCATCGGCTGCGGCGCGGAACGCCTCCACGTAGCCGGCAATCAGTTGCCGGTTGAGCGCGACCCCGTTCGGACCCGAGCGATCCAGGTTCAGGATCACTTCCACGTGGCCGCGAGCCAGTTTCTCTTTCAGCACACGGCGCAGCTTCATCTCCAGCGCGTCGGTATCGGATGGCAGCCGGAAGTGAAGATCGAGAAAACGATGGTTCACCGATTTCAGCAACAGCCCAAACGCCAGCTGGGCATTGACCTGCCCTTTGACCTGCGCGAATCCCGTCATGGAGCGAAGCGTCATAAGTTTCGTTTCGACTTACACTGCCTTCGGCGCATCGGCCTCGGCAAACTGCAATTCGTAAAGCCGCCGGTACGTGCCCAACTTTTGTATCAGCTCTTCGTGCGCGCCAATGTCGCTGATGGTGCCGTTTTCGAGCACCACGATGCGATCGGCGCGGCGCACGGTCGAGAGCCGATGCGCAATTACAAACACAGTACGCCCACTCATAAGATTTTGCAGTGCCGATTGCACCAGCGACTCTGACTCGCTGTCCAGCGCCGACGTCGCCTCATCCAAGATCAAAATCGGCGCATTTTTCAGGATCGCGCGCGCAATTGCGATACGCTGCCGCTCCCCGCCCGAGAGCCGCACCCCGCGCTCCCCGATCATTGTGTTGTATCCTTCCGGGAGTTCGCGAATGAATTCATACGCTCGCGCCGCCCGCGCCGCTTCTTCCACCCGCTTCTGCGAAACATGCGGCTGGCCGTAGGCGATATTGTTCCTCACGGTGTCGTTGAACAACACCGTCTCCTGCGTGACAATTCCGATCTGCGATCGCAGCGACTCCCGCGTCACATCCCGCACATCATTATCGTCAATCAGAATGCGCCCGCCGCTGACGTCGAAGAACCGCGGAATCAGGTGCACCAGCGTGCTCTTGCCCGCCCCGCTCGATCCCACCACCGCCAGCACCTCGCCCGCCTTCACTTCCAGATTGATGTCATGCAGCACGACCGGCGAACCTTCGGCGCTCGCATAGGAGAAAGACACGTCTGCAAACCGGATCGCCCGGGCAAACTTCCCCATCCGCTTCGCTCCCGGCTTCTCGCGCACCTCGTCTTCCATATCCATGAAACGGAAGATTTCCGATGAGGCTCCCACCGCCTGCTGGAAATTGTTGTTGAAGAGCGCGAACTTTCGTACCGGGTCGTAGAGCTTGAACACCGCCACAATAAAGGCCAGAAATGTTCCCGCCGTAAAAACGTGCTTGTTGATCTGGTCCCGGCCCATCAGCAGCAGCAGCGCAATGGCGATCGAGCCCAGAATATCCATCAGCGGAGAGCTGATCGCGAACGCTGCCACCAGCCGAAGATTCGCCCGGAACAGCCGCCGCGCGGCTCCGCGGAAGCGCTCCAGTTCCCAGTTCTCCATCCCGAACGCCTTCACGATCCTATTCCCTGTAATCGTTTCGTGCAGAATGTTCTGGATCTCGGCCAGTTTGTCCTGCCCACCCCGCGTCGTGCTGCGGACGCGCCGACCGGTTTTTATCGACGAAATCACAATTGCAGGCACGAACAGTAACAACCAACACGCCTGCTTGCCTCCGAGCAGGACCACCACCGCCACGGTGAACAGAAATGTGAAAAACTGTTGCAGAAATTCCGACAGCACGCTCGACATCGCGAACTGCACCTTCTCGATATCGTTGACGATGGTCGAGAGCAGCGTGCCCGTAGTGTGCTTCGTGAAAAACGCCGCCGAGCTCCGCAGGATGGCGTTATACAAATCGTCCCGCAGGTCCGTGATCATCCCAAACCCAGCGTAGTTCACCAAGTAGGTCCCGATGTAGTCGAAAATCCCCTTCAAAACCGTGGCGGCCACCAGCGCGAAGGCCACCACCGTCCACGGATTTTGAAAGTGCGACGGAACCAGTTGTTGGAGGTTGAGAAAACGTTCTGTGCCCGGCAACCTGAAGAGCTGAAGGGTTCTTCCCTGGGAACCGGGATTCAATACGCGATCAAAGATCGGGCCGATGAGCAGAACCCGGCCCGCATCCAACAGGCCCACCATCGCCATAAGCGCCACCGAAGCCAGAAACGGCCACCAGTAAGGCAGAACATAGCGCAGCAGGCGGGTCAGCGGACGAGGAGGACGAGGCGTTACCGGCGTACCGTCGCTCGTCGCGCCCGCCACTGTGGAGGTTGCCATGCGTGTAAGGCTCAATTCTACATGTGATTCCCCTCACATATTGTGTGGAAGCGGGGCTATGCCCCGCTGGGACGGGGCGGAGCCCCGTCCCAGCACAACTTCAGCCGGCCATCTACTTCGGACTGTCCCGATGCACGACCTTCACTTTGTATCCCGCCTTCCGCAGCCGCTGGTTCACATCCTCGGCGATCATCACCGAGCGATGCTGCCCCCCGGTGCATCCGAAGCTGATGGTCAGGTAGCTCTTGCCCTCGCGAATGTAGTGCGGCAGCAGATAGATCAGCAGTTCTGAGATGCGGTTAACGAACTCCTGCGTCTGCGGAAACGAGCGGATGTATTTCGCGACCCGATGATCGCGCCCCGTCAGCGCACGAAACTCCGGCACGAAATGCGGATTGGGCAGAAAGCGCACATCGAACACCAGGTCGGCATCTTCAGGCAAGCCGTGTTTGTATCCGAAACTGACGCATGAAACCAGAATCGTCTGCTGGCTTCCAGACTGCTGTTTAAAGCGGTCGGTCAAGTGCGCCCGCAGTTCATGAACATTGAATTTTGTAGTGTCGATGACCAGGTCGGCGATCGCGCGAATCGCCCGCAGGTGCCGCCGTTCCGCCCCGAGCGATGCCCGCACCGTCGTGCCCGTCCCCAGCGGATGCGGCCGCCGCGTCTCGCTGAACCGCCGCAGCAACGCGGCGTCGCTCGCTTCCAGATAAATTACCCGCGTCGGTATCGTCCGCTTCACCGACTTCAGAATCGCCGGCAGCTTCTCCAGTTGCGAACCCTCGCGCACATCCACCACCAGCGCCGTGCGCGGAATCTCCCCCGACTGCAGCGCCAGCTCGGCAAAGCGCGGAATCAACTCCACCGGCAGATTGTCCACGCAGTAGTAGCCGAGATCTTCGAAGGCCTTCAGCGCCGAAGCCTTCCCCGACCCGCTCATGCCGGTAATGATGACCAGTTCCGCCGCG
>WNFE01003465.1_pt1 | contig 11720 bp, 10 predicted proteins | sample 5400451 | NCBI WGS metagenome assembly WNFE01 (sample SAMN13153344, study PRJNA577476) | soil metagenome | isolation source: 200 cm saprolite under Douglas fir tree site 2 hole 2 | place: USA:California | collected 2015-04-18
CCTGTCCTGGTCGCCCCTGCTCTTGGCCCGGTGGTCGGCGGCTATCTGGCTGAATATGTGGACTGGCGCTGGATTTTTTATGTCAACGTTCCCATTGGCATCATCGGGATTGTGATCTGCTGGCGTCTGCTGCATGAGTCTGAGCTTCAGCCAACCTTGCCGTTTGATCTGCGAGGGTTCCTGCTCATTGCCAGTGGCTTGGGCTTGCTGCTGTTTGGACTGTCCAACCTGGCCTATGATGGCTGGGGATCGCTGCTGACGGTGACGGGTCCCGTCATCCTGGCCCTGCTTCTCTTGTTGCTCTTCATTCCTCTCGAGCTTCGCACGGCACGTCCCTTGTTGGATGTACGACTCTTTCAAAGAAGGAACTTTTTGGTCGGGAACCTGATCGGCTGGGTCGCCGTGGCCAGTCTGTTCGGCTCCACCTTTCTCCTGCCGCAATACCTGCAGGTGCTCCGAGGCTTGTCGTCGTACCAGGCGGGTCTGCTGCTGGCCCCACAGGGACTGGCCGCCATGGTCGGAACCATCGTGGTGAGCCTGCTTTACAGCCGCGTGGGGGCGCGTCCCCTGGTCCTGGTCGGGGGCATCGCCGTCGGCATCAATATCTATCTGATCAGTCGTTGGGCCACACTCACCTCCCCGTTTGCGCTGTTGATTCCGCTGCTCATTGTCCAGGGACTGGCCCTGCCCCTCCTTGTGCAAACCACCGGCACGGCCGCCTTGACAGGCATTGGGGGCGCGGCCTTACCAGGAGCAAATACCCTCTTAAGTGTCTCGCGTTCGGCGATCTCTTCCCTGGCCGTGGCGGGATTAGTCAATCTGGTGCAAGCGCAACGCCTGGTCCATCAGGCAGGACTCGCACCCCATGGTCCAGTCAGTGTGGCCATCACCCGGCAGGCACAAGCCCTGGCCTATCAGGATGTGTATCTGCTTTCTGCTCTGGTCACGCTCCCCATCCTTGTGCTCGCGTTTTTCCTGAGGTCGCAGCGTCGCACTCAGAAGCCAGTGCCGACAACCACATTTGGCGTGAGTCCACAGACCCCCGAAGCAGCCATTGAGACTCGCTAATGGAACAGGTATGCTGACCCCGAGTGCAGGTCTTTCCTGGGAAACCATGCTGCTCTGAAATTCACCCGCTTTTGTGGAGGCCCGAAACATTCGGGCTCACCCATCAATTGTCCATAAGCAACCGGACAGAGGTAGCCCAGCGAAAAGGGACGCGGAAACTGACGACGAATCAGTCAGGCATCACTGAGGAGCGTGTGTTGAGAGGAAGTAGCTGAGGTAGTAGAACGTATGTTCTATTAATTCTAGAAATTTCCATAAATAATCTCAGCGGAACCGACGGGTGTTGAACCTTGTCTCGGTGGAACGTTTCGTGCTTCTGGTGAAAAGGATGGAGCAAGCAATCGCTCTAAATAAACCGGCGAAACTTATGCGGCTAATCCCGCCACCGAGCGAACGGTGTCAGGCTGAGCCGCCAGATCCTGGAAAAATCCAGTGACCGCATCAAGCAACCGATCGATGGTTTGGAAAAAGGCATTGTGAGTCACCTTGCGCCGCAAATGTTTCCAGAACCGCTCAACGGGATTGAGCTGAGGCGAATAGGTTGGCAGCGTCACCAACTCGATCTGGTCGGAGTGAGCGGCTAAGAAGGCCAGTCTGGCTGCTCTCCTGCTCGTTTGTGTCTCCGCTCTATGGTTCAGTATCAAGCTCGACTTGGACATCCGGGGTCGCAACTGCGACTGTACCGTAAAGCGGTCACCTGCGCTTGAAGGCTTCGATGAGCTGGGCGCCTTGCTCCTGCGTCACTCCCTTGAGGTGAAAGTGCAACCGAACCGCGTTGAACAGGCTCAGCTCGGGCCGAATCGGCTTGTTAGGATCGAGCACCCCACGAATGCCGACTGTGGCCGCTTGCAGCGGCACATGTTGTGCCCTGGCCAATACCTGCACGAGTTCGACGCCACAGGCGGCAACACCTGAGAGAAAGAGTTCACCAGGCGTGATGGCCTCCCCGGGGCAACCGTTCTGGACGGGTCCGTCTACCACGAAATGGTGGGTGCGCGCACTACAGAGCACCCGCCCGAAGGTCTCCGTGGAGCGAGCTTGAAGCTCATACTGCCGGACTTCTTGTTGTCCCATTCTTCGCTTCCCTCCTGTGGTCTAGTGGCTTGGTCATCGGTCACGCCGCTAGACCGTAATCGACTCCACTGAGGTCGGGCCAGAGCGATACTAGGAGCTCGCTCATTGATTCGCCTGACCATGCTTCCTCAGTGGAACCACGTCCGTGCGGTCTTTTTCCCGCATGCAACAGTGCTGAATATAGTATACGCTACGGTGATGCTGCAATCTTCCGTGTCTTTGCAAGCAGACCGGATCAATTGATCTCACTGAAATGGGCTTGATTTTTGAACGGATGTCTCAAGTAGCCAGCACAACGGCCAGGCCGAGCACATCCAGACGTTCCGTTGCCAGGCTTGCCATGCGACGTTCACTGCCCGGCGCCACACCCCGTTGTACCGCCTGAAAACCCCTTCCCATCAGGTCGCCATGGTGCTGTCCGCGCTGGCCGAGGGGTTGGATGCTTCTGCCGCCGAACGGGTCGCAGGGCTACCGTCAGGCGACGATCACGAGGTGGCTCACTCGTGCTGGCGAGCATGCTCAGACCTTGCACGAGCGTTCCTTTCGCAACCTGCACATTCCGCATCTGCAGTTGGACGAACTCCGAACCAGGCTGCGCAAGGCAACGCAGATCCTCTGGCTGTGGTTGGCCATAGATCCCCTCACCAAGATCATCCCGGTGCTTGAGCTTGGTCCTCGTACACAAAAGACGGCTCATGTGCTCATCCATTCCTTGCGACAGTTCCTGACCCCTGGCTGTCTCCCACTCTTTACCAGTGATGGGCTCAATCTCTATTTCTATGCACTCACAGCCCATTTTGGACACTGGTACCAAGTGCATCGTCGAGGGCGCAAAGTCCTTCGATGGCAAGTGGCGATGGGCTTGATCGACGGCCAGGTGAAAAAGTGCTGACCTTTGGCGCAAGCTCATGCGTGTCACGCACGTGATGCGCCTTGGGACAGAGGACGCTCTCAAAATCGCCTTACAGGGATTGGGCTTCTCTGGAAGGTTGAACACCGCTTTCATCGAGCGGGTGAATCTTACCATCCGCCATGGCATAGCAGCGCTGGCACGTCGCACGTGGGCGACGGCACAACAGTCTTCATGCCTGCTTGCCCATCTGGAGTGGTGGCGCGCGTACTATCATTTTGTCCGCCCTCACCACTCACTGCGCGTGGCGCTCATACAGCCACGAAAACGAGGGGGCAAACGCTTGGCGCAACGCTATCGACAACGGACGCCAGCTATGGCAACGGGAAGAACCCACCGACGATGGACGGCTTGTGAGATGCTCTCTTGCCCATTGCCAAAGATGTCCGCTTGAGAGGCACCAAAGCCAGATATGGGCGCAGTAGTATGTCGCGGGGAGGTTGGTGAATGTGCTCTTAAGAAAAACTCGGATGGAACCTCGCTCCCAGAAGAGAGAGCCTGTCTGGACTGCCTCATGTCCAAAAAACCGGCCGAAGTGGGTTTGCAGGGGACTGGTCGATTTATCCACCATGTCCAATCGCAGCACCTCCTGCTACAAGGTCTGCCATTGACGGCAATTCTAGTACTGACGCAACTTGATACTGCCATACAAAGACCTCTCCGAGTTGGAACGGCTAGAAGAGCAAGATGCTTTTAGCAGGTTGAGACTTTCAATGAAGGAACAAGAAATCGGCCAATACTCTTGTGAGGCAGGAGAAAACCTAGACGACTTGCACGTTTGAAAGAAGCGTTAGGACTGACTAAAAAAAGAATAGCATGTTTACAAATCCAAGGTTCAAGCTGGGCCAGAATAGCTCAAACAAACTCGTCTCTCACGAGGCTCAGCAAGAGCTTTTTTCAACGCACTGAGTCATTATGGGTAGTGCACTTTCTGGGAGCATACTATCCCCCGTCAACTTCTGAGTACTCACTGCCGCGCCCGCTGCAAATGCCTCTTTTGGGTGCTGTAGCTTCCTCACGATGCGCCTGATCAGGAGAGTGGTCAGAAAAAGCAGCAAGGCAAACACCGAAAAAATGGTGAGCAGGTTGCCTCCGGCTTTTAAACAAGCTGCGAATGCAAAGCCGAGCGAAAGTGGGATGATTCCACCCAGCGTCTCACCTGCTAGGTCGTAGAGCAGGAAGTGGCGATAGGGGTAGCGTTCTGCTCCCGCAAGGAGATTCATCACCCCACCCAGGGCGGAAAAGAGGAAGCGGCTGAAAAAGATTGCCCATCCTGCCTTGCACTTGAAGTAGAGGTGCGATCGTGTAATAGTGCGAGCAGAAATAAGTTGTAGCCGTCTTGGCTGCCCTAGCCAGTGCAGTGTCTTACTCCCCCAACGTCTGCCTATGAAATATCCCGCGTTATCGCCACAGGATGAGGCGATGATTGTAATGCCAATGAGCAAGGCTATATTGAAGTAGCCGTGTGCTGCAAAGGCTCCCGCCGCCAGCAAGACCAGGCTGGCGGGCAGAGGGAGGCCAACCGCTGCCATGAAAATGATCAACCAGAGCACGGGATAGCCGTATTGGTGCAGCTCGTGGAGCAGGATGGAGAGAAGTGAACTCATATCGCCCAATATCTGAGGCTCCTATTGCATGATGCTGTGTAATATCGTTCTTTCACCAATACATTCGTACCGGGTTACAGTAGACTGGTCAGGGGGGAGCTCTTCTCCTCACAAGCATGTTCTCAATGAATTTGCACGTTAGACATGTACTACTTCATTGGTTTCAGAACAATGTCTGCAGAAGCCGCACCCGAAAATCTCCCTCATGATGGCCAATTGGAAAAAGCCCGCGCGATGAAGGCAGCTAGGTAATTCTGTCTAGAGCCTCCCTGGAGCAATTGAAGAAGGAATTACGCACTTCTGTCGATGTGCTTCTGCTCTCCTCTGAGGTATATCTCATGTAGTAGCAAGGAGCAAAGAAATATTCTCCTGCTCCAGTACTACTCCGATATTCTGTCAAAAGCAAGACACTATGCACTATATCGGGTATGGCAAATAATGAACTACGATGATGTCTCTGCCATGCTCTGAGGAGGAGTTGTTATGGACGTGCTGGAATTTCAACAGTTTTATCAGGAGCAGGCCGGGCCGGTCTATCGGTTCGTGTATAGTAAGGTCGGCAATAGGGAAGATGCCGAGGACCTCACCTCACACATTTTTCTCAAAGCAGTAAGCAGCATCAATCAGGAACGTAGCCTACAAAGCATGCACAATTGGCTCTTTCTCGTTGCACACACTACTGTCGCTGATTACTGGCGTGCCCACTACCGTCTTCCAACGAATTCATTGGATACATTGTTAGAGACTGGCTGGGAAGGCCCAGCTGAAGAAGGGCCGATTGCAATCAGTGAGAGACCTCTCGAACGCGTACATCGCATCCTTCAAGCATTGCCTGAGCGGTACCGCAAGGTCTTGATCTGCCGTTTTCTCCTCAAGCTTTCGTTACGAGACACGGCTGTAAGCATGGGAACAACTGTGGCAACGATCAAAACATTACAGTTTCGTGCGCTCAAACGCGCCGCTGATCTCGAAGACCTTGTAACAGAACGACAACGAGTTGCAATGTAGTCATATCCCTTCCGCATGCTCCCCTACTCACTACTTCCCCTCGTGATCTCATTAAGCCATGCGCAGAGTTGAAATTCTGCCTGCATGAGTGGACTGTTAAGCTTCGAGTGAAGGGCGAAATGTAACAGTTACCTGTCTCCCAGATTGACAGCCCCAACACATCACTTGAAACTTGATAGCATATAAGAGTATAGTAGGTGCAGCGACATTCTCGAGAGAGTATCGACATTCATCTTTAGAGCAGTCTTCCTTTTGTCTCTCGGATTCGGTACGCTCTGGCTGCCGGGTACGCTTGTGGAAGACTTCCAAGAGGTGGTGCTACTTTGGCTTGCCGTCTGGAACAGCAGCTTGGCAACAAGCATCTCTTGCCTCCAGGGGACACCCAGCCGGAGTTGAACCTATGTTAGACCAATTGAAAGCTCGGTTCTACAACCTACCCGCACAACTCACTTCGCTGATCGGACGCGAACAAGAGATTCGGGCGGTGTGTTCACTTTTGCGACAACCGGAGGTGCGCCTGGTCACCCTCACCGGTCCCGGGGGTGTTGGCAAAACGCGCCTGGCACTGCAAGTGGCGGCTGATCTGCTCGATGAGTTTGCCGACGGCATCTGCTTCGTCCCCCTGGCACCAATTAGCGATCCTGACCTCGTCCCCCCGACGGTTGCCCAGATGTTTGGACTGAAAGAACCCGGCGATCAACCCTTGCTTGACCTCTTAAAAGCGTCACTCCAGGACAAGTGTCTGCTGCTGCTCCTCGACAACTTTGAACAAGTACTGGGCGCAGTACCCTGGCTGGCGGACCTGCTGGCCGCCTGTCCGTCTCTCAAGGTCATGGTGACCAGCCGTGCGGTGCTCCATATCCTTGGTGAACACGAATTTCCTGTTCCCTCACTGGCGCTGCCCGATTTTACCCATCTTCCAGAGAGCCAAGCCCTTTCACACTATGCGGCAGTGGCCCTCTTCCTGGAGCGTGCGAGAACAGTCAAGCTCGACTTTCAGCTGACTCCAGCCAATACCCGCACCATCGCGGAGATCTGCATTCGCCTGGATGGGTTGCCGCTCGCTCTTGAGCTGGCAGCCGCACGTAGCAAACTGCTTCCCCCACAAGCGCTTCTGACCCGCTTGAGACACCGCCTGCACGTCTTAACGAGTGCGGCACAGGATGCCCCCGTACGACAACAAACGCTGCGTAACACGCTTGCATGGAGCTATGATCTAATGGACACCAAGGAGCAGCAGCTCTTTCGGCGGCTCTCCGTCTTTGTGGGTGGCTGCACATTGGAAGCGGTGGAGGGCCTCTACACGGCACTCGGTGAGTTGCCAGCAGACGTGCTGGATGGAGTGGCCTCACTCATCGACAAGAGTTTGCTGCAACGAACGGAGCAGGATGACGAGGAACCCCGCCTGGTGATGCTAGAGACGATTCGTGAGTACGGGCTGGAGGCTCTGGCGGCAAGCGGAGAGATGGAGCGCACCCGCCAGGCACATGCCACCTACTGTCTAGCATTGGCGGAGCAAGCGGAGCTGGAACTTGGGGGACCACAGCAGGCCACGTGGTTGGAGCAATTAGAGCGGGAGCATGACAACCTGCGTGCGGCGTTCTCATGGACGGTTGAGCGGGGAGAAACTCAGCAGAGCATGGAGATGGCCTTGCGCCTGGGTGGAGCCTTGCGGCCCTTCTGGTGGGGGCGTGGCCACTGGAGTGAAGGGCGAGCGTCCTTGGAGCGGGCACTAGCCGCTGCGAGATCCCTTCCGGGTCCCCGGATCGATCCATCTGTGCGTGCAAAGGCACTCATGGCTGCCGCAAACCTGGCCTTCGTCCAAAGCGACTATGCGCAGACAGAGGTGCTGTGTGAAGAGAGCCTGGCACTGTACCGGGGACTCGGAGACCACTATGGCATTGCATTCTCCCTCTATCGGTTGGGGAACGTTGCCTGGGTGAGAGGTAATATCGCCGAGGCCCGTTCACTGACCGAGGCGGCGTTGGCACTCTTTAGGGAGGTGGATCATAGGGAGTACGTGGCCTATTCGCTCTTCTCCCTGGGACTTGTGGCCAGTAGTCAGGGTGAGTACGCCAGGGCTTGCGCGCTGTACGAGGAGAGCGTGGCAATACACCGAGAGCTCGGCAACAAGAGGGGCATTGCCCACTCGCTCTCGCAATTGGCCCAGGCGCTCTTTGATTGCCAAGCTGACCAGGCGCGCGTCCGTTCCCTTGTGGAGGAATGCCTCGCACTGTCCAAGGAGGTGGGCTTCAAGGAAGGCATCGCTGCAGCCCAGTGTCTCTTGGGCCAGTTGGCGCTTAGCCAGAGCGACCTGGCTACAGCACACACAAGTGGAGCAGAGTGCTGTGCTCTACAAAGAAATGGGGCATCGGCATGGTACCGCTGAGTCGCTGGCAGTGTTAGGAAAGGTGCTCGCAGTCGAAGGTGACTACGCCGCAGCGCGCAGGCAATATGAGGAGAGCCTGGCGATCTCGGGTGAATTGGGCGAGCAGTGGATGGTCGCCAGAGGTCTGGTGGGATTGGGGGAAGTCGTTGCGGCAGAGCACAAGCTCGCCTGGGCTGCACAGCTCTGGGGAGCAGCGGATGCCTTACGCGACACGCTTGGTGTGCCGATCCCGCCCATTGAACGCGCTGAGTATGAACGCTTGCTCTCGGCGACCCGTGTCCATCTGGGAGAACGCGCCTTCGCTGCCGCCTGGGCCCAGGGACGAGCCATGACCCCACGGCAGGCACTGGCGGCACAGGGGCACAAACCCACCCCAACTCCCAGCGCGACCCCATCACCGCAGGCCTATCCGGCGGGGCTGACGGCACGGGAAGTGGAGGTGTTACGCTTGCTGGCAGGAGGCTTGACCGACCAGCAGATCGCCGACAAGCTGGTGCTCAGTCCGCGCACTGTGCACGCCCATATCAGTTCCATCTACAGCAAGCTGGGTGTGACCTCACGCAGTGCCGCCACTCGCTATGCCATCGAACACCACCTCACCTGATAGGAGCGAAAGAGTTTCCTACTCCCTCTCTGCTCCGTGCTCAACTGCGGCTGCACGTCTTTCTCACGGCAGCCAAACATGCGGACCTCCACATTCACAACCGCTAGGTAATTCTGTCTAGCGGGTGCCCAGAACAATCATGGCAAGGAATTACACGATTCTGTCGATGCGCCTTGCTTCCCTTTGAGCTATATCTCTTGTAGAGCAAGTGGAAGGAGGAATGGTACGCCATCGCTTTTTGACGCTTGTTCACCATCGGTTTGGGCTTGATACCATGCTGGACAAGCCCATGCACTTTCACACAACAAAAGGAGGAATTGATGAATTGGCAATTTGATGCCGGGCATACACACATAGGCTTTACAGGCCGACATTTGATGGTGGCAACGGTGCGAGGACAATTTGAGAAGTTTAGCGGGACAGTGGAATTCGATGAGCATGACCTGACGCGCTCAAAGGCAGACATCCAGATCGAAGCAGCCAGCGTCAACACGCATAACGTCCAGCGGGATGAGCACTTCCGCTCGGCGGATTTCTTCGATGTGGAACACTATCCATCGATTACGTTCAAGAGTAAGCGAGTGCTCATGCATGATGAGCATCACGGGCAACTCATTGGCGATTTGACCATTCGCAACATTACCAGAGAAGTAGTGCTGGATGGAGAATATAGCGGAGTGAGCCAGACCCCCTGGAATACCTATAGTGCCGGGTTCAGTCTGCGTGCCAAGGTGAACCGCAAAGACTGGGGACTGACCTGGAACATGGTGTTGGCGGGAGGCGGCCTGGTTGCCAGTGACGAGATCACTTTAATCATTGACCTCGAACTCACCAGTCCTGCGGAAGCGGTTGCACCTGTCCAAGCAGCGGAAGCTTCGGCTTGAGATACAAGCGAAACAGGAAAGCAGAATTGCCTCACTACAAGATGGCACCAGGGCCGCCTGGCCATTTCCTGCTTGGGAGTACGAGAGATATTCGGCACGACCCGCTGCTTTTTGGATTGGAAATGGCCCGTCACTACGGTGATATCTTTCGGATACGCTTGCTTTTCTGGCCCGTTTACCTGGTCAACCACCCGGATGGCGTCAAACATGTACTCCAGGATAACCAGCAGAACTATCACAAAGACCTGTATCCCTACAGGGTCTTGAAACCGTTACTCGGCCAGGGGCTCGTCACCAACGACGGGGAATCCTGGCTCCAGCAACGGCGCCTCATGCAGCCGGCCTTCCATCGGAAGCGCCTGGCTGCCTTTGGTACGCTCATGACTGATGCTACAGTTACCATGCTCGATCAGTGGCAGAGATTCGCCGAGCGAGATCAACCTCTGGATATCGCAGCAGAGATGTTGCGCCTGACGCTGGGTATCGCTGGCCAGGCCCTCTTCAACATCGAGCTGAGCGATGAGTCACATACTGTCGGCCAGGCAGTGGCAACCGTGAACAAGCTGCTCTCGGAATATCTCTCTGCCCCCTTCCCGCCTCTCAGCATTCCTACGCCGCGCAGTCGCCGCCTTCAGGCAGCACGTCGCACCCTTGACCAGGTAGTGCATGACATCATTGTCCAGCGTCGCCAGCAGCATGCCGACACCGGTGACTTGCTCTCCATGCTGCTGTTAGCTCGTGACGAGGCGACGGGTCAGGGGATGAATGAGCAGCAGATACGCGATGAAGTGATGACGCTGCTCATCGCAGGTCATGAGACGGTAGCAACCGCACTCATGTGGACCTGGTACCTCCTTTCCCAGCACCCGGAGGTTGAACGTCACCTCCATAGTGAGTTGGACGAGGTGCTTGGCGGGCATCTACCAACGGTAGAGCATCTCAACAGGCTTTCTTACACCCGCATGGTAACGCAGGAAGTACTACGGCTCTATCCGCCAGCCTGGATCTTCGGACGGAAAGCAATAGCCAATGACGAAATCGGTTGCTATGTCATTCCTGCGAACAGCATAATCGTGCTGAGCCCCTACATAACCCACCGCCATCCTGCTTTTTGGGAGCACGCGGAGGTGTTCGACCCCGAACGCTTCGCCCCAGCACAAGCTGCCGCTCGCCCACACTACGCCTACTTCCCATTCGGAGGTGGCCCACGCATATGCATCGGCAACAACTTTGCACTGATGGAGACACAGTTGGTCCTGGCTACTATAGCGCAGCAGTATCGGCTGCGCCTGGTCCCCGGTCACCCAGTAGAGCCCGAGGCATTCCTTTCGCTGCGCCCGCGCTCTGGCTTGCCGATGACGCTCCATCGCATATCGATATAGTTGTAGAGTGGAGGGAAAGCGGCAAACCTTTTGCTCACATTTTCACTCATTCCTTGCGCAATGCCCCGTACCCATTCTAACCTTTGAAATCCGGCTTTAATGCTGCCTGTAACCTTGCCCCAGGCGCAGTAAGCAAGCGAATTGGCTTGCGGGGGAGCAGGCCAGCTTCTCGCTGCCACTCGGCGATCTCTTGCATGGACCAAGTTCCCGCCTCGCTGGTGGCTGCGAAGTAGAGGTTGGACAGCGCACCCAGTTCCCCAACTTCTCTGGACGATTGAAAGCGGTCCAATTCCTCGATCACGAGCGAACCATTCGGCCGCAAAGCATGCGCACAGCGCTTCACGAGATCGCGATTCGCCACCTCATCGAAATGGTGGAGGAGATTCCCGATGAAGATGAGATCGTACTCCTCGTTTCCCAGCTCGTCTATCAGCGCGTTTCCAGCACGATGGATGATGCGCTCACCCATGCCCTCGTGTGCAAGGATCGTCGCCGCGTGTTCAACAGCTTCCGGCAGATCGAAGACGACCGAGCGGAGTTCCGGGTAACGACGGCAGAGCATCACCGAATAGTATCCGTGGGAACCACCAAGGTCGAGCATATGTAGTGCGCCTCGCGGCACCGGGATGCGCCGGGCTACCTCAAACGCAGAGATGCCAGCCAGGGAGCGCATCGCCCTCTGGTACACCCGCCATTCATCATTTGACATCTCCTGGTGTATGTGTGCGGGTTTGCCAGTGCGGAGAAAGTCCTCAAAGCGTTCATCCCAGGTCCAATTCAGGAAGTTGAACAAC
>WNFE01003469.1_pt1 | contig 11717 bp, 6 predicted proteins | sample 5400451 | NCBI WGS metagenome assembly WNFE01 (sample SAMN13153344, study PRJNA577476) | soil metagenome | isolation source: 200 cm saprolite under Douglas fir tree site 2 hole 2 | place: USA:California | collected 2015-04-18
AGCGTACAGGAAAAAGCCCAAGAGAAACCGGCGGAAACGCCGGTGGCCGCGACGACTACACCGCCGGCGACATCGCCAGTAAAGAAAGAAAATCCCGTGAAATCCTCGCCGGAAGTGCTGGCTGCCGCAAAAAAGGTTTTTGGATATGACTGCGCGATGTGCCACGGCGAAAGCGGAAACGGCAAAGGCGATCTGGTGGAGTCGATGAGTTTGAAGATGAAGGACTGGCACGACCCAGCGGTATTGAGCGGAATTTCTGATGGCGACATTTATGACCTGATCGTGAAGGGCAAGGACAAGATGGTCGGCGAAGGTGATCGCCTGGCGCCGGCAAAAGTTTGGGGGCTGGTACATTACGTGCGGACTTTTGCGAAGAAGAGCAGCACGTAGCAGTTAGTTGCGGACGGAATAGCTGCGAGCGGAATCCAGCGAAAAAACCTGTCTGAAAGTTGAGAGATGAAAGTGCCGAACTGTGTTTACGGGTGTACTCTGGCGAGGGTGAAACAAAAGGGAGAATATTCGATGAAACATTCGCCACAATTTCTGAAGCTGGTCAGCGAAGCGAAGTCGCGTGTAAGAGAAACAAACGTCGCGGATGTGAAGCAACGCATAGAGAGCGGCGAGAAATTCCTCCTGGTGGACGTAAGGGAAGATAACGAGTGGGCGAACGGGCATTTGCCCAGAGCGGTGCACATGGGCAGAGGGATTATTGAGCGCGATATTGAAACCCAGGTGCCGGAAACTTCGACGAAGATAGTTTTGTATTGCGGAGGAGGATTCCGGTCCGCGCTGGTCGCGGATAATTTGCAGAAGATGGGATATACGAACGTGGAATCAATGGATGGCGGGTGGCGGGGTTGGACCGAGGCGGGGTTACCGACTGCGAAGGACTGAATGGAAGCTCAGAAGCATGGTGCGGATATCGGCGAGGACTACGCGACAGCTGCCGGACGTACTGACGGCCGTTACGAAAGCCCACACTTTCTCTCGAGACGAAGATCGCGCCCTTCTCCTAAATCGCGTCGAGCATAATAAGCGTAGAATAATAAAGAATAATAAGCGCAGACTTGACGCAATACAGGAATCATAGTATCTTGCGCGACGGTTCATTACGGAGCTCATGCCCATTCTGGTTGAAGGGCGAGGAGCTCAAACCCAGCTCTGAGAGCGGTCGGTTCGCTGTGTCCAATCGTTCGTCCCCTCAGTTGTCAGCTCGCAGAAATTAGTTGGGTTTGTTACGAACGGTGATGTTAGTCGCTATTGCTTTGGTTTACCTTCGGAAAATCCATACTGTCGAGCTGATCGGCGACATGTGGCTTGCAATCATTCGCCCCGCAACCAAGCGCATCGTAGCAGGGTACTTGCCGTTTGATTCAGGACGTATATACGTTCTATACCCTCGCGAAAAAGTTTCGCCGCGCGCCGTTTATTTCTGCTGTCGTCCTTAATTCGTTTGACTTGGTATCGAGCCGTTAGTAATGTCCATTGGCTTGTCGAATTGCGAGCGGCACTTCGATGGCAAGGTCAGATTTCCCGGTTTGATTCCACGCCCACAGCAATTCTTTTTGCTGTTCACCCCAGGAGGGGCCTATGTTCTTGCTAAAAAGAATCTCGATTCTATGTTTGTTGATTCTAAGTTTCGGTCCGACGGTTTGGTCGCAAGTTCTAACGACACCGCCACCAGTGTATGTGTCGGGCGGCAATTCCATCTACAGTGTGACAGTGGCAACTGGCACAGCGACACTGATCTTCAGTAGCCCTAATAACAGCTCGAATTTTGAAAGCCTGGCGATTGGTCCCGATAACATAGACACCGATGCCGCCGGCAATGCTGCTCATCCCTATCTGCTCTACGCGTGTGATACGGGGACAAACTCAGTCATTCGATTTGACCCGACCGCGGCGCTCCCAATCACACCGCAGACGGTTGCCTCGGGACTGACGTTTCCCCCTATATGCGCCCGCTCGACAGCGACGGGCGACGTTTACGTCACGAACAAGTCCGGCCCAGGCGTGTATCAATTGAATGCCCCCCTCGTCAACAATATGCATGTGCCTCTGGCCAATGTTCCATTTACCTCAACTGGGATCGTCGCCACCGCCACGCGAATCGATACGTCGACCAACGGGTTCAACGAGATGACGGGACGAGGGATCACGCAGAAATACATAGGCGACTTGCTCGTTGTCGATAGCGCTGACAATAAGGTGTTGCATTCTGTGTACGCGACGCCTCCGCCTGCTCTCTTCGCTTCTCTTTCGCAGCTCATCGGCAGCAACCTGAACGGTCCAGTGGGGATCGCCAACGCACCAAGCCTCCGGCAAATATTCGTGTCCAATAGCAATTCGCTCACGCAGTCGGCGGTTACGGTCTTCGACGCAACCGGAACTCCCTCCGAGACGACCTGCCCGTCCGGGCTATCCCTACCCAACAACAACCACCAAGTACCCGGTTACCTGGCGACTGCGCCCACGGATCAATTTCCGATTGCGGCCCCGAATACGGTCATTACCGATACGATCTACCTGGTCACCAAGGCGAATAGTTCGGGAACGCTGTGGAGTTGGAATACGGTTCAGGGTGACTGCAACTTAATCGCCGCGGCAACCGCCAGGGCTCCGCTGTCCGGCGTGGCCGTGGCCCCTGCGCCGCTAACGCTCACGAAAACGGAGATCGGCACAATGGCAAATCCCGTACCGACGGATTTTCTATTCAATTCCAGCCAGTTTCAGTTCACCGCCCAAGGATGCGTTGCGACCGTAACCGCTTGGCCGCGGAGCCTTGCTACTGTCAAATCAATGACCTTGCCGCCCTATGCGACGAACCTGGTGAACCCCGTGGCGCCGGCGGTGAATCTCGGCGAGGCAGGATTCGAAATTGCCTATCGTGCCTTCAATCCTCTATGCAGCTCCGCCTTTCCAGATTCAGGATTTGTTTACCATATATCTAATTTCGTAGATAGCCATCAGTTTACGAATCCACGCATCTTAGATTGCACCAACAGCGCCCCCGCCACCGAGCCACAGCTTGTCAGCGGAGGGACCTCGTGCGTGGTACCTCCAACGATAGGCGTCTATCCTCTCGGCGGACCTATCCCTGATGACAGTACTACAAGCACTCGCACTACCACCAACGTCTACGCCCTGGTAAACGAAAATGCAGGCACGGATAAGTTCTGCGGATTTCAGCCACCCCTGAGCGGCGATGGCACGACTCTGCCGAGCCCACCCCCAAGCTTCAATCCGACAACCACCAACACGGTGAATGTGAAGTTCAAGCTGTCTTCGCTTTCGGGCAATTGCAAGAAAGACTTCATCACCAACGCAATTGCTTTGCTTTCGGTCGCACGAATCGCGGACGCCAACGGCAACACCGTGTTCAACACCATTAACGTACAGGCGACTTCTAGTTCTATCGATCAGCCGCCGATCTTCCCCGCCAACAACGCGCAGTATTCCTTCACGCTGAACCTGCCGAGTATTTTTACGCAGGCGGGTGAGGGCACCTACATCGTTACGGTGACATTCCTCAGCGATAATACAACTAATAAGATAACCTCGTTCCAACTCTCCACTCACTAACTGTAAGGAGTTGGCGCAAACGAAGAAAGGGAGCCTGACGGAAGGCCTGGCTCCCTTTCGCTTCTGTAGGTCTCTTTTATTTCTTGGCTTGTTCCACGATGGGCTTCAGGTCTGCCCGCTGTAGCAGTGAATCACTCTTGGATTCCTGCCGCATTTCTTCGACGAATTGCGCGGCTTGCTGCAGGTGGCGGTCCGCCTCCACAGTGTTGCCCCTTTTTCGCAGTGCCTCGGAGAGTAGATAATGGCCTTCAGGGAGCAGCGATTTCATTCCCAAGTCCTCGCTCTTCCTGACAGCTGCTTGCAACTCGTCCTGCGCTTGAGAATAATCCTTTGCGTTCAAGAAGGCCTCGCCCAGAGCGATAGAGCATTTCGTCGCGATATACTTCACCGCCAGGGCATCGGCGTCTTTGCGCAGCCCCTTCAGTGTGCTCACTGCCGAGGCGGCTTGGCCCTCTTTCACGGAGAGTCTCGCAAGGTTGAGCCGCGCGGCAAGCGTTTGAACCCGGTCCTTCGCTTTGGTTGCTGATTGCTGAGCGCGTTCGAACTGAAGCCGAGCCGATTTGAAGTCCTCCTGATAGTAGAAGTTCTCCCCCTGAAATCCGAGAATCTTCGCGGCGAGTGCATCATCCTGCGCCGAATGCGCGATGTTTAGAGTCTCGTCCAAAGTTTTCTGTGCTTCTTTGCCGCGGCCAAGATGATTCAGCACATTACCGTAGTCCGCCTGGATTTCCGCAATGAAGGTGCCGGATTGTTGTTCCAATTGCTGCGCATTCTTAAGGGCTTCCTGTTGGGCTTTCAACGCCGCGCCATACCGCCCTTGGATCAGAAAGAGTTCGGCCATGCCGTCTGAAATTCCCGCTATTTGCTCCTTGCCGCCCACTTTGCGCGCCTGCTCAAGCGCTTGCAGGTAACTGCTGAGCGCGGGTTCGAATTGACCAATCGTCGCGTAAGTCAGTCCGAGATTGTTCAGGTTCGCAGCTAGTTCGGTGGGCATGTTCAACTTCTGCAGGAGGTCAACGGCGCGCTGCTGATATATCAGCGCATCGTCAAACTTTGCGATGTGGAAGTTCATTAATCCAATATTGATCAGGCACATCGCCTGCCGGGGCTGGTTTCCCAATTGCATCTGGATTTGCAGCGCCTGTTGCGTGCTGGTTAATGCTTCCTCGAATCTGCCATTACCCTGCAGGAAATCTCCAAAATTGAGCAAAGCGATTCCCAAACCTTCCTGGTCACCAAGTTCTTTCCGGAGCTTTAGCTCTTGCTGATAGGTTTTCTCGGCATCCGCCGACTTACCGAGAAGGCCGTAGACCACGGCTATTTGATCCAGGCTTCCAGCCATTCCTTTTTTATCGCCAATTTGCTGCTTGATTTCCAGGGATTGCTGAAAGTTCTGGAGGGCGTCTTGCGGCCGGTGCAGAAGCACATAGGCCTCGCCTAGGCTTTGCAGAACGCCGGCTTTTCCCTGCCGGTTGTTTACTTCCACCGCCAGGCTGAGCGCGCGATTCAGATAGTCCAGCGATCCTTGCGGATTTCCACGCTTGTACTCCACCTGTCCCATACAACGGAGTGCTTCGAGGTGTTTTGGATCCGCCTGCACTGCTTTTTCGTAATGCGCGTGAGCTTTATCGTACTCGCCATGAGTTTCGTTAAGTTCGCCCAATTCGAATTGCACTTGCGGATCGCTGGGCATAAGCCGCTCAAGATTTTCATAAGCGTCGAGCGCTTTCTGGTAGTTGTTCCCGATCTTTGCGTTGACCGCCTGCACGATGTCCTTCTCTACTGGTGAAAGATTGGAGCTCAACTCCACAGAGCGGGTGGCGCTTTGCTCGGCTTCGCGATCATGCCCGAGGCGCGCGTAGGTCTGTCCCAGCATCGAGTATGCCAGGGCGAAATTCGCGTCGGCCTTGGTCGAAGACTCGAACTGCTTAGCCGCATCGAGGTAATTCCCCTGACGTGCCTTTGCCATCCCTTCGGTGTAAGTGCGAATCGCTTCGAGCGAATTAGTGGAGGGTTTGAACGCCGCGGCTTTCAGGTTCTGCACGGAACCGCGTGCCAGGCTCAAATTCTGCTGGATGGTCTGAGCAAGCTTTTCAGCGGTGCCTAATAAGGCAGTTTCTCCGGCGGCTTCGACGTTAAGCGGAACGGTGTGCTGACCCTTGAGATCATCCAGCTTCGCGTCAATGCGAATCTGATTTCCGACGCGCGCGTACTGGCCCCACACCAGAAGCTTGGCCTTGGTAAATTCAGCAATGCGTTGTAAATCGCTGGGCGCAATCTCCGAGTCTGGCGCGATACGCAAATCAGACATCACTTGTTGCAGGCGGTCGGGAGAAACCGTTCGAAAGTCCGCGGATTGTCCAATTTCGGTCCTAACCACTTCGGCCAGGCTCCCGCCGAGCCAATTGAGAGATGCGTCTCCGGATGCGTTTCGAAGCGGAATAACGGCAAGTATCAATGGTTCGGGCGCTGCTTTTTTTGGAGAAGGCGAAAAATACTTCTTTGGCAAGCCGAGACCGGCAAAGGCCAACAACAACGCCAGGGCACCGATCGCGGTGTATTTCCAGATCGGTTTTTGCGCTGGCAATGGCACGAGTGCTTGATCGGTGATCGACCCGATCATCGACGGAGAAATGCCCAGCCAGGACTCCAGGTGTTGTGCGAATTCGTTTGCACTGGCAAACCGATTCTCCGGCTCGATTTCAAGCGCTTTTTCGACGATGTCGCTAAATGCCTTTGGAATCGTGGGATCGATTTCGCAAAGCGGCTTGGCTTTTTCTTGCAGGCGTTTCCAGAGTGTCGCCAGCGGCGTGTCCGAATAGTATGGCGACTGGCCTATCACCAGCTCGTAAAGAATCACCCCGAGTGAAAAGAGGTCGGACCGCTCGCCCAGCTTTTCTCCCTTGGCTTGTTCCGGCGACATGTATTCCGGAGTGCCGACGAGTGCGCCGGTTTGCGTCATGCCGGGAAGATAAGCGGAGCGCGCGATGCCAAAATCCATCACGTAAGCGCGGCCGTTCGCGTCCAGCATGATATTTTGCGGCTTCAGGTCGCGGTGGATGACCCCCTCGCCGTGCGCGACTTCCAGTGCGCGGCAAATTTGCAGAATTACGCGAGCGGCCGCCTCGGGCGTCAGCTTTCCCTTCTCACGAAGAACCACGCGCAGGTCCTGACCTTCGAGGTACTCCATGGTGATGAATTTGAAGCCGTCGGCTTGCCCGAGATCGAAAATGCGAATGACGTTGCGATGCGTAACCTGGCGAGCCAGGATCAGTTCTTGCTTGAAGCGCTTGAGGATTTCCGGATTGGTCGTAAGCTCCGGGCGAATGATTTTCAGCGCGACCAGACGATCTAGTTCCGTGTCCCGCGCCTTATAAACAGCGCCCATTCCGCCCTGCCCCAAAAGCGCCAGGATTTCGTAACGGTTGCCGAGAACGGTGCCAGGTGCAAATTCTCCCTGCGGTAAAGCGGGCGCGCGGGTGTTTGAGATTGACCAGCCTTCAGGAGTTGCAGGCGTCGAGGTGGCGACGAACGCTCCCTGCGGATCTTCACCTTTTGAAGCTGCCTTCGTGCCGTTCGGCAACTCCGGTTTGGAAGCCGGATGGGGTTGCTTCGCCGGCTCGTCGCCGACGAAAGTCGCTTCCGACGAGGGCACAGCTTTTCCGCACTTCCCGCATTTAGCGGCGTTGGGTGGATTTTCCGCCTTGCAGTAGATACAACGCATGTTCTCAGTCGCGTTCTAAACGAACTCCCAGCCTCGCCAATACTCGGCAATTCGAAAAATCGCGAAGATGTCCAAGTCTTAGTGACAATATCTTAGTCTAATTGCGGCGTGTGCGGTATTTTTTACAACACCCGTCTCGTTACGTGTATCGAAGCGGGGTTCTCAGTTGACGCGAAGTAATCGACGGGAAAAACAGTCGAGATCCTGCCAAATTATTTCTCGAGGGGGAATTTGGCTGGGGCGGAAGGATTCGAAGACTAACCCCGTATGCCCGGCGACGGCTCTGACGACCATTTTCAAGCGCCTGAGAGAAATATCAAGCCCGCAAAGGTATATGAAAACGACCGCATCCTTATAATGAGGGATCCACTGGTTCGACCCCAGACACTGACAAGGCGCCTTCAGCGTAGGGGACGTGGCTGCGACCCTTCTTCGCGATCCATTTCAAGACCTAAAACTACCTTTTGAAAAGGTAGTTTCTCACGTGCATGCCTCGCCGCGTTGAGAACAGCAAGACTCATGTCGGTTCGGGTGAGTAACGATAGGCGGCACGATTGCCAATCGCTACTACGTCCATGGCCTCGTCAGGCGGACTCTCGGGGACGTAATCGCGATCTGCGGTGGGGGCGTATAACCAGGCCCTAGGTCCCTGCTGCGGCCGCAGCGGTTTGATCCAAAATTGTTTCGGCACGGCCCACTTCGGTTGTACCAAAAATCACCAAAGGCGCATTCGTGCTTGGTTCGATACCGCAGTATGCATACTTGATGTTGATATTGGCTTCTGCGAGCTTCGAGGCGGCGCGCGCCAACTCACCAGGCTGGTTTGCAAGCTTCACTTGAACAACTTCTGTCTCGGTGTAGACAATCCCCTCCTGATCCAGGACTGACTGCGCTGCCGTCGGGTTGTCGGAGACGATGCACACGAGGATTGTCTGTTGGGAAGGGATCGATTGAAACGCCATGATGTTTACACCGCGGTTCGCAAGCGCCCGGCAGACTGTTGCAAACGATCCCGGGCGATTGTCCATGCGAATGGTCAATTCCTTGGTAATGGGCACGTTGGGAACCCTCCTTGACAACCACTCATGTGGCGTATGGTGCATCCCGATCAGATTGAATGGCTCAGAGGCGCGGCGTGGTTGGTGCCAGAATGTTACGTCTAGCACTGGGTCGATACAAGAGGTCAGTTTGACAGCCTGCGCCCTAGACATCTCCGTGCGCGGCCGATAGCTGCAACGGAACGAACCCTGCTTGGACAGATCGCGGCAATCGGCTTTTCTCCTCCTCAATACGCGTGTTGCCAACGAACATACTGAAGGATTGGGTGTATACTCCGGCTACCTGGATGAGCAGCCCGGACATTCGGTCAAGGAGTCTCGCGCGCGCGAATAAAATCAACCAATGAGCCTGGCCGAGCGCCGGGGCCTCGTAGATCGGCCAGCACTCTACTGAGGGTGTCATGAAACAGACCTTCGCTATCGGGATCGGAGGCGCGGCCGGACAAGGTGTCGCCACGCCGGGGGACATTTTCGCAAAGATCTTCAGCCGGCGGGGCCTTCACTTGAACGCCTACAATGCCTATCAATCCATCATTCGCGGCGGCCATACATTTCTGACGATTCGAACGGGCCCGGAAAGCGTCACAAACATGGGTGACCGGATCGACCTGCTTATTCCGCTCAACCAGGACTCCATGGATCGCCACTTGCAGTTGCTCACTCCCGGCACTGCGTGCATCTACAATTCGGACACCATTAAGCCCGGCTCTGCCTCCGACGGTGTGCAACTCTGCCCGCTTCCGGTTTCAGAGCTGGTTGACATCACTCGGAACAAGGTTGCGCAGAACACCCTCGCAATGGGTGCCGGGCTCCGAATGATGGGTATCGGGTTCCAGGCGTTGGAGGACGTCATCCGCGAGCAATTCAAGAAAAAGGGTGAGGCCGTGATAGCTGAAAACGTTGGAGTTGCGCGGGCCGGCTTTGATTACGCCGCCGCTCACTTCGCGGCGTTCGCGGATCCACTCCCCAAGACAGAAAATCGCTATGCGATCCTGAGCGGCAATACCGCGATGGCTATGGGTGGCGCGGCCGCAGGCGTGAAGTTCTACTGTGCCTACCCCATGAGCCCTTCGACTGGCGTTTTGCACTGGATGGCAGCACACGCACGTAAGGCCGGAATAATGGTCCGCCAGGTAGAGGACGAGATCGGAGTGATTAACATGACGATCGGCGCGGCCCACGCGGGCGTCCGCGCTATGTGTGCAACGTCGGGCGGCGGCTTCGCCCTGATGAGCGAGGGCCTTGGCATGTCCGCCATGATCGAAACGCCGGTGGTGGTTATCAATTGCCAGCGAGCCGGCCCCTCCACGGGCGTCCCCACCAAGACCGAGCAAGGCGACCTTTGGCAAATGCTCGGCGCCGCATTTGGCGATTATCCCCGAGTGATTGCAGCTCCGCTGGACATCGGAGATTGCTTCAAGCTCATCCCCGAGATATTCAACATCGCCGACCGCTTCCAGTGCCCGGGTCTGGTGCTTTGCGATTTGCTGCTGTCGGAAGGCAGACTCAGCGTAGATCCGAAAGATCTGGATTTCGGCCCCCCCATAGAGCGGGGCGAGCTCATTACCGGCTTCAACGGTGCGTCGTCCGGGGTTGCCACGAACGGGGATTACAAACGCTACAAATTCACCGAGAGCGGCATTTCACCCCGCGCGATTCCCGGCGTACCCGGCCACATCCACACCGTCGCCACAGACGAACACATGGAAGACGGCGTATTGATTAGCGACGAATTCACCAATCCCGTCAAGCGCCGCGCGATGATGGAAAAGCGCATGCGCAAGGTGGCCGGCATTGAAGCGGCTGTTCCACGGCCGACGCTTTTCGGGCCGTGCGACGCCGACGTTACGTTGATCGGCTGGGGTTCAACGAAGGGTGTGATCGAGGAATCCTGTGAGCTTCTCAATGATCAAGGGATCTCAGCCAATCAGCTGCAAATTCGCTGGCTTGTGCCGTTGCACGGCGACGCAATTCTAGAAACTCTGAAAGACTCGCGGCACACCATCATCGTCGAAAATAACTACAGCGGTCAGTTTGCGCGCTACCTGCGCAGCGAGACCAGCTTTGTGCCCGACGGCCACATTCGCAAGTACGACGGCGAACCCTTCATGCCGCACCACATTGTGGAGGCTGTAAAAGGACAACTCGCCGGGCAAACGAAACTCTCGGTCCCCATGCACGAGATTGTGGTCTGAAGAGGAGAAGCATATGGCGACAAGTGTACAGCGTGCCAGTCAATTGACCGTGGCCGATATGAAAGGCAGAGTCGATCCCGACTGGTGTCCCGGATGCGGCGATTTCGGCGTGCTCGCGGCCGTTCAAAAAGCCTTGGTCGAGCTGCAGATTCCGAACCACAACGTGGTCACCATCAGCGGCATCGGGTGTTCCTCCAATTTCCCTGGGTACATGAATACCTTTGGTATGCACACGCTGCACGGCCGGGCTCTGGCGGTGGCCACTGGTCTGAAGCTTGCCAATCACGAACTCACGGTACTGGTGACGGGTGGCGACGGCGACGGCTTCGGGATCGGCGGCAACCATTTCGTCCACTCGATGCGCCGCAATGTGGACCTGCTTTATATCGTCATGGACAACCAGATCTACGGCCTGACCACAGGCCAGACATCACCAACCAGCCGCATCGGCATGAAGACGAAGAGCATGCCTTTTGGCAACATCGAAGCGCCGGTCAACCCCATATCCCTGGCCCTAGCCGCAGGCGCCACCTTCGTTGCGCGAGGTTTCAGCGCCGAGCAAAAACATCTCACTGAAATGATCAAGCAAGGTATCGAACATCCGGGCTTTTCGTTCCTGGACGTCTTCAGTCCCTGCGTCACTTACAATCACGACAATACCTACCAGTGGTTCCGTCCGCGTGTGAAGAAGCTCGAAGACGACCCCGCTTACAATCCTGCCGACTGGATAGCGGCGATGGAGAAATCCTTACTCTGGGGCGATGTGATCCCCATCGGGAAGTTCTTCGAACGCACCGACGTTCCCACCTTGCACGGGGCCGAGCCTGTGTTGAACGAAGGACCTCTGGTCCGTCGCGACCCCAGGGTGCCCCCCGATGTCGCACGCTCGTTCGTTGAAGAGTTGATGTAGGGACACGCGCAGCGGTCGTGGCCAACCCGCTGACGCTTTTTATGAGGGCCCTCCGACTGAACTAGGGTGCGCGCGTCTCATTGCTTTACGGCTGAAGACTAAGACTTGGATGTTCCACGGTCGCATCGACGAGCGCATGGACCGGCATGATGACCATCAAACGTCAGCGGGTTGGCCACGACCGCTGCGCGTTTCCCTACATCAACTCTTCAACGAACGAGCGTGCGACATCGGGGGGCACCCTGGGG
>WNFE01003475.1_pt1 | contig 11712 bp, 12 predicted proteins | sample 5400451 | NCBI WGS metagenome assembly WNFE01 (sample SAMN13153344, study PRJNA577476) | soil metagenome | isolation source: 200 cm saprolite under Douglas fir tree site 2 hole 2 | place: USA:California | collected 2015-04-18
CAGGTTCCGGCTTTGCACGCTACCGAGGAAACATGAGGCGCACGCAGGACAGCGCGCGCCTCATTGCAACTCAGGACTTGATCGGCTCCAGCGAGCCGATGCCCTTCGGGGTCTTGATGGTCGCGCACGTCCCTTTCGCCACGTACTTCCAGGCGTTGCCCTGGTAGTCGGCACTCGCGGTGCCGGCACAGGTGGTGCCGGCGCCAGCCGCGCAGTCGTTGTCGCCCTTCATTGCGATGCCGTAGCATTTGTCCATGGTGGGCTGCGGCGGCTTCGGCGCGGCGAATGCCGGGGCAGCGATCATGGTGAGGGCGGCGGCGAAGGAGCCGGCGATCGTGGCGTTGGCGAAGGCGTTCTTGGAATTCATAGGAGTTTCCTTTCCCTGGAAAGTCGGGCGTTACGGGTCGACAACACGGACAAGGCTTTCACCGTCGGTCGGTCGAAGCGGCGGACGACGGCAGGGCTCATGGCGACCCCAGTATTGCTGTTACGCACGTCCCCGCTGTTGAATTACCAGTTACGCCCTCACAATCTCGTGATGGAAACGGAATTTTGCAATAAGCATCAGATTTAATTGCGATATCGCCTTCGCTGCGCGCACGCGATTTGCTATGGCGCGACTCGCGGCCTATTTCGCTTTCATTGCATTGGTCGCTTCCCAATCAGCTTCCGGCGGCGACGTCAGATATTGGCCGCATCGTTCAAGCATCATGCGCGCGGGTTGGTCCGATGCCCGCGCATCCAAAACCTGCTGGAAGAAACTTGCCGCATCCATAAAATTACGGGTGCGATAGACCGCAAGACCGGATTCGTACAGCGCCACCCAGGCGGGAGCCATGGCCCCGCGTTCGGCGACGTCAAGCAATTCGTAGATTGCGATTCCGCCCGCCCGTCCATAGACCGTCAGCCGGTCGAGTTCGCGCGCATGGACGCGATCGCCGGCAAGGCGGCGCGTTTCCTCGCCGATGATGATTTCGGTGCCGTATTCCTTGTTGGCGCCTTCAAGCCGGCTCGCGATATTTACGGCATCGCCGATCACCGTGTAATTGAGCCGGAATTCCGATCCGATATTGCCGACCAGCATGTCGCCGGAATTAACGCCGATACGCACCCGGAGCGGCCGCCCGCTGTCATCTTTCAATCCCGACGTCCGCAGGGCGCGCTGGCAGGCGAGTGCCGCCCGGCAGGCGTCGACAGCGTGATCGGCGTTAGCCGCGGGCGCGCCCCAGAACGCCATCACCGCATCGCCGATGAACTTATCGATCGTGCCGCCATGGCCGCTGACCTCACGTGACATGGTATCGAGATAACCGGAGAGCAGCGGGATGATCTGATCGCCGAGCCGTTCAGACAATCCGGTAAAACCGGCGATATCCGCGAACATAACCGTCAGATTCCGGATCGAGCCGCCGGGGCGTGGTTCGACACCTTCGCTGACCAGCGTCTTGACGAGATCCGCGGGTATGTATTTCCGAAATGCCGCAAGCCCGCCGGCCATGTCGGCGATGGCATTCGACAGATTTTCGATTTCAATCAGGCGCGAGGCGTGCCGCCGCACCTTTTCAAGATCGAAGCGTGCGACGTGCTTGAGTTCGTCGACGACGGTGATCAACGGTGTCGCGATAACGCGCCGGGCAAGCCATGCCGAAACCACGCCGGCGGCGAGAATGAGAATAGCCAGCCCAATGAGCAATTGTCGTATCGTCCTTTCGATCGGGCCCAGAAACTCCGCTTCCGGAATCACCGTCGCGAGCGTCCAGCCGGGAAAGGCGAGCGGCGTCAAACTGACCGCATAGGCGCTGCCCGCGTTGACAAGCCTCACCTGGCTCGCGATCTTCTTGTCGCTGTCGTAGGAGCTGCCGGCCTGCTTCACCGCGCCTTGCGCGATCGGCAGCAACGGCTGATCCGACCGCTGCATATTGACTTCGTCGGCATCCGGATCCGGCGCGGCTATGGCGCTCCCGTCGCGCCCCAGAATGAACGCCGCGCCGGATTTCCCGACCGAGAGGTGTGAGAGAAACTGGGCGAACCGCGTGTATTCGATAATGATGGCGAGAACGCCTTGGCGTTTCTGATACACATCGATCGGGCCGGCATAGGCAATCGATGGGCGCACCCCCACCGGATGGACCGATACATTGAACCAGCGCGGTTCGTCGGCATGCATTCCGGCCCGGTACCATTTCTGATCGGTGACGACGTAATCGGTATCTTCGAATCGGCGTTTCTCGAACTCGATGTCTCCGACCACCACATCATATTGGTCGATGCGTCGCTTGATCGCGCCATTGACGGGCGCGATTTCCATCATTTCCAGCCCGAGATCGCCGAGCTTATGGGCGGCAAAAAAAGCTCCGTCCGGCCAACCGAACGCGACCCACGATATGTTTGGCTGCGACTGCAACTGCGAGAGAAAAACGAACTCGCGTTTGTCCGCCTCGCGAGGCTCAAGCACGTGCTGAACAAATAACGTCCGGATCGCGGTATGCGCGGCACGCGCTTCGGTGGTGATGGTGGCGAGTTCCTTTTCGACCGTGGAAACGATCTGTCCGTTAATGGTGTCTGCCAGGGCGTGGCTGTTCGCTTCCGCTGTCCGCCACCACAGGATGTGGACGCCGATTGCGCTCACCATGATCGATGCAAGGACGAGACCGGAAATTGTCAGGCGAATGCCAATTCGCATTATTAGTGTAGCCTCCTGCTGCATGTATCGAAAAAAGCGTCAGCGATGTAAAGCCAATGTGTTCGCTTCGGCTACGTTTGGTCAACAACAAGGCGCTGTGGGCATGACCGCGATCATTGAAATTTTCGTCTATCCGCTGGCCTGGCCCACCCATATCCAGTGGGCAGCGATGCTGGTGGTCTTGCTGTGTCGCGGTCCAGGTGCGTTTTCGATCGATCATTTGTTGTTGCGACGGCTCGGATTGCGATGACGGCCGCTCAATCCGATTATTGACTCTATATTTTGTACTATATACTATAATAAATGTAGTTAATCGAGGAAACGGATTTACCGATGGCGATTGCATCCGACACCGGACATCCGGCAAGTTCCCGCAGCTTCTGGCTCGGCATGGCCGCCTATCTCGTCCCGACGTTTCCGATCGCGTTTGTCTGGCATCTTGTGCTGTTCGAGCCAAACTACCACGCGCTGCAGATCTACCGTGCCGATCCGATTATTCCTTTCGGCCTGGCTTCAATGATTATCCAGGCCATCATCTTTTCGTGGGTTTTTCCCCGCGTGTTTGCCGGCAGCAACGGCTCGGTCCTGAAAAATGGAGTGCTTTACGGGCTCGGTGCCGGCTTGTTGTCATGGTCATTCACAACGCTGGCGGTTGCAGCCAAACACCCGATGGCCTCGATCTCGGATTATGTTCTGCTCGAAACCACCTTCACGGTCCTGCAGTTCCTGATCATTGGACCCCTCATCGCGCTGGCCTATCGAAACTGATGCGGAGGGCTGACGAAACGATTTTTCAGGGATGAGCAATGTCCATTACCCACAGTTTTGCGCACTTGCCCGCGCCGCCGAACTCATTGGCGAACGATGGACCTTGCTCATCATCAGGGAGCTTTTGCTGGGGCCGAAGCGATTTGGCGATCTTCTGGACCACCTTGACGGCGTCAGCCCGACTTTGCTGACGTCGCGCCTCACGGCCTTGATCGACAGCAAGGTGGTTCGCCGGATTACGTTGCCGAGACCGGTCAATGCCCAGCTCTACGAACTAACCGATATCGGCAGGGAAATTCAGCCGGCAATCCGGGAATTGATACGCTGGGGCGGGCGCTTCCTGTTTCCGCCCGTTCCCGGAGACACCTTCGAGCCTGACTGGGTGCTACTCGGTCTCGATGCCATCGCAAAGCGCGCACCTGTTCCCAAAGTGAGCGTTGGTCTTGTCGTGACGCATGGAAAGAAATCCGCGGCCTTTACAGTTGCAGGGGACGAGAACGGTACAACCATCCAGAAGGGCGGAGCCGATTGCAAGGCGACTCTGGAAGCGCCGTTCGACGCCGTGCTCCAGATCGTAAGTATGAGCATATCGCTCGAAGACGCGGTGGCAGCGAAACGCGCGAAAGTCAGCGGCTCGGTAGCGCTCATTCGCAAGCTGCCGCAACTATTCGACCTGGCTGAACGCCGGCGTGGGACGACCGCAGCGAAGTAACCGGAAAACCTGATGGCGTGGACCAAGTCACCGCAGCCGCTGATCGACTTATTCGACAAGTCGGTGCCGTCCAGCGTCACCGTGTCTCGCCGAAAAATGTTCGGCTATCCGGCCGCGTTTGCCAACGGCAACCTGTTCATCGGCTTGCATCAGAATGACTTCATCATGCGCTTGTCCAAAGAGGATCGCGCGCGGTTCAGCGCCGAGTATGGCGAACGGATCTTCGAGCCAATGAAGGGGCGGCCGATGCGCGAGTATGTCCGGCTGCCCGAGGAATTGCTGACCGATGCAGGCAAGCGCGGGCCGTGGATCAAACGATCGCTGCAGTACGCAGAAGGAATCAAGCCCAAGGCTCCGCGCAAGAAATAGCATTGTGGCATCGCAGGAACGCAGGCTTTTGGGTCAGTTCGGAACTGGAGAAGTCCAGGGTTATGCTCAACCAGCAAGGAGGCCACCGTGAAGAAGTTTGTTCTTTTGCACTACGGATTTGAAAAGCCCACGCCGGAAATCATGGCAGCCTGGGGCAAGTGGTTCCAGTCAATCAAAGACCGCGTCATCGACATGGGCGGCCATTTCAGCAGTGGTCGAGAAATCTCGAAAGCCGGAACCAGGGATCTGCCGCTGGCGCGTGAGTCCATTACGGGCTTCACGATCGTGAGCGCTGAGAGCATCGATGAAGCCGAGAAGATCGCGCAGAGCAATCCGTACATATCCAGCATCAGGATCTATGAAGTGATGTCGAAGTAGAAGTGATGTCGAAGTAGACTTGTCCTATTTGGTAGACTTGCCCTATTTGTGAATGGGTACATCTCCACAAACAGCGAGACGCCCCTCTCGTGGGGTGGGATGGCGAGAGTTCCAGATGTGATTTGGGGATGGACGAAAACGGAAATATTTTTGCAGACAGGACTCGACAGAAAGGCAAATCAATGGACCGAGCCGTTCCGGCAAATCACAGTCCTTGCGCGCTTGCGTCTTCCTGCTAACCTGGACGCGGGGACGTCGCAGCCTCCCCGTAAAGTGGTAACACCCATGCAAGCGCTGCTCGCTTTCCTATGGAGCGAGCACATGGATGGGTCAACCCTTGAGCTTCCGATCTTTCTTCTGGCTACGTTTGCCGGCGCGCTTGTCGCTGGCCTCTCAGGATTCGCGTTCGGACTGGTCGCGGCATCGCTCTGGCTCTACATTCTCTCGCCAGTGCAAACTGCAACGCTGATCGTGGCGTTCGGGCTGATCGTGCAGGGCTACTCGGTTTGGAAGCTGCGGCGCGCGCTGGACTGGCACAAACTTTGGCCGTTCGTCGCCGGCGCAGCGATCGGCGTTCCGCTCGGCGTCACGCTGCTGACATGGGCCAACCCGCACAGCGTGCGCGTCGGTGTTGGAATTTTCCTGGTTCTTTACAGCCTGTATGCGTTTTTTCGTCCCAAGCTGAAGCCGGTTACCGGAGGCGGTGCCGCGGCCGATGCGGGCGTCGGATTTCTGAACGGTGTTCTCGCCGGTATCACCGGCCTTGCGGGCATTCTGGTCACGATATGGTCTGGCCTGCGCGGCTGGCCCAAAGACGTTCAGCGCGCGATATTCCAGCCGGTTGCCGTGTGCATTTTTCTGATGAGCGCGCTTTGGCTTGGCGCCAAGGGAACCGTCACACCGGAAACGATTAAACTATTCGTGATCGGTCTGCCGTTCCTCCTGGCTGGAACATGGCTGGGCCTTCGACTTTTTGGGCGAATTGACGAAGCCATGTTCCGAAAAATCGTCCTCACCCTGCTGTTCATTTCAGGTGCGGTGCTGATCATCTGAGAACGCATTGACAGCGCAAGCCGCTGGCGTTTTATTCGGGGCATGGGGGACAGCGATCCCCTCACGAGGCGACATGCCCAAGTATCGCGTCCCGTTTTCACGAGGGCGCACGCATGTCTTGTTACCATCCCGCCACATCCGAAAACTTGTCAACGCTGGGCCGCGCTGCATCGTGCATCGCGGGGTTTCTGCTCGGTGCGGTCCAGAACGATTTGGGACGCAAAAAGGAGAAAGCCATGAAACATCCTCTCACAGTATTCACGCTGGGCGCAGCGCTGTTGCTATCGTTACCGGCCCATGCCGCTGACATCGACTGGAAGAAGGTTGACACGGCCTTGGGCAAAACCGCCGCCGTAAGCGGTGAAGTTCACCGCTATGGACTGCCGCGATCCGACCTGCGCGTCACGCTGGACGGCATCGCCATCAAGCCAGCCCTGGCGCTGGGAGGATGGGTGGCTTTCACGCCGATGCACGGCGAGGCCATGGTGATGGGCGACCTCGTGCTGCTTGATACCGAAATTACCCCGGTCATGACCAAGCTGCTGGACAGCGGATTGGACATCACGGCCATTCATAACCACATTCTTCGTGCCGCTCCCGCGACGTTCTACATGCACATCGCCGGGCACGGCGATCCCGAAAAAATGGCCGCGTCGATTCGTGCGGCACTTTCATCCGGCAGCAAGACGCCGTTCGATCCGCCGGCGACGACCGCCGGTCCGGCTCCCATCGTCGATCTCGACACCGCGAAGCTCGACGAAGCGATGGGCGCGAAGGGCGCGGCCAACGGCGGTGTCTACCAGTTCGGGATTCCCCGGCGCGATCCGTCCACGGAAAGTGGGATGCAGGTGAGCGGGGCACTCGGTGGCGCCAACGCAATCAATTTTCAGCCCACGGGCAACAGCAAGGCTGCCATCACCGGCGATTTTCTCGTGACCGGCGATGAGGTCAATCCGCTGCTTCGAGTCCTGCGCGCTTCCGATATCGAAGTGACGGCGATCCACAGCCACATGCTCGACGAGCAGCCGCGGATGTTCTTCATCCATTTTTGGGCCAACGACGACGCCGTGAAATTGGCGCGCGGCGTCCGTGCCGCACTCGACAAGACCGCTGTCGCGCAGCACTGACCATCCAGGAAGGCAAGCGATGGCATCATCCCGCGCGGTAGCTACGGCGACTCTTCGGGAGGCTTGATGTGCCGGAACGAATATAACAGTGCCAGATCGTAGGCGATCTTGAGCGTGCCGCAGACGACGAGGGGCAGACCGGAAAATGCCATCGTCAAGAGCACGCCGGAAATGGCCGGGCTGATCACCGAGGCAAGGCTGCGCGGCACGGCGGTCACGCTGGCGGCGGCGGGACGCTCCGCCGGCGTGACCACCGCCATGACGTAGGACGTACGGGTCGGCACGTCCATTTGCGACAATGCCGAGCGTAGCAACAGCAGCGCAAGTGCGACGTAGAGGTTGGGCGAAAACGCCGCAAGTATCAGGAACATGCTGGACGGAATGTGCGTGAAAACCATGGTGTTGACCAGGCCGACGCGCTTCGCGATCCAGGCTGCGACCGGATAGGAAAACGCACTCAGCGTGCTTGACCAGAAGAAAAACAATCCCGCCGCGGACAGCGAAAGGTCGAAGCGCTGGAACAGCCACAGCACCAGCAGCGATTGGGCGACGAAACCGCCGGCGAAGGCGTCGACGCTGAAGAGCGCCGCGAGTTTGTAGACCGTTCCGCGCGAGGGCCCGAGCGGAGCATGCCGGCTTTGCTCCTCGCCACGCGCATGTGGGACTCGACGATAAAGCACGGCGCTCACAACGCCGAGCGCAGCGTAGGCATAGAACATCAGCCGGAAAGCGCCGAGCTTGGTGCCTCCTGCTGAAACCATAAAGTCGGGCAATGAGGCGGCCAGGGAGCCGGCCGCTGTCGAAAGCGCGCCGATGAGGCTGTAGCGCGCAAACACGCGGGTACGTTTGTCGTCCGTAGCACCGCGCGCAAGGACCGCGTGTTCCAGTGGAACGAGTACGCCGAGATCGCCGCCCGACGGGTTGACGGTGCCAACAAACGCCACCAGGGCAATCAAGGCAAAGTGCTCTACATTGGGAAATGCGAGGCCTGTAACGACCATCAAGCCCGCGCCAAACAGCAGGAGTGCGCGCAAGTCATGACGCGGAGCGATCCAGCCGACAGTCAGGGTCAGCAGCGCCGTTCCTAACAACGAAGCCGTCGCCACGATGCCGACGGCGGCGGCATCGTAACCGAGAATGGTCATGTAGGCCGGCAAGATGAGGATAGCAAAGCCGTCCCCGAACCCGCGCAGTCCGCGTGCCACGTAGAGCAGCGAGATGAGCGCTGTTTCGCCCGACGTCTTTGGTGCAGCCGAGAGGCTCGTCATGCGTCCCTTTCCAGATTCGTCAGCATCCATATTGGAGCTTATGGCAGCGTCGTAATGGTCATTTGATCGAAGCGCGTCACGCTGTCGGCCTTGGTCCAGAGCGCGACCCCGCCCGCTTCCGCGAAGGTCTTGTCGATCACGCGGAAGAGCATCTTGCCGTCATAAGAAACGGTGAACCGCTCACCTTCGGCACGCAGGCGAAGTGTATGCCACTGGTTTGGAGTAACTTTTAGATCGGCGCCTTCCAGTTGTTCGCGCCGGCCCCGGACGACGCGATAGAATCGGACGTTATCCTCAAGCGCGTTGGCGCGAACCGCATAGTAATTGTCAGCGTCCCGGAGCCGCACCGCGATGCCTCCGGCTTGATCGATCTTGCCGGCGACCGCCTTGAATCTGATTTCGACGTCAAGATTGGCAGCGGACAAGCTGTCATGGATCGCGAGCGGAAACCGATAATCGGTGCGATCGGTGCTGGTCTGCTCGATCGCACGTCCCGACAAGGCGGTTTGATCCTCGGTGACGGTCCACTCGGACGCCGCACCTTTTCCGGTCCGAGCAAAGGTGAATCCAGTCGGAGTTGATCCGAGCTTCATTTGGCCGATGGCAATCATGATGGCTCCCGTCTCTGCGAGCGCGCGCGGTCCAGCCGGCGCGAGCAAGGACGCGGCGAGAACAATGCTGAGAACGGAATGAATGAGGCTGAAAAATTTCGGCCCGCTACCGTCCATGCGCAATCCTCCCGACACGTCGAGTGGTGCGCAGAGCTTGGACGGTGGACCGTCTGACGGGGAGCCTGCCTTCCCCCGTCCATGTAAGCTAATTCAAACCCCGGGGTTCAGCAAGCGCCATTCGCATGACGCGCAGTTCACGCTGCCGCGACGAAAGCAGGCGCGCCGTAAAATTTGCCGGATCACCTGCGTCCGAACAGTCCGCCCACCACGCCGCCGATCAGGCCAACTGGACCGCCGACACCGCGGTGATGGCGAGCACCGCCGCCGCGACGACGGCGGGCCGGAGGGGCTTCAGCGGATTCGCCGCTGGCGCTGGAACTCGCGCGCGCCGTTGGCACGATTTCGCTCAGCAGCGCCTTATGCTGCAGCGTGTTGAGGAAGCCGGTCTGGGGATAGCCGCGTGCCCCCTGCCAGCGCGTGATGACCGCGCGGGTCGTTTCGTCGAACTTTCCGTTGGCCCTGGTGTCGAAGCCGAGACCCGTCAGCCGGCGCTGCACGGCTTTACGCCTTGCCTTGTTGAGGCCGATCTGATCTTCGGTTTCCTGGGTTGCTTCCTCGGTAAAGATCATCACTGGATCGACGGGTTTCGACAGGTTGCGGGTGGTCGTGCTCGGACCGTTCTCCAGCGCGGCGATCCGCGCCAAGGCGATCGATTTGAATTGACCGTTGGGATAGCTGGTTAGATAGGCACTGAGTTCGCCAGACCTGTTCGAATCCTTGATCGAACGCCAGAACTCGAGTTCAACATCCGAAGCGGCGCTGGCCGTGGATCCCGGCGGATTCCCCGCAACGGCGGCAGCGGCACCCGCGGGTGCCGCAACCGGATTGAGATAAACGGCGCCGATCAAATTGGTATACCCCCGGGGCAGTTGCGCCCGCTTGGTCTCTTCATAGACCTGGCCGCGAACCTGGGTCATCGCCTGTTGAATCTCGACTCCCGGTTGGGTGATATGGGCCAGCAGCGCCCGGGTGAACGGGCTATTGGTGCCGACCTCGCCATCGAGCGCGGTTTGTCCCGGGCCGGCGGCGAACGCGATCAGCGTGCCTTCGCCGGATTTCATTTCGGCCAGACCCGTCTGCACCGAAACACTGCGCGTGTCCGCCGCGGCCTTGATCTTCGCGGCAAAGGGATTGTCGCGGCAGGCATCGAGCAACACCAGCTTGACCTTGGCGGCGTTCATGGTCTGGTCGAGGGTGAGATCGACGTTGATCGCGTTACCGAGCTTGATATCCATCTCGGATTTGATGTCGGCATCGACCGGCAGCAGGTAGTTGATGCCGTCGATGGCGATGCCATGGCCGGCATAAAAAAACACCGCAACATCCGCGCCTTGGGTTTTCTTGCCGAATTCGAGCAGCCGCTCGGTCATCTTGTCGCGGGTGAGATTGATGCCCTCGACGACATCGAAACCCGCGTTGCGGAGCAAACCGGCTATCGAGGTGGCATCGATCGGCGGGTTCGGAAGCGGCGTCACATTCTTGTAGGTGCCGTTGCCGACGACAAAGGCGACGCGCCGGTCGGCCTTGGCGGCATCCGCACTGACGAGAATCCCCAGGACCAACAATGCAAGGATCAACAAGCGCATGGCCCAATCTTCCCTGATCTTAAGTCTGGCGGCGTCTAGACCACGTGCAACTTCAGTTTCGTCGCTGAGCAACTGTTATCCGGATCACTTGTTCCGGAGCGCGCGCCGATTGTTACACCGCATTGCACTACGCTGCCACAGGCGAGTCCAGCCGATTGCCACAACCTGCGATGATGCGGGTCGAACCAATGGCGTCGAGCAATTGAGCGAGCCGTACTCAGCCGCAAACAGCGAAGCCGCGGTAAACCGGTCAATTCTGCACAGACGGCGGCAGATCGGCTTGCAATGCTGCGTCTAACCGGAATGAGAGATCGCCCCATGAATATGTCGAGTGAAAGCCTGCTGGTGATATTGTTTGTCGGTCTCGTTGCAGGCTGGCTCGCAGGTCAAATTGTGCGAGGCACCGGATTTGGGATCGTCGGTGACCTCCTTGTCGGGATTTTGGGCGCCTTGATCGGAAGCTGGCTGTTGCCTCAGCTAGGTATCCATCTCGGTACGGGAGTGATCAGCGCAATCGTGAACGCTACCATCGGTGCGATATTGCTGCTCTTCATCGTCAGACTTTTGCGAGGCGGCGGCGGATGGGGAAGCAGGTGGGGTGGCGGCTGGTGGGGTAGACGATGGTAACCGTTCGACGCGCTGCGTTCGCAGGGACGACTCGTTGAAACGCCAATTCCACATGCGATAGCCCTGCCCTCTGGCGGATGAGGCGGTCCAACGGGTTGCCTTCAATGCGCTAGAGCGGGATGACTTTTCTTCGAATCGTCATCCCGCTCTATCGTTTTGTTTGAGCACGATCTTTTCGGAAAGACCGGTACCCACTTTTCCGGATCATGCTCTAGTTCGAACGGCCGCCGGCCGCTATGCAACGGTCGGGAGCAGGCGCTCCACTTCTTCCCGCAGGTCCGCGATCGCCTTGCGGTCTCCCGAGAGATGCCGCAGCAGGCATCGCTGGAACAGTCCATCAAACAGCGCATAGAGGGCGCCCCGGGAGACGACAGGCTGTCGGCCACCAAGTGAGGCAAAGCGGGACGCGA
>WNFE01003477.1_pt1 | contig 11707 bp, 7 predicted proteins | sample 5400451 | NCBI WGS metagenome assembly WNFE01 (sample SAMN13153344, study PRJNA577476) | soil metagenome | isolation source: 200 cm saprolite under Douglas fir tree site 2 hole 2 | place: USA:California | collected 2015-04-18
AGCGTAGGAAATTGGCAACACAGGAATCTTGGTGATGGTCTTCGCGTCTCTCAGCTCGAGTCGCTTTGCATCTTTCGTGGCTCCGACTCCCGGAGTGAGTGGATCGCCGGGATAGGTTGCCATATCCATGACGCTGCCGCGCTGCACCCCGTCTCGCGGACGCCACGCACCGGCTGGAAAAACGTCGCCCTGGAAGTAGCCATCATCCGCGGGATCGGAATAGATCAGGCATCCTACCGCTCCATGCTCGCCAGCGACCTTGGGCTTGATGCCGCGCCATGAATTGCCGTAGCGGGCGATCACGATCGCACCTTTCACCGACACGCCCAACCGCTCCAGCTTTTCGTAGTCTTCGGGAATGCCATAGTTGACATACACCAGCGGCGCGGTCACGTCGCCGTCCGCCGAATAGGCGTTGTAGGTGGGGAGCTGCTCGGCTTGCTGGTTTGAGGTGGGATCGATGGCCAGCGCCGGCTCTTGCAGCTTGGAGGTGAACCTGGTCGGCTCCACCAGTTCCACGGCGCGAGCTTTTGGGGTGGGGAACAGTACGTCGAAGCTCTCGATGTTGGCCTCCAACCCCCACTCTTTAAATTTGGCGAGCATCCACTCCGCGTTGTCCTTGTCGTAAGGTGAGCCTACATGGTGAGGGCGGGCGGAAAGCCGCTGCATGTAGTCACGCTGATTCTGCGGCTCCGGAATGGCGCGAAACTTCGCTTCCCATTCCCGCTGCGCGCGGGACGAAGCGGCTGAATATCCGCTCAAAGGCTGCTCAGCATCAGGGGTTGTGGCCAGAAGCAACAAACAGGAAAGAGCTAGCAAAAAGAGCCGGGCGCGAACGCGCATTCATTTTCTCCAGTTAGGAAGGCAGTCATGACAGTGATCGTTCTTGCGGACTGAGCATTATAGAGTCTGGGGCGCTTATTCTGGCGGCCTTGTTTTCTCCGCGTTCTCGCGGGTGTTCTTCGCGCCCTCTGCGGTTAAAAGCTCTTGACTGCAAAGGACGCTGAGAAAATCACCCGAGGACGCAAAGAAATTCTTCAAGACCTGAAGCGTGAATTCGGTCGTTGGGCCGAGGGGATCTCGCAGGGCTCCGCAAGTGGCACTTGCTCTTCGCCGCTCGCACCAATAATATCGGGTCATCGACTAGTTGAGTCGTACTCGATTGTTATTCCAAGCGCTGCGACATCGGTTTCTGTGGCGGCAGAGGGCTCCCATCGGTCCCGGCGAAATACGCCGTACCGAGCGATGGCTGGCTACAGCCCGCGTTTCTCTGGCTATCTCCGCTTTCATCGCCATCCGGATCGATCCTGCCGAGATCCATTATTCTTTTTGGGCCTTCGGCTTGCTTGCGTTTTATATCGCCCAAGGCGTGTTGGTCATTCTGCTGCTGCGCCGGCGCGAACAGTCGACCGCTTCGTTCCGCCTGCTGGTTCACGCGGCGGACATCGTTTGGCCAGGTTTGATATCGATTTTCGCCACCGGCCAGGCTAATCCCTTCTTCCTTTTCTTCGTCTTTGTGCTGGCCGCCGCCGCTTACCGTTGGGGGGTGTGGGAGACGGTTGCCACGGCTGCATCCGCGGTGTCGCTGTTGTGGTTTGAGAGCTTCGCTTTCCAAATGGGTTTCTTCAGCTGGGTGGAGGGGCTGCTCCTGCGCTACCACTTGCCTCCGCTGGGGGTTCAGGCCTCGGATTTCGAGCCCAAGCGTCTTTTCATGCTCTCGATTTACCTCCTGGTGATGGGGCTACTTCTGGGATACCTGGCCGAGCAGCAAAAGCAGCTGCGCTCGGAAAAGGCGGTGATCGCGCGCATTTTGGGCAAAGTGAGAGTCGAAGCCGGTTTGAGCGGCACCCTGCAGGAGATTGTGGGCGAGTTGCTGGTCATGTATGGCGCCGGGCGAGCCCTGATCGCGTCACAGGAAGCCAGCGCCCATCGCGTCTATGTCGGTGAAATGCTGCTGCGGAATGGACAGCCGTCCTTCTTCCGCTGGCTTGATCCGCAGCCCTCCGACCGCGACACCTACCTCTTCGAGTTTCCGGCGGAAACATCCTACGCCTGGCGAAACGGTCACAAGGGAGGCCAAAGCTATACCCTGCTCGGGCTGGACCACACCGGAACGAAGGTTCCGAGCGCTTCTCCGGTATTTCTCGATCGGCTGGCGCAACAGCACGGGTTCAGCAATTTGATGACGGTTTCCTTTGTCTTCGGCAAGGAATGGTGGGGCCGGATTTTCTTTCTCAATCCATCGTTGACTGGAGAGATCACGGAGGAGCTGCGTTTCCTGCAGGAGCTGGTACACCAGATCGGTCCAGCGGTCTATAACGTGTACCTGCTGCGACGCCTGCGCTTGCGCGCGGGGGCCCTGGAACGCGCCCGTTTTGCCCGCGAACTGCACGATGGCGCGGTCCAGTCCCTGATTGCGGTGGAGATGCAAGTCGATGTGCTGCGGCGTCAGTCCACCACCAGGTCGGAGTTGGTTCCCGAGGAGCTGGGCCGCATCCAGGGGCTGTTGCGCGAGGAGGTTCTGAAACTCAGGGAACTGATGCAGCAGATGAAATCGCTGGACGTAGACTCCCGAAGACTGATCGGATTTCTCTCGGACACGGTGGAAAGATTTCAGCGCGAAACCGGAATCACCGCGCGCTTCTCCTCCGATCTGGAAGAACCCGACATGCCCCAACCCGTCTGCCGCGAGTTAACCCGCATCGTCCAGGAGGCGCTGGTCAACGTCCGCAAGCACAGCCAGGCGCACACGGTGGTGGTACGGCTGAGTGCGAGAAATGGCCGTTGGACTCTGGTGATTGAAGACGATGGCCGTGGCTTCGCCTTCTCCGGCAGGTTCTCTCAGGCAGAACTGGACACCTTGGGACGGGGACCGGTAGTTATTAAAGAGCGGGTTCGTGTCATTGCGGGCGAACTCACGATAGAATCGAATCCCGGCCAGGGCTCGCGTCTCGAAATCACTGTCCCGCAGAAGCCGGAGGCTGTTTATGGATAGTCGAAGATCCCAGCCAATACGCATTCTACTTGCGGACGACCACCCGATCTTTCGCGACGGCCTGCGCCGCCTGCTCGAAGCCGAACCCGATCTCAAGGTCATTGGCGAGGCGTGCGATGGCGCGGAGGCGGTCAAGATGGCCCGCGAGTTAAAGCCCGACATCCTGCTTCTGGACCTGGCGATGCCCCGGATGCCGGGGCTGGAAGCACTGCGGGAAATGAGTTCCGGTCCGGCCAACAGCTCCGTACGCGTGATTCTGCTGACCGCCGCTGCGGAGAAGAAGCAGATCGTAGAAGCCCTGCAATTGGGAGCTCGCGGCGTGGTGCTGAAGGATTCCGCCACCCAGCTGTTACTGAAAAGCATTCATACCGTCATGTCGGGAGAATATTGGGTTGGTCGCGAGAGCGTGTCCAACCTTGTGCAATATCTGAGGAACCTGGTGCAGTCCTTCGGGGAAGAGTCGAAGCAGAAGAAATTCGGTCTGACCCCCCGGGAACTGGAGATCGTCTCGGCCGTGGTGGCAGGCTACTCCAACAAAGAAATCGCGGAATACTTCAAGATCAGTGAGGATACAGTCAAGCATCACCTGAGCAACATCTTCGACAAACTCGGCGTCTCTACCCGCCTGGAGCTGGCCCTTTTCGCGGTAAATCAGGCGTTGCCAATAAAGACTATCGTCTAAAGTCGTAGCACTTTAGTGCTATATCTTTCCACCAGTGGGCTATTGGCAGCGAGGATCGCCCCAGCTACCCTAATACAAGACTTGCACTCTGAGTTAGCGCCTGCTGATCGTTGAGCTGGACGTGTACTCAGGGAGACACTCAGCAGGACGATACGAGTTCTAAGGAGAGCGCCGATGACAAAGTGGCTCAAGAATATGTGGCATGACGATCAGGGACAGGACGTTGCCGAATACGCCGTGATGCTGGCTGTAATTCTGGTGATCGTAGTGGGTACGATCCGGCTAATCGGCTCCAACGCCAACAATGTGTTTTCCTCAGTCGGAAGCGCAATTCAGTAGGCTCGAACCCGGAGTTGGCTCCAGCCTCCAACCCTGGCTTCAGGTTCGGAATCCCCCCTTACTTCCTCTCACTGACTGCGACAAGCCTGTAAAGTTTTCCCGCCCGATGGGTGTTCCACAGGACAATGCCTCTTGTGCGCCGGATCGCTTATGCGAGCTGGAACACGATATGCACCAGGGCGGTGTAATCGGAGGGTTGCCCGTCGCGTTTGGCGGGCTTGAAGCGAATTTGTTCCGCGGCATGAACCGCTGACTCATCCAGGCCGTGGCCTAGACCCTGTACCACCCGCACGATGCGCAATTTGCCAGAGGCTTCAAAGACCACTTCCAGCACCACCTCGCCCTCGATCCGCAAATTTCGAGCTTCTGTGGTATACGCCGGAGTCGGTTTGGAAATGACTTCCGCAGGAACCAGCTTGGCTGCAGCATCGTCCGTTGCCTTCGGGCGAATTTGAGCCAGCGAGACCGGTTGCGCGTCGCCAAATCCGCTTTTCTGGACCACGCCCGTGCCTCGGGAAGTGTTCACTTTGCCGCTTCCGTCGCCGGTCGCGGTGCCGCTGCCGAAGCCGGTGCTGGCCACCACGCCACGCACCCCCTGCGAGCCCCCGGTACCGTTTCCGTAGCCGGGTCCGGTGGGCAAATCAAACGATCCTGCCTGGGCGATATTCACTGGCCTGCCGTTGGTCGCGCGCGCGGGCACTCCGTTGGGATCGCCAAAGCCTCCGGTCTGTACCTTCTGAGGCGCCTGCGCGATGGTGGGCGGAGCCGAGCTCCCGGTGGAAAAAACATGGGTCTTTACCAGTTCCCGTGGAATTACCGGGACGGTTGGCGGAAGCGCGACCGGCTTGGTAGCGGCGATTTCAATTTTGGGCGCGACCGGCGCTTCCTCGGGAGGCTTTGGTCGGGCTTCCGGCGGCGGGACCCGAAGGATCTCGGCTGGCGGGGTTTCCAGCCGTGCTTCGCGCGGAGCCGGAATGACACGCACCGGTGCCGGTTCAAGGTTCACCGGAGGCGGCGTTTCAACTAGGCGAATAAAATGATAGTCGTGCACCGGGGCAGGTAAAACCGACAGGTTCAGCACTCCCAACCAAATGAACGCAAACAGGGCGAGACTCTGTACGCCCATGGTGACAACAAACTCTTTCCAGGGCGGCCGCCGTTCCGGCAGCAGCGAAAATGGGCCGTTTTGGTACACACTGGACATAGTGCTGATCCGAATCGGGACGATACCTAGTCTTGATGTGCAGCCATTCCAGATAGCTGCCTTCGTGCCAAAAATCTTTCAGCCGGAAAAGTCAATGATTTCCCGCCCCTGCCTTCTTCCAGGAGACCCCGCCAACGCCAGGTTCCCTCCCTTACCGGAGCACGAATATAGCCACTCCCGGCCGAGGGAGACGAAGAAAGCGGTTGCTCAACAGCCAGTTAGGTTTATGAAGAACAGGGTATCAAAGCCCCATCGCTCCGGCAGGAAAAATTTTGCACAGGCAGGGGCAACTACTACGGGCGGGCAGGGTACTGTTCCGCGGAAAAAGAACCGGAATCGCCCGCCTGACAGGGCTTTCAGCAACGCACGATCTTAGGACTCTGGATCCCCCGAGTCGCATTTCGGGTGTCGACCACAAGCTGCGATTCGCGCACGATGCGCTGGTAGTCGTAGTCCGAGTGATCGGTGACGATCAGGGTGCAATCGTATTGTCCCAGATTCTCCAGCGGGGCGCATTTCATTTGCAGGTCGTATTTGCGGCCTTTTCCAACCGTAGGGAAATACGGATCGTTGTAGCTGACCTGGGCGCCCTGGGCTTGCAACAGTTCGATGATGGTCAAGGAGGGCGATTCGCGCAGATCGTCAATATCTTTCTTGTAGGCCAGCCCCAACACCAGCACCTTGGCGCCATTCAACGCCTTCTTCTGCTGATTCAGTGCCTTGGCTACGGAATCCAGCACGTGATAAGGCATGCCGATGTTGATTTCTCCGGCCAGTTCGATGAAACGGGTGCGGAAATCCCACTCCTTGGCCTTCCACGAAAGATAGAAGGGGTCGACCGGGATGCAGTGTCCGCCCAAACCTGGGCCAGGGTAAAAAGGATGAAATCCAAATGGCTTGGTGGCGGCTGCCTCGATGATCTCCCAAATATCCAGCCCCATGCGCAGCGAAAGCAGCTTTAGTTCGTTAACCAGGGCAATGTTGACGCAGCGATAAATGTTCTCCAGCAACTTGGTCATTTCCGCGGCTGCCGGAGAAGAAACCCTCACTACACGATTAAAAATCGCTCCGTACAGAGACGCCGACACCTCAGCAGCCTGGGAGTCGAGACCGCCCACCACCTTCGGAATATCGCGCCGCGCCACCGTTGTATTGCCAGGATCTTCGCGCTCCGGCGAAAACGCCACGAAGATTTCCTGTCCGTTCGAGACCCCCTCCCGCGCTGCCTTCAAACCGAGTTTGTTCCCGTCCTCAAGAATAGGAACCATGATCTCTTCGGTGGTGCCGGGATAGGTGGTACTTTCGAGAATCACCAGTTGGCCCGCGTGCAGATGGGGCGCAATCGCCTTGGCCGTATTGGTGATATAGCTCAAGTCGGGCTCGTGATACTCGTTCAGCGGCGTAGGGACACAAATGATAATGGCGTCCATCTCAGCCAGACGGGCAAAGTCCGAGGTGGCTTCGAATCCACGCTCGCGGGCTTGCTTAATCTCACCGGGCAGGATGCGGACAATGTAGGAGCCGCCCTGCGACAGAGTGGTTACCTTACGCTGATCGATATCGAAGCCGGTGACCCGGAATTTCTGCTCCGCATACAGCAGGGCAAGCGGCAGGCCAACGTAACCGAGGCCGATGATGCCGACCCTCGCCTGACGGCGTTCGATCTTGTTCTTCAGCTCAGCAACAGGACTAGTTGTGGACACCGGAAAAGTCGTCATGTGGAAAATATTCTTTGCTCCAAAGGGATTTTAGCACGCTGACGGCACCATCCCTCGGTCGGGACGACACACTAGCTTTTCAGATCTCCCGATCCTCGTTGAGGGAATTCAACATGTTGCTGTTACGGCCGTAACCGGTCGATCGGTCATGCCGTCGGAGTGTTGCCTTACCAATAGGCGCGGCGACAACGTCTTGGAAAACGAATGCACTCAGGAAGCACAAAGTAGGTAATTGACCGCCAACCAGCTACAGAGAGGCCCACAAAAGCATACGCTAGAGTCTGACGGGGCAAGGAGAAGATTGTGTGCTTCTCATTTTGTTTTTGAGAGTCTCGACTGGTCGGTGGGAGCTACTTGGCGAGTTGACAAGAAGGGCAACTTGTTGCGCTGCGTCGAAACCTGGCATTTGCCATCGGTGCAGGTTAAGGAGTTCGACCAGGACACACACTCCCGGACTTTTGCTCCGGGCATAGGCTTGCCAGGCCGGGTATGGTCTGCTCATCCATTTTTGGCCTTCCGTTCCTTCGCCTTCTGCTTTCGTGCTTTTGCCCCGGCCTTAGCGGCCTTGCGGGCGCTAGCCCGACGTTGCTCTGGCGTCATTGTCCTAAGCCGGGCCTTACCACCTTTTCTGCCCAGCTCAGCCAGGTACTCGGAGAGCTCTGACCGGTCCATATTCTTAAACTCTAGCACCGAAGCCCCTTCGATGGAAGGAGCCAAAGACCAAAGTCTAACGGATTCTCCGCACCAGGTGCGCCTGGGAGGGCCGACGGCATCTAGGTCAATGACTCCAGTAACTTTGCCGCGATGGATTGATACAGAGTAATAACCCCGAAGGGGCATACTGGAGTCATCCGCACTATGACCACTACCGAGAAGGCTGGCAAACGCACGAGGGACATTGGGACCATGAGGACCACGACAACGGCCAAACGGCGAGACCACGATCATGATTACGACCGCGACCGTCGTGACCACGACGACCATCACCACTGATCACTCTTGCACCTCTCTCCCCCGCTTTTTTAGGGACCGTGAGGGATGTTTAAGGAATCTTTCTTCTGAATCTTTTCCTCGGCTGGACGCTTGTTGGATGGGTGGTTGCCCCGGTGTGGGCGGTGAAGGTGGATGGGCCCGCACCTGTTCGTTAGGTGGAGTCGCGTTCCGCAAGGTTCAGGGACTGCCGCACTAGGATTGCAGACTTCTGCTGGAGAATGCGCCACATCAGTACTTCGGCTTCGAGCACGGTGCGATCAGCTAAGTCCAACCCAACCGAGGCTCGCCAGACCTGAGCATTCACGTTAAGCGCAACACCGTGATCGCTAGGTGGCTAGAGCGTCGTCTGGGCTGGAGACGTTGCTTCAGGCATGCGTGGGCGAAGAACCGCGTATAGTGCAAGTCACGGAGATCGCGGACCATGCGTTTGTTTAAGTTGGACTCCGCCCCTTGGTTCATTGAGCAGTTCGCGAACTTCTAAAAAGGACAAATTTTCCGAATAAATGAACCGCCCCTACACTCCCGTGTTAGCAGTAGGAATCGGCGCAGTGGCGGGTTTGCGTGCCCTCGCAGCGCCGGCAGTCCTCGCTTGGGCCGTAAAACGGAGATGGATTCGCTTGGGAAATTCGCCATTTGCCACAATCATTTCAGCCAAGGCCTCGAAAAGAATCACTGACCTTGCGATAAGCGAATTGATTGCAGACAAGCTGCCCTTTACACCGAGTCGATTGAAGGCAGGACCGCTTGCGTCTCGCATTGTGTCCGGTGCAGTTTGCGGAGCGACAATCTACGGCGTTGCAGACAGACCTCTGGCAGAGGGGGCGGTTCTCGGTGGAGTGGGAGCCATCGCAGGGGCCTTTGCCGGCTATTACACTCGAAAGAGGCTCAGTGGCGATGTGCCTAATCTGGGAATCGCGGTTCTTGAAGATGCTCTGGCAATTGGCGGAGGGATCATCATCATCGCGTTGGCGGCACCCACTAGAGAGAGAAAGCCGGACTGAATCGACAAGCCGCTTTCTGCTTTCGAACAACGACGACTGAGAACTAGCAGTGACGGCCAAGACCCGAGGGACCGCTGCGTCCCGCTGCGGAAGCGTTCCCAGTGATCAGCGTGCAAAGGGCCATCAGTCCTACGGTATGCACGGTACGAGAAATCGACCGTAGGTCCTGCAGAAACTGCACACCTTTGGTGCTGGACGTGCGTAATTCCCCCACATAAGCGACTCCGGTATTTCGGCTGAGCCCTAGCCCGAAAACCGCGACTTCTTGCGTACCGGCACGATCTCCTCGGGTGCCCCATAACCGCGATCGTGAGCTTGATTCGAGACTGCATATAGCTTCAACTCGCCCCAGTTCCATCGACTGGAAATGGGTGGCCTGCCGCAGGAACAGTAGAGGGTCCACACTTCCGAGAAGCCCGCGCTAAGGGGCATCAGGTACGACCCGTTGCGGTACGGACTGAAACCAACCAGATATCGAGTGAGGCACTCCGGGCACTCGACGCAATGGCGAAAACGCGGTGACATGGCACATATCAATCAAGATAGATTTGTTGACCAACCAAAGTTGGACGTGCGCGGACCTTACTCCCAAGGAAAACGAGGGCTGGGATTTTCTCCCTACCCTCTTTGAGTCGTAGTTCGTGCTTTGACTTCTCAGGTCCATACGGCATTGGCAAGTGCTGCCATGAGTCTCTATTTGTGCTTCATTGTTCGTCGCGGGTCTGTTCCGAGTCTACGGGAACTAGGTTGCCGAAAAGTCCATGCTGGCCCATCTGCGCTCCGGCAGTGAAATAGCACGCGTTGTAAGGTCCCATGACAGTCGTGAAGTCCGCGATTCCACCGTCGGCAAAAGCGAGGGCCCACAGCCCGTCGATGCTGATCACATTTCCGTTCGGGTCGAGCATGAAGCCAACGAACTCGCCAGTAAACGGATCGAACGCAGCAATCTGACCGCTGCCGTGATTAGCGACTAACAGCAAGTGGCTGAACTCGCCATAATCGTGCGGGGCCAGAGCGACTCCCCACGGTGCATTTAAGGAAGAATGGGAATGCAGCCGAGAGAGAAAATGGCCGCGTGCGTCAAATATTGCGACCCAACCATGCGGACCGTTGGCGCCTGTTCGCCCATCCCGATGATAGGTGACGAAAATGTCTTTGCCGATATTCTGCACGTTGAACGGCACCAAGCCATCGGGAAGATCCGGTGCTCGAAATGCATCGCCGTTGAAAACCACACTTTGTAACGTGGTGTCGAAGACCTCGATGCTTGCGGTCAATGCGTTGACGGCGTACAGGTAATGCGAGGCGCCGATTTCCGCAGTAGTCATCCCCGTGTATGACGCCTTGCCATGACGGTTCACCAACACTACGGCATTAAAAAGATCGACGTTGGGATTCCATCCGAGAATTGTGCCGTCAAGAGTCACAAACATGAAAAGCGCTGGATTCCCGGAAGAGACGTCGAACCCAGCAGCGCCCGTAAACGCGGTACCGGTCGCTCGGGTAGGCGTCGAACTGCCGGGTACCGGTGGGAGACTTACGATGAGGGTGCTGGCAACACCATTTCCATCGTAGAGCGTGGAAGTCGCCGAGCCAGAATTTGGGACCCACCACTTGCCGATGATTCCACGCGACAGCCCCACGGGTCCGATGAGATTAGGATCCATGATGGCTGCGACGCCTGGAACGTCAGCGGTCAAATTGTTTACGGTGAAGCTCTGCGCCGAGGCAGCGACCGTCAGTCCGAAGAACCAGACTGCGATTAAGAGAGAGCTTAGAGACGCGTGAACTCCGAGCTTTTCTATCAGCCGTTTCATAGGAAGCCTTGCAAGCAGCTCTTGGATTTCATGTGGATACAATGAACCGATGGGTGCTCATGCAATCCAAAATCCTTCCGAGGCTGCCTGGGGTCATTTCCAGGTAAATCGGAAGTAAATCTGCAGGTGCATGTTTAGGTCGGATATGACCGAGCAGGTTAATCGCAGGTCAGAACGGTTTTAAAGCGCCGGCTAGTTTCCGAGGAGGGTTGACTCCAAAATTCCGTAGGTTTCGCTCGCATTTTCCATAGCCAGTTTTGGCCGCCGCTCGTTCCTTGCTGGGTTATACTCGACGGGCCATGGCGACCGACATGACCACTCTCGGACACGATTCGGTTACGACCCTGGTAGGGAACTCGCTGCGACCGGCGCGCCGCTTTCAGTTCGGAGTGTTTCACGTTGATGTCTCGAACGGAGACGTTCAAAAGCAAGGTTCGAAGATCAAACTCCAAGAAAAGCCGTTCCAACTCCTCGTACTTCTGCTCGAGCACGCAGGCAGGATCACCACTCGTGAAGAGTTGCGCCAGGGACTTTGGTCAGCAGATACGTTCGTGGATTTTGACGCAAACCTCAAGACCACGCTGAACAAGCTGCGACAGGTGCTGGGCGATTCGGCAGAAAACCCAATTTACATCGAGACGATTCCGCGCCAAGGCTATCGATTTTTGCCGCCGGTCGTGAGCCTGGAATGTGAACCTCGTTCGACGGGAGACACCCAACCGCGGGCCATCTCGAAATCGGCAGACGTGCCAACAAAGTCTTCCGGAACCAGTACAGGTCCGCGCCTTGCCGGGTGGCAAGCGATCAGCGCAGTGATGTTGGCGCTTGTGCTGGTTGTAGCAGGGATTTATGCGCTTCGAACGAAGTCCGCGCGGGTTCTGAAACCGATGCAGCAGCGCGTGTTGCTGCTCGTGCTGCCTTTTGACAACCTGAGCGGTGATCCAACACAGGAATATTT
>WNFE01009348.1_pt1 | contig 11706 bp, 12 predicted proteins | sample 5400451 | NCBI WGS metagenome assembly WNFE01 (sample SAMN13153344, study PRJNA577476) | soil metagenome | isolation source: 200 cm saprolite under Douglas fir tree site 2 hole 2 | place: USA:California | collected 2015-04-18
TCGCTGCTGGCGTTCAGGACATAGATCTGCCGCCGGAGCGCGCGCGCTGCCTCCTGGACATTTCGCGCCTGGGTCTCGGCATCCGGGAAATTCGGATTCACGAGCATGCCGATCACGGCGGCGTTGGGAACTAACTCGCGCAGCAGTTCCAGTTGCTTTGGCCCCAGCACGGACGTTAACGGGGTCACGCCCGTGATGTTGCCGCCTGGCCGGTTGAAACTGGTGACGATACCGGCCTGGACAGGGTCCAGGTCGCCCATGACGAAGACGATTGGAATCGTCGCGGTCGCTGGCTTTGCCGCGAGTGCGGAAACGCCGCCACCGGTTGCGGCGATCACCGCTACTTGACGGCGAACCAGATCGGCCGCCAGAGCCGGCAGTCGATCGTATTGGTTCTCTGCCCAGCGGTATTCGATCGACACGTTCCGGCCTTCGACATAGCCGGTTTCGCTTAGGCCGTGGTGGAACCCGGCTACGAGATGCGCGAAAAGACCCGGCGATTGGGTGTTGAGGAACCCGATGACCGGCATCGCCGCCTGCTGCCCGTCGACGGCGAGCGGCGCAAGAATGAGGCTGAGGGTAAGAATGACCGCGAGCCCGATCAGTCGCATGGGCACCTCGGTGGAGGACGGCTGGCGGGGAGTCTAGCCGAAGGCCACGACGCGCACCAGCACAGCGCCGCACGTACACGTCATCCAGACACGAATCGCCCTCAACGCCGGCTCTCCAGCTCGCCGGGCCCCTCGCCATCCAGAACTGGTCTCTGACGAGCCTCCAGCAGCGGCTGTTCAAGACCGGTGGCCGCCTCATTCGGCACGCCCGGTACTTCGTCCTGCAGCTGGCCGCGAGCCACTTGACATCGACTCTCTTTCGGCAAATCCTCGGGCGCATCGAGCGACTCGCGGGGCATCCGACCTGATCGAGAAAACGGGACTCGGAGGAAGTGAAGACAGACAGCTGGATCGACGCCGGCCGGGGTGTCTCTGAGGTGGGGTCGTCAAGGGGGAGCAGACCCCGGAGCAAGGGGGGCAAGCAGAGCAGAAACCCGAGAAGGCCGCCTGTCGCCTATTCTGCACCGTCGGAACGGCAGGCTGAAGGGCGTACGGCTCGCTTGGTGCCACAATCGGGAGGAGAAATTGGCTCCATATCGGGAATCCCAGCTTAGAGGCTCTCGACGATCCTTGGGAGAGCGACGGCGACGCCGCGCTCTTGGAACAACTGAGGACGTCGCCCCTCTTTCGCGCCTTCGAAGCCCAGCGACGTCGTGAGTTCCTGGGGGGCGCAGTGCCGACCCGCGTCCGATGCAGTCGCAGGGGTTCAGGCCGGCAGCGTTGAGCAGCGAGACCCGGGTGTCTCCCATCGTGAGACGAGGCGCCCGGTCCCTATAGATCATTGACAGCGCCCACCACCTTGACGAGAATGGGTGGCGCTCTTCAGAGAGCCACGGTACCGGATCGAACAACGCTTTGTCGCAAAACGATCATCTTGCTGTCATCATCCCGCACTGATCGGCGGTCTAGGCTCTACGTGCAGGCTAGGCAAGACGCTGAATTCGTGAGGAGTATCCCGTTGGCCACCACCCGCCGTCAGTTCCTGTCGCGTGGGCCTCCGCTCCCGGGACGCCCGTGCGCGACGCGGCGCGCTGGGCACCGCCAAGCGAAGGAGCTGCATGCGATGAACGCTCAATGACGAGAGGGGAGTTGACATGCGCAGCAGAGTTGATCGATTTAGTCGGTTAGTCCTGATCGTCGCACTTCCGCTGCTACTTACCCTGCCTAACCTCGTAACGGCCGCCACCGTCGCGAACCCGCTGTGTTCCGCTGAAACCGTGTCCTTCAACCCCGACAACGGCCAAGACATCGTCGTGCCTTCCGGCTTCAAGGTGTCGGTCTTTGTCGCGGGGCTGAACGCTCCAACCGCTGTCGCTTTCCGCGGCAACGCCAAGAAGTTCGAAGTCTTCGTGCTGGAGTCCGGGCACGGCCTGCCGAGTATCTGCAACGACGAAATCACGTTCCAGACGGCATTTCCGCATTCCCTTAACCCATTCACTCCCGACATTCTGGTGTTCAACCAGAGCGGGACGAAGATCGCTGGTCCCCTCGGGAAGCCAGCCAACGTGAACGCGCCGACGAGCGGCACGTTCCAGGCGCACGGTCCTGCGATCGACATCGCGTTCGAGAAAGGCTTCGAAGGCGGGCGACTGTTCGCCTCCGACTCCAACCAGAGCCTGCGCACGAGCGGCAACAACAACAGCTCGCGCATCGTGGCCGTCAATCCCGAGACCGGGCTTGTTACTCCGTTCATTACCGGCCTGCCGACCGGAGACCACCCGGCAGAACAGATCACCTTCAAGGACGGCCATATCTACTGGTCGCAGGGGTCGACGACCAATTCGGGTGTGGTCGGGCTCGACAACGGTAATGGCGCGAATCAGCAGGACATCCCCTGTCAAAACATCGTACTGAGTGCCAATGTGTTCGCCTCGAGCGCTACGGTCTCTACGAGCGGGTACTCGCCCCATGGCGTCCAGCGTCCTGGGGCCACTGTCCCGGCCTTCGACTCGGCAACGGGCCCGGGTATCTGTGACGGCGCGATCCTGAGAGCGAAGGTCAACGCCAAGAACCCGAAGGACACGATCGAGCCCTTCTCGTGGGGGTACCGGAATCCATACGGCATTCGGTTCGCGCCGCACGATCATGCCCTGCAGGGCGGGCTGTTCGTGACCGAGAACGGTGAAGACGAGCGGGGTGCGCGGCCGACCAACAATGCCCCGGATCGGCTCCAACTCGCCCAGTTGAATCCTGATGGCACGCCGGATTACCACGGGTGGCCGGACCGCTTCGGGTTCCTGGATTCCACGCAGGCGGTCTTCAATCCGGTCGGCGGACCCGGCGATGACGACCCGGCGGCCGCCGTTGGCAAGCCGGTCAAGCCCATCCTCGCGTTTCCACCTCAGCCGATCACAGCGCCCTTGGCCCTTGAGCCGGCGGATGTCGCAATCGTCGGGCTTGACTTCGTGCCTGATTCCTTCGTCCACGGCCCGGTCAAGCGCGGTGCGGCCCTTGCCGGCCGCGAGGGGGACTTCGGGTTCTCGAAAGGCAATGGCACGCCGGAGGAGGGGCACGACATCCAGCTCATCAACTTCAGCCGTCCGGGGGAGCCGCTCCAGCTCCAGCTCCAGCGGTTTGCTCACAACACCACGTTCGAGCAGGCCTTCGTCGACGGGATTCGTGGGATCAACCGGCCTGTGGATCTCAAGTTCGGTCCGGACGAGTGCGCCTACCTTGTGGATTACGGCGCGGTGCGGGACTTCGGCCAGTCGGATCCCGCCAGCAGGTTCAAGGTTGCTGCCGACGCCCCACTCGTCCAGATTCCCGGTACCGGCGTGATCTGGAAGATCTGCCGAGAGTAAACACTGCCACGGTCAGCGGGGGCGGCCTGGGCCGCCCCCCTGACTACCGCACGAGCGCGCTGCGCGCTTTGTCCGCCGCGCCATCGTCCTGCCGATGCGCGGGGTGTGAGGCACGTGAGACACGAGAGCGCCACTCCGATCACACCGTGGGCGAACCAGCGATCACGCCACATCCGACACCTACTCTTCCTCGGCAGCAAGCGCGCCGTACTCGAACGTCAGGCGGTAGCTACGACCGCAGCACTCGACCGTGTCTCCCGGCTTCGCGTCCTCTGGGAGCGTCCGCGCCTCCTTCCCATCACGGGCGGCGTGAGCGGCCCTGCAGAGGCGAAGGTGTGGCGGCTCGGTTACCTGGGGCCTTCCTACGTGTGGGATGCGCTCCTGGAGGGGAACGTGTCGCGCTGTGACGCCGGTCGCCGGAATGCAGACTAGCAATGCGCGGCGTCAGGTCAAGCATCAGACCACGATTATAATATTGCCGGGGAGTCTAGCTGAAAGCCACCCCGTGCGGATCATTTTGGCTGGGAGGCCCAGTTCGAGGATGCATCTCGGATGTACACCGCGGTGATGGAGATGGCGCGGCAGCACAACGGGATGGTGGCACTGCTAGAAGGAGCTAATCGTCGACCCCTACAACGATTTCGTGAGCGCAGGCGGCATGGGGCGCCTGGCGGTCCTTTTCAAACAATGCCTTTCCCGTGCGACGTGAGAGCGGGCAGTGCGCGCTGTCTAAACCCACATTTTCGATTTGAGAGGTGAACGGACTGGGCCATAAAGCGGGCAGTGCGCGCTGTCTAAACCCACATTTTCGATTTGAGAGGTGAACGGACTGGGCCATAATTCCCTCAACACCCGCGAGAAACACGGCTCTCGGGGGTCCTCGCTGATGCGGAGGGCACCACCCAATGGGTGACGCGACATCCGGCCCGGTTCGCCTCTCGTTCAATCCCCAACTTCGCGTCGAGTTCCGGGGCGCGACGGTGACCTCCGATGCCGGCCTCTTGCTCCCGCGCGAGTTGGACGAGCGCCTCGGTCTGAGCGCGCTGATCGAACGACACCTCGTCGATCCCCGCACTGGATGCAATCGCCAATTCCCGCTGGTGGATCTCTTCCGCCAGTCGATCTATAGCCGCCTGGCGGGCTACGAGGACACCAACGACGCGGAGCGTTTGGCCGAGGACCCGGCGTTTCGGATGCTGGCCTCGCGCGAGCGCAGGGAAACGAGCGTCGCGCTCACGTCGACGCTCCACTGGTTCGAAACGGAGGTGCTCGCTGAGGAGGGGAACTATCAGGGACTCGCTCGCCTCAATACGGAATTTGTTCAGCACGAGGCGGTGCGGCCGCCCACCCAGCGCGTGACCCTCTTTCGCCAGATTCTCGGGCGCATCGAGCGACTCGCATGGCACGCCACGTGATCGAGAAGGCCGGACACGGAGGGAGAGAGCAACGGAGCGCTCTTGGCGGGAGTATCTCTCGGCCGGATGGTCGCCGAGAGCAAACCTTCGGAAGATGGGCCCGTCAGCCTCGCGGGCGCCGCGGGGACAGCCCATGTGACACCTTCCGAACGGTAGCAGGGGCTCGTGGCGCGTCACGTGGTCTGTTCAGCAACGCGAGGGAGCGAGGACTTGGGTCCAAATCGCAAATCCCGGTAAAAATGTGAAGATTGGTGAACCGATTAAATCCGGATGGTTTCTTTTTCCAGGTCTCTTTGCTGTTCTGGCAGGCTCGTCGCTACTTTTGCGTCTCACGTCAACTTATAACGATTTTTACACGCTTTCCGGATTTCACGTTCAGAAGCAGGGACTCAGTAGTTTACTGTTGGTCCTGGCCCTGCTTACAGTTTTCCTTTTGGGCTATGTCACTGCCAAGCGTAAAGCGTCCAAAGTAGCGTTGTTAGTTTCAGCCGGAGGCTTGCTCCTTTTTGCAGTGTTATTCGTTCCGCCGGAAATGATCAAATTTAATCAGCGGGCAAATAATGGGACTTTAGCTGAAAGACCTGGGAGCCTCATACCACTCATGATGGCCGCCTACAAAGGGGATCTTCGGGAAATGGAAAGACTGATCCAAAACGGCGCAGACGTCAATGCCCGAAACGATGTCAACAATACGGCGCTTCATTTTGCCGCGGGAGCCACCCCCGTTGAGAATCAGATATATCGTGGAAGCCCTGAAACGGTGACCTATCTCATCGAGCATGGAGCGGATGTCAACGCTCAAAACAATATGAAGATCACTCCTTTGATGGACGCGGTTTATAACAATAACTTGGAGAGTCTCAGAATCCTCATAGCTCGCGGAGCCGATGTAAATAAGATGTCACGTTACAATGAGACCGCTTTAAGCGCAGCGATGATTCGCGCCTCGGGCCGCGCTGACATCTTCGGCAACCGATATCGCGACATGGCCATTGAACTACTCCGGCACGGCGCAGACCCCAATTTCAAGGACTTTACGGGCCGTACCCCTCTTCAAACGGCAGAGAAGTTTCACGAAGGTGCTTTAGCAAGAGAACTCAAAGAGCACGGAGCAAAATAGTGGTCGGGGTTGTTACTTGGCTGCCCTGACTTCATTTCCGAGGCCGAACTTCATGTGGGCGAAATCAATCGTGAGGGGTCCTGGTTTTTTGGTCCACTACGAGGGTGAGCTCGCCGCGGTCACCATCGCTCGCTGACCGTATTCCCGAGGGCTGAGCCCCTGAGAGCGCTACCTGCTCGCCTCGGCTGCGACGGCCCACGCCGAGTAACTCCGCCGTCACCTGCTGCGGGTCACCCACGATCGCCGTTCCGAGATTGACGCGCACCCTCGAGATGCCGTTCCATGCGTTCGTAGACGGATATCTCGCCGAATCGGCCAATCGCTCGATAGCGAGCGTTCAGCGCTGTCACGAGACGCTCGTTTTGTTCCCGAGAAAGGCGCTTCAGGTTTACGACGACGACAAAATCGGTGCGACTCTCCGAAATAACGGCGAGAGTCTGATCGAAAGCTCCCGGAACGGCTTTGACGTCGCGCCAGCTCAGATACGGAGTCGCATTCCTCATGCCGGTGCGCAAGACGATCTGAGGCGCCTCGTAAGCGACCAGGATCCGATGGTGAGGCGTGCCTCGGCTGCGTAGCAACTCCACGACTTGATCGCCTGCCACATCTACAGGATCGTCCTGCAAGGCGTAGGGAGCCAGGAGAGGGACCTGCTGCCAAACCAGAGACAGCTCGAACGTCAGGTACAGTGCACACGCGAATACTACGAGAATGATCTTCCGGCTCTGGCTGTTGAAGAGTTGCGGCAGAATCGGCCATGCGGCGGCCGCCAAAACGCACAACGGTGGAAGTATCTGGATGTAGTAATGCAGAAACCACTGAGACCCCATCGACATGCCGAGAAAGCTGCCAACCAACCAGGCCATCAACAGGGTGACGGAGCGGTGTTGCTTCCAATGGGGCCAGGCCAGCCAGCCCATCGCCGTCGGAACGGCCGTAACGGGCAACGTTTCCCCTAGCGAGAGCAGGAAGCTGGCCAGCTGAGAGGCCAAAGGGGTGGCCCACAGAGAATCAGTTAGAGTCCTGTACCAGAAAACCGCATAGACGTATCGCTCCCATCCGACTTGGGCAGCGCCCAGGATGATGGCGGGGAGCCCCGCGACGATCACTCCGCTCACACACGCACCTGCGTATAACGACGCGTATGTCCAGCCGCGGGCCTTGCGCAGGTCGTTTGCCAGGACCAACCACACGAGTGCCAAGGGGAATGCCGACACTTTGAGCAACAGGGCCACCCCCAGAGCGACACCGGAGCCAAAAATGGCGCTCAGAGAGAGCCTGGATACGCTCGGTCGCGCAAGCAGAGCCAACCAGATCGCCGCGAGACACCATGGGGTCATGAAGGTTTCGGCATTCGCCGTGTAGCCCTCGATGTGAGGCGCGCCGGCGAGAATGGCGTACAGCCATGACGCGAGTAAAGGTTGCTCCCGGGAAGAAAAGAACTCGAGAGCGATCAGAAAGACGAAGAGCGTGCTGATACTGGCGGCCACGGCCGCCGCCGCTCGAATTGCCCAGAGATGAGCGCCGACGAGCTCGATGACGAGCCCGTACAACCAAAGAATTGCCTGGGGGCGACCAATGAAGAGATCGACGTAAAGCCGCTCGCCCGCGAACCAACGTTGAGCGATATAGGCGTATGCGGCCTCATCTGCCATCCAAGGATGAAAGAAGGAAGGAACTCGCAGGGCGAACCCTGTCAGCAACGCCAAAACAAACCAAACTTTCGAGAACCTCGGGTAGGACAGGTCGCCTCTCACCTGGCTGACACTTATCTCCTCCGGGCATAACGCAGCGTGGTCGCGAGGAGGTGATACCCGGCCAAGAGGCTTCCCTTGAGGGTCCCTGACACCTTGGAATACCCTCCACACCTTTTGTGACAACTGACCGGGACCTCGACGATGCAGTAGCCCTTTCGGGCTGCCTTGACGATCATCTCGACCGGCCAGCCATAGGTCTTGTGCTCCATCCCGAGCGCGGAGAAGGCATGCGCCCGGATGGCGCGGAAGGGTCCGATATCTGTCAGGGTCAAACCGTAGAGGAGTCGTAACAGCCCGGTGACGAGGCGGTTGCCCAAGCGCTGGTGGGGGGTCAAGCCGCTGGCGTCTGTCAGGGCTGCAGTACGTGAGCCGATGACCAGATCTGCCCGGCGATCCACGAGCGGTTGGAGCACGCGCGGTATTTCGGCGGGATCGTCGTTGCCATCACCCTGGAGGAACACCAGGATATCGGCAGCCCCTGCCGCCAAGGCCCCGGCTAGACACGCTGCCCCATAGCCCCGCTGCGGCTCCCGGATCACTCGGGCTCCAGCGGCGGCAGCCACCCCTGCTGTGCTATCTCGACTCCCGTTATCCACCACGACGACCTCCTGCACCAGGTCTCGGGGGATAGCCCTGACCACTTCGCCGATCGCCGCCTCTTCATCCAGGGCAGGAATAATTACCGTAACATGCATCCCCGTGCCCTTCGTCGACTCGCGCTTCGACTTCTGGCTCTTCAGGAAGTCGTGTGGGTAGATTCTGACACTTGTGGGTGCGATCGCACAGGCGAAACCTGAGGGCATCTCTACGAGTCGATTGGGCTTGAGCGGGAGGCGGCTCGCGCGTTCGGCACCGCCCGGACGCTCCAGCCCAGCGCGGCGGACGTGCCGGCAGGTGGTGGGCCGCGGCAGCGCTAGGACTGAAGAAGTTTCCAGGTTCCTTGACGCCGACTGGCGCCCGTGCTTAGCAAGGCAAGGACCGGAGCACCCGGGGAACCGGGCTGGGTCGCTCTGATAGCGGCGGCCCGTACTTGAGGCGGAAGTCTCGAGCGCGCTGAGTTCGCTGCGTCGGTATGCGACTCTGGCTGGAGGTCGTCATGAGTAAGGATCGTCGACTCGTGGTCGCGATCGCGATCGCCCTCACCATTGGCCTCACCGGCACAGGCGGTGCAGCGCCTTCGGGTCCGCCCGTCCGGATCGGAGGGACGCTCGCATTGACCGGCCCGCTCGCCGCGACGGAGCTCCTGCACAAGATCGCTGGCGAGATCTACATCGACGAGATGAACCGGGGCAACGGGCTGCTCGGCCGGCCCGTCGAATGGGTCCTTCTCGACGATCAGTCTAAGGCGGAGGTGACCCGGAGCCTCTACAAGCGACTGATCACCGTCGACCGGGTCGATTTGCTCATGGGCACGCCCTCGCGCCTCATCACCTGGGCGGAGACGACGGGCCCCGCCACCGCCGAGTTCGTCGCCGCCTTGCTCGCGAGCAAGCCGCATCCCGAGCAGGGCTATCGCGCGTGTCTGGGCGTCATACGCTTGAGCAAGACCTACGGCGCCGCGCGCGTGGACGCCGCCTGTGCGCGCGCCCTGCACGATGTAGCAGCTGGCACTTGCGCGTCACGAGGAAGGTCGGTGTGCACTGTCCGTGATTCGGAGCCCGGAGGTCATGCCGCGACCTGCGGGTCCTCAGCGCGCCGCGACGAGCAGGCGTGTGAGGTCCGGATCTCTCACGACGCTTTGGACAAATCCGCCGACCGCTACGTTGAGAAAGTTCTCGAAGATATTCGGATTGCGCAGAAACTCATGGGTATCGCGGGGCGACCGAGCGGCGATTCGTTTCTCAAGGAGCAGCGTACCTTGCTGATTGTACAGCCGGATGATGCCGCTGACGTGAGCCTGAATGGTCCGGCGCGACTCGATTGAGAAGTTCCGAATCTCGCCACCCAGGGCCAAGGGCGTCGAGACTGGCGAGGTCCCCGGCACGTACTCGTGATCCGCCGTTGCCACGGTCTCGACCCCTCGCAATGTGAAGGTCGCGGTCAGATCCTGGACCAGGGCTTCGGGCCATTGAGTGGTCGCGAATATCTTGGCCACTCGATTGCCCCAGGTGTCGTAGAACCCACCCACGCGAAGAAGATCGCCGTCTCTCTCATCACCGCGGCGGTCGGCGAACCGAAAGACCGTTAGCGCTTGCGCGCCTGTCAGCCGCTCGATCCCGGGGTCCGGAGCGTACTGAAGGTTTACCGTCCGGTCAGTGAGGCCGCTGGCGCAAGCGGCAAGCCCAGCGATCAGGACTATCAATGCACACCCAATCGTCTCGTCCATAGAACTCCTCACATGCATCGGCAAGTTCGCGCAGCATGCTCGCGATCTCTTCTCTGTGGAGGACGACTTCAGCGTCGAGGCGGGCATGATATGACGCGGAAAGGTTGATGACATGTACCGCTACGTCTTTAGCAGTTACGCGGGGCACCCGCGACGAGAAACTGTAGTCACGGCCGTTCCCGGCTTGCTTGAAGTCTTGACGTGCACGACGTATTCTGCTCGCGCTCGACGATGAGGGTGTGCGGAGGCCGTGGGTGTCGTCGTGACCGGTCAGGCGCAAACGAGAAGAACGAAAAGGAGAGATCGGTGGCCAAGCTCAGAATCGTGCTTGCCGGTGGTTCATTCCTCGCTGCGCTGATGCTAGGACTGCTCTCCCCGTCTCCAATCGATGTTTTCGCCCAGGCGGCGAAGAGCGCGGCTCCGGCCGCCAAGGTGGACATCAACTCCGCGAGCGAGGCGGAGCTCGAGAAGCTGCCCGGCGTCGGGAAAGCGACCGCCAAGAAGATCATCGCGGGGCGGCCCTATCGGTCTGTCGACGATCTGTCCAAGGCGGGCGTGCCGATGAAGACCGTCGAGAAGATCACGCCCATGGTGACGGCGGGACTCAGCCAGGCGTCCACGCCAGCGACTCCGCCATCGGCCCCGGCGCCCGCTGCAACTCAGAAAGCCGCCGCCCCGGAGAAGACGAAGCCCGCGCAGGTCGAGGCGAGGACGCCTCCTACCGCGGGCATGGTTTGGGTGAACACAAAGAGCAAGGTCTTCCATCGAGAAGGCGACCGTTGGTACGGCAAGACCAAAGAAGGCACGTTCATGACGGAAGCCGACGCCCTCAAGGAGGGGTATCGCCCTTCGAAAGAAGGCGCAGCCAAGAAAGGCGCCAAGGAGTAACGCAGCCGGATCGTCGATTCGTGGGTGTCGACGGGCGCCAATCTCCCCGTGTCCGGCAGCCAGCTCGTCCAGGTGCTCGGCCCACCGGTGATCGAGCAACTCGCGCGAAAGACGGGAATGTCGCATGAGGAGCTGACCGCCAAACTCGTGGAGATCCTGCCGGCCGCTGTGGACAAGCTCACGCCGGACGGCAAGCTGCCGGAGAGCGGGATGCTCGCTCAGGCCATCAGAGTGCTCAGCGGGAAGCTGCCGTAGAAACCGCGTCACGAGAGAACCAGCCTTCGTCCTCCGTCTGGCAAGGGTGCCGTCGGCGAAGGCGTCCGCGACGGCCCGGTAGGCGGTCGCACGCGAGCACCCGGTCTCTCGGCGAATCGCATCGACGATCACCGAGACCGAGAGCCCCCCAGGGGGGCACTGGCGGGCGATGCGTTCCGTGGCTGCCGTGGTCGGTCGTCTCACGAGGCGCCGACCTGCGCGGTCGTACCGTTTCCGCTGTTGTGCCGCTCCTGTCCCCGACGTTGCTCTCAGCGTGGTGGACCAGTTTCGGTCCCTGTGAGGCGATCTCGACCCGTGTCACACACGACACGGCGCTTTTAAGGCGGTGAAGTCCTAGACTTGCTGGAAAACGAGACGGGGATGCACTCTTGCTTTGTTCTGTTACCGATCTTCCCGGTTGCTCACGGGGCCGCAGAGGACCCAATCCCGCAAGGCTAAGGACCCCCGACCCAACCGGCGTATCCGGCCACGAGGGAGGCAACAGCGATGAATATAACGGCCGCCGGCAGCGA
>WNFE01004395.1_pt1 | contig 11705 bp, 14 predicted proteins | sample 5400451 | NCBI WGS metagenome assembly WNFE01 (sample SAMN13153344, study PRJNA577476) | soil metagenome | isolation source: 200 cm saprolite under Douglas fir tree site 2 hole 2 | place: USA:California | collected 2015-04-18
CCGTCAAGACCACCCTAAATTCGCCTTGTGAGACCTCGCCAACTCAGAACTCATAACTCAAAACTCAGACCTGATGGACCTGATCATTCTGCTTTATAAGACCATTCTCTTCCGCCCTTACGTCTTCGTCTTTCTGGCCGCGTTCTTGTTCGCCGCGATCAAGCTGATCGGCTGGCCCAGGACCTGGCGGTTCTGGCTGATTAGCTGGGCCACGGCCTTTGTCTGTGAATTTTCCTCTACCCGAAACGGCATTCCCTTCGGGTGGTACCACTATAATGGCTCGACCGTGGGCCAGGAGTTATACTTCTCCAACGTCCCGTTCATGGACTCGATCTCGTTCAGTTTTCTGCTCTACGCCGCCTACTGCGTCGCTCTTTGTCTCGTTCTTCCAATCAGGCCGTCCCCTGCTTCCACTCACCCAATGCTCAAACCGCTACATCTTGATGTGGACGCACGAACGAGTTGGTCTGTGTTCTTACTGACCGCCTTCTTGTTTGCCTTCATCGACATGGTGATCGATCCCGTGGCTCTCCGCGGGGACCGCTGGTTCTTGGGGAAGATTTATTACTACCCCGATCCAGGCCTTCACTTCGGCGTGCCCCTTGCGAATTATGTCGGTTGGGCCGTCGTCGGGCTCATCTCCCTCGCCATCTATTTTCCGCTCGAACGACGACTCCCCGCGCTCTCGCCGCCTCCGTCGGTCACGCCTCGCCTCCTGCTGGGCGTCGGTCTCTACTATGGCGTCCTGGTCTTTAATCTCAGCGTGACCTTTTGGATCGGTGAATCATTTATGGGGATGAGCGGGCTGCTGATGCATCTCCCTGTCATTGCGCTGCTGATGCTTCGCCTTGCAGGACCGCGTGGCGTCTCTCCGTCTAGCCCGCATTATTCATGACGGTTCGTCGCGAAATCGCGCAGTCGCCAAGCGAGACAGGCGCGCGGAGGCCAGGGGACTGGCTCCGCCGTCTGCGGCGGTGCCTGCCCCGCCCTCAGAACCGGGACAGGCGCCAGGAAGAAGGGCGCCACTCCCCAACAGTATGTTGACCGACCGAACGGCGAGCTCGCCTGCCTGGATGCCGGGCCGACCGTGTCCAGGTGTGTCGCCACCGCGCTTGCGAAGTCGAGCGCCCTTTTCATGATCGTGGCGCGAATAGAGAATACCGCATGAGATTCTGACTTCTGCCTCCGCGATTGAAGCAGAAGCGCTCATGAATAATGCGGGCTAGATAACCCGGTGGTAATCAGACAGAAGACTTTGTATAGTGAGCGGCAGTCGCCATGCGAACGAAACTGATCGTCTTCATCACCGTGGTGGGCCTCGGGATTGTCGGTGCATTCGGGTGGTTGGGGTATCAATTATTCACGACCGGCTTTAGCGCCAAAACCGAGCCGCATGCCCTGGAGGTCTGGATGGCGCGGCAAATCCGTCATCTGGCCATCCCGATCGAGAAGCGAAATGCGCAGAATCCCATCCCGCTGAGCCCCGACGTGATGAAAGAGTCGCTGGCGCATTTTGCCGATCACTGCGCCACCTGTCATGCCAACGACGGCAGCGGCCAGACACCTATCGGCAAGAACGTGTACCCGAAGGCGCCCGACTTACGATTGGCCGACACCCAGTCGATGTCGGACGGTGAGATTTTCTGGACCATTCACCACGGCATTCGCTTCACCGCAATGCCGGCCTGGGGAGAGGGTGACCCAGCGCAGGACAAGGGCAGCTGGAAGCTGGTCCACTTCATTCGCCATCTCCCACAACTGACGCCGGAAGAACTCGACCGGATGAAGGCGCTCAATCCCAAGACGAAGAAAGACCTGGAAGAAGGAGCCGCCTTCGGCCAGTTCCTGCAGGGAGACGATGCAGCGGCAGCGCGAACCGATAGCGGCCATCATCACTGATTCATCGACGGCGGTAATCGGAGAGAGGATCCCCCATGTGGTTACGTCTGATTGTGACTCTCACGTGCCTTTTCATTTCGACGCCAAGCTTCGCCCACGGCACTGACCAACATGTGCTCGGCACGATTATGGCCATTACCGGAACCCATGTCGAAGTCAAAACGCCCAAAGGCCAGTCGGTAAACGTGCAGGTCAACAAAAAGACCAGGTACAAGGACGAGAGCAATCCGAAAGGCGCCAACGTGCCCAAGGTGGGCGATCGTGTCATCATCAAGGCCACAAAGGACGACAAAGTGTTGCTCGCCACCGAAATTCATTTTTCCGCGGCCAAGCGCGTACCGGTCCCCATGCAGCCGGTTCCGGTTCAGTAAGGTGATCGATGCCGACGTTTCACGTCACACGGGAGCTCAACAACTATTTTTTTAGTGGCGGGTTTCGCGCGGCGGTCATTCGAGTCCTGATCACGGGCATCGCGGTATTTCTGGCGGTCATGATCGTGCCAGGCCTTGAAGTCGACTCGCTCCGCGCCGGACTCGCCGTGGTCCTGGTGCTCACATTTCTGAACCTCTTGGTCCGGCCCATTCTCTTTGTGCTGACCCTTCCCTTGATCGTCCTCTCGTTGGGGCTCTTTCTCATTGTGGTCAACGCACTCCTTCTGGAACTCACCGCATACCTGGTCAGAGGATTCTCGGTAACGGGGTTCTGGCCGGCAGTCGGCGGCGCAGTCGTGATCAGTCTGGTCACCATGATCCTCAACGCATGGACCGCCGACCACCGCCCAACGGAACGTCGCGCGTCCCCCCAACGCCCTCCCAAGATTATCAATCCCGACGAATAACGGGACCTATTCCTTTTTCCTTTTCATTGAATTGCTCGTCGTGCGTTGTTACAATGCCGCGCGCCTGGCTACCTTGACCCGGACTATTCATGAATACCTGCTACGTCGTCCGATCCTCTCGCCCAGCGGGGCTGTTCTCGTTCGGCCTCCTCGACGGACTGCAAGTACGCCTGCGTCGGCCTTACGTGCGAGAAGCCCCGGCGGGCTTCGGTCTCGGATGCCTCGCGACGGCATTCATGAATAATCCGGGTTAACTCACGAATGGCACCCACAGCTCCACACAACAAACCAATTCCCGAGACGCACCTCCAGCGTACCTTGACGTCCGTGATCAACGAGCTGCCGGTCGACGCGGCGCTTGCCGCCGTGTTCCACCGTGACCAAGGCCCGCTGGTCAGCCATGCCGCCCGAGGCTTCACTCCTCGTGATATTCAAGCCATCCTCAGGACACTTTCGGCCCCCGCCATCGCTGCATCGTCCCCCGCGAATGATCAGGAGGGCGGGCGCACCATTCGCCTCCGCTTGATTACGCCGGGCACGAAGTCGTTGCTCGGAGTTTCCCTCCTGCATCGGAACCGGACATACGGCTTCCTCGTCATCGGACGAAAAGAAAGCGTCACGTTCGCGAAAAAAGAGAAGAGCTTGATGGAGCAGGCCAGCGACGAGGTCACGAAAGCGCTGGATCGCGAAGGCCTATTCGATATGAATGTCGTGCTCAGCCGGCCGTTTGTCGCGCACGAGCCGGTCCCCTCGCCCCCCTCTCCGGCAGAGATGTTCACAGCTCCGGTGTCGCAGTTCACACCGGAACTTCAAGACAAGATTATTGCCGTCCTGACGGATGCCAACCAATACGTCGCCTACGATCGTATTTGGGCCTGCCGCTACGATCCCCTCGCAGGCAATGTCGAAGTCCTGGGAATGGCCGGTGATCTGAAGAGCGAACAGAAGGACGGGAAGAAAGATCTGAAGCCGGGTCATCGCCTCACGCTCGACAGCTCAGCCTCCGGATGGGCGGTCCGCCATCGTAAGCCCCGCGTGGATCATGATCTCGCCTCCACACAAGGGCGCTTCCTCGATCACAAATATTTGTTCAAAGACCGGCTTCTCTCCTCGCTCGTCGTGCCGTTCTTCGTCCGGGGACAAGTAGGCGGGACCATCACCCTGGCCTCGAAAGAAGCCGGACGCTACCAACAGACGGATGCTCGCACGCTTGAGCCGACAATTGTAAAGATCGCGGACATTCTCCAGGCTCCGGCACCGGCGCCAACCAGCCAGGCCCCCGCCACTGGACCAGCTGGCGCTCCCGGGGCAGCATTAGCCCCAGGTCCCTCGGAACCCATCATCAGAAAACAAGAGCGGCAGGCCGCGATCGGCGAGTTCAGCATGTTCCTGGCAACAGAAGTGCGTGAGCCGCTCGCCTCGATCCGCGCCCAATTGGAGGAAGTCACGGGTGAAGGCATCCTCGACTTCGACCCGCAGACGCGCGTCGAGAACGCGATGCGCGATTTGATCCGTATCGAAGCCATCCTGAACGAGATTTTAGACTTTGCGAAACCACTCGAGCTGACTAGACGGCTCCTCCGCATCCCCGAAGTGATCGAGAGCGCGCTCACGGTTGTCGCGACCGACCTCGAAGTCACACGGATACAGGTGACTAAGGACTATGCGACGATGATCGCACCGGTTCGCGGCGACGAAGCCAAGCTTCAGCAAGTCTTTCTCAGTATTTTCAAGAACGCGGGTGAAGCGATGAACCCCGGTGGGCATCTCCATATTCAGGTCACCCAGCATCGTGCGGGGCGCGGCGTGGAAGATCAGATTCTCATCAAGAACGACGGGGCTCCTATTCCGGCAGAAATCGTCGATAAGGTCTTTGAGCCGTTTTTCACCACGAAGCGAGCCGGCACCGGTCTGGGTCTCGCCACGGTCAAGAAGATCGTCGAAGAACATGGCGGCTCGATTGCCATCGGCAGCGCACCTGGCGAAGGGACCACCGTCACCATCCGCCTCCCCGGTCTCAGCCCTGGTCCGTCCTATCGCGGACGGGGGCGGCGCCGTCCACCCGCACGCCGCCAGGCCTGATACCCCGTTTCCGTCCGTTCCCTCTTCTAACAGGAAGCTGAAAAAGTCCGCCAGCAGCGTTCTCGCATCGTTCAGACCCTCAACGTACCCCAGAGGGTACGCCTCAGTCCTTCACTCGCTGCGGCCTTGCTGGACGGTCTTTTTGAGCATCCTGGGGAAATGCTTGCCTGTTGTGCCACTCGTGTGAGCCATCGAAGTCCTAGCCCGCATCGCTCCGTATCCAGGGCCAAAGCCGCCAGTTTCGATGGTTGTGTGCGTTTCTGTGAGTAGCTCGGGAAGGCGAAGACCTAACTCGGATTCGGCATGAACGATCGCGTACAGACTACAAGGCGGAGACATGTGAAACGTGAACCAGGTCGGCCCTTTCCCGACAGGATGGGCGTGCAAGCATTGTTATAGCTTGCCGACAAGATGGCTCAGGACAACTAACGTTGGAGTTCAGCGGCTGCCGGAGGCAGTCCGCTGGAACGAAGGGTTAGACCTCTGCGCTACAGGTGTATGCGCTGCGAATTCGACGAAGCTCCGCATTAAAGCTAGCCGTATCTGCGGCATCGAGATTCAATAAAAATGCACATTTGTTTCCGAGGCCATTAAACGAAGTGCCAACAACGAGTGCATCGTTTTCGCTTTTTATCCAAACTCGATCGTGAACCTCTTCTTGGTGAAAAACCTATAGTTGGATGCCTCGTGTTTTGCAAAGGGAGTTAAGCCACGTTGCGATACTGGACTTTTGATATTTTGTTGTCTTGGGCCCGATAAACAGTTCCAGTTTCTTGAGTGACGAGGGCAGTAGACCTTGAAATGAATTCTTGTAGTCCGACTCCGAAATACCCCCAGAATTCTTAATTAGGTACGGATCGGCAATCGTCAGTTCTGTCGGGCTGTTCATCCAATCAGACAATAATTTCACGCCCTTTTCTCTTTCGGATGCACCGCGCCCAGTCATGAGCTGAATTACATTTTCGCCTTCTTCGCTCGCCATTCGGCACGTTGCAACTGGGCGATCGGCCAAATGATCCAACTTATCCTCGATACGGTGCAGGCGGAATTTCAACTCGTCGTCCCAATACGGGTAGAAAAGTTGTGCCCTGCGGATAGTTTGATAGGCCGTTTCACGGCTTTCGCTCTCTCTGACGGCCTGAAGAAGAACTTCTAAGCGGTGAATCAAATCTTCTTTATCTTGCATAGACAGTCTCTGGGAGGTGATGGGATAAAGAGGTCTAACGCAAAAGGTCAGCGACGGGAGCCAGCCGCCGATGACGTTAGTATTTCACTGCGAGCGAAACGGCTGGCTCCCGTTTGCTGGACCGATTTGTTCGCCGTTCCTGATTCTCTGGTGCAACACGGCCTTCTGTCGGACCTCTGTCTCGAAGGCTCCATCGAACCAAGTGCTCAAATTGTAGTGACGATGAAACTCCTCGCGAGGAACGCCAACCAATGAGTGGACCTCCGAAACGAGACCCCAGTAGCAGTCGCAGGCGTAAATCGCTTGTGTCAAATCAAGCAATCCAAATACGGGATCAGGTAGTTTGTCACCATATCGCTTCTTGGGCCTGTCATCGCCATAGGAAACTACTTTGTCATGCACATGATCGTCCCGGAACCGAAACAGAATCTTTAGGTCTTGGAAAGGGCTGCGCGAAGGGTCCAATCCTTCATCGGATTTAAGTCTGCTGAGGGTCTCCCACTTTGTGAGCGTGCTCATTCTGTCAATCGCATCGAGGAAGGTATCGACAGTCGAGGCGCTGGCGTTGGCGGAGAGGCTGAGGATGTCCTTTTCCTTGAGCAAGTGATACCCCAGTGAATTGATGTACGACTCCAAAGTAAAGCACACTTGGAGGATGACCGAAAGAACCTCGGAATGCAGCCGTCCATCGAGCCAAACGGCTCTCTTCGCATCCTCCTCGGGAATCCTCTGATTCTGTTTTCGCAACATCTCGTTTGCTTCGGACTGTGGCAACTCTCCGGCCAGTGCTCTCTGAGCCAGGCGGCGGATCGCGGATAGTGCATCACCATGCTGATTGTGCAGCGCGATGATGTGACACGTGGTGTTCAGAGCGTTTCCCACTCCCTGCTTGATACAATCAGACAGACGAACCAAAGCCGAGTTGCCTTCCTGGAATAGCATTGCAGCGTACCTTACGGCGAACAATGTTTAGGCGGATCCGCATAAGAGCTGGATCTGCCAATTTCTACCCGCATAACACGCCATTGGTTCTCCCGAAGCATACGCGACAAACTCTACCATTTCAGTCAGTTGCAGTTCTTCTGGTAGTTAGCCCGATATCTTATGCGCATCCGCATCACAGCACCTCCGTAAGGGGGTTCAAAGTCCATCCAGCGGACTGCGAACGCCACCAGAGCCGCAGTTGAGGACATGAATATACATCATCGTTGTCATGACGTCACTGTGGAGCCAGGGAGACCCTCCCCTATGTCTACCTTTAGGGGAACGGCCAAGGCTGCCCTTTTTTATTGCACGCATCGAACAGCCGTCATCCATTCAATTGATCCTTCCAAGCTCGCTTACCTTCTCTTCACAGGAGGGTGGCCTGTTTGGCCTCCCACTGCGCGCGTCCAACGAGGGCCTTCTGAGGCCGCGCGTTGCGCGAGCACAGGAGGCCAACAGGCCACCCTCCCATTCTTCCTTTGACAGAGGCACCTCCTCCTGTCTATGATCCCCACTACTTGATTCGACCTTGAAGTTGAAAACATATTGTCTCCGGTCACCAATATTCAAAGGAGTAGGCGTATGAAGCTCGTAATTGGCGCTGTTGCGACTGTCTGCGGTGTCCTATTTGCGTTGTCGATGGCCTCGGCGAATCCAGCGCTCCTCCCCAAGCATGAAGGCTATCCGATGAAGAACAGCGGAAGCCCTGTGACGGGCCAGCCAACCGCCAACGATCCTGGCCAGTCAGATGCACATGGTGAGAATTCGCTGATGAAGTCAGCCGACTCCATTAAGAGCGCCCAGCAGAACCTGACGAAGAAGGACAATGCGCGAATTACCACTGGCCAAGGAGCGAATCAGCTCCCGACCGTGCAGGGGCCGCAGATCACGATTGCCCCGCCGGTGACCTCCGCGACGAAGATCGCCGACGATCGGAAGATCGAGTAGTCGAGCTGTTCAGCGGGATACAACAGGGGGGGCCGGACCTATCCGGCACCCCCCTGTTTCTTTGTGCGCCCGGTCCGAGTGGGGGCTGTTACCGTACGCAGCCGGAATCGCCAGGGTTTCTTGGCCCACTCGCCCGCATAGTCGACACCGACTCGGGGGTGAGCCCCCACATCTCCTCTCTCCACCAATATCCCTCGATCCTCGAACCAGAGGGACTCGCAGGTCGTGAGATCCACACGGTTGAGACAGCGATCAATCTGCAGCGCGCGACAGAGCCGCCCCGGTCCATCGATCAACTCCCCGTCGATTTCGATCGCCCGGATCAATATGGCTGAGGGAAATTCCTCCCGCTCCGTCACGACGTTCAGACAATGGTACATCCCGTAGATGAGGTAGACGTAGGCGACCCCTGGCGGACCAAAAAGCACCTCGGTCCGTTGCGTTCTCCCTTTCGACGCATGGCAAGCCTTATCCTGTGGCCCCACATAGGCCTCCACTTCGACGATCTTCCCCGCCAGCATGCGCCCATCGATCGAACGTACGAGATACTTGCCGATCAACGATCGTGCCACCGAAAGCGTCGGGCGATTGAAATAGACACGTGGCAGAATTCTGCACTTAGTCTTCATATGGGTTAACTATAGACCGCTCAAAACGATCTTCCAACAAGGCCGCAGGCGAAGGAAGCACCGGAAGCGTACCCTCTGGGGTACGTTGAGGATGCTTTCGAGACGAGAACGCAGTTGGAAGTCGTTTTCAGCGGTCTACTAGAAGTACCATGCAACGCCGCCCATAAACATCCGCGGATTTCCCGGCACGAAGTGAATACCGTTGACCGGTGCCGCCTCGTTTCTCAGTTGCGATTCGAATGCAAATATGGCCTGTTCCCACTTCGTGTTGAACAGATTCTGAACGAACAAGAACGCTTCCAGACGTCTATGGGACAGCGTGATCGGCAGTTGATAGCGCTCCGAAAGATCGAAGTCAATCCATGAAGGAGATTTGACGCTTCGGTCCTCTATGAGAGGACGTACACCGAGATACGTCGCCTGCAGTTGAGACGTGAGTCCTTCCGGCCATCTTAAGAGTAATGCCCCAAAGGTCGTTACTTCAGGAGCGAGAGGAATCGCGTCTCCATTACGAAACTCCGCCTTGGTATACGTCACGCTGCCGTTGAAATACAGTGGCCCCCAGACTTGTCCGCGCGCGGCCACCTCCACGCCCATTCGTCTGCTTGCGCCACGAATTTCTGTCGTCCCTTCGTCTCCCACGAATACAAGTTCAGACTTGAGATCCAATCGCCAAAGCGTGGCAATCAACTCCACACCCTCTGGCCCCCAGGGCTTCGACCGCACACCGACCTCATAGCTCTTGGCTCGCGCAAGCGGTGAGGACCCCGGTGCGACTGCCGATCGTGCGTCGTTGCTGTGATAGCCCTCGCCGTAGTTCGCAAAGAATTCAGTGCTGGCCCAGGGGCCCAGGATGAGATTCATTTTCGGGAGGACGATGCCGGAGCTCGTCCGGCCGGCAGGTTGTTCTGCACAGGTCGCGCAGCGGTTACGCACATCGAAGGTAAACGTCTCAGCGCGCAGACCTCCGGCCAACCGCATCCACGACGTCGGCTGCAACTCCGCTTTGACGAACGGTGCATTGGACGCTTCAAGCACATCGCTGTCCGTCGTCGTTCCGGTGGGTGTCCGCTTCGTCTGTGTTCCCAGCCTCGCGTGGATATTGTCCACTCTGGTTTGAAATCCGATCGTCCCAATGCTCGGCAAACCCAGCACCTCTCCACGCTGCTTGTATCCGATGTCACCCCCATACATCACCCGGCGATCGGATTGCTGGATGCCGTCGCCATTGACAGGATCGTTGAGAAAGAACGTGAAATTCGTGAACAGGTCAAGCCGGTAATACTGCCCATACGCATTGGCAAAAAACTGACCGCCCGATGTCGTGTCGTAGTGGTAATTCAACCGGGCAGTGCTGCGAAGCGTCTTGCCGCCTTCTGAAGGATCTATGGCACCGAATCGATCGAGCGTGCCATCATTGACGGCGCGCAGTGGAATCTCTCCGGAGGCATTCCACTGAGACTTCTGAAACGTACCGGTCAGGCTCAGTTCGTCCCGTCCGGTCAGGTTCGTCGTCATTTTTCCCAACAAGTTGCTCCGAAAGTAGCGGTTGTCATTCTGAAACGGGCCATTTGTGTAATAGCCTTCAGCGGCAAACAACGTACGCACCTTGTCCTTGGTTGGAGAGAACATGAGCATATACCGCTGAGTATCGAACTGCCCTCCGGTCGCCTGGACGACCCCTTCCTGAACCACCTGCCGCGTCCTGAAATTGACCGCCCCCGCCGTGGCAAAGTCGCCGTACTCAGGAAGATAGGCCCCTTTGTTGACATCAAGTCCCTCGATGGTTTCCGGAATAATAAAATTCAGGTCGCTGTAGCCTTGCCCATGCGCATGGGTGCGCAAGTTAACCGGCATCCCGTCGGCAAAGAACGCGACATCGGTGCCGTGATCGGCATCGAAGCCGCGCAGAAAATATTGATCGGCTTTCCCTGCTCCGCCGGAATTGAACTGCTGGGAAGAGGCCGCGACTGGTCGTTCTCCAATGATAGAGACCTCTGAAATTTCCAACTCGCGCACGTCAGGATCGTGGGCCTGCACCAACTCCACGAAGGTCAATTCCATGATCACGGCAGACAAGAAACATAGAAGGCGTCGCATAGTCACGCCCCTTCACATTCAAATGCATGGGCGGATGAGACGCCCACGATGATCTATCGACAGCCGACTCATCGACTGGCGCAGACCCTCGTGGCCTGGCAATAACTATGACCTGAGAGACCCCGACTAGGCGGGCAGGACCTCACTGACCAGGGAACGGACTCGGGAGAGGGACTGCGTAATCAACGCCTCAAGGGTACAGGCCCCCGCACCCACGATTTCCAGGCGAACCCGATTGAGCGGCAGCAGGACCTTCGTGGCCCGTGCCCCGAGAATGGCGTGAACGATCTCCGGTGTGACCTCACCGAACATCGCGCCGGGCAATACCAGATTCAACGAGGTGACAATCACGTCCACCGTGGGCAGCATGCCGGCGATCGCGCGAGGCCCGACACCCACCTGCGTCGCGCCGGCCCGTTTCATCGCCGCCGCCGCCACGCGGTTGGTCCCCAACGCCACAATGTGATGGGCCTGGCCGAGTTCCGAGCGGAGTCCTGCTACCAGCCGAGATCCAAGCCCACCACCCCGCCCGTCGATGACACAGACACGCATCAACTACCCCAACCCCTTCCCCGTCGTCGTCATCGTCAACTTGCCGTGCTTTACACCCTTCACGCTCACGAGCGCATCTGCAACTTTTCGGATTTCAGATCCCTTCCCCTTAACCACCAGCACTTCAAGACAATGATCATGGTCAAGATGGATATGCATACCGGCCATGATGTGGCCTTGAAAGTCGTGCTGGATATGAGTCAGTTTTCTGGTTAGGTCGCGCACATGATGGTCATACACAAAGGTGATTGTCCCAACCGTCTCTTTATCGTCGTCCCACTCCTGCCCGACCAGGTTGTCCCGGATTAGATCCCGCAACGCCTCCGAGCGGTTCGTATACTTGTGCTTTTTGATGTGCAGATCGAAAGCATCGAGCAGATGATGGTCCAACGACACGCCGAATCGAATAAGCTTCTTCATTGCCGCCTCGAGTAGCACGATTTATATAAACGTAGCATCAGGCGAGACACAAATCAATAGTCGCCAC
>WNFE01012963.1_pt1 | contig 11705 bp, 13 predicted proteins | sample 5400451 | NCBI WGS metagenome assembly WNFE01 (sample SAMN13153344, study PRJNA577476) | soil metagenome | isolation source: 200 cm saprolite under Douglas fir tree site 2 hole 2 | place: USA:California | collected 2015-04-18
AATGAACGCAGTCATCAATCGCATCACGAGGATGGCGGAACGGATCGCCCCTAGCCTGAGAACTTCGGGCGCAAACCTGGGTCTTGCCCATGCAATCACCAAAGCCATGCCGGCGCACTGCAACGAAAGCGTGAGCGTTACCAGAACGACTGCTGCGCTAGTTTGGCGAATGAAGATCATGTGCAAAGGGGCGAATTTCATTTAGAACTAATTGCTATCGAACCGTGTAGGGGCAAGCTGCTGTTCGTCAACCCCAGACTGTCAGCTCCTCCAAAGGAGGCTCTGTATATTCGAGCCAACGCTTGATTCACGAATTCAACGGGGACATTCGGTAGGACCGATGACCGGCACCGCGATGGGGTCGTTAAGAGATCGCCTCCGCTATTTCTTGCCACTGGCTTTCGGTTCGGCAGCCATCTCCTCCTGCTCTTTAGTCTTTTGCCAACTGGAATCGGGGTTGTATTCCTTCATGCCCTTGGCGAGAGCTTCGGTTTTCTTACCGAGATCTTTCTGATACACCACTCCATCCACGCCAACGATGAAGGTCATCACGCCGGATGACCTGTATTCCGCGGGATAGGCCACAAAAGCGAATCCCCCGGTCATTTTGCCGTTTACGATGTAACGATTCACACCGCCCGGGGCATTTTTTCCCTGACGTGTCAGGATGTGGTAGTAGTAGCCGCGGTACGGAGTCGGAGCGCCATCTCGGCTTTTGGCGTAGCCCTGAGCAACGGCTGACGCCCCCAGCGGCCCGACAGGGCTCGGGGGTTCGCCCTCAGCAACCTTCCAATAAAGACCATTGTGCTGCCCTTCATCACTGAAGATTTTCTGGGCATACTCGGCGTGCTCTGCGGAGTGATATTCCTTTTCCGCCGCCACGAGCTCCTGGCAAACACGAATGGTCGATATTTCATTCCGGCCAATTCGTCTAAACAGAATCTCTTTCTTGCCTGCATCGGTGTCGAAATACCACGAACTACCTTTGTTGACGAGGGGTATAGGCGTCGGCCAATTCTTCGCGCCGATGTACAAAACAATAGTTCCATCCGGTTCTTTAACCAAACGGTGCATTTCTTGGTATCTTTGCACGAAATTAGCGCGGTTCTGGGCGTCTTCGGTTTCGTCACCCGACGAAACGATTTGTTTTCCGTCTGGTCCGAGGATATCGAGAATCGCTTCTTCGTCGTTGCTCTGCGCTGCCGTGACGAGTGCGTTGATCGCGTTCTCCGGCGATGAAAACGTCTTCTGCCCTTGTTGCTGCCCCACGGAACGCACTGCCGGGCCCGCGGCGCTCATACATTGGGTGAGACACGCCCTTACCAGTGATGCCCACAGACTTGGGCCGTTTCGATCTGCCGTACTAGTCGTGCGGCTCACGGCCGCCAACGGTTTCAAACACCGTTGCAGCCGCTTTTGGTCCCGTCACGCCTGTTCGGCGGGTAAGTGATTCCAATTTCCTGCAACGGTTCCCTAGACCGTTGTAGCTGCAGACCTCCTATTAAGGTAGCGTCCTCCGATTGGGGAATTGTGGATGCTGCCTCGCCTCTGGCACCCATCTGTGTTAGTATGAGTCTCGCATGAGCGCGCTGATTTTTACTGGCAGTTTATGGGCAGTTCTTCCAGGAAGGACTGCTACTGCAGGCAAACCAGGCGAGCAGTGCGCTGTATGCGAATCTTGCAAAGGCCTTATTTGCAAGGTGTTACGCTAAGTCGTTGATTCCACGGTTGGGGACGTAGTTCAGTTGGTTAGAACGCTGCCCCGTCCCATACACTGTCACGGGCGGTTCCGCTCTTTCTTCGACAAGATTCGACAGCAGCAGCGCAGAATCCCACTTTCAGCTCGGGCTCGAGTCCTTGAATCCCCAGGGAATAACGATGGTTATAGAAACAGGCCGGTTACAGGCAAGAGCCTATAGATGACAACGGGAACCGCTCCTGTTGGTCCTCCAGGTCCTCAAAGATTGGCATGCTGGCCGCTTGGATTTTGAGCTAAACTGAGAAACAGGAAAGAAAGATGGCGCTTGATTGGTCACAATGCCCCGCGGTCGAAAGCATCCCGGGAAAGGTAAGCGGCGCCTGGGTACTTCGCGGCACCCGCATGCCGGTCTCCATCATCTTTGAGAATTTGGAAGCGGGCGCCAACATCGATGACATTATGAATTGGTTCGAAGGGCTGGATCGCGACCAGATTAAGGCCGTCATCGAATTTGCCGCTCGTAGTCTGGATGAAACTCCTTCGTCTGCTGTTAGCCGCTGATGTTCGTTCTCTTTGACCAGGGTACCCCAGTTCCTATTCGTCCATTCCTCAAAGAACACACAGTCCAAACAGCCGCGCAGCGAGGGTGGGACAAGCTCAGGAATGGCGAATTGCTAAAGGCCGCTGAGGACGCCGGATTTGATGTATTGGTCACCCCCGACAAAAATATCCGCTACCAGCAGAATTTGACGGTTCGCACAATCGCGCTCGTCGTGCTGGGCAATCCGCAATGGCCAATACTGCGCCTGCACATGGAGCGTGTCGTCGCTGCCGTGAACGAGGCGAGGCCGGGCAGTTACACGGAAGTCGAAATACCCGAACGCCGACACCGGCCCCAGTAAGGCGCCGCTCTCTTCCTGTTTCGCCTCTTGCTCGTATCTGTGCTAGTATGAAACTCGCATGAGCGCGCTGATTTTTATGGGCGGTTTGTGGGCGCTTCTTCCAGGAAGAACTGCTACCACAGGCAATCCAAGCGAACCTTGCGCTGTATGCGAAACTTGCAAAGGCCTTATTTGCAAGGGTTTGCGCTAAGTTGTTGATTCCACGGTTGGGGACGTAGTTCAGTTGGTTAGAACGCTGCCCCGTCGATGCACACTGTCACGGTCGATTCCCTTCCCCCACTCCTCAACAACGCTAGACGCTCCATAAACATGCCCCAGTTGAAAATATACCACCAGGTGTGGTATATTTAGTGCCGGAGAACGAGATGGCAGAACTCTTCACACTCGACGAAGCCGCCGCGATTGCGGAGATTGAGCCTGACACCGTTCGAACCGCGCTAGAAAAGAGAACCGTAACCCCTTCTCGCAAGATCAAAACGGGCAAAGCCGTGCGTTACCGCTTCTCCGAGGGCGATGTACTTTTTCTTCTCGTCCTCGCAGAGTTCCCCTTTCCCCTTTCCAAGGAAGACAAAGACTCCCTAGCTCAAGTACTCGCCCACGGAAGCAAAACCGCGAGGCATTGGGTTTCTGACGGGCCGGACGTCGTGTTTCGCTCTGGGGACATGAAGATATTCATTGAGTGCAAGCATTTCCGCAAAACCGTCGAGAGAAACGTGGCCGCGTATCGCTGGGGCAAGGAGCGAATCACTTCGTCTCCGGACGTTCTCGGTGGGGAACCTGTCTTCCGGGGCACGCGAATCCCTTTGGAACACGTCGCGGCACTCTTCCGTAAGCACGTTCCGGACGAAGAGATCGCCGAGGACTTCCCTGCTCTCGATGAGAGAGACTTGGCCTATGCGCGGCTCGCGGCACGACTTGGACAGCCACCAGGACGGCCGAAGAAGCGCTTGCGAATCGAAAGGGAGCCCGGTACCCGCCGTTGATTCGCATATTGCTGGACGAACATGTTTCGCCGTCTTTGGTCGGCAAACTCGGTGATAAGGGTGTCTTTGCTGTGGCCGCAACACATGTCGGTTTGTCTGGGGAACCGGACGCGAAAATCTGGAACTACGCTTTCGAAAATGACTTTGTCGTCGTTACAGGCAACGCGCGCGATTTTATCCGGCTTCTCAACGTCGAGGTGCACCCGGGTCTGATTGTCCTCCGCGAGGGCGGCCTGACCCGCGAGGAACAATGGGATCGTATTCGACCCGTAATCGAGCACGTCTTGGAATCCAGCGATGACAATTTCTTGGTCAACAAACTGGTAGAAATCTCTGATGTGGACGAGTGGGAAATTCGCGAGATTCCCGAACGGTGACGAGCATGCGAAGGATCCCGGAATGCCTTCGTCTGATATAAAACCAGAATTATTGCCTTTCGATGAAATCGTTCGCAGGGTTCTGAAATCAGTCCCTCCAGTTGGTTAGAATTCCACACTGTCACGGCCAATTCCCTCCCCTATTCGACAGAACGCACGGGAAATCGGCGTATACCTATATATAAGGCGGTTTCGCGAGTGCTGTCAATGGAAGGACGCCGATTGAACCGAAGCTTGCTCTGTACTTTTCCGCGGACGTCTCGGATTGCTTTCCTAGCCCGCCTGCGCGCGCGACAGCGCCCCGCCTTCGAGTTCGCGTTCCGCTTGGAGCCAATCGTCCAGTTCGCGGCCCGGTTGTTCGCCGCGTTCAAGATAGATTTCGTATGCGCGAAGTTTGATTTCCTCCTCACGCGCCGAATTCCTCTCCAAAGCATCTTGCGTCCCCGTCGTCGTGGTGGAGGTTGCTTGGGACCCTATACTTTCGTTCCTCTTTGTTTTCGATGACATACTCGTCTCCCTCTTCCTTGTGATTGGGTTGCTGTTGATCGTTGAAGCGCATTCGTGCTTTCGCCCTGCGCGAGCCATTGCCGTGCGGGCAAAACGCGAATCCGGTCGCAAATCGAGGTTGGTGCACCAGTTTCGGGATCAATGACCTGCGAAGCGCGCTCTTGGCATGGAATAGCCGTCCCTTGGCTGCGGTCAAAGAGATGCCTATCGCTTCCGCGGTTTCCCGCATCGAGCGCTCCTGCAATTGCTGAAGCTCAACTATGTTCCGGAGGGTCGGTCGTAAGCGCTGGATGGCTTTCTTCAGCATGCTTTCTTCTTCGCTCTGGGCGTAACGCTTTTCCGGATTCGGCACATGATCGCTTATTTCGCAGCGCAGGCCATCCGCGTCAAATTTATCGTTGGAGTCCGTGGCGATCTCAGGGGAGGCACGTTTCTTTCGGAGAATCATAAGCGCCGAGTTGATGGCGATGCGTGTTAGCCAAGTTCCGAGCTTGGACCTGCCATCAAACTCCCTCATATGCACAAACGCCCTCAACAGTGTGTCTTGCACTGCGTCTTCCGCGTCCTCATAACTTCTGGTGATCCGATTTGCAGCACGAAAGAGTTGCTCCCTATATCGCTCGGAAAGTGTATCGAAGGCGGTTGAATGCCCGAGCTTGGCGGCTTCCACGAGGCTCTCGTCGCTCAATCGGTGAGCTTTGCCGATTGACGTGGCGCCACTCTCTGTTGATGGTTCCGCGAAAGACCGCATCACTTATGCGACTCCATCCTTTGTAACCAGCACCATGCGGAACCGCGCTTTGCCTTGCATCATGCGAGCGTAAGCATCAGCAGCCTGTTCGAGAGGAAGTGTCTCGATCATCGGGCGGATATTTTCCAGGACGCTGAAGGCAAGAGCATCCTCGTTATCAATCGGCGTGCCGGTCAGGCTCCCGTAGATCGAGCGCCCTCCAAAGACGAGCGGGAACGCATTTAATTGGATCGGGTCCCCCGGCACACCCACCACGATCAGCTTGCCGCGGACCGCAAGACCAGACACCAGTGGCCCCATCGCACCACCACTGGTGGCGGTTGCGAGAATCGCTCTGGCCCCGCCCATACGCTGGAGCGCCGCTGGGGCATCGTCGACGGCAGCATCGATGTAGACGTGCGCGCCCAGATCTTTCGCAAGCTTTTCCTTCTCGCGCCCACGTCCGATGGCGGCAGTATGGAATCCCATGTGCCGGGCAAACTGCACACCAAGATGTCCAAGTCCGCCAATGCCTTGCACCGCGACCAGATCTCCGCCGCGCAAGCCGGCGTTGCGAAGGGCGTTGTAGGTCGTGATACCGGCGCAGAGGAGAGGGGCGGCTTCTGCCGAACTGAGCTCGTCAGGAATGGAAGCGATGCCGCGTGCTTCAGCGATCATCACTTCCGCGTATCCACCATCCACAGTCACTCCCAGTACCACGGGGTTCTGACAATTCACGATGTCCCCGCGTCGGCACGGTTCGCACACCCCGTCTTCGCCGCCGATCAAGCCGACACCGACCCGTTGACCGATTTTCCATTTGGACACTCCGTTGCCCAGGGCTTCGATGCGGCCAACGACTTCATGCCCCGGAACGCGGGGCAGTTTCAAACCCGGATAGATGCCGGTGACCGTGGCCGCATCGGTGTGACAGATTCCACATGCTTCCACGCGAATGCGAACCTGACCCGCTCCGGGCTCAGGAACTGACCGTTCCACCAGACGAAGATTGCCTGGTGCTGAAACTTCTAACGCTTTGTACGTGCTTTTCATTTTTTTATGTGCCCTCTCGTCTACGTTCCATTCGATGCCACACTCAATCTTTTTCTCTCTCCATCCATTCACGAAGATAGGGAGTGCAATTCTCCAGCTTCATGCCATCCGCTTCACAACGCGCGAGAAAGGCCATTACGTCGCGACCGACTAAACTCACGTCTTTGAGATTTACAACGATGTGGCGGTAGTTCGATTGGAGTTCAAAAAGCCTCTTCAACTCGGCTATCGCCGGTGTTTCGAATCGGCCGCTCAGGGTAAACACTGTGAATCTCCCTCGCGCCGAAGTTTCAATCCTAAAAGCCATTGATCAGGCCATTTGACCAACATCGCAGTCGCGGCTCTGCTGCACCGCTGCCCAACTGGATCTCACTGAAAACAGGGCCCTAACGAGAAAATAGAGTGACAGGATCTTAGGAAGTGCCAGAATTCTGGGAGTTGAACGAGGGACTTACCGGGTGGTGTGTTTCTCTATATTGAGCTGTTTAATCTTCAAATCTAGCGTCGACCGCGGAATTCCAAGTTTGGCAGCCGCACCATTTGGCCCTGCAACTTTTCCGTTGCTCTCCGCAAGAGCCGCTTCGATGAGTTCCTTTTCATAGCTCTTGAGTGTCTTTGTAAGAGGACCCGATGACTCCGGAAGACGTGCGTTCTGACTTGAAAGCCAGGCCTCATCAATCCAGAAGGTATCCCCTGTGCAGAGGATTACGGATCTCTCGACGATATTTTGCAGCTCGCGGATATTTCCCGGCCAATGATACGACTGGCATAGCTTTAGGGTATTTTTGTCGATCTTGCTGATTTGCTTTCCAGCCTTCTCCGCATAGCGCCTGGCGAAGTACTCGACCAACATCGGAATGTCCCCTTTCCGTTCCCGGAGAGGCGGCACACGGATCGGGAAGACGTTTAACCTGTAAAAGAGATCGGTTCGGAAGGCTCCCGCAGCGATCGCTGCAGATAAATCGCGGTTGGTAGCGGCGATGATTCGAACATCCGTGGGAATGACGCGGGTACCTCCCACGCGTTCAAATTGGCGCTCTTGGAGCACTCGGAGCAATGCAACCTGAGTTTCCGCGGGAAGTTCGCCGATTTCATCAAGAAAAATCGTACCGGAATGCGCCAGTTCAAAGCGGCCCTGGTGCCGTTGCAAAGCGCCGGTGAAAGCCCCCTTCTCGTGGCCAAACAATTCCGAGGCGATAAGCGAAGGAGGAATCGAGGCGCAATTCACGCTGATAAAAGCCTGGGTGGCACGCTGCGAACCCTTGTGTATGGCGCGTGCAATCAGTTCCTTCCCGGTGCCGGTTTCGCCCGTAATCAGCACCGTAGAGTTTGTGGGAGCCACTTTCACGATGCTGGAGAGCACCGTTTTCAAAGCAGGCGAGGAGCCTACGATTTCCTCAAACATAAAGGCCTGATCGATTTGCTCCCTGAGGACCACGTTCTCGTCATGAAGGCGGTCTTTCAGCCGCTTGATTTCTTCGAAAGCCTTCTCTAATTCAGCTTCAGCGCGCTTACGATTGTCGATATCCGTGGCCAAAGTGTACCAACGGACAACGCGACCTTCGGCATCAAGCTGAGGACGAGATCGTAGGTGAAACCAACGGTACACGCCATCGGCTCCACGGCTACGAGTCTCCACATCACGCGGCCGCCCAGTTTCGATCGAGTGCCTATAGGCCTCGGTCAGGCGAGGAAGGTCATCCGGATGGAGGGCGTCGCTCGTGGCCCAATTTTTCAATTCCTCAGTCGTCTTGCCGAAATATTCCAAGACTTGGCGGTTGACGAGTTCGACCTCGCCCACCGCATTTGCGGTAGACACAAACCCAGGAATACTGTCGACGATCAGGCGGAGATCGTGCTCATTCAACCGGAGGGCATCCTCGGCGCGCTTCCGGTCGTCAATGTCGGTCAACAACATGTACCAGCCGGTGATACGGCCCTCCGTATCTCGCGTGGGCAGAGCCCGAGATTGGAACCAGCGGTACACGCCATCAGCACGCCGCTGGCGGAGTTCAAGGTCATAGGGCTGCCCGGTTTCGATCGAGTGCTTCCACGAGTCGACCACGCAAGGGAGATCATCGGGATGGACAACATTGCTGGTGGCCCAATTCTTCAATTCCTCCATCGTTTTGCCGAAATACTCCAGGACTTGACGATTGACAAGCTCGACCTCGCCCGCAGCACTCAAAGTACACACAAACCCAGGAATCGTGTCGATGATGGTTCGCAGTTTGTTTTCTGAGTTTTTGATTTCGACGAGAGCACTTTTGAGGGCCCGGTGTGATCGTTCCAGCTCGATCGCGATTAGCGCAATGTGACCCGCCGCCTGGATCAACTCAAGATCCCGGCTATTTGGAATCCGGGGCTCCGCATAGGAAAAGCAGAAGGTGCCAAGAACCTCGCCGTCTTTCGAAATGAGCGGTTCGGACCAGGCCGCACAGAACCCGTGGTTTAGGGCCAAATCTCGAGCTCCATCGGGCCATCGCGGGTCGTCGGAAATATCCGGGATACTCACTCGTTGTTTCGTGAACGCAGCGGTACCGCAAGACCCTCGGTTAGGACCAATCGGCCAAGGTGTGATGGCCGCCGTGAGTGCGGCGGGAATATGTGGGCCGGCACCCGGGACTAGCTCCTTGCCGTCCGGATCCATCAAACAGACCATGGAAGCGACGGGTGGCGCGTGAGCATCAATGGAAGCACACAAATCGTTAAGGACCTCTGAGAGGCTTGCCCCATTGGCCATCATCTCCAACGTTCGCTTCTCTGCAGCTAATAAGGATTCCGCCTGCGATGGGATTGTGGTATTCCGTCCTTGTTTGGATTCAGGCCTAGGCAGCTGCGCCACGCCCGCGGCGTCACCGAGTTGTATTTCGTGGTCCGGTTTGAGGCGCGGTTCCGGGGAGCTCATTACGTTCTCCGTCGTGGGTCCGGTTTATGACCCACTAGTCATAACCATACGCCTCAAGAACAGCGCACGCTACTGGTGCGGGTTCTCAGGCGAGGCTTCCGTGGATACGGATGTTTAAGCCCTGCCCATATCAGCCACTAAGACAAGCTAGCTTTTGCTTGCATCATCAGTGCCTTCCATACGAGCAGCTCCCCACATCCCGACTTTCTTAAGCAAACGCACGAGTTCTGTTCTTTCACTGGATCTCAATACCGCCATGGTCTCCTCCATGTCCATCGCGTGTTGCTGGAAAGCCCGCTCGATTAAGCGTCGGCCCGTCTCGGTAAGTTGAACGATTCGCGCGCGGAGGTCTCCCGTGTCGGCAGTCCTCCGGACCAGCTTTCTTGATTCCAGCCGGTCGACGGCTGCGGTGATGGAGCCGCTGGTGAGCAGAACCTTTTTCCCGATGACATTCACCGGCTGCGGGCCCTTGTTAAGAAGCACTTCCAATACCGCGAACTCCGAAAGCCCAAGGCCCAACGCGGAGATACTCCGAACCGCATTCTGCTCGATCGCGTGGGCGGCCCTCCGCAACACCCACCAGACGTGAGTCGCAGCTTCGCCGCCCGGTTTCGGAATTCGTGCCAGTAGCCGCATAGTCCCCTTCTGGGGCCGACCTGTCTCATAATACTCGATGTCGAGATATTGTTGCAATCCAATATACCACCAGTGACTGATGTATCTTCTACTTCGCGTCGTGCATCTATCTTGATGTCAAGATATTCTTCCAAGCCCTCGGAGGCCAGAATAGGAGTTCCATGAAAACGACTTACAAAATTGACCCGGCGCACTCCACTGCGCAATTCGTCGTCCGCCACATGATGATCACCAATGTTCGGGGTGGATTCAGCGGCGTGCAAGGCACGGTGGTATACGATCCGGAGAAATCCACTGCTTCAAGCGTTGAAGTGGTGATCGACGCGAGTACGATTAACACCCTGGAAGCCGCCCGTGACACGCACCTGAAGAGCGTGGATTTTCTGGATGTCGAGAAATATCCCACCATCAACTTCAAGAGCAGCTCGATCACGCTGCATGGAGATGAACTCAGGTTGGAGGGTAACCTGACGGTCCATGGAGTGGCCAAGGAGGTGGTTCTGAAAGTAGAAATCCCGTCGGCGGAGACAAAAGACCCCTGGGGGAATGCCAGGATCGGCGCCTCGGCAACCACGAGGATCAAGCGCAGCGATTTCGGTCTTAATTGGAACGCGGCGCTTGAAACTGGAGGATTCCTGGTTGGCGATAATCTGAAAGTCGAGTTGGAAGTTTCTCTGATCAAAGCATAAGAGGACGCCTCGCAGACCGCAGGCCACCATATCGTCCGTCGGGAAGAAGGAAAGTTTTCTAAATGAATCTGTAACAACCAAGCGCACTGATCTATCTAACTGGGGGTGCCTGGGAGGAGTCACCTAGATGCAAATCGGAATCGACAGTTTCGCGGCAGCCATTTCCGACCCCGCCACAGGTCTAACGCTCAGTCCCGTGGAGCGCATGCACCATCTACTGGAGGAGATTGAGCTCGCCGATCGGGTCGGCCTGGACGTCTTTGGCATTGGCGAACATCACCGCGCGGAGTTCCTCGACTCAGCTCCCGTTGTGATCCTCTCCGCTGCCGCCGCGCGCACGGAAAATATCCGTCTCACTAGCGCCGTCACGGTTCTCAGTGCGTCAGACCCTGTTCGCGTTTTTCAGGAGTTCGCGACTCTCGACCTCATCTCCCGGGGCCGCGCTGAAATCGTCGCCGGTCGCGGTTCCTTCGTTGAGTCCTACCCTCTCTTCGGCCTGCGCCTTGAAGACTACGACTCACTCTTTGCAGAAAAGCTCGACCTTCTCCTGAAAATCCGGGCAAGCACGCAAGTGCATTGGTCCGGCAAACACCGCGCGGCTCTTACCGGCCAGGCAATCTACCCTCGTCCGCTGCAGGATCCGCTGCCTATCTGGGTCGGTGTCGGTGGCACCCCCGAATCCTTCGTTCGCGCCGGCATGCTCGGCCTTCCTCTCATGGTGGCCATTATTGGAGGTGAGCCTAGACGCTTCCGCCCACTCATAGACCTCTACCGCGAGGCTGGGCGCCGCACCGGTCATTCTCCCGAGCGGCTTACTGTAGGTCTTCACTCCATTGGTTTTCTCGCGAATACCACTGACGAAGCCGCGGAGATGTTCTTTCCAGGCTATGCGCACACCTTTACCGAAATCGGCAAGGAACGCGGGTGGCCACCCGCCACACGCGCCCAATTCGACGCCCAGCGCGGACCCACTGGCGCGCTGCTGATCGGCGACGCCAAAACTGTCGCGAAAAAGATCCTTTACGTGAATGAAGTTCTCGGCGGCATCTCGCGCATCACTTTCCAAATGGGTGTCTCGACGCTTCCGCACCAAAAAATGTTGGACGCCATTGAGATCCTCGGCACGCTCGTGGCGCCTATTGTCCGGAACGAACTCGGCGTCGCCGCTGTACGCGCCTGATCAATTTTCAGGCCCAAATCATGTTATGCGAACGGAACCCG
>WNFE01042546.1_pt1 | contig 11702 bp, 7 predicted proteins | sample 5400451 | NCBI WGS metagenome assembly WNFE01 (sample SAMN13153344, study PRJNA577476) | soil metagenome | isolation source: 200 cm saprolite under Douglas fir tree site 2 hole 2 | place: USA:California | collected 2015-04-18
GCTGTTGGGATCGGTCCCGCAGCTCTGAACTCCAACGTGATTGCCGTTTGGGTCATTGTTTGGCCCAGGCCCGGAGTTAGCAAACGTGTCGAACTCTACGGCGAGGCTATTTGGGATCCCGTCGTAACCTATTCCACCGCCGCCGCCACCCAGGGCCGCCGTCCCCGCCGCCGCGTTTTGAATCACGAAGGCGAGGCCGTCTGCAGGAAAGTTATTCTCAGTTGGATTGTGGTCGGTGATTTGGAAAGTAAAAGTGGTCGTGAAACCTCCCGCCACGGGTTGCAGAACATTGAACCAAGCCGAACCGGCCTGACTTTGAGCCGCCGGTGTGAGGCGGAGGACATTGGCAGTGCCATTGTTGACTGGCGCTGCGGCATTCCCGTTAAGGTTCAGATTTGCGGCTGAACTGAAATCGCTAAAGCTCGGGTACTTACTAGTATTCCCAGTCCTAATTTTCGGACTTGGTTTATCGTCGTCGAGAATTTTTGGAATGCACTGAAGCCGATGTCGGGGAACCGCTGCTCGATTGGGGGATATCGAGCTACGACCGAACTCGAGTCGGGACAAAATTCTTGCGCCCCTGAGCTCAACTGTCAAGCCCTAAATCAACATTTAGCACCAGAAACAATCCGCAGTGAGCCATGTTGCAAAAACTTGCGCAACGCGAATAGCAGTTTTGGAAGAGTCGTGGCAGACACCAAAAACGCGGAGGTTGTTGTTTTTCCATTCCAGGTTGGAGAAACTCGGGAACAGACGGAACGTTTCCCAATCTATCAGGTTTCAAAGATGAGCTTGTTTTGCCGGACGCCCCAGGTACGTGGGGTGCCACAATTCATTCGCGTACTTTCCGAATGAATGGCGCGTACCGCTCGCCTTCACGAAGGGCCGAACGGCAACCCAGGACACAGAAAAATCCTAGTCACTAACAAACGTCCTTGACAGATCAGATCATCCGGATAATCATTATAGATAAACTATAGCTCAGTGTGAATACTGTAGCGCTGGAGTATTCTTTCTCCGGCAAGCTCTTTGACATCAAGATTTTGGACGGAATCGAGCGATTCCCCCTCCCGCAGCGCCGATTTTGGGCCTCTTTTGCCTCTTAAGTCCTTATTCCGGAATATTTTCCGTATAAGTCCTTTGCGCGGAATATTTTGGCGTCGAAACAGGGGTTAAATCATAGATTCCAAAAGACCCGGGGGGGAAGGGGGTACCTGGTCAGCAAGTGCTCACCGAGCAGGCCGCTGCCCTTATAATCCTTCTCCATGAAATTCTTCGGCAGCCAGAAGCCCGCCGAGCTGGTCACAAACGGCCGCTTCGAACTGGAGCGGGACGGACAAGTTGCCTACCTCGAGTACACCCTGGCAGGAGATGTGCTCGCACTTCTTCATACCGAAGTTCCCGAAGCGCTTCGCGGGACGGGCATGTCGTCATCCCTGGCCCAAACCGCATTCGAATGGGCACGAGAAAATCACAAGAAAGTCGACGTAATCTGTCCGACAGTTGCAGGATACCTGGAGCATCATCCTGAATATTCGGATCTGCTTCTCCGCTAGAGAAGCCACAAACAACAACGCCCGGCTTTCGCCGGGCGTTGCTGGAAAAGGTGTACTGGTTAGCGCCTCACTTCGTCCTTGGCGACCACGCCGTCCTTGATATTGACTACGCGGTGCGCATACTCGGCAATGTCGTGCTCGTGGGTGACCAGGACGATGGTGTTGCCTTCAGCGTGCAGACGATCGAGCACCGCCATGATTTCCAAGCCGGTCTGCGAGTCGAGGTTGCCGGTTGGCTCGTCGGCCAGGATGATGGACGGATTATTCACCAGGGCGCGGGCGATGGCGACGCGCTGGCGCTGTCCGCCGGAGAGTTCGTTGGGCTTATGATGCATGCGGCTTTCCATGCCTACCGCCGTCAACGCGGCTTTGGCGCGTTCAGCGCGCGCTTCAGCGGGAACGCCAGCATAGATCAATGGCAATTCCACGTTGTGCAGAGCAGTGGCACGCGCCAGCAGATTGAAGGTTTGAAACACAAATCCGATTTCCTTGTTGCGGATGCGCGCCAGTTCGTCGTCGTCAAGTTCGCTGACCAGTTGTCCATTCAGCCAGTACTGGCCTTTGGAAGGCGAGTCGAGACACCCGATCAGGTTCATGAGCGTGGACTTGCCGGAGCCCGAGGGACCCATGATCGCCACATACTCGTTGCGCTGAATGCGGAGGTTGATTCCGCGCAAGGCGTGGACCTGTTGCTCCGAGCCCATGTCGTAGGTCTTCCACAGATCTTCGGTCGAGATCATTGAGGAGTTGGGCGCTGCCCAGGTGGCAGGTCGATCAATCGGGAGTACTTCCGCAGTCGCCATCTTTTTCTCCGTTTCCGGCTCGGACACGCTTAGCTCCGTTCTTGCCGTATTACTTTGGACGTCCCAAACCGGCAGAGGTTAGGAAATCGCCCCGGGGCTAACGCCCCAGTCCTTTAGCTCGCTCGGGTGGGGCTTGAAGACGTGCCCTCCCGAATCCGTTCAATCCTGCGCGGATGACACCTAGCTGCTCTCTTCTTCCTTCTTCGGGGCCGAATTGTCTATTTTGACGCTTGTCCCCGGTTTCAGCGTACGCAAAACCTTGTAACTGCCAGTAATAACTTCGTCACCTTCCTGGATTCCTTTGGTGATCTCTATATCGGTGGTGCCGCTGATTCCCGTATCCACCGGGACGAACTCGGCTTTCTTGTTCCGGATCACGAACACGCCCTGGATTTCTTCTTTCTGTTTCGCCGGATCAACGGGCGCGCTGGCAGCCTTCACCGAATCCTTTTCCGAAGCCTTGTTTTCCAGATCGCCCCGGCTGCGAATCGTCAAAGCCTGAATGGGAATACTGAGCACGCTGCTGCGGGTGGCAGTGGTGATCTTCGCGGTCGAGGATAGTCCAGGCCGGAGGTCGGGCGGGGGATCCGTCAAGGTTACGACCACCTTGAAATCCTTGGCCTCCTGGCTGGTCGAAGTCTGCTGCGAAGTAGCCACCCCGGTGGAGCGCACGATAGCGTTGTTGCCGATTTCGGTGACTTGGCCGTGAAAGATCTTATGCGGAATGGCATCGATCGTGATCTCGGCCGATTGGCCCAGGTGCACATTGACAATGTCGGTTTCGTCGACCTTGACTTCAGACGTGATCACCGACATGTCGGCGAGTGTCATCAGTGTGCTGCCCGGCGAATTCTGGATTCCGATGACCACAGTCTCGCCTTCACGTACGGGAAGATTGGTGATGACGCCGTCAAAGGGCGCCTCGTACGTCGTCTTTCGTAGTACGTCGGAGACGCGCGTCAGGTTCGCGCTATTTTGCGTGATGCGCTTGTCTGACGAATCTTTCTGTGCCTTGCCTTGGGCTACCCGGGCCAGAGCCTGGGCCACGCCGGCATCGGCGGACTCCCAGGCTGCTTTCTTGGCGTCGTATTCCTGTTTGGCAATTAACTGGTCGCGATAAAGTCCCTGTGCGCGTTCATAATCGAGCTTGGCGCGAGCTTCGTCGGACTTGGCACGGTTCAAGTCTGCCATCGCGGTTTTCATCCCGGCGTCAGCGGCGACGGAGTCGGTCTCGGAGGCCTGCAATGACGCGCGGGTCGCGTTGACATCAGCGGCTGACTGCACGTTCTCCAGTTGCGCCAGCAGTTGTCCCTTCTTGACTCGGTCGCCTTCTCTGACGTGCAGCTTCACGATCTTGCCAAACGCATTGGCGCCGATGTTCACATACGTCTTAGGCTTGATCTCACCCGATGCGCTCACCACCGAAGCCAGGTTCTGCTTCTGTGCTTTGCCCGTCTGCACGGTAACCAGGTTCTTATGGCTCTGGTAGACGGTGATGCTCACGATGATGACGAGCACCAGCGCGACGCCTATCCCAATCAATATTTTTTTCCAGGTCTTCATGAACCATCCTGCGGGCCTCGCGCCGGAGACGACTCTGCCTGCTGCACCGGCTTGTCCCTGGTCACAGAACGGCGAAGGCCGCCCTGCTTGCTACACAAACAGTTACGCTCCTACCAGGGAGAAAGTTCCCGATGCAGGCATTGGCCGTTTCGGCTTCAGTCCAACGCCAGAGAGGAAACCTACCGAGCGAACATTATAGCCTGCCTGTAGGTCTGCGAGCAGGATAGCAGTCGAGGTTCCGCCCGGTCTGCAAGGCGCGGATTCTTAAGGGGGTTAGAAGGCCGGTTCTGCACAGGAATTCTTTTATCGCAGGCCACTTTCGCTTGCCTTCATGTATCCAATGAACATAGAATCAAGCGATAGCAGTTCTCGCGAGGTAGGCCCTTCTATGCTTTCCGCAGGTTTTCGCAGACTCTTCCTGGGCGTTTTGATGATTGGCGCGCTAATGGGGTTGGGCGGCATGGCCGCGGCGCAGGAGAAGGACAAGAGCGACGCGGACGCGCAGGCATCCCCGGACGGCCAAACGGACCCGTTGAAGCGGCCGGTAAGCCAAAAGCAGAAGAAGCAGAATTCGAAATCACTCCGCCAGGAGTTGAGCCACAGAGACAAGGTGTGGCTGGATCAGGATGTCGCTTGGATCATCACGGATGAAGAACGAGCGGCCTTCAAGCAGCTTTCCAATGATGAAGAGCGCGAGAATTTCATCGAGTCCTTCTGGCAGCGCCGCGATCCTACGCCGGACACCGCCGAGAACGAATTCAAAGAAGAGCACTACCGGCGCATCGCGTACGCCAACGAGCATTTCCCGGCCGGCATTCCCGGCTGGAAGACCGACCGCGGCCGCATCTATATCGTCTTTGGCCCGGCGGATGAAATTGAGTCCCACCCGTCGGGTGGAACCTATGAGCGTCCTATGGAAGAAGGGGGCGGCTCTACCTCGACCTTTCCCTTTGAGCAGTGGCGATACCGCTACATTGAAGACATCGGACAAGAAGTGATCATCGAGTTTGTCGATACCTGCATGTGCGGCGACTACCACATGACGATTGACCGGTCGGAAAAAGACGCACTGCTGATGACGCCCAACGGCGGCTTGACTCTCTATGAACAGATGGGGATGACCAGCAAGGCGAACCGGTTCACCGGCGGAGGGCTGGAGAGACTGGGGGCCTCCCCATTTAATAAGGACCTTCAGTCCAAGCAGTTCGACCGTTTGGAGCAGTTCGCGAAACTGTCCAAGGCCCCCTCCATCAAGTTCAAAGACCTGGAAGAAAAAGTCACTCACCATATCACCGTCAACCTGATGCCGTTCGACGTCCGCGCCGACTTTGTGAAGGTCACGAGCGATACGGTGCTCGTTCCGGTGACGGTTCAGATCAAGAATCGCGATGTAACCTTCCAGAACAAGGAAGGGATCGAGCGCGGGACCGTCAACATCTTCGGACGCGTGACGACCTTGACCGGGCGCATTGCCCAGACCTTCGAAGACACCGTGCAGGTGGACGTTCCCACCGAGTTGCTGGCACGCACCGCCGAAAATTCGTCGGTGTACTGGAAGGCCCTGCCCCTGAAACCGGGGCGCTATCGCTTCGACATTGTGGTGAAGGACGTGAATGGTGACCGTGTCGGCACATGGAGCCAAGGTGTGATAGTCCCGGATTTCAGCGACGATCGCCTGAGCAATTCATCGCTGATCGTAGCTGACCAGATGGAACCGGTGGCTGCCAAGAACGTGGGAACGGGCAATTTCGTGATCGGAACGACTAAAGTGCGTCCTCGCGTTGCGCCGTCGAATGGCAAGCCTGTCTCTTTCAAGCGGAACCAGAAGCTTAATTTCTGGATGCAGGTTTACAATCTGAGTGTTGACGAAAAGACCCATAAGCCCTCGGCCACGATCGAGTACAACGTGACGGATACGGTCACCAACAAGGCGGTCATTCATACCGTCGAGTCGACAGAGACAATGGGCAACGTGGGCGAGCAGGTCACGCTGCAGAAGACCCTTTCGGCAGCGAATTTGCAGCCCGGTTTGTATAAGATTGAAATCAAAGTGAACGACAACCTTTCCAAGCAGACGGTGGATCCTTCGGCAACCTTTGCCGTCGAATAAACTGGTGCCTTGGTTCCTTGTGGTGGGGGAGATATGTTCCGTAAGCTCGGGTTTCTCATGGTAGTTATGGGCCTGGCGCTTCCGGCGTGGTCCGCAGCCGGGCCCGGCACGATCTCTGGATACGTTCGCAATGCAGGCGGTGTGCCCCAGATGGGTGCGGTCGTCGAGGTGCTCGGTTCGGCCGTGCTGAGTTCCAAAGTTTTCACCGACGATCACGGCTTCTATACCATCGCCGGCCTGCTGCCCGGCACCTACAATCTCAAAGTAAGTGCGCCTTCGTTCCTTCCCGCGCTGCGCGAAAAAGTCGGCTTGCGTCCGGGTGCGAAGCTGATGGTCAATGTCACGCTGACCACCCTTTTCGAGGCCATCCAGCTGGGGCCACTGCGGGGTCCGGCCGATGACGATGACTGGAAGTGGACGCTCCGTTCGGTCGCCAACCGTTCCATTCTGCGTGTGCTGCCGGACGGGACGACGGCAATTGCCCGCGAGGCGGGCAGCGACCACGACTTGAAGGGTTCTTTGATGTTCATGGCGGGCTCGGAGGCGAATGGCTTCGGCGGCGCCTCAGACATGAGCACCGGGTTTTCGATCGAGCACTCTCTGATGTCGGCCGGAACCTTGAGCTTGAACGGTAATGTCGGCTATGGTGGCGGCGTCCCCGCTGCGGTGCTCAGGACCACCTACACCAACCGTTTCAACAGCGGCTTCGAACCCTCGGTTGCTTTTACGGTGCGTCGGCTTACTTCGCCCGACGTGAATAACCTGCACGGAGCTTCTCTGCAGGCGTTGTCGCTGACGACCTCCGATCGGATGACGCTGGGCGACATTCTGGAATTGAAGTTCGGGAGCGAGCTGCAGACCATTCAGTTCATGGGCCGTGTGAATGCGTTCAAGCCCTTCGGGTCTGCCGATCTGCACATTACCCCGAATACGGTGATTGAGTACCAGTACGCGAGCTCAATTCCGAACACGCGGATGGAAAAGGGATTTGATTCGGCCCCTTCGGACCTGACCGAGACCGGGCCGCGCATGAGCATCACGAACTTCGCGCCCGCCGTAGAGCGTGCGCATCACCAGGAAGTTTCTGTCTCGCAGCGCATCGGCAAGAACAATGTGCAGGCGGCTTTCTATTCTGACCGAGTGATTGATCCCGTGCTGACCGGCGTGGGCGAGTTGAGTGCCGAGTCGGGCGACGTGCTGCCCGACGTCTACTCGGGTACATTCAGCTATCAGGGTAATGATCTGGAGACGCGCGGCATGCGGCTGGTCCTGCAGCGGAAGCTGCTGGCGGATCTGACGGCGACTCTTGACTATGCTTACGGCGGCACCCTCGATCTGACGCGCCCCGATGTCGAATTGGAGGATGCGCGGGAGTGGATCCACACCGAGCGGCGGCATGCGCTGGCTGCCAAGTTCAGCGGCCTCCTACCGCTGGACCAGCGGTCCGGCTTTGACACCGGTGGATTTGTTCAACTCTTCTCCTGGGCAGGCCGACCCCTATTTGAACGTCTTCCTGCGTCAACCGATTCCGGCCGGCTTCCTCTCCGGACATATGGAAATGTTGGTGGATCTGCGTAATCTTTTGGCGCAGGGATATGTGCCAGTCATGGGCCGCGATGGACGCACCGTCTACCTGGTGCAGTCGGCGCGCTCGGTGCGCGGCGGGGTCGCATTCAACTTCTAGCAATTTGCGATTGGTGATGGGTAATTGGGCCGGGAGCATGATGCTCCGGGCCTTTTTGCTGTAGCGCAGCCAAAGCACGAACCTCTTCCATAAATTCTTTCCGCCAAGTTTGCACTGAACTTCTGGCACGGACAGTCTATAATTCCCCAATCTCAAGAATAAGGAATGACTTGTCCGCGAGTGCGGCCTACTTCGAGGCTCGCGGCAAAGGAGAAGCGGGAAATGAAACTGCGTCTGATAGCGGTCTTCTTGTTTTTGGCGGTGGCCACGCTGGTGGCTCAGACATTCCGCGGCACGATCCTCGGCACGGTAACCGATGCCTCGGGAGCCCTCGTAGCCGGGGCAACGGTCAAAGTGCGCAACGTGGGAACGGGGACGGTAGCTATGCCATTCCGGAATTGCCTATCGGCACGTATGCCGTAACGATTTCGCAGAGTGGCTTTCAGACTGCTGTGGCGAACAATGTGGAGGTCAGCGTCGCGGGCGAGCGAAGAGTCGATGCGCAGCTCAAAACAGGCGACGTGGCAGTGAAGGTGGAGGTAGCCGGCGACTTGCTGCCGCAAGTGGAGACGACTTCCGCGGATCTGGGCGGAACGCTGACCAGCGACACCATCGCGAATATACCCGTCAACGGTCGCGACTACACCAAGCTGATTTACCTGAATCCCGGCGTCGCAGGTTCTCCTGACCAGATCTCCGATTCTCCGGGCTCGTTTGGAACGTTCTCGATGAACGGCTCCCGCGGCCGCGCCAATAACTTCCTGCTCGACGGCACCGACATGAACGACGGCTACCGCAACGACCCGGCCATTAATGAAGCGGGCGTGTTCGGCGATCCCGCGACCATTCTTCCGATTGACGCCATAGCCGAACTGCGGGTGCTGTCAAACGGCGAGGCCGAGTACGGGCGGAACAGCGGCGCTGTCGTCAACATTGTGACCAAGAGCGGGACGAATCAGTGGCACGGATCTGCCATGGAATACTGGCGTAGCGGACAACTAGGGGCTCGGAACTTCTTCAACTTTGAGCCCAGTCCGAAGAATTCATTTCTGAATAACCAGTTTGGCGGCTCCTTGGGTGGCCCCATCGTAAAGGACAAGACGTTCTTCTATTTCAACTATGAGGGCCAGCGCGAGTCAGGAAAACAGTCGGGGACAAGTTGCGTACCCGACCCAGCCGACATCGCAGCTGTCGAAGCGGACATTGTAGCGAACGGGGGAACAGTAAACGCCGTCACCGCAGCGCTATTGGCGAGGAATCCCTGGCCGACCCCGAACATTGCCGGCGCTTTCCACGACCAGGCGGGTTGTACTGACTCGGAGGACAATTTCACACCCAATCTCTCTACCGCGACGCCGTTCAAGAACCGGGTGGACAGCCTGATCGCGAAAATTGACCACAATTTCAACCCTAACAACCTGCTGACTGGGCGTTATTACTACGGGGACAGCGACCAGAGTTTTCCGTTTGCCCAGTTGGCTGCCGGACTGCTGCCCGGCTTCAACACCATAACGCCTACGCGCGTGCAACTCGTGTCGCTCTCCTGGGTAAAAGTGGTGAACACCGCTCAGGTGAATGAAGCACGTCTCGGCTGGAACCGGTTTGCGGAGGGCTTTTTCCCCGAGGACCAATCTTTCAATCCCACCTCTATCGGGCTGAACACTGGAGTCGGCGCTTATGAAGGTGGGCTCCCAGCGATCAATGTAGGCGGGTTCTCGCAGATCGGCGCGACCAACGGGGTGCCACGCAATCGCGTCGATTCCAACTGGCACTTCATTGACAACTACTCGGTGAAGGCGGGCCGGCACGACGTGAAGTTCGGGTACGAGTTCCGGCGTACCACCATCATGCAGGTCTTGGAAAATACCTTCCGTGGCAAGTTGAGTTTCGATGATCTGACCGGTTTCCTGACCGGCCAGCCTTCCGACGGCGGGCAGCGGGCTGGTAATACACGGCGGCACACCTCGGAGAATAGTCATGCGTTCTATATTCAGGACAGCTTCCGATGGACGCCCCGCCTGACGCTGAACCTGGGCATGCGCTGGGACTACTTCGGCGTGGTCAATGAGAAAAGCGGTCTGTTTTATCGCTTCGACACCGGCACCGGTACCGAGGTTCCAGTCGGGCAGCTATACAACAAGGATTACAACAACTTCGCACCTCGGGTTGCTTTCGCCTACGACGTGACCGGCAGAGGAAAGACGGTAATCCGCGGTGGATGGGGCATGTACTACGACGCCTTCGCCCAGGATATTTTCCTGGGCCACTTCCCCTGGAATTGCTTCTTCTGTCCCGGCCCCGCTTATCCGGGTGTGGGACCGGCGGCAATCTCTTCACTTGGTTTGCGAACAGATGACTTGGGGAATCTGCTTCCGTTGGATCCCAATCAGCCGGTATACGACGCAGCTGGTGCGTCGCCGAATGCCGAGTTCTTCGGCGCCGACCCCAAGCTGCGCACCCCTTACGTTCAGAACTTCAACCTCAACGTACAGCAATCTCTGGGTGGGCGCACGGTGCTGCAGGTGGGATACGTGGGGACCAAGGGAACGAGGTTGTTCCGCTTCCGCGATATCAACCAGCCCAGCCAGGACCAGATTACGGCCGCAGACCTGGAGTGCGATTGTATCAATGGCTACGGCGTGCCACGGCAATTTCCAAATGCGCTGCCTTTCTATATCAACCAAGAGGAATCCGCGGCTAGTTCGATTTATCACGCTCTGCAGACCAGTCTACGGACGAACAACTGGCGCGGATTGACCTCGCAGGTGAACTTCGTGTGGTCGCACGCGATTGACGATGCCAGCGACAGCGAGGACTTCACACCCAATCAGGCGCAGCCGCAGAACAGCGCGGCTCCCTCACGGCTCGACCGGGGTGATTCCAGCTTCGACATCCGCCGGCGTCTCACATGGAACTTTGCGTACGAATTTCCGAAATGGGGCGGCAGCATGGCGAGGCTCAGAAACGGGTGGGGGATTGACGGCGTTCTCAGTCTTCAGGACGGACAGTGGTTCCATCTGAACTACTTTTTCGAAGGGGAATACTCCGGAGCGGGGCAGGGCTTTGACCGGCCGGACGTGATCGCGCCGATTCACTATGGCAGTCTGCCGTCCCGCTTCCTCGACATGAGTTCGTTCGCGGCACCCTGCACGTGGTCTTCTACCCCCGATCTAACGGACTCAAGTGAAGCCAACTGCGTGCCCGGCACGCGACATTTCGGCAACCTCGGCCGCAACTCGCTTCTCGGGCCGGCGTTCAAAGAGTTCAACTTCTCTATCTCCAAGAACACCGCTATCACGGAGAAAGTGAACCTGCACATCCGCGCCGAATTCTTCAACGTGCTGAACCACCCGAACTTTTCGAGCCCGATTCTGCCGGCGTTCATCGCGGATGCTGGCTCCCCCGACCCAGCGACGGGACAACATGGCGGCTTCTACCCTCTCACCGCCACTGGCGACGTGGGTATCGGCAATCCATTCCTGGGAGGCGGAGGGCCGCGGGGCGTTCAGTTTGCGGCCAAGATTACGTTCTAGAGGAGCAGGGGGCAGGTTGCAGGTGTCAGGTCTCAGGATTGAGGTCCTGAGACCTTTTATTGTCCTGAAACCTTCAAACCCAGAAACTCTGAAACCTTGTTTGAACCCCCACGAACTGGCTACGTCCACCGACCACCCACCCCGATGCCCAGAGGTGCTAGGCCGGTGGTGACCTGTGGTGTCCTTGGGGACGCTTCGGCTAAGTGCTAGTCTCACAGTGATCTCCCCCCCAAATCTGATCGAGCGAGAGTTCCTATGCTGCGGAGAATCTTAGCCGTGCTGGTGGCGGTGACCTGTCTTCTGTCGGTTCAGCAGGCGGTGGCCCACGATGAGCATAAGCCTGGTGCCAAGCCGGGTAAGACTGCCAAAGGCGCGGAGTCTCCTAAGGCCAAGACTGCCCCCGCGAAGTCCATGCCGCTAACCACTTCTTCGGCTAAGGCTCGCGATCTTTAT
>WNFE01007009.1_pt1 | contig 11698 bp, 11 predicted proteins | sample 5400451 | NCBI WGS metagenome assembly WNFE01 (sample SAMN13153344, study PRJNA577476) | soil metagenome | isolation source: 200 cm saprolite under Douglas fir tree site 2 hole 2 | place: USA:California | collected 2015-04-18
CTACAAAGGCAACCCAGAGGTGCTGGAAACTGCTCGCCGCATAGTGAAACTGCTGGACGGGGTTCAAGAGTTCCAGAAGATGGGTGGTCATCCCGTACGTGGTCTCTTGCTCTCAGGCCCGCCAGGAACTGGTAAGAGCTATCTTGCACAGTGTATTAGCAGTGAGGCAGATGTTCCCTTCGCCTATGCCAGTGCCGCCAGTTTCCGCGCTATGTTCATTGGCATGGATGTGTTGATGATTAGAAACCTCTATAGGAAAGCGCGTCGCCTGGCACGTCAGTATGGTGCCTGCGTGATTTTTATGGACGAGATCGATGCGATCGCTACTTCGCGAACAGCAGGAGGTGCCAATAGGCCATTTGGCGGGGGAATGATGGGACTCTTTGGTGGCGGCTCTGGAGGTCTTAATCAACTGCTGATGGAAATGGACCCACCGCCTATCGAGACAGGCTGGCTTAAGAAGATCCTGCGTATTGTAGGTATGTACCATGGCCGTGTCCAGAGCCAGCCAGTGCTGACGATTGGAGCCACCAACATCCCTGATACGCTTGACCCTGCGCTGCTGCGTCCCGGTCGCTTCGACCGCAAGCTCCACATCGACCCACCAACCGATAAATACCGCGGTGAGGTGATTGAGTACTACCTGAACAAGGTTGCACATGAACCAAATATCTCGATACGTGCCCTAATAGGACGCCTGGTGGATACCACCCCCGTTGAGATCAAGAATATTATCAATGAAGCTGTTATCAGCGCACACTTCGATGGTCGGGACAAGGTGACTTACAGGGACATCACAGAAGCACAGGACTTGCAGGATTTTGGTCTTCGTCAGACCAGCGACCTGACACCGATTGAACGACGGCGTTTGGCTTACCATGAGACCGGGCATACTGTGGCTATGTACTATCTCATGGAACGACACTTCCCAGCCTACGTCACGCTACATCGGCGCGATACTGTCGGAGGAGAAGCATTCGCCGCACCGCGTCCAAGAGAAACGGTTAAGACTCAGAGTAGAGAAGAGGTTCTTGTCGGCATTCAGGTGTCAGTAGCCTCCCGTGCCGCTGAAGAACTCTTCCTTGACGTGAGACTAAATGGAGTTGGTGGTGACTTCTGGTCCGCAACGCAAGATGCTGCGAGATATGTTGGTCAGTGGGGTATGGATGGAACAATTACTTCATATGCAGGTCTCGGCGGTTTTGATCAAGCAATGATGATTCCTGTATTCCGTGATCGTGTGGAGGCTGTGCTTCAATCGCAGCTTAATGCTGTTAAGCGACTCTTCCAGGAACACAGCGAGGCTGTTATGGCTGTTGCCGAGGCCTTGATTGAACGTGATGAGTTGGTGGAAGAAGAGATTGAGCAGTTGATTAAGGAGGCCGATGCACGACGTGTGACCAGGGTGGTCGTCAGCGACTTTGAGCAGATCCTGGGCAATGGGAAGAATGGCGGCTATGCATTGAGCGGCGGGAGGAGCAACGGTAGCACTGGCAACGGTCGCCTGATCGATGCCCCGAAGGTTGACTCGCAGCCACAGCCGTTCTCCGATGTGCAGGCCCAGACGAGTGATATGCAAGTTCCGCCGACGGACGAGGGACCACTGTTTTTGATGGACGAATGAGGGATGTTGTAGGAATTAATCAGCATTAGAAGCTGTGAGCCCGGGCTCACAGCTTCTAATGCTGATTAATTCTAAACTTACACACAAGAGAGAAATCTTATGTCAACCGGCACATTAGCAAACACCACGACAACAGACGAGGCAGCGCGAAGCGGTTATCCACGCCGGCAAACCGTCCTCAGATGGGGGAGCGTATTCGCCCTATTCGTTGTCGCCATCGGTATGCGCCTGTATGATCTGGGGCTCCCTTTTGACCGTGATGGCTACGACGAAGGTGTCTACTGGCAATCTCTACTGGCAATGCGTGCCGGGCATTCCCTCTATCAACAGATTTTCTACTCGCAACCACCCTTGTTCCTGCTCTCACTCTTTCCAGGCTATGTGCTTTTTGGCAGCACGCTCTGGTCTGCGAGATTTGGTATCGCACTGGTCTCTCTATCCGGACTGCTGGGTGCGGTTTTGCTCGGCAAAGCACTCAGCGGACGGCTTGGAGCGGTTCTGTGTCTCCTCTTGCTTGTCGTCAACCCGTACTTCCTGCTAGAGTCGCAAACCATTCAGGCTGAGTCATCATCTATCGGCTTTTCAATACTGGCGGTGGGGCTGGCATACCTGTGGTGGGAACAGCCAGAAGGTGTGCTCGGTCTGTGCTGGGCTGCACTCGCAGGCATTGCACTCGCTCTGAGTATCCTGTGCAAATTATGGGGTGTCGTCAGCCTGGTACCTGTTGCCCTGCTGATGCTTGCTCGCCTGTGGCAAATCTGGCAGAAGCAGCCGGGGACCAGCCTTGCCAGTCTGCGTCCCATCGTTGTTGGCATAGCGACTTGTGTAGTGACGCTGCTGCTCGTACTCGTGCCCTTCCTGAGTTCGTATCAGGCCGTGCTGCGAGAAGTGGTTGGTTATCATGTCCAATCTGCGTATGTCTTCAGTCGGGTCGGGAATAGCAGCATGATCAGGAGTGTATTGGTCTCAGTATTGGGTGTGACGGCGCTCTACGGAACGTTGGTCGCGCTCCTGAGACGCGATTGGCGCGCCGTTCCCTTACTTGCCTGGTTACTTGCGACGGCCTTTTTTCTCTGGCGCCTGGCACCGCTGCTGCCTCATCACCTGGTCGCCCTAACGACTCCGCTGATAGCGTTAGCGGTGATCGGTATTGGCGTTGGCCCCACCTCACCCCGCGGGCGCGAAGGAATTGAAACACGCTCCGCAAGCTCCGCTGAGGGCCCCTACGCAGCATTGAAAGCGTTAACGGTGATCAGCCTCAGGTCATGGCTTCTCCCCACCCCAGGGCGCGATAAATCGGACCCCTACGCACCATTTGCGAAGTGGGCAACTCTAGTAGCGATATTGCTCATTCTTGTCACAACGGTCTTTAGCGTTGTGCAAGATGCCTCGTACTACAACACGATGAGCATGAATAGTGTGAATGCATCGAACCAACTACAGAGGCGAATTGCTGCCGACCTGCGGCAGGCTATTACACCGGACCAGTTGGTGGTAACCGATGCGCAATTTATAGCAGCGTTAGCAGATCGTAGCACTCCACCGGCACTGGTGGATACATCGACAGTGCGTATTAACGATGGTTCTTTAACGCTTCAGCAGCTCATCGATGAGACCTCACAGCCGCGGGTGCATGCTGTGCTTTTTTTCACTTTGCGCTTCTACCTGCCCAATGTGGCCGGATTTCATGCGTGGGTTGCTCAACACTTTCACCTCCTCCATACCTATAGGCCTAAAGAGGAGTTGTGGGTGAGGTAAATGGGAGAACTACAAAAGATTGGAGGTAACGATATGCAGAAAAAGAAAACATTCAGTGCGATGGAGATTGTGCTACTCGCAGTGTTGATCGGTTCGCTGATCCTTTCATTCTTACAAGCGCGTCGTGAGGAAGTTGAGGAAGAAAGATGAGGTAAAGGTGCGCCGAAAGTCCTATCAGGGGTACTTTGGGAGGCAGGAACGTGAAGTTTTAACTTCTGAGTCGTTATAACCGATGAAACAAGTAATATCTCTTTTCCGTCCTAAGAGACGATAAGGATAAAGAATAAGGAGGCCCCAGTAAGGGTGTAGTGAATGTCGTGGAGGGGAAAAGAGGCGCGATTCTCTCAAAAGAAATTGACTGGACAATCAGATCGTCGAGAGGTAGGTAATTATTTTGAATCAACGCCAATATATGCAGACGACCCCTCTGAGGAGCAATGGCTATCGCCTAGAGCCAGTCCCAGCATCTGCAGAACGGCCCTCAGCAGATCCTCAGCGAGATGTTCCACCTGCACAGCCTCAAAATACATTTCCTTCGCCGACGTCATCGTCACGTCCCCCCGGCACCGGACTACTCTCAAATTGGAAAGCAAATACAGCGAGCTCTACGGCTCTTATGGCGAATGCAGAGCTGAAATCTTTGACAGAACGAGAAACATTGGAACATGAAGCGGTTGGTATGCCGGTGACAGGCCCTGCGCGCTATCCTGGTAACGGGACAACAAACTTTCTTGGGCAGGCACCTGAGCCGGGTACTGCTCTGCCGTCTACAATGTTCGTACCACAACCCACTCAAAGCGTGCGGCAGAAGTTTGCTGCTGCCGTCGGACCGTATCCACAACTCCAGCGGCTCGTGCCCATGCCGGGGACAAGACCGGCCCCTGCACAACCAGCATGGTACCAGTACAGCGCACGTCCATCGATGCCTGCTTCAGCACTCACGGCACAACGCTTACGACCCGCAGCACGCAAAAAGAAGAAGGGCTTGTCTATGCGAGCAGGTATCGTGTTGTGCATGATGCTCGTGCCCTTGCTCGTTGTGGGTAGTGTGGCAGGCTACTATTACTATAGCCTGTCCGCTCCGGTCAGTACTATTCTGAACCAGCAGGTGCGACGTCTGCCTGGCGACGAGGATCCTAACCAGTTGCGTGGCAGTGGCGGCAGCGTCTTGACCGGCGGTCGCATCAATATTCTTCTGTTAGGCAGTGATACTGACCAGAAGTTCGACTTCACTAACGCAGATGGCACCCATACCTATCTGGCCCAAACCGATATAGTCGTCAGCGTTGATCCCGCGACTAAGGACGTAACCATGTTCTCAATCCCGCGTGACTTCTGGGTCAACGTTCCAGGCTTTGGCATGCATAAGCTGGACGAAGCCTATGCACTGGGTGGTGTCGCGCTCAGTCGTCTAACAATTTTCCAGGATTTTGGTATTCGCATTAACTACTATGCCTGGGTTGGACTGGATGGATTCGTCAAAGTCATCGATACGATGGGTGGTGTTGATATAGATGTCATTCACCCTATCACCGATGATCAATATCCAGATGATGTGGGCAACAATACCCAGGATATTTATAGGTACAAACGCCTGTACCTGGCGCCTGGGCCACAACACCTGGGTGGCATAGAAGCTCTTGAGTATGTGCGCTCGCGCCATGCCGACCTGGTGGGTGATTTTGGCCGTTCGGCTCGCCAGCAGCAGGTACTGAAGCAACTGAAAAATAAACTGAACAACCCGGGTGTCGTTGAGAAGTTCCAGGAGCTGGCCAATGACCTGGCCGGTTACGTCAAAACGGATATGCAGTTGACCGATGTCTTTAGTCTGCTGCGTTATGCTCGCAGCATTGATACGAGCAAGATAAACCAGGTCACTCTGGGTCCACCGTATTCGAATTCGGGTACGACACCCAAAGGGAAATCGGTTGTCTTTCCGCACTGCGACCTGATCGTACCGGTGATTGTGAAAGTATTCGGTTCAACTGCTGACGCGAGGTGCAACATTACCACAAGCGGAAATACAGCCGCCCCAGGGCTTGCATCTCAGACATCACCCGTGTCACAGACGGCTGGCAGTAGCGCGTTGCAAACAGCAAGCCAGATGGCCAACGTCAGCGCAATGAGTCTGAACGGGGGCGATCTGTTGGGTATACACAGCCTCCTCGATCTATTGTTTCTGATCGTGTTTGAGTCACCTGAAGCTTTGCAAGTATAGATGTATGTTTGGGGAAGAATGATGAAGATGCTTTTAAACTGGCGCGCATGCTTGTTGCTACTGCTGGCGTTGAGTTTGCAGGGGTGCCTGGGCTTTGGTGGTAACAGCAACGGAAACTTTAGCCGTACCAGCACCGGTAATGGTCAACAATTAGGCATCAACAACCAGGCTGTTTTCCAGGGGAAACTCTACTTTACTATCAACCGAACTCTGTGGGTATTGGATGGCACACGCACTCCGCATCAGTTAACAGGCAGTGGGATGGCCGTGCGAGACCCTGCCATTTCGCCTGACCACAAGTGGATCGCATTTGTCGTGCGTTACAAAAACTATGCTGACCTGGCCTACATGCCGATTACGGGGGGAAAAATAAGTATATTGCGTTCCGGTCAGGGAAAGTACTACTATAATGGACCGTTTATCCACTCCTCTTATACCTGGCAATCGCAGCCGGCATGGTCGCAAGATAGTACGCATTTGCTCTTCCTGAGTGACTTTGAAAAAGAGGATTGGTACGCCTACACGCCTAACTCCCCTCTACTCGATCTACAAGTGTTTTCAATTCCACTCAACGACCCCACGCAAGTGCAGGACGTTGCCTATGCCTACTTCGGTGATGGCGGTGATAGAGATCCAAGCTATCGTCCTGGACATCCCGATCAAGTTGCCTACACTCATTATGCGTATGATGATACGCATACACAGCAAGTCATCCAGATATTCTTGGAGGATGCCAACGCGATATCCAGGTATCCCAGAGGGCATTATCATCCAGGAGAACCAGGCTTTGACCCAGGGGTAGCCATTACCCCTCCTCAAGATCAGAACATACAACCGGCCTTTTCGCCGGACGGGAATTGGATTGCCTATGTGCGACGTGAAGGCGCTGATCGAATGGGGCTGTATGTAATGCCGGTACCGGAAGGGGTAACCGGTGAGCCGAACAACCCTGTTGTTGCCCAGAACGCCCTGGAGGACTACAAGCGATCCTCGCTGATCTTAACAGGGCAATTTGTGAGTCAACCGGTCTGGTCGCCTGACGGGAAGCAGATAGCCTATCTATCGTATAACAACCAGACATTCGATATCTGGCTGGTGAGTGTGAGCCTGGATACAAAAACGGGCGTATATCATATGAAAGGAAGTCCGGCGCAACTCACAGACGGTGGAGTTGATGGAGACTCACGCCCTTGCTGGACGACATAGCCCGATTGATGATATACTAGCCCTCGACGATAATTGTCATGGTACTCTGTTTCCCTGTGCGACTTGAGGTAACGCTTGAACCAGTTTGAAGGTACACTGATTGCTGGACGCTACGAGATTCTCGAGCATATTGCCACCGGTGGTATGGCCAGCGTCTTCAAAACGTGGGATCATCGTGTGGAGCGGATGGTGGCGATGAAGGTGTTGCGGTCATTGGACAAGAATGATCTGCGGGCAGTGGAGCGATTCCGGCGCGAGGCTCGTGCAGCCGCCGCACTTACCCATCCCAACGCTGTCACCATCTTCGATTTTGTTGAGGAGATGGGGCAGTATTTCCTCGTCATGGAGTATATTCACGGTCCAACGTTGAAGCAACTTATTGCACAGCGTCGCCAGTTGCAGGCTCGTGAGGTGTTGGAGATCGCTGCACAAGTCTGCGCTGTACTGCAAGTAGCACACGCGCGAGGCTTTATTCATCGTGATATAAAGCCACAGAATATCATGTTAGCGCGTACTACGGCAGCCGTGGGTACTGGAATAGGCGGGGGGAGTGTGCTGGTGAAGCTCACCGATTTTGGAATTGTACGCGTAGCTGAGGATCAGGGACTCACCAACAGTGGTATTGTCCTTGGCACCGCTGATTATCTCTCACCTGAGCAGGCGCGGGGTGAGAAACTGACGGCTTCATCTGATCTCTATTCCCTTGGTGTTGTCATGTTTGAAATGCTGGCGGGTCGTCCACCTTTTGTTGGTCCCACGGCTGTCTCTATCGCTATGCAGCATGCCTCGGTAGACCCACCACCTTTGCACCAGTTCAATATAACGGTGCCCCCAGCCGTTGAGCAGATTGTGCAACGGGCGTTGGAGAAAGAACCTGAGAATCGCTACCACTCGGCAGCCGAGATGCAACAGGCATTGCGCAACTGTGCTAGAGAGCTATCCCTGGCCGCGCACCGGTCACCTACGGGCACGCCGCCACCGCAAGGGATCGCTCGTATCGAGTAGGGGCGATCCCTTGCGGTCGCCCATTGGAAAGTTGTTAGGGAAAATAGTTATGCAACATAGACAAATCAGCACACCCCATGCCCCTGCGGCCGTTGGCCCATATAGTCAAGCGATTCGCTGTGGCCAGTTCGTCTATACCTCCGGCCAAATTGCGCTTGATCCAAGCAGCGGAGAACTGGTTGGAGCAGATGTGCAGGCACAGACACATCGCGTCTTGCAAAATCTAGAGGCTGTGCTTTCCAGTGCAGGTTCCTCGCTCACCAGTGTCGTGAAAACGACGGTCTTCCTGGCGAGCATGGGTGATTTTCAAGCTATGAATGCCGTCTATGGCAGCTATTTCACCGGCGTGGCCCCGGCTCGTTCGACGGTGGCGGTCGCAGAATTGCCGCGCATGGCTCTCGTCGAGATTGAGTGTGTTGCTCTTGTCGAAAACGGGTAAATGGAGGAGCGCCCACAGTGATCTTCGACTCATCAGAAGATTGGGATAACGAGCAGCGAGCTAACATTTTGATGCAGAATCGCCTCAACTCGCGCTATACCTTTGATGCGTTTATTGTTGGCAATAGTAACCGCCTGGCTCATGCTGCTTCTCTGGCTGTAGCAGAGGCTCCTGGTGAATCGTACAATCCTCTTTTTCTCTATGGTGGTGTGGGACTGGGTAAAACGCATCTGCTGCACGCTATTGGGCATCAAGGCGTGCAGACAGGACTGGCGGTGCTCTACGTTTCGTCTGAGCAATTCACCAATGAAATTGTCAATGCTATTCGTTACCGCACAACCGAGGAGTTTCGAGATGAGCAAACAGATCGTGATCTGTAGTGACCGGCCGCCTAAGGCTATCGTAAGCCTGGAGGAGCGACTGCGTTCGCGTTTTGAATGGGGATTGATTGCTGATATCCAACCACCAGACCTGGAGACACGCATGGCTATTTTGCGTGTCAAAGCTGATCTGTTGCGTTACCGGGTCCCCGATGATGTCATCGCCTACATGGCCGGCAGGGTGCAGACCAATATCCGTGAGTTAGAGGGGTGCCTGAATCGACTGATGGCTTATCAGCAGTTGCACCGTACTGAGCTGACCATTGACGTAGCGCGTGCTGCCATGTCGTCACTTGGGAACGACAGCCGAGAGTCAAACCTCAACATCCGGCAGATTGCCCAGGCGGTGGCAGAGTACTACCACATTCCGTTAGAGGATATGTGCGGCAAGCAACGTGACAAACACATCGTCATGCCACGCCAGATTGCCATGTACTTGATGCGCCAGGAGACGCAGGACTCTCTCTCTGAAATAGGTCAACTCTTTGGTGGGCGTGACCACAGCACCGTTATGCACGCGTGTGAAAAGATCGACCAGGCTGTGAACATCAACCCGACATTGCGTCGTGAAATCATCGCCATTCGCGAACAACTCTTGAGAGAATGAGCCTGGTACCCGCAAGGGACAGTCCCACGATAAATCGGGGACCTACATTTACGCGGTGGGGAGACACTATGCTACCGTATACAACCTACCTGATCGATTTAGATGGCGTCATCTACCGCGGGAATGAGCTGGTGTCAGGAGCAAAAGAGTTTCTGGCCTGGCTTGAGGCTCACAACAAGAAGTACCTCTTCCTGACCAACAATTCCTTCGCCACAGACGCGCAGATTCTGGCAAAACTCGCGCGCCTTGGCATCCTCACCCCGGACGCGATAAATCGGGTCCCTACCGCCACACACCTGTTGAGTGCCGGTCAGGCGGCGGTGCAGTATATCGCCCGTCGCTTTCCTCGTGGCGTTGTCTATGTCGTTGGTGAGCAGCCCTTAATCGATCTGGTAAGGTCGCAACAGTTGGCGGTGGCCAGCGTCGAAGCGGAAAAGGCTGACGCGGTCCTGGTAGGCCTGGACCGCAGCTTCGATTACGCCAAGCTGAACTGTGCTATTCGTGCAGTACGCTCAGGCGCTTTTTTTATCACGATTAACCGCGACGCGCTGCTTCCGGTTGAAGGTGGCTTTTTGCCTGGTTGTGGCACGCTGGCAGCGGCTATCGAGGTTGGCAGTGGCATCACCCCGCTGGTGGTCGGTAAACCGGAGCCGATGCTCCTGCTGGAGGCGATGCGCATGCTGAATAGCCAACCCGATGAGACGGTGATGGTAGGGGATAGTCTGGACGTAGATATCCTGGGTGGCAAGGCCGCCGGTACGCATACGCTCCTGGTACTGACGGGCCGCAGCATGCGCGCAGATATTGAGAAAATGCATATCCAGCCCGATCACGTGTACCAGGATTTGGCAGAGGTGATAAAGGTTGAAGCGTAGGAGCATTGGACCTCATGTCATAGAAGTTTTGTAAACTATGTGCTATGCTCTATCAAAGAAGTGAAAAGATGGCAATATATCCGCAACGTCGAACATTTGAGGACGACGTTAGTGAAGGAGTACCTACCATGTCTATTAGCTGGCACGAAGTCGAAAAACTGCAGGCTCTCTACCCCGACTACCAGATCGAATTGAGAGAAGGAAAAATTATTATTATGAGTCCATCGGACGGTGTGTCCGGCGAAATCGCAAGCCGATTCAGTACGTTATTAAGCGCCTGGGTGTATAACCATAACTTAGGGCGAATACTGGATTCGAGTACCGGTTTCCGTATGCCCAATGGCGATTTGCTCTCTCCAGATGTCTCGTTTGTTTCAAGAGAGCGGCTCAAGCAAAATCCCCGCACCTATTTATCTGTGGTTCCTCAATTAATAGTCGAGATTAAATCTAGCCGAGACCGTATTCGTGAGCTTGAAGAGAAAATAGCCCTATTTTTAAGTCAAGGTGTACAGGTGGGCATTCTCATTGATCCTGATAGGCATAGCGTCCGCACCTACCGCTCCAGTGGGCTGAGTAAAGATGCCGACAGTGGAGAATCTATCCCCCAGGGAATAATCCTACGAGATGGAGATATCCTTACCATTGCTGAACTCTTTCCCGGCCTGGAAATACCGATTACCAGTCTCTGGCCAGTCGTGTACGAGTAGTCCATTGACACATGCATAAACAGTTTGTTACGATAATATTAAGCTGATCAAACCTGCCTGAGAAGCGGTCCCTAAAGTAACCACTAACTGCCGATGCTCTTCTTTCGTGAGGAGAACACAAGGAAAGCTGGAGAAACTGCCATGACTTACACGACCCACGAAGGGTTCACGACCACGAGCGAGCGCGGCTTGCGCCATGATATCCTACCAATGCGTCTCTACCACAAAGCCAAGAAGCTTGGCGTGTGGGATCCACGCAGCCTCGATTTTTCGCAAGACATGATCGATTGGCAGAAATGCACCGATCTTGAGAAGGAGAGCATATTGCGCCTGACTGCGCTCTTTCAAGCAGGTGAAGAGAGTGTAACCATTGATCTCTTACCGCTCATTATGGTCATAGCGCAGGAAGGGCGTATGGAGGAAGAGATGTATCTGACCACCTTCCTGTGGGAGGAGGCCAAGCACACTGAGTTTTTCCGGCGCTGGCTGGATGAGGTGGCACAGGAGCATTCGGACCTGCACTCCTTTCTGCCGCCCAGTTACAAGGCCATCTTCTATGAAGAACTGCCCAGGGTCATGAATGCCCTACGCACCGATTCTTCTCCTGTGGCTCAAGCCCGAGCCTCGGCTACATACAACATGATTGTGGAAGGTGTGCTGGCCGAGACGGGGTATTACTCCTACTTTAACATGCTGGATCACAACAATATCATGCCTGGGCTCAAACAAGGTATCGGGTATCTGAAACGTGACGAGTCGCGACACCTTGCCTACGGCGTGTTCCTGCTCTCGCGCCTGGTGGCCCAGGATAGAAGCCTGTGGCCGGTCATCGAAGAGCAGATGAACAAGTTGCTCCCCTTCGCACTTGGTATCACGCAG
>WNFE01007765.1_pt1 | contig 11695 bp, 16 predicted proteins | sample 5400451 | NCBI WGS metagenome assembly WNFE01 (sample SAMN13153344, study PRJNA577476) | soil metagenome | isolation source: 200 cm saprolite under Douglas fir tree site 2 hole 2 | place: USA:California | collected 2015-04-18
CGCGGAGATGGTCCTTTTCTTCATCGATGTTGGAGCTGACCGTCTTTGCGTCCCTGATAAATTCTGCCACGGCCCACTTGATGACTACGTCGTTGAGCACCTGCGTGCCGAGCACCGGCTGCGCGGCCGCTATGGGCTCGCCGTGCTGATTAACCTCCACGACGTACGGTAAGGTGCGCGGCCTGAAGATGAGGACGAGCACTGTAATGAGCAGGACGAAGCTGACGCCGGCGTTGGCCGCCAGCAGGGTCCACAGCCGGCGGTTATCGTCGCGGATGGCTTGATCTTCGAACTGGAGTAACGGGTTTGCCGCCATAAAACATCTCCTGTGATTACAGGACGCGGATGCGTTCTCTTCTCGGCCGGCGCAGCGCTGGGGCTATGTCTTTGTGCCAGACGCAAATCGTCACAATGATGAGCATGATGACTTTCAGCGGCGTGCGTTCATCCGGAAAATCGCGGCGCTCCTTGCTGAAGTAGTGGAGTCCGCAGACGAGCGCCCCCATCCCGAAGTAGTACTGCCACGGCCGACCAGCCTTGAGCAGCGGGATAATGATTGGCTTTCCGACCTTCCAGCGACTCACGAGAGTTTCTGCGTCGGCGCGTCGGCAGCAAGTAGCGCAGTGGGTGCGCTGGACGAATCCCCTGCACCACCTCCGCTGTTATCTCCGAAGAGAATTGTGCGGGAGACGTGGCCCAGGCCGCCGACGCTACTGGCGGCGCTGCTGGCTGCACTTCCTGCGGCGCTGGCGCCCGCCGAGCCGGCGGAAGCTGCCGCTCCGCCCAAAGCTCCCATAGCTTGGGCGAGAAACCCTTCACCGAATGTGAACAATCCGCCACCGCCGACCAACGATGCGATTGCGGTCGGAATTTTCATCAGTAGATAGACGAAGATTAGTGACTCAACAGCAGCGACCATCAAGTTCCACAAGTTCGTGGTAAGTGTCGCCGACGAGAGCGCTAGTGCTTCGGTCCAAACGCGGGCAATGGCCATTCCGATGGCCAGAGTCATCAACAAGACGGCGATCTTGATGGCTATACCGAGCACGCTTAGCGCCCATCGGACCAGCAGTTCGGCTGTCCAAGCGAAGGGCGTGAAGGCAATTAAGAGCGGGCCACCGTACACAAGTGCGGCTGCCTCGAGCAGCGCCCCGAGGTAAATCAAGGCGGCGCCAGTCCAGGCGGCAATGATAACCATCGACACAAAAAAGAACTCGAGGTCCTGGATACCGGCACTGAGCCAGCCGCCCGTTGCCTTCGCAGTCCAGATGATATGAGCTAGGTTCAATCCTGTGTTGAGAATCGCACTCGGGGTGATCGAACCTGTAGACAGGGTCGATACCGCGCGGCCGACATCGCTGCCGAAATCAATGATCGCCTGACCCCAGTCGCCGGCGTGTATGAAGATCACCCAGCAAATACCGACTCGAACACACGCCATCACTAAGTGATCGAGCAGCCGGGTCGCATCATGTGTCATCAATACATCTGCAAAGATGATGGCGCACTGCAAAACCACGAGCATGAGAAGGATTCTGAGCATGTATAACTGGAGCAGAGGCCCCCAAGTGGTCTGAATCGTTGTGACGAAATCCTGCAGAACTTGGTTTAAAAGGCCGCCATCCATACATTCACCTATGGCTGATCGGGAATGCCCGGCGGCCGCCGGCCGTTGGGACAATCAAGGTAAGTCTCGGGATGCAGACCGTCGGCGCCGTTGTCGAATGCCCATGTGCAGTGGTACTGAGTTGCCACGAGGTCGGCGTTATACCACTGGTGCGTATGAGGATCGTAGGCATAGCCGGAATCGCGCATGCGCTGCCGAAAAGGCGTTGTGGCATCCGGCACGCGCTGGGAATTTAGCCAGTGCCGGGTCGCCTCGTCTGGAGTGGCTTGGACCGCCCCCGGTTGGTTCTCACGAGTAGCTGGCACATCATTCGAGCCATTCCTTGCCGGCGGAGTAATACGCCAGCCTCTTAGCGCCATTGTTGCGGCGAACGCCACGATGAACACCGCAACGGCGATTGGAATTGTGTGTTTCAGTTTCATGGTGCAATTCCCATGTTGTTGCTCTCGGCCAAGGTGGCCTGTTTTTGGCTGCGTTCGTTGAGCTCCTCGCCCGCCTTCGTCGCTTCGAGCGTGATTTGCGTAACTAACAACTGACGTTCGAGCTGCACCTGCTGACAAAGCGCCAGAATTGCCTCGACGATCAGCTGTTCGCCCTGCAGCACAGTGGTAATGGATTGATTAGTTTGTTCGACCCCCGAAAGGTGAGAATCTTCAGCCGCAAACCCGCCAGCCTGCTGCTGCGCTGCAGCGAGTGCGCCAGCGTATGTTCTGAGAGAAATCGCGCTTATCTGCTTGGACAATTGCGTGCTGTTCGGCGGTAGGGCGAGCCATCCGGGAAAGTTGCTATTGAATAGACCGGCCGAGTTGACGCCGCGGCTCAGGTTACTCGCCAGCGAGGCGAGATAGCCTGCGTTGCTTTGCCATGCCCCGGCGCCACCAGCAGTGGTGACGGATTGCGCTGTCTGAGTGTTTTCCTGAAGATCCTGAGCGAGAGTTTTATTTGTGGCGTTTAGTTCAGATGCGGTTTGAGCAGTAGCCGTCTCTACAGGTGGATCGGTCACGGCTATCTGGGCATGTGCCGGCGTTGCGAGCAGCAGCGAATAAGCAAGCATTGCCACCGCGATGATTCCGAGTGCGGTGAGGAGGTCGCGGAGATTATCCCTGTCAATCGGCATTATGAGTCCTCCCGTTGGTGTAGGTAACTTCGGTCAACCTGCTCATGCTGCCTGCAGGCGCTTCGGGTGCGGGCCCGAGCCCGCGCGCATGTAACCAGGCGTCAAGGAATTGCGCTGAGCTGTGTCGTTTCATCAGCTCGCGGGCCTGAGCGACATCGCGATAAAAGTGAACAGGCGCCGTCCCTGGCTGGAATGGAAGTAGTATTGCCGCCGGGGCTGGGCCTCGCCGATGATTTCAATCTCGCGCTCCGAGAGTCCGAGCTTGAGATAGGCGTTGCGGACGTATTCGCCTTTGGCTTCCGGGTTGGGGAGGAATATCTTTCCCGGGCACGATTCCAGCAGGAGATCGCGGTACGGCGAGTTCGCTATTTCCGTCAGGGACTGCGTGGCCAGCGTGATGCCGGCGTTGCGCTTCCGGAAAGTGCGGATGGCGTCATAGAGCCAGTCGCGCGAGACTTCGTCACTCAGCATCCGCCACGCCTCGTCGACGTAGATGAAAGTCGGTACCGTACCCATGCCTGCCTCAACGCCGTGAAGGATTAGTTCCGTGGCAGGGGCCGCTGCGCGTTCGCCGAGTGCTACCAGCCCGCGCATTTCGTAGACCGTAACCGCGCCGCCGCCGTGGGCGTCGGGAGAAACGGCTTCGCCGTCAAAGATGTGGCCCCATTTGCCGCCAGCGATGTAATTGCTGAGCACTTCGCGCAAGCGCGGCTGCTGGAGAAGATTGGCGAACAGCGTCAGGGTGCGGATGCGCAGGGACTTGGCGAGCTCAAGCGCCTCGGTCAAATCCGCGGCTTGCTGCTCGTCGAGCTGAATCTGCCAGCGGGCGAACAGCCGGGTGAACCAATCGAAGAGCCAGCCGATGCCGTCAGGGTCGTCGAGATGGGCGAGCGGGCAGAGCGGTGATGAGCCATCCGCGGCCAGTTCCTGATAGACGGCGCCCATCGCATGAGCCAGGACGAAGGATGAATAGTCGAGGTCCAGCCAGACGAGGGCTCACGGCCCGTGCCGCTGCAAATGAGTGGTACCGGCGTCTCCTTCTCGTAGAAGGGCGAATCTATGAACGGCGTGCCAGGCCAGTGCTCAACCGGCAGCATCAATTCGGCAAAGTTGCCGGCGGTTATCATCGGCCGGCGCACGTTCGACCAGCCGTCGCCCGGCCAGGTGCCCATGATCGCTTCAGCCGCGTTCGCGTCTTCGGTGCGTGCGCCAATGCCCAGGGCGCTGAGGTCCTTGACCAGATCGCGGGCACGCAGGGACGCCAGCTCGGGATTTGGGTCGAAAATGACGGCAGTGATGGTGCACCAGCCGAAGGGCATACCGGCCGCTGATGCCGCGATTGCCTCGTCCACTTCGGCGATCTGGCGCTCCGCATCCTGGTTCAAGGTTTTGCGCCGCGGCATGTTTAGCGCCTTGGCGACAATGTCCATCAGCGAACCGAGCTGTGCTCTTACCCAGAATGTCCGCTCAAGCTGCAATTGCTCTTGAGTGTCGTGCGGATCCTGGCAGATGAAGCGGATCGAGAGCGTCATCTGCCCCGGATGGCAGAGCAGGGCAGCCAGCATTTGCGGAACGGTCTCGGCTGGAGGTGCGGTAACGCACACTGGCCGCATGTGCAGGTCGCCTACCCAGGGCGCTATGCCGCCGTACCAGCGCTCACTACTGACTATTTCGTTGAGCCGCGCTTTCCCGCTCGGCGGGATCGCAGGATAGTCACGCCCGGTGATGCTGAGGATGAGGTCGCGAAATACCTGAGCCCGGTTCAGGTGATCAAGTGGCAGGCCGCAAGTGTCCTCGAAGCTGGTGCAGCGCTGATGAAAACGCTCCCGCGTGAGCTCGAATGACGACTGCGCATCTCCCGTTGAAAAGAACACGTGCTTGGCGCGGGACTGTAGCGGTGATTCCTGCTGGGCCGTGGCGTACAGCCGCGCCCTGTTCTGCCAGTAATTCCCGGCTTCGAACCGGGCCCGTTGCTCGTCGTCGACCATTCGAGCCGCACGCGATGGGAAGCGCCGCTCGGGATAGCGTGTCGCGGGCAGCCGGTAGAATATGCAATGAAGCATATCGTTGGTGCCGAACACCGACATGGCGCGGGCTAATTGCTGTGCCGCGGACGCGTTCTGCTGTTCGGATGACGCCTCGATGCTCAGCCCATGCAGCCCGTAGGCACGCATGATGCCCTTGCCGCGCAGATACACTTCGCCGTCGCCGAGAAAATGCCCATACGGCACGACCGCGCCCAGCGATTTATCGATGGGATGGAGGCTCATTTATTTCACCCATTTGGACGGAGCCGGAATTATCGGCCGGGGCTTGGAGTCTCGCGTCCAGGCATAGCCGTGTGGCTCGCGGACCAGCTCTTGCCTCAGCGAGCGGCTGTAAATCGCGAACCATTGAGAATCGTGTTTCGCCGCCGCGCGGAGCACCCAATTTCCCGGCCAATAAAACAGCGCGGCCCCCGCGAACGGCAGCCAGTGCCACGTGCTTAACCCGACAACCAATAGCAACAGCGCGAACAGTCCGTTCACTGTACTGAGCTTCCATTCGGCGCCGCGCTTGAGCTTGGGCCGGGTCAGCGATTGATAAAGTTTCATGCCAGGGGAAATAGGTACGCAACGAGCGGCTGGAGTTGCCAGCAAATCACCCCAGCGACCACGAGCGCCGCGAGTGTGAAAAGGGCCAATTCCCTATCGCGCTTGAGCAGATAAACGGTTCCGCCCGCGAGCAAGCCAGCGACCATCAGCGCCAGCGCGATTGGCCCACTGACTAGCCTTATGACTTCCACGATCGGCACGTCGGGGTCCATGATCGCCTTACCGGATCAGTGCGCCGGCCAAGGGAAACAGAAACGCCGCGAGCACCTGGATCTGGCTGCACATAACACCGCCGATCGCTAACGCCGCGAGCGTAATGAATGCCGCTTCGAAATTCCTACCGAGGAAGTAAATGATCCCGGCTCCGGCGAACCCCGCGATGATGAGCAGCAACGCAATAGGGCCGGACACTATTGTCATGATTTGCGTGGCCACGGTATCCAGTGGCGTGCCGGACGTAGCCGCTAACGCGGCGGTTGCGCCGTACAAAAGTATCGGCAGCGTTAAACTGATTACTGGTTTCACTCTCATTCTCTTGCTCCTCGTTGTTACTTACTTGACCGAATGGCCTTATAACCGTGGGTCGATGTCGTAGCGGTGTTGGTGGCCCGAATCGGTCACCCGAAAATCCCACCACCACATTCCATGGACTTTGCCAAAGAGGCCGCGGCCTTCCCGGTAATCCTTGAAATGGCCGCGCATGATATGCAGGGCGCGCTTTAGTCCGCCTGTGCCCTCTGCCCCAGCCTCCGCCAACTGCTTGCGCATCGGTTCAATTTTGAGCGTGTGCCAAGCGTCGAGACTCCAGCCCTGCGTGCGTTCACGCTTGGCCTTTACCCTGGGTGGTACCGGCTCACGAACGATATCCACGTTTTTGCAGTGGCAGAAAGAGATGGCTAGAAATGGAACCGCCACTATGCTGCCGTCCAGCTGGCTGTTGCCGAAAAGCTCGCCTGGCCAAGTTACTTCCTTCGAAACTGATACACGAGCTTTGTTGTCCGTCGTGGGCAAACCGTCGATGGGCAACAACTGGCCGTCTTTATTAGTGCGCCAGTCAAGGATTCGAATCGTGGATAAATGCGAATTGGAGCGAAGCAGCATACAATTAGCCCGCCATCCATCAGCGGCTTCGTCCTGCGCGGCGGAAATCAAATAGCCAAATTCAATTCCGCTGGCGTTGCCTCCCACCCATGGTGGTACCTTGAATGACATAAGGAATAAGGGCCAAGGCGGAGCGATATTCGGACAATCGGATTGAAAATCGAAGGGGCCGCGCTGGTTCGTGAAACAGTAATTCGCGACATTCTGAATTCGAATCAGCGGTGCTGACTTTAGTTCACGCGCCAGCGCCACACGAGCCGATGGCTCCCCTTGTCCGGCTTCCTGGATAAACTTGGTTAATAAATCCATTACGCTAACTTGAGTTCCTTGAGCTCGGTGATCGCCCTGCGTCCGTCTGCCATGCGCTCGACTTGAATAACCATATTGATGGCCTGGCAGACTAACTCTCGGTCGCATTTGGCTAGCCTCTGAAGGCGGCGTAGCGCTTCGTCAACACTCCCGGCGTGGATGGTCGATGCGCCGCTGTGGCCGGTTGCGACCGCTTCCAAAACGTCAGCCGCCTCAGCGCCGCGGATTTCGCCACAAATGAGTCGGTCGGGCCGGTCGCGCAGGGCCTCGATGATGTGGCGCTTGAGATCCGCAGCTTCAGTCGCTCGCCGCCGCGTCACGTTACCGCCAGGGCGAATCTCCAGCTCCGGTTCATCTTCGATGACCAGCAACCGTTCCTGTGGTGGGACAAGGGCGAGCATCGCGTTGAGTAACGAGGTTTTGCCCGAATTCGTGCGGCCACTTATCAGGATGGTTTGCTGCTCGATGATCGCACGCTCGATAGCTGTCATCTCTTCCGGCGTCATCTCGAAGTGTCCGAGTTTCCAGTCGCGCCGGTGATGTGTACGTATCGAAAAGCTCGGGCCGTCGCTGGAGGGCGGCAAGACTGCGTGATAGCGAAAGCCACACGCCAAAACACGGTTCAGGAAAGGCGCCCGCGGATTCAGTGACTTGCCCGCTCTCGTGGCCAGTATTCGAGTGCCGGCGATGATGGAGAGGGCTGGGAGCGCATGCCCCAATGCCACCATCGGGCCGTTGCCCAGGTCGGCGTGCAAGGAACATTGGCCGCTGAGCGAGTCCCAATTGGCTGACAGTTCCTGACATGCGTCCTTGCTCAAGTACTCGACTACAATCGGGCCGTATATCCGTCTGAGTTCCGCCTCCAGAGCGGGATCTTCGTCGAACAGGGGAATTTCGCCGATCACGATGCTTTCCGCTCCTCCCGCGTCGCCTCGCTCTCCCGCATCTGCCGCACGAAACATCCCCAATGAAACAACACGACTCCGCCACATAGGTGTGCCCGCAGACAATCGCTGTCCTGCCGCACGGGCTTGCCGCAACGTCCGCAATTACGGTGATTTGGGTATGTTCTCAACTGCGCCATGACGCATCTCAGGCCGCCGCCGTTGCCGGGACCGTCCCGGTGATCTTTCGGCACAGAAAACATTGCCAGCTGCCGCGCGAAGGCGATGCGCTGCTCGCGCGACCTGGATTGCAGCTCGTCGGAACGCAACCTGAACTCGAGCGCAACGTGGCCGCTGATGCTCACCAGGCGGCGGGCAATGCGAATCCGCGTCAAAGCCGCCAGTGCGCGGCGTGCGAGATCAACCAGTGGCGGCGAAGCGTCAGCAGGAAGCACCGTAACGCGCCGCAGAGCGGCCTCGAGTGCGTCGACTAGCTCATCAGCCGCGAACTCCGGCGGTGCGCAAAAAAGGTGAGCGAAAAACCGAAAAAAGGTATGTTCGGTCAGCTCGGCCATGGGTTACCTCCGTGGTCGGGTTAGGGGCGGCTTTGCGTTTGGTGACGCGGGTCGTCCCGCTTTTTTTGTGGTTTCCCTGTTAACTCGTTTCGTGACTGCCTGCCAAGTGACACCTCGAACTCACGCGCTGTCTCGCGGTTACGGCGGAGGCCGGAAGCCGAAATAAGCACCGCGGGGCTCGCGGCTTTTTCGGTGGTTGGGTAACAACTGAAGGCGCGTGTGTTGCCAGCTTTCGCTGCCGAATAATTTCCGTAATAATAGTAAAGCTCGGTAAGCATCATTGCGTTGCAACCTCAATGGCTTTCGCTGAGCAACGGCACCTGCGCCCCTGCCAGGACGCAGGTGCCATCTCCCCTCTGAGAAAACGAGGGTAACTATTCTTGGGTTTGGCTTCTGCCCTTAGCTATCCCATCCTCCTCATCTGACCATCCGGCCTTTTGTTAAAGTCTCTTGTATCCCTTCCTCTACAGGTGCACCCGGTCGGATCCGGTAGAGCAGCTTCGCCGAGTTTGTTCTGGTTAGCCAGGCCGAGCGCGCCGGCCTCGGCAAAGGCGGCTGTGGTGAGTTTCAGCGAGAACCACATCAGCGGCGAGCGAATCACTGCCGACGCTTATAGACCGGTTCCGGTCCCTGAAACCCCGGCCTGAATACTCTTCAGCCCCGTCTTGGCGTGTATGCACAAACCAACCAACCACCATCGCCCTATCCTGCCCCTTCAACGCCCAGCCACTCGGGTTCGCTAGCCTCCGGTCTTGACTCGCAAAATATCTGCCGTGTGAAACAAGATTGCGGCCAGTTCGCGGAAGCAACTCGCGCAGAATCCCAAACGCAAAGCTTGCGTCCTCAGCACGTCAACGATTAATGCTCGTCGCCCGCAACCGTCGCACCGGCTACAACTCTGGTTTTGAACATTGATTAACACGACCGTAACAATCTCTCGCGCTACATCTGTTCGACGCTGGCAGGAGCGATCCCGGCTGAGTCTTAACTATTCCAACTGGCTAACAGCGTGTCAATTATCGGGTGAATGATGGGACCCTCACGAGCTCGCATACTATCCACAAGCGCCCTGCTCTACTTTATCGTTGCCACTCGGGGTTCGTTGAATTACAGGACCTGGCAAGTGCAAGTGCTTAACCGGACAGAGAGTCTTCGTATCAGCAAGTTACAGGGCCTGTCAGGTGGATTCATTTACCTATCGGCTAATTTGCCGCATCGCCGATCGACATAAACAGGGCTTCTTGACGCACTCCTCGTTTTTGGTCAGGTAAGACCGGCCACTGCCCTGTGCAATACGGCCGGCATGTTGAAGGCGCAGCGTTTGAAACTTGAGGAATGACGGTAAGACTGCCTGCTAAATTTTATAACCTCTGCGAAACTCGATTACTTCATCGGGGAAATCACTGCTGAGACATATTCGAGCAGTTCGGACGGTGAACCGGAATCAAGTTGCTTTACACCAGGGCTATTCGGTCACCAACCGCTCCTTTCCGAATTTCACAACCGCCGCGCCCGGCTCTTATGAGCTCGCCGGCATTTCATCTTTGACCACGCCGAGTTGCCCGAGGCGCACCCGGGCTGCCAGGCGCGACACTCGGAACCCAACGGTAACCCGCTCGACCAGTTCTTCGGCATCGGCCGAACCGGCCACCAGTAGCGGCGCAACTGAGCATGTTGACAGGAATCGTCCGACCAGCAGATCGATCCGGCGCTTCGGCATTAACAGCGCGCCGCAGATGTAGCCGGCCTGCCACTCGATCCGAGCGCCGCGCTGCGCATGGTCTTCGACCGTATCGCGCCGGCAAGCTTGCGCAATCAGGGCTTCGCCTTCCTGCCCTCCCGCCATACATTGCGCGCGCCATAGTGGCGCGTGCAGCAGCACATGGGCGTATTCATGCGCGAGTGTGGTGCGCAGCCGATTCTCGCGAAACCACTGCCGGCTGAGTGCGGCCGCGATGTCCACGCGCGGCAGGCGGTCGCCGCCGAACATCGTGGTCATCCCATTGATGCCGTCATCGAGCGCCGCATACAGATTTAGGACCGACGTATCCCGCTCAAGCAATTGCGTCAGCACGTCGGTTGGCAGCGGTGCCAGCTCTTGCCCGTAGGTCTCGGTGCAGAATTCGATTACCGTCCGCTCGCACAGTTCTTCAAGGTAGTCACGCGTGTAGTAATGCGGTTCGATTCGCCGTTCGCTCGGTCGCGTGCTCATCGTCACCCTCCCCTTCTAACGGGTGGTTTGGTTATGGGCTTCTTCGTCCGCTTCTTATCGAGCTCGCGCCGGAACGCGCGATAGGCCGCGACGATTTGCCCCGGCTCGGGGTCCACGCCCTTGGGTTTTTCATATACCCGGTTGGCGTAGAAGCGCAGCACGTCCAGTTCGACCGCCAGGACTGTTGCAAATTGCCGTATCATGGCGTCCGAGGGCGGGCCTTTGTGACCGAGTTCGATGTCGTTCAGGTATGGCGGGCTCATTGGTGTGCCATCGTCCTTCAAAACCCGCGCAGCTACCGCTTTCAGCGTCAATCCGCGTCGTTTGCGTGCCTCGGCGAGCACCTCCCCGAAATTTTTCATTCTGCGGCTTCGACTGCATGCCCTCTAAAGTCCTCACCTTAGCTGCGTTTTGCATTTATGTAATAGCCTTTCGGCTTTTCGGCAGAGTCGCCAATCCACAACCCCGGCCCGTCCGGTCAGCGATATCAACAAGTCCCGCCATCGCTGCTAACAGCGCTTCGCTGTCTCGTCAGGTTGACACTCTTGCAAGAGCAATTCGCTGCCGGTCGGGCTACATCGGCAAGAATATGATCGCGGATTCGTAGGTGTGCGCTCAGGGGAAGCGGCTGCTGCGACCCGGGGTCACTCATTGGCTCGACCTCGGCGCTTCAGGCCAAGCTGGCAGAGCCTTGTGGCGGGCTCGAAGAGTGCTCACGACTGCCACGGCGCTCAATGTAATCGAGCTTTAATATTGCGCTTGGGAGGCTGCCGCGCCATTGGCGGTAGCGCGATAACAGGCTGAAATGGACAATGGGGTGCTTTCCATTGGCCGAGCGAAATTGGCATTCCTGTCCGCTTTTGCCGTCGCCGTTATCGGCGTCGCGCGAACTCTGCGGCCTGGCCCTGGGGTAATCAGGGTCATGAAATCGTTGCGATCATCGCGGCCGATAACTTCTCGCCCGCGGCACGCGAGCTGGTGGCCAGGATTCTCCGGACCGGGTCGAATACCAACTCCCTGGAGAGGGCGATGGCCGCCGCGTCAGTCCGGCCTGACACCGAATTCAGAGCAGAAGACCGGTCAACCGCTCCCTGGCACTACATTGACATCTGTCTACAGGACCGGAGGACTGATTTGCCGGCGCGATGCCCCGGCGGAGTCTGCGTTACGGCGAAGATCGATGAGTACGTAAACCGTCTCAAAGAGGGGAATTGTGACAAATGAGGCCCCGGCGGTGATCTGGCGTTCCTGATTCACTTGGTTGGCGATATTCACC
>WNFE01003485.1_pt1 | contig 11690 bp, 6 predicted proteins | sample 5400451 | NCBI WGS metagenome assembly WNFE01 (sample SAMN13153344, study PRJNA577476) | soil metagenome | isolation source: 200 cm saprolite under Douglas fir tree site 2 hole 2 | place: USA:California | collected 2015-04-18
CCGATTTTTACTCGTGAAAGAATCAATCACGACCACACCATTGGCGCTGTATTAGGAACGCTTACGCTTCGCTATCCAATTCCTTGCACCCGTTTTGCGCCCTACGCCTGGGCCGGTGTCGGTGCGATTTTCGGCGGCGGCGAAAGGGATGTCCTCCACACACAGGGGCCGCCGGACGCGTTCGCTGTCCACGCCGAGACGCAACACTTCGGTAGCGAAACCAAATTGCTGGGCCAATTCGGAGCTGGTCTCGAATTCCGCATCGCGCGGCACATCGGTTTGATTAACGACCTGAGTTTTGGCGTGATCGATGGGCCGAAGAATAATTTTGGAATGTTCCGTAGCGGCCTCAATTTCGCCTTCTAAGACTCTCTGAGGGATTCACACCTTCAAGGCTCACAGCCGCGGCTGTTTCCGCGGTTGCTGAAGTGGAGATGCCGCAGCCCGAGTGAAGCGGGCTGCGGCTACACTTCTGCCCATCGAAATTTTAGCACGAGCGTCACTTTCGTCAGCGCATTCCTTGACCGCTCCTAGTCGCATCGATAACTTCGTCCTCGGAAAGGAGTTTGTCTGTGAAAACCGAGGTGTCGATCGAATACTGCGTGGTTTGAAACTACACGCCGAAGGCCGTCAGTTTGGCGACCAAAATTCTTGAGCTCGGCGAGCGCATCAAGTCGCTCACGCTCATTCCCTCGAGCGGCGGCGCTTTCGAGATTCGCGCCAATGGCAAACTCCTACATTCCAAACTCGACTCCGGCGATTGGCCGGACTTCGACGCAATCGTCAAGGCGATTAAAAAGATCAAGTAATCGATCGCGCAATTCTTATTCTGATTTCGTTCGACGTTCGGCGCTGCACACTCAGCGCTGGCCGCGCCGGAGCGCATTCACAGCGGAGGCGGCTTGGACGGTTTCCCTTATTTCCACAATCTGCAATCAATGCCAGTCCGGCTCGGACCAATCCACAACCGGGAGAGTGAAGGGTGCCTGGTGGCCCTCGCGGTCTTCAAAACCGTTGTCGATCTTGCACATGCAGGATCGGGGTAGGTTCGATTCCTATCCTCTCCGCCAATTCATTTTCGATTTTCGATTTCTGATTTTCGATTGGCCGCAAATGCTCGCCGATCGAATCAAACGTCAAACCTCGAACATCAAACATCGGGAAAGGAGGTGACTCATGTCGCGTGAGCAAATTCGCAAGCTGACTTCGCTCTCATCCTGCGCCGGGTGAGCTTCCAAATTGAGCCAGCAGGCCCTGCGGCAAGTTTTGCCGCAGCTTCCCATTTCGTTAAACCGCAATGTGCTCGTGAGCTCGAACACTTTCGACGACGCCGGCGTTTATCGCTTGGATCGACATCGTGCCTTTGTGCAGACCGTTGATTTTTTCACACCCATTGTGGACGACCCATTTTCCTATGGGCAAATCGCCGCAGCCAACTCGCTTTCCGACATCTTTGCAATGGGCGGACGCCCGTTGACTGCGCTCAATGTCGTTGGTTTCCCCGCTGATCTCGTTCCAACAAAAGTGGTTTCTTCCATTTTGCGCGGCGGTCTGGCCAAGGCGGCCGAGGTCGGATGTGTAATCATCGGTGGCCATTCCATTCGTAATCCCGAACCGATATACGGTCTGGCCGTCACGGGAATTGTTGATGTTCGCCGCGTCACGACGAATGCAAACGCGCGCTCCGGCGATTTGCTTGTCTTAACAAAACCGCTGGGCACCGGCATTGCCACCACCGCAATTAAGCGCGGGTTCGCTTCGCGGAGGCTCGAGAGAAAAGTCATCGCGCTCATGTCGAAAATTAACACCGTAGGCGCCGATCTCGCCGAGCGTGGTCTCGTTCGCGCAGCCACCGACATCACCGGCTATGGTCTGATCGGTCATTTGGTTTCACTCTGCCGCGCCAGTCGCGTCTCCGCAGAGCTCGATCCAAGCGCGGTGCCGATGATTAGCGATGAAATCGGCGATCTGATCGAACAGGGTTCCGTCCCGGAAGGGAGCAGGCAAAATCTTTATGCCACGACGGTCCTCGTCGATTGGCAAAGCACAGATGAGGCGCGCAGAATTCTTTTAACGGATGCGCAGACCAGCGGCGGACTACTGCTTTGTGTCGCCGAAGCCAGGCTGGAGAAAGTGCTGAATATTTTGCGCAAAGCGAGTACACCCTGCGCCGCCGTCATTGGAAGAATTGTCCCGCCCAGCCGACGCCGTCCCTTGATATGCATGACCGGGTAAAATCGCGCTCGCGCCGGGAAATTCCCGCTGTCAGCAAAGTTCTCGATGCGCTCAGCTATGACGATCTGCCGCGCCCGGTGGTTGTTGGTCTTGTCCGGCGCGAACTTTCGAAAATTCGCGCGAAAGCGGAGATCCCCGAATTTGAATCCATTGTCAATTTTATCCGGCGTCTGCTTGACGAGCTCCGCGCCAGCCGGCTCCAGCCGGTCATCAATGGAACCGGAATTGTCATTCACACGAATCTCGGGCGAGCACCGCTTGCATCGGAAGCGGTCCGCGCGCTTAACGAAATCGGCTCAGGTTATGCTAATCTCGAATATGATCTCGCGACCGGCGAGCGCGGTCGCCGCGGCACTTATATCGAGAATGCGCTCGCGCTGCTTTGCGGAGCCGAATCGGCCACGGTCGTGAACAATTGCGCAGCTGCGTTGGTGCTGATCGTTCACCATTTCACGAGACTGAAACCGGAAGTCGTGATCTCGCGTGGCGAGATGGTTCAGATCGGCGGCGGTTTTCGCATTGGCGAAATCATCGAGGCCACTGGGGCGAAACTCCGCGAAGTCGGCGCCACCAACAAGACGACGGTCAGCGATTACTCGCGAGCTATCGGGCGCGAGACTGCGATTATCTTAAAGGTTCACCGCAGTAACTTCTTCATGAGTGGCTTTGTCAGATCGCCTTCTACAGCGGAGATCGCCGGCATTGCGCGCAAGAAACGCACTCCCTTTGTCGAAGATTTGGGAAGCGGCGCAATTGTTGCAACGGAACAATTTGGAATTGTCGAGCACGAACCGACACCATCTGAAGCGTTGAAAGATGGAGCGGCCCTTGTTTGCTTCAGCGGGGACAAACTATTTGGCGGGCCGCAAGCGGGAATTATTGCTGGAAAGAAGCGATTCGTCGCCGCGTTGAAACGCGAACCCTTATTTCGCGCCTTGCGATGTGACAAGCTTTGTCTCGCCGCACTGCAGGCGACCGTCGATCTTCATCTCAATCAATCCGCAACCGAAATTCCCGCCATGGCGCTCTTGCGGATCTCCGAAGATGAATTGCGCGCTCGCGCCACAGCGATCGCCAGACGCCTGGAGAACGTGTCTGCAAAAGTGGCAATTGGCCGCGGCACGGTTAAGGTCGGCGGCGGCACGTTGCCAAAATCAACAGTGTCGTCAGTCACAATCGACATTGTTCCCAGGAATTGTTCGCTGGCCGATCTCGCTGCCCGACTGCGGAATTCGCGTCCACCAGTCATTGGCCACATCGCGAATGAGTGTTTCAAACTCGATCTACGCACAATTTTTCCGCACCAAGATGATCTGGTAGTTGACGCGTTTCGGGCAGCATGCGCGAAAACTCGCTGAATGCATTCAACAACGCTGTCATCCCGAGCGTAGCGAGGGACCTCACTGTCGAAGGGGAAATACGCTGTCTAGTTTGTGCGATCAATCAACCTGTGAGAGGTCCTTCGCTTCGTTCAGGATGACCGCGCGAGGAATGTTGACTGTCTAAATCCAATTCCACGACCGATGACAGAGAAACATTTCATTCTCGCGACTGCCGGGCACGTCGATCATGGCAAGAGCGCGCTGGTCAAAGCGCTCACTGGAACCGATCCCGATCGATTGCCCGAGGAAAAAGCGAGACAAATCACGATTGAGCTCGGCTTCGCACAGTTGATTCTCAAAGGGCCTAACGAGCAGCGATTCCATATCGGAATTGTCGATGTGCCCGGGCACGAAGATTTCGTCCGGAACATGATAGCGGGCGTTGGTTCAGTTGATCTTGCGCTGTTTGTTGTCGCCGCAGACGACGGTTGGATGCCGCAAACCGAAGAACATTTGCAGATTCTGACTTATCTCGGCGTGGAACGCGCCGTGCTCGCACTTACGAAAAGCGATTTGGGCGACGCCAGCAGCATTACCGCACAAGTTCGCGAGCGCCTGCATGATACCGCCTTCGCGCGATCTCCGATTATTCCAACTTCAGTGCGCACTGGCGAGGGAATCGAGAGTTTGAAGAGCGCGCTCGCCTCGGAAGCGTCGACCATGCAGCCACAACGCGATGTCGGAAAGCCGCGCCTGTTTATTGATCGCGCCTTTACACTACGCGGAATCGGCACGGTCGTGACCGGCACACTCACTGGCGGGCGTCTCCATCGTGGCGAGAGCGTGGTTATTCAGCCGCAAAATTTCAACGCGCGCATCCGCTCGATCCAGAGTCATGGTTGCGAGGTGGAGTACGCACAGCCGGGAATGCGCACGGCCATCAACCTTCCGGACGTTGGGATCGGCGACGGCCTCGGCCAGATCAAGCGCGGCGACGTAATCACCGTTGCCGATCCTTCGGCTTCGCTCTGGGCAAGCTCTGCCAGCAGAGCGAGTTCAACTCTGGTTGTTCTTCTCGAAAAATCGCATGGCCTTAGACCAAAAGGTCCCGCCGCTCGCCCGCTTAAGAATGGCACTTCGGTCAATTTGCATCACGGCACGTCGCGATTCCCGGCGAAGATTTATCTACTTGATAGTGATGCGCTCGAACCTGGCAAACAAATGATCGCGCAACTAAAACCTGAATCACGGATCTTTGCATTTCTCGGCGATCGCTTTGTCCTTCGCGATGCATCGGAGCAATACACAATCGCCGGCGGAGTAGTTCTTGATCCAGATGGCGACCGCAAAGAATTTTGTGACGAGGAAAAACTCAAATTACTGATGGCTCGCGCTGCGGCCCTGGATGACGTCGATCTTTGTGTTCGCTCCGAAATTGGCCTGCGCGGATTTGTGCCGATACAAAGTGTTCTTGGCAAATCTCACTTCAGCCGCGCCGAGATCGCTGACGCCCTACTGCGCCTGCAATGCCTTAAGGAAATTGTCATTCATGGCAGAATCGCGGCGGACACCGAGACCTGGCAGGCCTTACGCAATCGCGCCACTATTTTGATCGACGACGCGCACGAAAAAAATCCCGAACGCATTGGTCTCGATTTGAATGAACTGCGTACGGCGCTGCGCGATCAGCGCGAAGATGTCTTCGAGGCGCTTCTTTCGGATTTATGCACGGCTAATTTTATCCGGAGAGGATCGGCCATCGCGCGAACCGCGCATCGGCCCGCGTTACCGGCTGAACTTCAATCGGTCGAGACGAAAATTCGCGAGGCGCTCTCGAAGAAGCCATTCGATCCGCCGCCGCGCAGAGAGATCGAGTCACATCGAAGTGCGCAGCGAGTTCTCAGGTTTCTGATCGAGGGTGGAGAAGTCATCGAAATCGCCTCGGACGTAGTGTTGTCGCGCGAGAATTTCGAACGGATGAAAAACACGGTCGCTGATTTCATTTCCAAAAACGGACCAGCGACTGTCAGCGAGCTGCGGCAGGCGCTCGAGACCTCGCGCCGGATTATGGTGCCATTTCTCGAGAGACTTGACCAAGAAGGCTTCACACGACGCATGGGGGACAAGAGAATGCTCGCTGGCTTGGGATAGGTGGGACATATGAGACGCATGGGACAGATGTCTGGCGACGCGAGTGAGAGCTTCATTCCGCCGCACGGCGGGTATGCAGGGCTGCTAGCTTATCAGAAGGCGCTCATTGTTTTCCAAGGAACGGTGCGGTTTTGCGAGCGGTTCCTCGGAAAGCGAGACCGCACCGTCGATCAAATGGTGCAAGGGGCGCGCTCGGGGAAACAGAACATTGTCGAGGGTAGCAAAGTGTCCGGCACTTCGAAAGAAGCGGAAATAAAGCTCATCAATGTGTCTCGCTCGAGCCTGGAGGAACTGCTGGAGGACTATCGCGATTTTCTGCGCAATCGCAGATTGCGCCTATGGCCGAAGGATGGCCGGGAAGCGTTGTTTGTGCGCAAGCTCGGTGCACAGAAGGATGCGTCCTATGAGACATATGAGACCTATATCGAAACTAGACCACCCGAAGTAGTGGCGAACATTCTCATCTGTCTGATCCATCAAACCAATTACCTGCTCGACCAACTGCTCCGAAAACTCGAAAAGGATTTTTTAGCAGAAGGCGGCTTGCGCGAACGTATGACCCGCGCCCGACTCGCGAACAGGGCAAAACAGAAGTGGCGCTCAACCTCATAAGCCCCATCCGTCCCATTCGTCCCATGCAGGTCTCGCTCTATATCGGTCCGTCATTTGTGGAGGCGTGGGAAAGCGTTGTCCTGCCATGGTTTGAAATGGCGGCCGCGACCGCATTCACGCAGAGCCAGCCCACTGTCGTCGTCACGCCATTTGCCGCGGACCGAATGTTCCTCAGATATAAGTTACTGGAGCATGGGAGTTCGCTGCTCGGAGTGAAATTCCTCACGCCCGCGCAATTGCGAGAGATGATCGTGCAGAACGGCGCTTGCATCCCGTTGCGCGAACATCTCCGTTTGCTTCTGTCGATCGCCGCCGAACAATGCGCTGATTCCCAGGATATCGATCTCGCAGCGATCGCAAAATCGGTCGCGCGCGGGCCGGACCATTTCCTGCGAGCGATTGACCGAGTAAGCGCTGCGGGTTGGAGCTTTGGTGATGTTGCGCCGCCAGCATTGCGCACGATTGCAGGAAAATTTAGTGAGCTCGTCAGGCAGTGCGGCTTTCAATTGGTCCACGAAGCGGACCGCGCCGCGATTGAAACCGCAAAGACTGCTGCACCACGGCTTAGGAGTTTGCTCGTGACTGGATTTGGCGCGGCGCACTGGCATCTCTGGCCATTACTGCAAGCGGCTGTTTTATCGGCGGAACGCGCCACGGTGCTTCTGGAATATCCGAGCGAGCAAACGCGCGCGAGCGATGAGGCCTGGGTTGGCACGTGGGAACAAGTTTTCGGCGCTGCCCTGCCGTTTTCCAGCGCAAGTGAGCGTGTGCGGCCGTTTTTTGAACTCGTTAGGCCAGCGAATGTGCCTGTGGATCTTGCGAACCGCCACGCGCCGCATTTTCTCGTCGGCCTCAACACCAGCGAGCAAGCGCAAGCCATCGCCGGGATGGCTCTGAAATTTCTCGGGGAAAAATCGTGCACACGGCTTGGCATTCTCTTCCCGCGCGCCGGCGCCCTGCCCCGGCTTGTTTCTGAATTGCTCATGCGTTCCGCAATTCCCCACAACGACATGATCGGACATCTCGCTCCCGGCGAGTTCGAAACCGCGGCTTGGAACGCCTGGCTTGAGTTGCAGGAAAATCACCAGCTCGGCCCTTTGCTCCGTTTTCTCGATGCGAATCCGGAATCGCGCGCCGAATTGTCGATCCAGATTCTGCGAGGTGAGTTGCAGCGCGGCTACTGCAAAATCCTGATCGACGATATCGCTGTGCTGCGGGAATACTGCGCGCGTCAAACGCAAAGCGCCGAATCTGCAGCGATCGCGAATCTTCTAGCAAAAATAAAATTCCTGCCATCGAAAGCCAGTTTGTCGCGTTTTCTCGCGGAGACGAAAGCGAGTTTTGCGGAATTGAAATGGAAAAATCGCTGGGCCGAGATTGAGCGCGTGAGTCAAAACTGGACTCGCCCGCTCGATCTGGAATTTCCGCGTGCGACCTATCTCCGGTGGTTAAAGGAAATTGTCGATTCATTTGTCATCGCTCGCGCGAGTGAAGGCGATCATCTTTACAGCCGGGTGCATTTGCTTTCGTACGCCGAGGCGAGCGGAAACGAATGGTCGCATTTAATCCTCGCCGGTTTGAACCAGGGCGAGTGGCCGCAAGCCGAAAGCGAATCGGCGTTTTTGCGCGATGAAGAGATTGTCGATCTAAACGCGCGCGCAATTCGAAGCGGATGCCAGGGCGAAGGGCACACCGCGTTGCAAGAAGGAAGAACATTTTTGCTCAACGCGCAAGACCGGCGACAGATCGCGCGGCGCCAACTGATCAACGCGCTCGAATCAACGGAGAATGGTCTGGCGATCGCGGCCAATTTGCATCAGGAATCCGCGCCAGAACGCGTTTGGAATCCGAGCGAGGTTTTCAGTGAGATTTATTTTGCCGCGCGCGGAACACCGCTGTCGCAGGAGACGATGTCGATCTTGCAGAAAAGGACGCGCGCATGGTTGGATGAACAAGAATTATTCGAACGCGATTGCGCGACGAATTCGGATGTCATGCAGACGCGAGTGGCATACGACGCACGCCGACGCGCTGACGAACCTTTCGGCGAATATGAGTTTGCATTGCGGAAACCAATCAATCGCCAGATAACATTGCGCGCGACGCAGTGGGACAGGGTGGTCACAATGCCGGCGCTTATCTGGATGAAAGTTTATCTCGGCGTCGAGAGCGAAGAATCGAATCTAAATGAATGGATTACAGCGACCGGCAATTGGGTGCATGATTGGCTTGCGCAAATTTCCGGCGCGGCCGCGCAAAATGTATTTGTCGATCTTCCCTCCCCCAATCAACTGCGCGAGCGCGTCGCGCAAGCGGCGTGGCGATTTCAAAAAGAGATCGTCGATCTTTGCCGCGCTTCCGGGAGGACAGCGCCGGATTGGTGGCTTTCGGGTTGGAGCAACGCATTCGCGCTCGCTCATTGTCTCGCCTGCAAATTGACAGAATTAGAAGGGTGGCCGCAGATGGCCACCGAATGGATATTGAAATCGCCGCAGGTGATTTTGCTGGATGGCGGCGCACTTCGCGTCCGCGGACGGATCGATCTCATTCTCGCGCAAAATCGGCCTAACGACTCCCATCTCGATGGCGCGGACATTTGGATTGTCGATTACAAAACGGGAAACAAGAAAGCGCTGACGGCGACAGGGAGAACACCGGAAGCGCAATTCGCGGCTGTGCGCAAGAAACTCGTGCGCGGCGATGCGATCCAACTCGGTCTTTACGGCCTGGTCGCGCGGGAACTTGGCGCGAGTGAAATCAAGTTGAGCCTTGTCTCGCCACTCACTGAACTCGACCCGCCACAGCTTGCGCTTGGTGATCTTGCGGCGCATTCGGATTTTTGGAACGAGCTCCATAAAATGCAGGAAACCGGGATCTTTGGATTGCGCGGCCCGATTCGATCTGAGTTCAGCTTCACAGCGGATTATCCACTCGCAACGCTGCCGATCGACAGGGAATTCCTGCAGGAAAAATGGACGCTGACGCATCCGCCGTTTGCGGAAGAGGAGGGCGATCAACCATGAACGCGCCCATCGATCAGGCAAGTCGCGAACGTTTTGTCTCCGAGTTGGACAAGAATTTTTCCGTCGTCGCCGCGGCGGGCTCGGGCAAAACCTCCGCCATCACTGACCGGATTGTTGAACTCGCGCTTTCGGATCACGAACACGAGATGCTGCCACAGCTGGTAGTGGTGGCGTTTACTAATCGCTCTGCGGACGAAATGTAGCAGCGCACTCGCGCCGAAATTTTGCGAGCCGGTGTTCCGTTTGATGTGTTGAGCGTGTTTAATCGCGCCTTTTTCGGAACGATCCACAGTTTTTGCGTGCGACTACTGGAGACGTACGGTCATCGCCTGGGTCTGCCGCCACAGTTCGATCTGGTGACGGACGATAACGAGCTTTGGAACGAGTTCGTGCAACAGCAAATAGCGATCGGGCAGTCGCTCTCGGAGGAAAATCGGCGTGAACTTTTGCGTCATGTTCAAGTGCGACAATTGATGGAGCTCGGCCGGCGCGGCGAGCTGAATGCGGTCGATCCGCCCATGGAAAAATGCCCGGACGCGGATTTCAGTGCGATTTATCGATACGTCGCAAGAGGTTCAACGCGGCAAACTGTTCCTCCTTTTCAAAAGGAGTTGCGGCGCGCCGAACAAATTTGGCGCGACACTCAGGACTTCGTTCGCTGGCCAATTTGCAATTCCAGGGCCCGCGATTTCGTTCCAATTAAGCGCGAAGCCTTTGCGCCGATGCGGCGATGGTTGAACCAGGCGTCGCTGTGTGTGGCTGCGGAGGTCCAACGCGATTATCGCGAGTTTCGGCTCTCTCGCGGAATGCTGACGTATGACGATCAAGTTGCGCTCGCGCTGGAGCTGCTGCAGCATCCGGATGTTGTGCGCGAAATCCGCGCCAAGAATTTTCGCGTGCTCCTGGATGAAGCGCAGGATACCGATCCCCGACAATTTTCCTTACTGCTTGAAATTACGCGACCGCCAGACGCGGCTGGAGTTTGGTTGGAAAATCGACAATCACCGCCACAGCCCGGGCATTTCTGCATGGTAGGCGATTTTCAGCAATCGATTTATCGCGACCGCGCTGATCTCTCTCAATACCGCCGCATACATGAGACGCTCGTGGAGACGAAGGCTGCGGAAGCGCTGGAATTTTCGGTCACGTTCCGGCTCGACACCACGCAGCTGGAGTTCGTGAACGATACGTTTCGGGAAATTCTTAACAACATCGACAATCAAGTGGCGTTCGTGGAACTGAGTCCGCGGCCGGACGTTTTGCCAGGCCAAGTGGTTCGTCTCAACCTAAAATCGGGCAATCTTGTCCCTGATTCGCGCGGAAAAATTTCAGATGCGCGCAAAGCGGCCGAGGAAGCCCGCCAGCTTGCGCAATGGCTGCGCGCCGCTGGCCTAAGCAAATTGCGCACACAATCCTGGCGCGACGTCGCGATTCTCTGCCCGCGCAAGGAGTGGCTCCAGACATTGCGTCGCGGTTTGCGCGACGCAGGCTTCACGGTGCAAATCCAATCCGAAAAAGAAACGAAGGGCGACAGCCCGGCGTATGCGTGGTTCACCGCGCTGTTCGTCATCATGTCGCAGCCGGGCTGTGGTTACGAAATCGCCGGCGTGTTGCGCGAAGTGTTTGGGATTTCTGATCACGATCTTGCGCTGTTTTCGAGTGGCTACGGCGACCGCTTTCAAATCGAGACCCTGACAAATGAAGCGGACATCGTTTCCAGGAAACTGAGCCTTCTCGCGCAAATACGATTGTCGATCTCGCCATTGCCGCTGTTTGACGCGGCGAACGAACTCGTTAGGCGAACGCAATTGCGCGAACGTCTGCGCGCGTTGCCAGATGAAGATTTTGAAAACCTGGAGGGCGAATTGGACGCGCTGCTCGCGCTTGCCGCGACATCCGAGGCGGAGCGCATGACACTGGGCGAGTTCGCGGAGTTGCTGCGCATGCATTTCGCCGACGACCGCGAGATCCGACCATCAAGCGAGAAAGCGATCCAGTTGATCACATCGCAAAAAGCCAAGGGATCGGAGTGGCAGGCCGTGATCGTTCCGTTTTTGGCGCGCGAAGTCCGTTCGGCGTCGCCGCTTTATCCATGCCTTTTCAAAAACCGCCAGACGAGAGAAACGATGTTGCTTTGGGATGATTCCGATCGCGCAGAAATCAAAGATTTGGTCGATCGCGACGAACGCCAGGAAATGGAACGCCTGCTGTATGTGGCGTTGACGCGCGCGCAACACACGCTCGTGCTCGCGTTCGATGAAGAATTGTTCGCGAAAACGAACGGCGAGGTTCACAAAGATTCGGAGTTAAAATGGCTGAGAGCGGACAGGGGCGCGGCCAACGAGGT
>WNFE01003487.1_pt1 | contig 11688 bp, 10 predicted proteins | sample 5400451 | NCBI WGS metagenome assembly WNFE01 (sample SAMN13153344, study PRJNA577476) | soil metagenome | isolation source: 200 cm saprolite under Douglas fir tree site 2 hole 2 | place: USA:California | collected 2015-04-18
TCGCAGACGTCGATTTTTCCGCGACGGATGAGAAGAATTCAAAGAGCGGGTTCAACCTGGGGCAGTTCATCCTGCACATTTCGTCGCCTCTCTCGGAGAAGGTCTCCGTGTTCGCAGAGACCAGCTTCACCGCACAGGCAGGACCGCAGGCGACTGCTTACAACCTGGATGTCGAGAGGTTGATAATCCGCTACGACTACAACGATTTTTTCAAGTTATCGTTTGGCCGGTATCACACGCCAATCATCTATTGGAACACGACGTTTCACCACGGGACATGGCTGCAAACAACCATCGCCCGCCCCGAGATGATCCGGTTCGGCGGACGGTTCCAACCCGTGCACTTCCTCGGGATGCTCGCAGAGGGCAATATTCCTTCCGGGCCACTCGGACTGGGATACAACGCAGGACTCGGGAATGGGCGGGCCGGTAACATCGCGCGCCCCGGAGACAGCGGCGATGTCAACAACAACCGAGCGTGGGTAGCCAGTGTTTTCTCGCGTCCGGCGGCTCTGAATGGACTGGAGGTGGGAGGGGCGGCCTACGGCGACTTGCTTTCACCCGTGCCTGAGCTGACTGGCAAACCTCAGTTTCGAGAACTCATCACGTCTGCGCACATCGTTTGGACAAAGGAGACTCCGGAATTTCTGGCGGAGTTCGCGCACGTCCGTCACCGCAACGCATTCACCCAAACTGACTTCAACAGTGACGCGGCCTACGTGCAGGTTGCCTACCGGCTGCCGGGAGAAGCGGGCAAGTGGAAGCCGTATTACCGGTTCGAGTGGTCGAACATAAACCCAAGCGACCCATTGTTCAGTATTGGTACTCCCTTCCAACCTTCACCGATGGTGAATGACCTGACGGGCTCGACGGTGGGCGTTCGTTACGACATAACGAATCTGGCGGCGTTCAAGGCCGAATACCGCCACACGGCTCGCAAAGTAACCGAACCGGTGGTTAACGGTTTCTTTCTCCAGACCTGTTTCACCTTCTGAGGACATGCACATGCGCATGAGAACAACAGTAAACGTGCAGATGTGCCTGGTGCTTGCTTGCCTGGCGGCCTTCTCCCTGATTGCGGTCCGGACGGCCGGAACGCCAGCAGATGCCGATGTGGCTATCGTCCTGAACCCGGACAATCCAGTCAACAATTTGACACTGACGGAATTGCGGCAGATCTATCTCGGAGAGCGGCAGTATTGGAAGGCCAGTTCTCCCGTGGTTGTGTTGATGCGCTCCCGGGGGGCCAGAGAGCGCGAAGTGATCCTTCGAGTGGTCTTCCAAATGACAGAGCAACGATATACGCAATACTGGGTGGCCAAGGTGATGCGTGCAGAAGCTTCGGATCCTCCGGCATCCCTGTTTTCCTATGGGATGGTGCAAGAGGGCGTCAGAGGGAATCCAGGAGCGATCGGCTACGTCAACATGAATGACGTGAGGTCCGGTGTCAAGGTTGTTCGCATCGGCGGGCTACTTCCGGGCGAGCCTGGCTACCCGCTGCGCTGAGGGGGGAAGAGTCATATAAGTCGCCCGGGTTAGGATTCGAGGGCGCCACCCGTGGAGCCTTCGGGCAGCTCGATCTGATATTTCGTGCGGGCTTTTTCGCGATGCTGCTCAAGAGCGAGCTCGATCAATTTGTCGATCAGATCGCGGAAGGGGATGCCGCTCGCTTCCCAAAGTTTTGGATACATGCTGATGGAAGTGAAGCCGGGGATGGTGTTTGCTTCGTTGAGATAAATTTTCCCGCCTTTTTTTTCGAGGAAGAAATCCACGCGCGCCATGCCGCTCAATTCCAGCGCGCGAAACGCATCTACGGCGAGCTTTTGGAATTTTTCCACTTGCGCCGGCTTTAACTTTGCCGGAATCAGAAGCTGCGTGCCCTCTTCCAGATATTTTGCGGCGTAATCGTAGAATTCCCGGTGGGGAACGATTTCGCCGGGAACGGATGCCGCGGGCGCGCTATTGCCGAGCACGGAAACCTCAATTTCGCGCGCAACCATGGCGCGCTCTACCAGAATTTTCTGCGCGAATTCCGCCGCGAGATTCAGCGCGGGCGCGAGCTCCTCGCGCGAATGCACTTTGGTCATTCCGACGGAGGAGCCGAGCGTCGCGGGTTTCACGAATACAGGATATTGGAATTTATTCTCGACGGTTTGCTCTACGCCGGCCGGATTTTGCTCCCACTGTATTCGAGGAACCGCGACCCACGGCACAACGGGAATCTTGGCGGCTTGCAGCAGGCGCTTGGCGACGTCTTTGTCCATGGCAATGGCGGAGCCCAGAACGCCTGCGCCGACAAACGGCAAGCCGGCCAGATCCAGCAAGCCCTGGATCGTTCCGTCTTCGCCAAACGTTCCGTGCATCACGGGGAAAACAACGTCCAGGCGCGTTCCGCCGCCGCTGCGATCGAGCGGCATTAACGCCGCATCCGTGGGATCGGCGGTCATCATCACGCGCTGCCCGCCGCGGAGAACTTCCGGCAACATTTTCTGCGCGCCCGCGCCGATCAGCCAGTGGCCTTCTTTCGTGATGCCGATGGGAACGGCTTCGTATTTGTCGGGGTCGAGGCCGCGAACGACCGATGCCGCCGATGCGAGGGAGACTTCGTGCTCGCCGGAGCGGCCGCCAAAAAGGACGCCAACACGCAATCGCTTTTTCTCTGAGGTCACGCGAGCATCTTTTCAGAAAAAGCCTCGGGTCTAAAGCCCTGAGCTACAGACTGTTTCCAGGGCGAAAAGGGGGCGGAGCAAACCCATTCAAAGGATTTTTTGGCCGAGGCCGGAGAGGACGAGCTCGACGCCGAGCAGCGCGGTGCGATTGTGCTCGTCGAGAATGGGATTAATCTCGACGACTTCGAGCGAAACCATGGACTCGGTGTCAGCGATCATTTCCATGGCGAGATGGGCTTCGCGGTACGTGACGCCGCCGCGCACGGGAGTGCCGACGCCGGGAGCGTCGGCGGGATCGACGAAATCCATATCAAGGCTAACGGCGATGCCGGCGGTGTCGTCCATTGCGTATTTGAGCGCGTCGCTCATGACTTCGCGCATGCCACGCTCATCAATGTCGCGCATGGTGAAAACGTGGACGCCGGATTTCTTGACGATCTTGCGTTCCTGGGCGTCGAGATCGCGCGCGCCGACGATGACGATGTTGCCGGGTTCGGCTTTGGGCTTGAAGCCGAGAAGGTCGACGAGTTCGGGCGCCCCGTAGCCCATGATGGCCGCGAGCGGCATGCCGTGGACGTTTCCCGAAGGAGAGGATTCGGGCGTGTTCATGTCGCCGTGGGCATCGAGCCACAGGTAGCCGATTCGTTTTTCTTCCTTGCGGAAATGGCTGGCGACACCGGCGGCTACACCGGCGGCGATGGAGTGGTCACCGCCGAGAACGAGCGGGAGAAAACCTTCGGTTAAGGACTTTTCCGTGGCCGCGGCGACATCGCTGCAGGTCTCGGCAATCTCCTGTAAATACTTGGCGCGCTTTTCACCAACGGGCATTTCTTCCGGCTGCTTGACGGAGAGATTGCCGATGTCTTCGACCTGAAGGCCGAGTTTCTTGATGCTGGATTGGAGGCCTGCGCCCCGAAGGGCGGAAGGGCCCATGTCCACGCCGCGGCGGCTTTGGCCGAGGTCCATCGGAACGCCGATGATGCGAACTTTTTGCGCCATATCTGTCTTTGCCCCGTGAATCGAGGCTCTTCACGGGCTAAAGCCCATTGGGAGCGGTCATCTACGTGGAAGCTAAACCTCACCCCTGAAGAAGCTACTTCCGTTTCCCTCCAACCCAGGGAGGGCTCAGGCCTAAAGGCCTGAGCTACCGCGTTGAAGCACTAAGGGTATACCCGGTAAATCATGCGCGGGAAGGGAATCACCTCGCGGATGTGTTCCGTTCCGCAAATCCAGGCTACCGTGCGTTCAAGACCCAGACCAAAACCCGAATGCGGCACGCTGCCGTAACGCCGCAAGTCCAGATACCACTGAAAGGCCTCTTCGGGCAGATGGTATTCGCGCAGCCGCTTGATCAGCAAATCGTAATCGTGAATGCGCTGGCTGCCGCCGATAATTTCTCCATAGCCTTCCGGCGCGATCATGTCAAACGCCAGAGCGAGATCGGGACGCTGGGCGTCCGGCTGCATGTAGAACGCCTTGATCGCGGCGGGATAACGGTGGATCAGCACCGGGCGGTCGAACTCGTTGGAGATCAGGGTCTCTTCGTCGCCGCCGATATCGTCGCCGAACTTCGCGGGGTTGCCATGCTTCTGCAGGATACCGATGGCTTCTTCGTAGGTGATGCGGGGAAACGGCGGCTTCACGTTTTCCAGCTTTTTTGTATCGCGCTTGAGCGTTTCGAGTTCGCGCGATTTGTTCTTCAACACAGACTGCACGATCGCGCTGACGAGCCCTTCACCGAGATCCATGACCTCGTCCAATTCAACATAGGCGGCTTCAGGCTCGAGCATCCAGAATTCAGTGAGGTGGCGGCGGGTTTTGGACTTCTCCGCACGGAATGTCGGCCCGAAAGTGTAGACCTTGCCGAGTGCCATGGCCGTCGCTTCGATGTAAAGCTGCCCGCTTTGCGTCAAGTAGGCTTTCTGGTCGTCGAAGTAATTCACTTCGAAAAGCGTGGAAGTTCCTTCGCAAGCCGCCGGCGTAAATATTGGCGCGTCGGTGAGGGTGTAACCCTGGCTGTCCATGAATTCCCGGGCGGCGCGGACCGCTTCGGCGCGGATGCGGAGGATGGAAGCCTGGCGGGGAGTGCGAATCCACAAGTGGCGATGATCGAGAAGAAAATCCACGCCGTGCTCTTTGAGCTGAATCGGGAATGGCGTGCTCTCGGAAACTTTTTGAACGATCTGGATTTTCGTGACTCCGATTTCGTAGCCGCCGGGGGCGCGAGGTTCGCTGCGGATTTTTCCGGCCACAATTACGCTGGATTCTTGCGTCAGCCCTTTCAAGGCTTCGAATGCCTCTGGGTTTTCCTTGAGCGCGACAACGCCCTGCATGATTCCTGTTCCGTCGCGAAAAATGGGGAAGAGCAGTTTACCGGACTCGCGCAGGTTATAGAGCCACCCCTTCAGAGTGACTTCCTGCCCGTCGTACTTTCCCGCGTGTTCGATTGTGACTACGGTCATCCCTTTTTTCCCGGAGGCGGCCAGCGCCTAATTCCATTCCTTGTCGAAGCGATCCATAGCCTTGCGAGCCGCGGCGAGTTGATCCGAGGTGCTGGGCGCGTCCGGCCCGGTTTTTTCTTTCAATTCCAGAATCAAAGGGAGATTTGGATGGGGCGCCGTCTTCAGGATTTTCACGGCGGCGTTCCAGTCAATGGTTCCGTCGAACGGCGGCAGATGCTCGTCTTTTTCGCCGTGGTTATCGTGCAGGTGCACGGCGGCCACCAGATCGCGCAAGGGCTCGAAGCTTTTCGCAATGCGCTCTTCTGCGGGGCCATCGGCGAGATACGCGTGCCCGATGTCAAAGTTGAAGCGCAGTCCCGTTAGGCGCGTTTCGTCGACGAAGGTGCGTAAATACGCGGGGTCGCCCATTTCGCTGGTGGTGTTTTCGACGGCGATGGTCACGCCGGCATGATGCGCGTGCAAAATCAAATGCTCGAGGGAACTGAAAGCCGCGTCGCGCTTTCGCGGGTCGGCCGTTTCGCGCGTGCCGCCCATGTGCAAAACCATCCGTTGGTAGGGCAATTCCTCCGCCACGTCAATGGCGCGCTTGAGCTCGTCCATGGCCTCGATGCGCCGGACGCGCTCAATTTCGCAGATGGAGAGCGGCGTCCCGCCTTCGCGGGTGGGGCTCAGGTCGCGGCTATTGGGAGCATGCAAGGAGGCGAGGAAGAGCCGATGATTCTTGAGAGCGGCGGCCATGGCGCCAATCTCGTCTTTGGAGGTGTAATCGAAATGGCCCCGCGAGCAGAAAATTTCGACGGCCTGGAAACCCGCTTCGGCGATCTGGCCGAGGAGTTCCGGCGTCAACTTTCGCGAGACAAACAAGTAAGTGGAAAGATGTCTTTGCATGAGCCCATTCACTCGTGACTGCCATAAAGGAGGCCTATCCAAGTTGTGATTCCGGACATCACGGTAAACAAAAGACACTAAGTGATTTACCGCGAAGCGTCAAGACGAGCCGCTACGCTCTAGCATTGGCGTGGAGGGTAGAATTGCCGACAGCTCGAGAGCGAATAGCCTCGCATTACCCTCTTTTGTGGTCTAATCGGCCCTCGGATGCTTAGCTTTAGGAGGGCCACCCAAAGCCATGAACCAGCAGCGATTGAGTCGTTTCTGTTGCTTGATACTGATCGTATTCTGCGCCGCCTCCATGCAGGCACAGAACGGGCCGCCTGCGGATCTCGACAGCTATGTGGCGCGAGCGATGAAAACATTTGGTGTGCCAGGGCTGTCCGTGGCGATCGTGAAGGACGGGAAAGTCGTGGTCGCGAAAGGTTACGGCGTGCGGAAGATGGGAGAAGCGGTGGCAGTTGATGAAAACACACTTTTCGGGATTGGCTCGAACACCAAGGCGTTCACTTCGGCCGCGCTGGCGACACTGGTGGACGAAGGCATAATTTCCTGGGACGACCCGGTGTACGAGCGGCTGCGCGGATTCCAGATGTACGACCCCTACGTCGCGCACGAGATGACCATCCGCGACTTGCTGACGCACCGGAGCGGAATGGGGCTGGGAGAGGGCGACCTGCTGTTCTGGCCACATACGACCTTCACACGCGAGGACATCATTTACCGGTTGCGCTTCATGAAGCCCGCTTCGAGCTTCCGCAGCCGGTTCGCCTATGACAATCTCCTGTACATCGCCGCCGGCCAGATCATCCCCGCCGTCACCGGAAAATCCTGGGAAGTCTACGTCCGCGAACGCATTTTGCTTCCCCTCGGAATGAACACAACAAATCTAAGCAACGCCGCCTTCAAGCCCGGCGACAACTACGCCTGGCCGCACTCCAAACTCGACGGCAAACTCCAAGTCATCGACTTCATCAATCTCGACAACGCAGGCCCCGCCGGCTCGATTAATTCTTCCGCAGCGGAAATGGCCAAATGGGTCACCCTGCAACTCAATCGCGGCAAGTTTCCCAACAGCGATGCTCGCCTGTTTAGCGAGCGGCAATCCCGAGAAATGTGGTCAGCGCAGACCATTCTTCCGGCTGGGGAGAGACCTGGGCCGCTCTCCGCGCTAAGCAGCAAATTTGCCGATTACGGCCTCGGCTGGGGATTGCGCGATTATCACGGACGCAAATTGGTCGGCCACACCGGGGGCGTCGCGGGTTTCGTGTCGCGCGTGATGCTCGTGCCGGAGGAAAATCTCGGCGTCGTGATTCTCACCAACGCGGAGGAGGACGGCGCGTTTGATTCGATTCTTTTCCATTTGCTGGATTCCTACTTCGGTGTTCCGTCCACGGATTGGATAGCAGCTTTCAAGGCCGCAACAGATGAGCGAGAGAAAGTAGCCGCCCAGGTCATGGTCGACCAAAGCAACGCTCGCCTCGCGGTTGCCAAGCCGTCCTTGCCATTGAATGAGTACGCTGGAGTCTACAACGACGCTTGGTATGGCCCCGCGACCATCCGGCTTGAGAACGCCGGGCTGGTGTTCACTCTCGACCGCACGCCAAGAGCGGTTGCGGATCTTCAAATCTGGCAATACGACACGTTCAAGGCCCACTTTCGCGACCGCACCATCGAAGACGCCTTCGTCACCTTCGCGCTGAACCCGGTTGGCCGCGTCGATCACTTCACGATGATTGCCGTCTCCCCACTCGCCGATTTCAGCTTCGATTATCAAGACTTGTACTTCAAGCCGGTAAAGGCAGAAGAGACGCGTAAGAAGTAGAGCGGGGCGAAGAAATCCAGGTTCCTTTTGCATGCTACTCTTCGCTGAGGAATTCAACGGTGGGCGGCGCGGGGAGCAGCCCGGCCTTCGTGCCGCGCGTAATGAGTTCTTTTACTGCGCGCTTGCCACGTTCGCCGTAGCCGAGCGTCCATTTATTCACGTACATGCCGACGAATTTGTCCGTAAGTTCGGCTTCCATGTCACGCGCAAATTGCATGGCATAGTTTAGGGCCTCTTCGCGGTGTTCCAGGCCGTATTGAACGCTTTCGCGGATCGTTTTCGCGATCTGCCGCCCCACCGCCGGTCCGAGAGTGCGCCGCACGGCATTGCCTCCCAGTGGCAGCGGCAGGCCGGTCTGCTCCTGCCACCAAATCCCCAGGTCCACCACGCGATGCAGGCCGAGCTGGGGGAAGAGAAGTTGGCCTTCATGGATCAGGAGCCCAGCCTCAACCAGGCCCTTTTGTACGGCGTCCAGGATCTTATCGAAGGGCATGACCACGGCTTCGAAGTTCGGCTCGAAGAGTTTCAGCGCCAGGTAAGCGGTCGTTTTCAGTCCCGGGACGCCGATGCGCTTGCCAGCCAACTCTTCTTTTTTCAAGGACTTAGAGGAGACCACGATCGGTCCGTAGCCCTCGCCGAAGCTTGCGCCGCAATCGAGCAGGATGTAGTTGTCCCGCAGCCATGGGTAGGCGGCAAAACTTACGGCCGTAACGTCATAGGTTTCCGATAGTGCTGCTTCATTCAGGGCCTGGATGTCAGAAAGCACGTGGGTGAATTTGTAACCCGGTGTGGAGAGCTTGTGAGTCGCCAGGGCATAGAACATAAAGGCGTCGTCGGAATCCGGCGAGTGGGCCAGCTTGATCTCCACAGGCTCTTTGGCTGTTTTCGACGATGCGGTTCTGCCTGCCATGGGCTCCAAAGTCCTTGTTGCCCTGGCCTGGGATTTCCCGAAGAAACTCCTGCGCGGGGGCTTCTAGTGGGAAACGAGAAGTAGAAAACTTGCGCTGCGCTAGGGCCGCGTGGCGCTGGGCCGGGCTGTTTTGGCAAGCAAAGCGTAGCACATACCCGGCCACGCGACAAATCCCGGCCGCCCACTCTTACAGCGCTGAAACCATGCGGGCGATGGCGTCGTCGAAGGTGGACTTGCCGTCGAGATATGGCTGCCAGAACGTTGTCAACAACCTCAGATAAGCGTCCCACCCGCGTGTATAGAGGCCTTGACGCACGGCGTATGGCGTGTATTCCCCACTTGGCGCGCCACCCTCTGCCCCCGCGCCAGGCGATGTCATGACCGGCCGGATCAGTTCGCCGGTGGTGTAAAAAATCAGCGCGTGCCACAGGTCGCGCGGGATGGGCTTATCGCGCTGCCGGCACTCGCGCGCAATGGCCGCCTGCACCGGCTCGGCGATTCCATGCGAGGCTTCGTGAAAGAGGACCTCCAGGGCGGCGCTTCCCTGGTTGCGAGGATCGGTGCTCGAAATCGTGGGGCGCAGCGGGTCCAGTGTTGTGTAAGCGCCGGCCCAATTCGCGTACGAGGAAACATCCACGCGAATTTTTTCGGCCGGCCATTTCGTTTGATAAATCTCCGCCAACCGTTCGGCAAGTTCCAATCCCCTCGACCGCACCAGGGGCGCCACCCCTGCGATCCATTTGCGATTCGCGCGGTCGTGTTCCGGCCACCAGTGATCCCGGTAGGCGGGCGCGGCCGAATCCAAGACCTGCGTTATTTTCGCTGGCAAGCCCGCATCACAAGTTTTTTTCTGGACGCCGGAAAGCTCGACGCAATCTTCAAAATCTCCCAGCTGGTTTTTCAGCAGGATCAACTCTGTGCTGAAGAGCAGGTCTTTGTTGGCGAAATTCGCCGCGTAATATGCCACCGCCGCGTCCCATTCGCGCTGCTCCGCATCGCTCAGCCGGGATGATGGTGCTGCGTTCGGGCGGCCACTTTGTTTTTCGCGCTGCTGCCTCGCTTGCTGGTAAAGCGTGTGGTGGAGGTTCATCCAGAAGCCGCTGTGGAGTTCGAAGACAGGAAGTGGTCCGTAGGCAGAATCAATTTGCGGACTAGCGGCCGCGTCCGGGGGCGCGAACGCCGCCACCGTTATCAAGAGAGCGAGTCGACTGAGAGCATGGCGCATAGCGAATCGCACGATGGTATCGCCAATGCTCCCCACGCACAAATAGCTGCCGGGCTGAGCTGTATTCGATTCCGAGCTTGAGGTTTGCGCGTCGAAGCCGCGCTACGGAACTCGCGGATCCATTTCGTTGCCCACGGCACCCTGCCGGTCCGCTCCGTGGAGTCCGCCGCCCGCATCGCGGAAGAACGAGCGCAGCCCCGTCCGCGCATAGTTGAGCGGAGTCGCTGCCAATTCAAATTTTGCCTGCGCACCCAAAGAACTGGCGCCGACAATCACGTAACGGAACGCGTAGCCGCTTCTCATTCCCGCTGCGAGGTCGGAGTCCACGAGCCCCGCTGCTTGTGCATTGGCCGCGCCGTGCAGAGGCGGGCCTAGATTAGCCAGCGACTCCGGCAGGCGCGTATAGGTTCTGCGGTAGGCTTCGACCGCCTCGGCGATTTTCTTCAAAGCTTCGATAGCGCCGCGCTCGTTGGGCGCAATTTCCGCGCGGTCCCATTCCATTTCGAGGGAAGGGAGGTCCAGCAGCAACAGACCCAGCGAGAGCAGTTTCCATTCCCCATTTTCTCGCACGAGTCCCATGGTGACGCGGTGCACGTCTGTCCCGGTGGTGTCGGTGGCGTCGCGCAGCTCCATCGGCACGAACGCCAGGTTCTCGCGCAACTCGGCGCCGCCGATTTGCATTTCCGCCGCGCCCGCGGGTGTTTCGCACCGCACGGTTGGGCGACCCGAGGCATTGGTTGTCGCGAAGGCTTTGCCCGGCTCGTTCAAAAGCACGAAGCGCTTCATGAGCGCGACGCGCGCGCCGGCCGACAGCCTTGCGAATGCTTCTTTATTGCGCGCCGTCAAAAAGCGGACAAATTCGTTTTGGCTCTGTGAACAGGCAGCGGAAAGCACATCGCGCAGTGCGGCGGTTGGTCCGCTCGCGGCACTCGGCGGCGTTGCCGGGCTCTCGGCTACTCGCGAACTCGATTCTTGCGCGGTGACGTGGCACGCGAACAGCCAGGGCAGCGCGCTCAGGAGAAGGAACCTTGCAAACATTTTTTGCGGGTAATTCGAGGGCAAGTTTTTCTCAATCCTTGGCCATTTCCAGAATCGCGGCCAGATTCTGCGTAAAGCTTGAGCGCGGCATCACTTCGTTGCAGCCTGCCTGTTGCGCTTGCGCAGCCAGTTCGCGCTGCACGTGCGACAGAAATCCGACAACGTGCAAGTTCGCATGTGCGGCCCGCAGCCGCTCGATCGCCCGAACGGGCTGGCTGCGTGCGTTCAAATCCACGATCACCAGCCTTGGCTCCGGCTCCAACAAACCGAGCAGGGCTTCGCCATTGGCAGCCACTTTCACTTCGACGCCGAGTTGCTTCGCGGTTTCCGCGAGCTTCATCTGGAAAAACAGATCGTCCACCAGCGCTACGACGCGTCCCATGCGTTCCGCCTCTCGTCTATTCCTGCTGCTCGTATTATGCGCTTGTTCTTCTTCCTGCGGTTTTTTCGGCGTAGAATGGCGATTTGCATGGGAGGTGCCGCATGCAACCCGCCCCCGCAAGCTCCATTCAACCCGCCATCTCGCTTCTGGAAAAGACGCCGGTTCACTTCGAAACGATGCTTTGCGATTTGTCCGGGGAACTCTTGCACTGGAAACCCGCGGTGGATCGCTGGTCCATCTCTGAAGTCCTCGCACACCTTTCGGACCTGGAACACGTATACGCCGAGCG
>WNFE01003489.1_pt1 | contig 11680 bp, 22 predicted proteins | sample 5400451 | NCBI WGS metagenome assembly WNFE01 (sample SAMN13153344, study PRJNA577476) | soil metagenome | isolation source: 200 cm saprolite under Douglas fir tree site 2 hole 2 | place: USA:California | collected 2015-04-18
TGCGAAGGAGTCGACCGATGTCTAAAGCCGCGACTTTCAACGCCCGCTAAATACCGCAGCAATCCGAAGGCTGATTGCAAACTACCTCAATGACGCGCTCGCGACCGAAGACTCCGCTTTTATCCGAGCGCTTGGTAATCTCTCGCGCGCCCACGGAATGGGGGCCGTTGCCGAAGAGGCAGATCGCGCAGGTCTATACAGATCGCTCCGCGGCGACATGGATCCAGCGTTCGGCACAGTATTGAAGGTGCTGACCGCACTCGGCGTGCAGTTGTTGGTAAAGCCGGCTGCAAACTGAGACTGTGAACGAATAAAGAGCCGCCTTCGGGCGGTCTTTTTAGTTGGTCTCAGTGCGCTCCTTTCAAGGTGCACGATGTCGAGCATGTGGTCGTACTTCCGCGCTTGCACTTGATGCAGGCGTCCACGCACTGATCCAGCAGTTTTGAATTGTAGCTGGGGTAAAGGTTGGTCACGCACTTGTTTGTCGAATCCGTTACCTCCGCTTCGGGCGAACATGCGGCCAAGGTCAGTGCAAGCAAAACAGCGACGCTTCGCATGAAGCCTCCTGTATTTTTACCCGGTTCGCGCGCTAGCGCTCAGCCACTGCGAAAAACAAAAATATGGCCGGCAACGCCGCGGGTGCCAAAAACGAGGGGAACGAATTCGATGATCATACCATGGGCCGTGCTATCCTGCGAAGCGGAGCGATGCGCCCTGGGGTTGCTCGAAGCTTCTAGATGCCCTGGTCGGATGCCTTGGTCCGCCGTTTGCGCGGCTTGTCTTTTGCCGGACTGCGAGGTGAGACGTTCACGACGTCGATTGCGCTCAACGATGCCAAAACCCTTTGCGACCTCGATGGCTCGACGTGCGGGGGCGATTGTTCCGGCACCGCCGGAGGCGCATGCATTTCCTCCACCGGATGATCGGCTTCATACCACTCGATTACTTCGAAGGTTATTCCGCGCCTGAGCATCTCGGCCTCGAGATCCGCGGCATGAAGCTTCCACGCCGGTGTCTTGCGAACGCGAAACCTTCCCTCTCCGCCAAGTGCCTCATCAGCAGCCAGCGCTTCACGCACGCCTTCATACAGCTTGACAAGGCTGTCGTCGGTGAACGCTTGATAATCCATCGGGTCACTCGCTGCAAAAACACACGTCACGAAAATCAACTTCCATGCTGCGCTCCTGTTTCGACTCCTTCCAGTGAATGTGCGCGGTAACCTTGATCGGCCAGCTGCGGTAACCTTGATCAGTTAGGTTAAGCCCGGAATTACCGCTGGGGATCGGGTGCCCGGAGCGGCCGGCCGGCTCCGCCTTTCGGTCAAGAGCAAGGAAAAGGTAGTTGGCGCGGGCCGCAAAGCAAGGCTGCAAGCGGGCCTTCGGCGACTCCATTTCCTGCCCTGTGATCGCCAAGTTGTCGTCCGTGATCGCGCTGCGGACGTTGGGGGGCCGTCACTTTGTCGAGAAAGACTCGATTTCTCGCCCCCTCGCCGCGGTTAAAAAGACTCATTCATAACCCGAAATGAGGCATCGGTAGTGTTGGGGGAATCACGATGCGTAAAAAGCGGTCGGAACGACCAGAGCTCTCCAATCAGGAGAGCGCGATGAGCGAACTTGAATATGACCGTTTGCTGGATGCCGTTCGAATGGCGGTTGCACCGGCGTCGGAGACATCGCTCTTCAATCCGTCGGCGAAAGCCGCGACAGACAACCATCCGCCCGGGCGCCGCGTTCGGTCCGCGGAAGACTGCTTCGGATTTGGGTAGCAAGAATAGCACCCACCTTTGCGCGCCTTTGCTGAACAGCGCGCCGGCGCGCGACGCCGCCGAACCGCACGCGCTGGGCTCGACCCAAGCGTGAGGTGCAGCCTTCGGGATAGGGCGAATCGGCCACAGGCGATTCGTGGCGGAAAAAATCCGCCTGCATGCAGAGCACGGGCGGTGAGCATCGCCGCGTTCGGCACCACAGGCATTTCAACGCCGCAGTGTGAACCTGGTCACATTTGCTGGCGGCCCAATCGAGCTATTTATCGTTGCATTGCGCGGGATGGTGCAAATGGAACGAAGGTTCGACATGAATTCCCAAGAGGAATTGGCTGCTTGCCTGCGGCAACTGACGGAGGCTCTCGCGTCAAACAAGTCGCGTCGGCTTTCAATCGTGCGGGATGGCGACAAGCCGCCGGCCGTCTGCGCAGACGGCCATGGCCGCGATCAGGACGCTGTGACGGCGCCAAAGCCTGCCGCTGTTGTGTGACGGCCTGACCAAGTCATGTACCCACATAAAAGAGGCTGCCGCCGACTGAGGCGGCCTTACTCGTGAGCCTCGGTTATGACGCGGAGGGTGAAAAGCGGCCTGCGCGCCTCGTCAGAAACTTCCATCCGCAATTCCGAACCAGTTTCAATGGGATGGTTTAGGTCGCGAAGTATTTCACCGGCGGATCTTGTGGCTTCCAGCTGAACCGCACCGATGTCGGGAAATTCGATCCCGTCGCTATGGTGTGACGTGCGGTTGCCATGGCGGACACAAAAGAAGTATTTCGGCATTCCTGAGCCTCTTGCGGTCCTGTACCGCGGGCCAATTCTTAAAGGGGTGAATCGCAAGCTGTCTGTTCAAAATTGCTCACTATTGAGCCGCCACGGCGAAATTCAAATTGGGCCACGCCGCTTCAATCAATTCCTGCACCTGGGGAAGAGGATGCTGGATATCGTCGAAGACCACCGGATTTGATACACCGATATTTCATCTCATTGAAATCGCCCACCGCTAGAGCACGCCAATGGTATTCGAGGTCACAGATGATTCAGGATTTCTCGCCATCATCGACCCGGACGCCTACCGAGGATTCGTCCACGCCGACTGGACGTGGGACACGATTCAGGAGCACTTCAGGCGAGAGATGCGCGATCGACACTTGCTCATTTGGGCCACTGGCATGGAGCACCTCTGGAGCATCGACGTTTCGTTTCAGCCGACCCGAGCCTCAGGCTTCCGCGAGGTGGTGGGCAGCATCGACGCTTCGCGGGGTCGCTTGCTCCTCACCAACTATGAGAGTCTCACGATGGCGGCGCAGTTCCCCGATGTCACGCTGCCGGAGGCACACGAGCGAGGGCAGGTCTTGTCTGTGTCACCCGGTCTCTACGACTGCCGCATTGTCCAGTTGTCAGACCCGGAGAGTGGCGCACCATTCGAGGAGCCGATCAGTTTTATCTATGAGCTTACGCGAGCTACATCATCGAGAGAGGTTTGGAGTGAGCTTCCCTGGAGTGCGGCCTGATCACGCGCTGCAGCGACCCCGGCTATCAGCATGAATTTCAGCATCCTCGGCCGCCGTACTTGGCCTTCCATTTGTAGAAAGTCGCGCGGCTAACTAATCCCGTGCTTGCGGCAGACGTTGACCGTCTTTGCCTCGGCCTCCTGCTCGCGCAAAATCCCGATGATCTGCCGGAACGCAACACTCTCAGTCACCAACCGACGGCCACAGGCGATGCGCGAATGAAGCGAACAATGCATGGTTGCATTGTGAGTCGCTGATCAACAGTGCTCACTCTTCAAAATCAAAAAGTAAGGCCCCGGATTGCTCCGGGGCCCGACCTTACCGGCGCGCGGGGTACATCCGCCCGCGCCGCCATCAGTTTCCATGTCGTCACGACAACCGCCGCTGCCAGACTACTGGCAGTAGCGCCACATCATGCGCCATTCCGGCCTAGCCGGGGTGAACGACAAGTTTTTCCTCGGTGAAGAACTGCAGCGCACCGTATCCTTCGGTGTCGACGGCGTACCTGAAGCTGCCGTCAACTGTCGGAAACACGGCGACGACCATACCCACCTCATGGTCGTCGGCTGCGTTATCGACCTTCTCGCCAATCGCAAACTTCGACATCGAAAACTCCTTTTCGGAATCATCGAAACCAAAAAATGAGTATCCCCGCAAATTGGTTAACGTCTCGTTAACGATGAGTCGTTGACCCATCGGATCCCTGATCCACAACTTTTCCGAGCATCTGGACACCCCGCTGTTTGCACCAGGGAAAATCGGATCGGTTCCACCGACTGCGCCGGATTTGAAAGTAGCCCTACGGACTTTCGGTACTTTCCCTGACCATCGCCAGGCAAGCCGGTGGCCCGCCTTCGCGCGAGGCCAAGCATTTCTGGAAATGTGATCGGTTTCCGTCCTGTGAATAGCGTGCAAAACGATACATCCACCCGAAATGGGTGTAGGCTATTAGTCATCAACTCGAGGATGTAACCATGCCTCGCACCATAACCTGCCGTATTATAAATCACCCCGACGTCGTTATCGATGAGATTGTAGCCAGTTGCAACGGCGACATGCGTGGCGCATTTAAAGCTCTGTTGCTCGTGAACGAGCAACTTGAATCAGAGCTGAACCACCTTTACGAAGCGGCTTACGGCTCGCCAACCGAATGTGCGGCAAAAAGAACGCTGCTTTAACGCTTGTCGCGGCAAGCGCAGACATGCGCGATCTCGGCGCGGTGTTCGATCGCGAGGAGCCCCTGCTCCATCCGACATGCGATCACGCGCAGCAGAACATGCGTGACGAGGGCTACGAGGCATCGCCCGTGCTTGCGGTTCATCGTGGCAGGGTGCGCGCCTCGGCTCGACCGCATGTGTTGCGCCTGCCATCGCAGGAGCCTGAGGGGGAGCCCGCGCAGCGCCAGACGCAACAAGGCCGCCGGGTTGGAAACCGGCGGCCTATAATCGTTGGGCTTGCGGGGCGCTGCGTAGCCGCGCGAAGCGTGGCCCTTGCGATGCGCTGCCGAGCGTTGCGATGACAATGACAGGTCGTGCCCGCCTTGTCGTGCCCTGCGACGTGCACGAATGCCCGTCGCAGTTTGTCGGACAACGATCAATCCGACGGTCGAATGCTAGCCCGACCGGCGACGATGTGGAGTCTCAAAACGGACAGTTCGCGCAATTTATTCCTTGAAAGGACAGCCTCGCTGTCAAAACTTTCACTGCGATCCTGCAGGCGCGGTGCCCTTCGATGGTGATTCATTTAGCGGGGGAAAAGCCCGCTATGGGACAGACTGTCAACGCAATCCGATATAACGAAAAGCCGAGAACGGGGACCGTTGTCATGGAACATTTTACTCATCAACAAAACCTGGCGCATTGTCGACGGCTGCTAGCCGAGGCTGAACTTGCCACGTCAAGCGATGAAATACGTCACAGTATGCTGATGAGGCTACTGGCCGAAGAAGAGGCCAACGGGCTGCTGATTACTGATGACGGTGACCGGGCGCTGAATGGCAAGGGCGACGCCCACTGAACCGCCTTTCACTCGCGATCAACGAATTCGCGGTGGCGTGTCAGGAATTGTTTAGCCGCCAGAGCCCTCAACAGTATGCGCATCCAGCCACTTCTTGTTCTTGAAGGGCGCGCGAAACAGCGACGCAACTTGCCGATGCGCCGCCGCTGGAAATGAACTTTGGCCTTGCCGCAAAAGAAAAGCCCGCCGGGTTGAGACGGCGGGCCTTAATCAATTCTCTCGCGGTGTGAGTTACGAGGTCCGCGATTGGTAGGACGGTACGGCAGACCCCTTAACAAAGGCTGAGAGTTGGTTTTCGTTTTTCCGAAGCGGCGTTAGAACATTAGAAAGCCCGGGAGGCAGATGCAGTCGCGTACCAACGAGGTCCCGCACTGCCCGATGGGATCGCGTTCGCATCGGACGCGTTGTCGCGAAACTGCGAAGCCAACATCGGAAGCTTCAGCTGGCTCGGCAGTGTCGCGGCACGCCGGTTGTAACGTCCGTTGACTTGAACCTATCGGCAGACACGGCGCCGTCCGTCGTAACTCCTGTAGGTTCCGGATGCTGGATCGTAGGTCCGATAGCTCTTGCAGTTGTCTGAGCGCATGGCGCGCTGGTGCGGTTCGTGCTCAACGCGCTTTTGCAATGTTTCAACCGGCTTATTGACCGGTTTGCGGTCCTCCGGCGCCACGCTTTCCGATTGTCTTGCGGCAGACTTCTCCTCGACAGCCGCGGGCTTCTGCTCCACGGCGGCGGGCTTCTCCTCTACAGCGGCGGGCTTTGCCTCGACAGCGGCGGGCTTTGCCTCCACAGCAGTGGGTTTCTCTTCTACAGCGTCGGGCTTTGCCTGCACGGCGGCGGGTTTCTGCTCCACGCTAGGTTTCTGCTCCACGGCCGCTCCGCGGTGTCGTTCGATAAACTCCTTGCATTGAATCGGAAAAACGATCTCCCCAGCAGTGGTCATCCCGATCGGCATACAGCCGCCGGGCGGCACGTCTTCGTTCACGGATGGTTGCGCTGGAACGGAGCCTGGATTCACCGCGCCGGTTGTCTCAGCGAGAGCCGCGCCGCTCGTCACCGAGAGGAGGAGAGCCAATAGCCACTTCATAAGAATCTCTCATTCAACGTTCTGGGGCATGTTCGATCACAATTCGTAACAAACCGGGTCGTCAACTTGTCATCACCGTGACCGGCAGTGCCACGTTCTGGCCTCAATCCATGGCATGGCGGGCCCGATCGCGCTTCGTGACGCATGACTGAACGCACTTGGGTTAAGTCCTTGGGTTAAGTTGGGTGCTTGTTGCCGTGACGCGTCTTTCCTTGCAGCACAAGACTTACGGCACGCGCGTTTATTACGCACGCCGGTGCCGAAGGTAAATTGCGTAATCGGAACCATAGCCGCGCGTTGGCGGAGGAGCCGACGCGGCCACGATGCGGATGCTGCAACGCAATGAACCAACGCCGCCCGAGATGAACTTCGCTCCGTGCGTCTAAGCCCGCTTGACCACGCAAATCCGGAAGCTGCAAGATGCCGGCAATCACGGCCAAGCTTAATCCGTTGCGGTTCTTCCAAGAGAACGGTGAGCGACGATGAGTATCTTCGGACGGAAGGTCGATGACGATTTCGATGCGCTGACAAATGCGATTGGACGGCTATTGCATGGCAAAGGCGAGGACCTGCAGCGCGCGGTGCTGACCGATATCGTATCGAGGTGGATCATGGGCCATCATCCGTCGTTGCGCCGCCAGGCGCTGGCAACGCATGTCCAGGCGGTGCGCGACCTGATCGAATTGAACGAGGAAGCGCTGTCCGCCCGCAACAGAGGCGAGCCGGAGGATTGGTGACGGCATGTCCAGCTTGCACGTGCGCTGATGCTTTGCAAAATCCGGCGAAGGTCAGCGCTGATGCTCGCCGCCATTACTTATCCGACAATGCCGAGCCGATACTGAGCGCGCCGCAATCTCGGATCGTGCGCGGTGTCATTCGAAATTCGATTTGAGCGCCCTTTCAGCCGCCGGCGTGAGACGCGTATCGGCGATGACCGCGCAGTTGCCTTACCGCCTCCCTCACAATTGCGCCCGAATCCAATGGTGTCTCGACACGATTGTTATCGGTGCCGGCAGCGCGATTTGCGCAGCGAAGGAATGCCTCAAATAAGGGGCAAGCTACGGCACCCCTGTTGTTGTGAGTGAGGGCAGAATGATTGACACCGGCACGGGCGACAAGGTTGGGCCGACTCTCATCATAAAGCCGCTCACAGAGTGCAGCGCGGGCGAACTTATTCGCCTGAGCAGCGGCGCCTGGGCGATTGTGGCGCATGATTCAAAGGCCAGAAGAATTTTCGTCATCTCCGGTGACGATGCGCCTGTCACATTTGTCCTGCCGGAAGATAGCAGGGAGTCGTGTCTAAGCTACGGGACCGGATTTCGAGTGGTGTCGGTACATGCGAGCTTTGTCGGGATCCACACCTATGGCCGTGAGGGATTCGATCCGATTGGAAAGCTGATCGTTTCCCGACCGTTCGTAAGCGGCGAGCGCACAAGACGCTACTTCGCAGCACCAGCCGACCGGCCTCTGTTTCTTGATCTGGACAGTTTTCAGATCGTTTCGGAACCGCGTGGATATCGCGCGTCGTTTCAGGATTGGGAAGTGTCGATCAGTGGGCCCGGCCCCCATGAGATGGTCACGCTCGTTACGTCCCCGGTTCGCGGGTCGCGCCCGCGTGCGCTCTCTGCCTAGGTCCGATCAAGTCCGGGGCAGGCTTTCGCTCGAAAACGCCTCTAGCCTTTGCCGTCAGCCCTGGCCGTCAGCCTTGGCCGTCCCCAAGGCCGTATTCCTCATAAATCGTCAGTGGATCGATGTTGGGAAACAACCTGCACTTTGCCTGGGCGAGATGCAGGGTGACGGTTCCAGGCTGGCAACCAGCGGCCAACAGCTTCCTGATATCGTCCATGTGGGCCTGCGGCCGGTGTTTCGGTGGAAGCTGCTCCAGCGCGACCAGCGCCGTTGCCAGTGCTTCGGTGAAAACCCATTCGTCGTGGCCTGTGATTCCCTTTTTGGGCATCAGCCCGTCCCCGCGTCTTGCCAGTCGTTGTCAGCGTCGTCTCGCTCCGATCCAGTGAGAAGCGAGCCCCCCCATCTTAGGCAGAAGTTGATCTTTTCAAAGGCGATGTCGTCGCTCGGCCAGCACAAAACCGCCGCGTTCACGGTCCGCCACGTGACGTTTTGATGGGCACGCCGTCGGTTGTAGCCGGTCAGCCGTGGCGACCGCCTCCCAACGCCATGCTGGGGGTCGTCGCCAACGGCGGGCGCCCCGACCAAGGCCCGCCAAACATAAATTTTGAAAGATGAGCAAAATTGACCAGCGAGTCAGGTTTCAGCAACCTCATAGTGGATTACCGCTCTGGGCCCGGTAGCTATCGGTGGCTGGGAGTTCGTAACGCTCTCGCCGCAGGGAAGCGCCATGCGCGAATATCAGCCTGTCTCCCCTCCCCACCTTTCGGCGATTGAGCGGCCTCGCTGCCCGGCGTGCGATCAACAGCGAATGCTTCTCTCCAAGATCGAGGCGGGACCCGCTGGCTTCGACCGCCGAACATTTGAGTGCCAGAAGTGCGGTCGTGTTCAAACGTCGACGATATCGAAGGATCCAATGGAATCCAGCGTTCGCGAGTGGCTTGGCGGCGAACTCAAGCCGCCCCAATAAAGCATGATCTCCGCCGATAATCGCCGTCAAAGCGCGAGAGCGACGGATGCCCTCGAGGAAGCACGCGCTCGCACGCCGCCCTCTCAACTTTCTGAGACTGAGCAAAATTGACCAGCATCCTGCGCCGGGAGCGGCGCAAACTACGCCATCACCGCTCCGCCAATGGCATTTCATCGGTGACAGAGAGTTCGGTAGCGCTCCCGCCGCATTCCACGGGAGGCATCTGTTGCCCGATCCGCAAACGCCCGCCCCTATCGCATCGCGCGGCGGCGCGGCCTCGCTGTCCCAAATGCCAGTCGCGCATGGAAGTCCAGCGTCTTGCCGCAGCTCGTCCCGGCTTTGAGCACTGGACGCTGAGATGCGTCGAATGCGGCCTTATCAACGAGGCTCAGGTCGGCACCGACCCGACGAAGTTCGATGCGATCGGCTGGGTGAACAGCGACCTGAGAGCGCCAGAGCAAGGACGATGACATGACCGAACCGACGCGCAACGATCCGGATCAACACGATTGGGCTGCCCGGGCAGCACAGGCTCTGGCAAAGGCGAAAAAGTTGCCGCCCGGATCGATGCGATGTGAAGCCATCACAAAAGCCCGACAACTTCGCGTTGCCGCGGACATGAAAAAGTGGCTGACGACGAAAGACCCGACCGCATGACGCAAACTGCTCCAGCATTATGTCCGGATCCAGAACTCGCGCCCTCACCCTGCACAAAATGTGGCGCGGTAGTGCATCTTGCGCGAGTCGAACCAGCGAAACCCGACTTCGACTTGCGCACCTTCGAATGCACCTCGTGCAACAACGTTGATCAATACATTGTCGAGTACGGAACGAACGCTGCGTGGGCACTAATCGTAAGATAACCGCTGACGACGATGATGCGGCGGATCGTTCCTTGAAAAAAACAAGCTGGAAACTTGTTCTGTTTTGAACACACCTTTTCTTCGCCGCTGAATAGCCTGATTGCAGGCGAGTCGGAGGGTCTGCACATGAACCGCAGGGGTGTTGAATTCAGCCTTACCCAGGTAGAGCCGGGGTTGTGGAAATGGCAATTCCAGATCGGCGATACCGTTACGATCGGCAAGACGCAATCGAATCTCATGGGCATGGCGGCCCGCAGAGTTCAACAGCGGATTGACCGTGAGCTTGAAGAGCCACACGACCTGGCTGCGTGGAAAGTCGAGTAAAGACCGCTTCAGTTGCCGTGGATCGTTCGACGCTTGAACGGCACACCCAACACGCTCGACAGCACTGCTTAATAGGCGGCCGAACACCCACCCGATCGACCTGCCGAACGGCAACGGCGACAACTTGCCGCGCAGTGGCATGCGATGGCGGATCACGGCACCATGTCAGGCGAAACTTCGCGGACCGATTTCGTCCGGTCGTTCGGCGGCAAATCCAATTGTTTTGCGAACTGGTCAATATTGCGCAGCGACTCAACAGCCAGAAGATTCATGTGACGCCGCCAACGCATCAACATGCGATTGGCCATGTAGCGATTGTCCAAATGTCACAGGATCAAAAAAACTGCGACGATGAGCAATTTTGAACAGCGCGTTATGAGCCGTTTCGCTCATCTCATTCTTTCTGAACTTGGAGGGTCTGATGCATACCAAGGACATTCTTGCTGACGCATTGCGCGACGCGGGCTTGCCTATAATGGCTGCACGCGCCGCCGAGGGGTACTATCACGACTATCTGTCGCCGCTTGCGATGCCCGAAGAGATGCTCTGCGACGAGCTGACGAGCGCCGGCACGTCCGCCGCTCTCGCGCTTTGCGAACGCGTGAAGCAAGGCGACTACGACGCCAGCGAAGAAGAAGAGGAAGCGTGGGCGTCAAGCCCTGAAGGTGTGGCGGCCATGCAGGCGTTTGCTGCGAGATTCATGCAAAGGAGAGCCTAGGGAGGAAACGCCGCAATCCAGCCGACGTTTGCGAAACTTCCAACGGGGTGGAGGCTACCGCTCCCCTGGCGAGCTATCGTCGTCTTCACCAATTTTTAACCGGAGAGACCCATGGCGTCGAGGGTTCTCCTCCCCCGCGTTATCATGAAGCGTTTTGGCAATCAGGCGTTTCGTTGCGAGAGCTACCCGTGTCTGGCGGTCAGGCCGACAGACACGACGTGACCGATTGCCTTTTTGACAGTATCCACTTGTAAAATCTCGATCGTTCGCGGATGTTGCGCTCCTTTCGGAGAGCAACCGCATGTCAGGCCGCGAACAAGAACCATCAAGGAAACCCCTGCCCTCGAGGCCGCCATTGCCAAACCGACCCGACGAACCGGTCCGGCATCCAGAGCCGACGCGGAAGTGAACAGTCGCAGCCCTTTGGCTCGCCCGCCGCGTGGACAGCAATAGGCGCTCCATCTCCGCAACAGGTTTCGTTGGGGCGAAGCGGAGGTTGCGAAACTTTTCAAATAGCCGAGTGCGCGCACACTGGGGTAGGTGAAGAGGCGGCACTCCGCTACTCAGCCGCGCGGCGGTGCGGCCTGTCCAGAAAACGACGAACATTTTGATCGCGTTTTAAAGAATCGGCCCTGCGCGGACTTTTTCGTTGCCGGTTCCCGAATTAACCCGCAGCACCGACATTCAGCTTAACGAGCAACTTTGATTGCGCGACCGCGTGGACACGCTAGCGTCATCGAACCGGACATTGCCCAACGTCCGGGTTCACCCCAGCAAGGCCGTCAGGCGATCATATTCCGCCT
>WNFE01003491.1_pt1 | contig 11678 bp, 8 predicted proteins | sample 5400451 | NCBI WGS metagenome assembly WNFE01 (sample SAMN13153344, study PRJNA577476) | soil metagenome | isolation source: 200 cm saprolite under Douglas fir tree site 2 hole 2 | place: USA:California | collected 2015-04-18
GCGGCCGCTGCCCACGATCCTGCGGACCGGCTTACGTGTTATCGCACTGAGCCTTGCCGTTCTCGTACTCACAGCGGCTGCAAACGCAGCTTCGGGGCGACTGACGGTTGATGCAGTCTGGCTTGACCGGTTCCTGGGCGAGGACAAATGGGACAACGTAGCTATCTATATTCGCTTTCTCGCCCAGCAGCCCGTGTGTGGTGTCTCTCTGTTTGTCGCGCTGTGCGCTGGCGGTGCGTGGGCAGTGTACGTAGGGACGGCTGGACGATGGCGAGCGGCGTTGTGGGTCGTGCTTCTTCTCCTGGTGCTTGACACTATCAGTGTCTATCCTTTTACCCGCGCCTACGCCAAAGAGTTCAAGGCATTCACTGGCTTCGCCTCAGTCATCAAACAGACCGTCGGAGCGAACGAACCGCTCTTTTTCTATACGCCTGAGCCCTACTCGTCGGAGTTCGACGAATTCTCGCAAGTCTACTTTTACCTCAACCGCCATATCCCTCTGGCGCCTTGCGCCGAACAAGCGGATTTCTCCCGCTGTGCCCCAGGGTATTATCTGCTCCGTGAGCGCCACTGGCAGTCGCTACGGACTATGCCGAATGTTCGGCAGATTCTCGAGAGTCGCGACTCTGCCGGCCCAGATGCCCAGACGTGGCTGATCCTAGTCCGTCTCTTTTGAGCAAGCGCTACCCAAACTTTTAGTTAGTTATGGAAAAGAGGCAACGTCGCCGATAAAAAACCCTGGAGCAGTAGATCGTTCGGGAAGATACCCCGCAAAGAAGGGCCCTTCCTGTGCACGTCACGTCGCCACTTGTTGCGTTGCAGGGTGGTGAGCTACGGCTGTTTTTCCACCGGAGGGAGAGGCAGAGTGAGAAGCACGCGTACTTGCCGATTAACGGCGGAGGCGCTGACGTAGCCGATCGCTCCTGGGGTTGTGGCAACGAACTGTAAGACCGCTTCCTCTGAGGCGAGCACATAGGGCGGAGCGATGCCATGGAAGTATTGGGCATTCCAGTACGCCGCCATTGCCTCTGGCAGCGCACCCAGCACGAGACGGGAGAAGCTGCGGCGCAAGCGATGAGCGGCCGGCAGATTGACTGGTATGATTCGTGCTCCATTTTCCCAGAAGAGCTTCTTGCGCCCGTAAATACTTGCCAGCTCTTCTCCGCTTGGCGCATCTGTGAGCAGCGGAGCAGCCGGTACAATGACAGCGATCATCTCCTCTGCGCGGAGAGGTTCTGGCAGAATCATCCACAGTAGGGGAAGGCTGAGTAGCAGGAGGCGCATGGAAGGGAATTTTTCTTGTAGCAGTCAAAACAGCAGAGCGACGGAAGTCGCGAATCCCTCGGGAACCTTGGCGGCGTTGTCATGCGTAACGCTGTATTCGACCTTGACAACTACAGGCGGAAGTGGGCGAAAAGCCAGCCCGGCCAGCCACAGATGTACCCCAGGGAATGGTCCTCTGGCAGCGAAAAACTCGTAGCGTCCGATAGCAAACAGGTGGGCAATCAGCGGCACTACTCCTTGGACGAACAGCCCCCACTCATTCGTGTCCGCTCCTCCCGGCCCCACGCGGTAGGCAAACTCTCCAGTCAGCTCCACCTGCTGGTGAGCCCACAAGAAGTCCGCACCAAAGAGGTTTTCTTTTTCGTAACGTTCCGCTTCGCGCGTAAAATGAGCATACGAGAATCCCAGTTCTGTCGGTCCGAGGTGAGTGGTCAGATGAAGACCGGCAGCCTCGCTAAAAGGCCCTTCCCGGTGATCCGGGTCCAAATCGTCGGTGACCTCCAGATAGACGGAATAGTCGAGATCTTTGCCAAGCGGAAGGAAGCTGCCGTAGAGCATACCGCCAGTTGTATCGGCGGCGAACGACCGAAATGTGATCAGCGGGCGGGAGGTCGTCCAGACCAACGGGTCAGCATGAATCAGGTTCCACCGTCCGATCGGCGTCAGGAACTTGCCCAGACGGAACGTTGCGAGGTCGGAGAGGTAGACGTCTACATATAACCGCTCCAGCTCGAGGGCATTGTTGCGTGCACCGAATGAGCGCTCTTCTTGGGCGATGGTCCAATCCTCGAGCTCCAGTTCAGAGAAAAAGCGCACTCGTGTCCCGGCTTCCCATGACAGGAGTAGACTTAAGGCACTGAGGGTTAGCTGCGGTTCGTGGGCACGCAGGTCTTCATACCGTACACTGCCATATCCACCCAAGGTCAACCCTGAGTTTCCAATCCGTAATCCCTGCCCCAGGTGGTACTCCCAGTGGGACTGCGGAGGAGCCAGTTCCTGGGCGAGCGCGGAGCGGGTCAGGAGCAAGTCGTCCACGGCACCAGTAAAGAGCACAGCCAAGAGACAGTACAGTAACGTCATGGTTCCTCTGGGAGGGATCCCTTCACTGAAGGGGGCTATTGGCTCTGAGGCACGCAAAATGCATACCTGATTAAAGGGGGGACGGCAAAACCCGGACGCCTCCCGCACGGAGAAGAAAACCCTTCCGCGGTTTCAACGTACACCGATGACCATCTGGCGCACCTTGCTCGTGTCTTTCTTGGCAGTCAGCCTGCTCCCGACGACTGGGATGACGTTGTTGGCTTTTGTCCAGGCCCGCAAGGCGCTGGAGGCGGAGATTGCCAGGAACCTGCTCGTCGAAGCCGCGGTGGGCATGCAGCAAATTGACTGGATGCTTTTCGAGCGGCTGGAAAATGTGCGGACGTGGAGCAAACTTGAAGTGATGCAAGAAATCCGGATTGGGGACATCGACAAACGGGTTTCTCACGTTCTGGCGGACCTCAAAGCCGGCTATGGGGTGTATAAGCAGCTTTTCTGTACAACCCCTGATGGAAAGATCGTCGCTGCGAGTGATCCGCAGGTGCTAGATCAACAGGTTCCCGCTCAACCGCCCTGGCTCGCTGCCGCTCTGCCTGAGGAAGCTGTACTCCTCGATCCCCTTGCTTTCTCTTCCCAGGCCGTACAGCTCGGCATTCATGCCGCGGTCACCGACGCGTTCCAAGAAGGGAAGGAGATCGGCGCTCTGCATGCGCTTTTTGATTGGACTGAGATCTTTCGCATCCTGGACAAAGCTGAACACGATTCTCCCCTGCGAGGGAAACAACGCATGGTGCTCCTCCTCGATCATGACGGACGCATCATTGCCGCCTCGTCCCTCCCCCGGCAACGCGGCTTGCTGCTGAGTACGGCGCTTGCCTCCTGGCTGCCAGCGGAGCAGGCACGGCACGCCCGCCAAGGGATCATGACCATCGATGGTCATCCTATAGGAACGGGCGAAGTCTTGGTTGGATACGCGCACTCGCAAGGATATCAGGGATTCAAGGGCTTTGGTTGGTCTATACTGGTGATTCAACCGACTCCGCAAGCATTTCTCCCCATCCGGCGGATGCGCTCCTCGTTATTGCTGCTTTTGGCACTTGCTGGGGTCAGTGCGATCGGAGGGTCTTTCTTGATTGCCTCAAGGATCGCTCGTCCTATCCTGCAGCTTGCCGATTTTAGTCGTCATTTCGTACAGCAAGGGAAGGCGCCAACGCTTCCGGTTGCCCGTAGCGGCGAGATTGGCGAACTCACCCAAGCGTTTGGGCAGATGGTCCAAGACCTTGAGCGCTCTCGCGAGGATCTGGTGCGGGCGACGAAACTGGCAGTCGTAGGAGAAATGGCAGCGACGATGGCCCATGAGGTGCGGACGCCTCTGGGCATCCTGCGCTCGTCGGCCCAGATGTTGCTCAGAGAGCCCCAGCTGAGCCCCGAGGGCCACGAAATGGCTGGTTTTGTCATCAGCGAAACTGACCGCCTCAACCGGCTCGTCTCCACTTTGTTGGAGTGTGCCCGTCCCCAGTCCCCGGCGTTTCAGGACGAGGACGTCCACGCCATCATCGAGCGTGCGGTGGACCTGCTCGAGCAACGCGCCGCACGGCGGCAGATTCGCCTCGTGACCGAACTCCAGGCGCAGCCCTCTACTCTCGTCTGCGATGGAGAGCAACTCGTACAGGTTTTTCTCAACCTCCTGCTCAACGCTTTGCAAATCCTTCCGGCAGGAGGAGAGATCGCCGTGCGCACCGCAGTGGACCGTGGGCGCTTCATCATAGAGGTGGCAGATAATGGCCCCGGGATTTCTCCAGAGCATCGCCGCCGCGTGTTTGACCCCTTTTTCACGACGCGTGACGGGGGAATCGGGTTGGGGCTCACGGTGGTGCAGCAGATTGTCAGAATACACGGCGGAGACGTGACTGTCAGTGACAGCGTCCAAGGGGGTGCCTGTTTTCGTTGTGTCCTCCCGCGTACTCCCACGGAGAGAGACGTATGAGCAAACAGCGAGTGTTAGTCGTGGATGACGAACCAAAAATGCAGCGAGTCTTGGAAATCATGCTGCACAAGATGGGGCACGAGGTCCTGCTGGCCGGCGATGGGCAAGCGGCCCTCGCGTTGGCGCAACGCGAGGCGGTTGACCTCGTGATGACGGACCTGCGCATGCCTGGCATGGATGGTATCGCGCTCTTAAGCGCCCTGCGGGCACATGGGGTCAACGTACCGGTGATTCTGTTGACGGCATACGGCACTGTCGAGAGCGCGGTCGCGGCGATGAAGCAGGGAGCATATGACTATATTCTTCGCCCGTTCGACGTCGAGGCGGTGGAAGTCGTGGTCACGCGCGCATTGGCGCAAGAACGCGTACAGCGCGAGAATCAATTCTTGCGTGAGGAGATTGAAAAAGGCTGGGGAGAGTTTATCGGACGGAGCGCGGCTATGCAGCAGCAATACGAACTGATCCGCCAAGTCGCCGGTAGTACCACGAGTGTTTTGATCACCGGAGAGACTGGTACGGGGAAAGAACTCGCCGCCCGGGCCATTCACCGAGCATCGCCCCGACGAGAGGCGCTGTTCGTGCCGATTAACTGCGCGGCCATCCCAATCGAACTCCTCGAAAGTGAACTGTTTGGCCACACCAAAGGGGCGTTTACCGGGGCTGACAAAGAACGGACGGGCAAGTTTGAGATGGCGGATGGTGGCACTGTTTTTCTCGACGAGGTGACGGAGATGCCCGTGCCCTTGCAAGCGAAACTCTTGCGGGTCTTACAAGAAAATCACATCGAGCGCCTTGGCAGTAACCGCAGGGCAGCGATCGATATTCGCGTCATCGCCGCCACTAATCAGGATGTCCGGCGCGCCCTACGGCAGGGGACCTTGCGCGAAGATCTCTTCTACCGTCTCAATGTCTTCACGATCACTATGCCGCCCTTGCGCGACCGGCTCGAGGATATTCCACTGCTTGCCGACCACTTTATTGAGAAGCACGGACCCAGGCTGGGGCGCGGACATCCAACCCTCTCCGCCGAAGCACTGCTGCGACTCCAGAGCTACGCCTGGCCCGGCAATGTCCGAGAGTTGGAAAACGTCATCGAACGAGCCCTTGTCCTGAGTCGGGGAGAACAGATTGAGGTGCAACACCTGCCCCGGGAGATCGTCACTGCCACTGAAATTGCGGCCCTTCCCGAAGCGACACCCCTTTCCCCATCGCTCTCACTGATCCCAGCGGTGGAGCGCCTGGAGAGGGCGCTCGTTATCCAAGCACTACGGCAGGCCGCAGACAACAAAGCAAAAGCCGCTCGTCTGCTCGAGATCAGCGAGCGGGCGATATGGTACAAAATAAAAAAATATGGTCTTTCCTGAGTCGTTCGCACTGTTCACTCTATTGGGATATCTTGCTCTTCATAAGCCCGCAAAAAATAGAGGGGCGCGCAAAAAATGTCTGCAAAAAATGTCTGCACCCTTCGGCAGAGGACTTTCCTGAGCGCACGGTGACGCTTTTCCCCTCTGTCGGCTGGTACAAGAATTGCTGCCTCTTGAGAGGCCACTGGAGCTGCAGTCCCTCCGCCAATTTCCTTCGAGTGATCCTTCGATGGGCGAGCGCAAGTGGACGGAAGGGCGTGGACTGCCACAGTCGGGAAAAGGTGCGTCTCGTAGTGACCACGACGAGTCTCGGGGTGGTGTCCGTCGCTGCATCCTATTCAGCGCAGAAAGTGAAGGAATAGCACATGCATGTCCCTCTCCTGGATTTGACCCGTGAGTTGCAACCCATTCGCGCTGAAGTCCACGAACAGTGGAATCAGTTGCTGGAGCGCTCACAGTTCCTCAATGGTGAACAAGTTCGCGCTTTTGAGACTGAGATGGCTGCCTTCCTGGACGTGCCGCACGTGGTCGGCATGGCATCGGGAACTGAAGCGTTAATCTTGGGGCTGGCTGCCTGTGGCATCGGCGAGGGGGATGAAGTCCTCTTGCCAGCCAACGCTTTCGTCGCCGCTTTGGAAGCCGTGTGGTGGATGAAAGCGCGCCCGGTGTTGGTCGATGTCCAGGACTGGGACCTTGGCCCGGACCCCGAACAGATCCGCCGCCGGCTTACCCGAAAGACAAAAGCCTTGCTTGTCGTCCATCTCTATGGCCTCCCTGTCCATCTCGCGCCGCTGCTAAAGATCAGTCAGACTGCGGGTATACACTTGATCGAAGACTGCTCGCATGCTCATGGCGCCACCTATCAGGGAAAAAGAGTGGGCAGTTTTGGCACGGTCGGCTGTTTCAGTGCGGGTGTGGTCAAGAACTTGGGCGCTTACGGCGAGGCAGGATTTGTCGCCACTCGGGACGCGACCAGTGCCCGCCAGCTCAAGCTCTTGCGTGGCCACGGCCAAGAGGAAAAGAACGTCCACCGCTGTTATGGCACCAACGGTCGCCTCGACGAGGTCCAGGCTGCGGTGCTGCGCATCAAGCTGCGCACCCTCGACGAGCGCAACGCCCGGCGACAAGAAATCGCGCGTACCTACACCGAGGCATTTGCGTCCCTCGACCTCATCACGCCCTGGGAAGATATCCAACGCACTGGGGTGTATCATCAGTATGTAATCCGGACACGTCAGCGTGATGCCCTGCGGGCGCATCTGCGGGCGCGAGGCATTGAAACCGGGATTCATTACCCGATGCCGCTGCATTTGCAGCCTGCCTGGCAAGCGTGCTACCGGCGGACGCTGTCTTGTCCCCAAGCCGAGCGCGTGGCCCAGGAGATCTTATCACTCCCTGTTTTTCCTGATCTTTCCCAGGCGGAAATCAACGCGGTCATCGAGGGAGTGCAGTCCTTCTTTGCTCGAGACCACCACGCTATCCGCCAGCCGCGGTTGTCTCTGGTCGTGCCGTTCTACAACGAAGCAGGCAACATCGAGTCGTTGTATCGCGAGCTGCGGACGGTTGTTGATGAGTTAGGAGACGCCTATGAATGCGTCTTCGTCAACGATGGCAGTACCGACCAGACCGGCGCGATACTCGACGGGATCGCGAGCGCTGACCAACGGGTGCGAGTAGTCCACCTGCCGGAGAACCGTGGCGAGGCGGCGGCGCTGTCGGTGGGATTTCAGCAGGCACGGGGGCAAGTCATTATCACCCTGGACGGCGACGGTCAGAACGATCCGGAGGATATCCCCGCATTACTCGCCAAAATGGAAGAGGGCTATCCAGTAGTGAGCGGTTGGCGCCGTCACCGTCAGGAAGCCTACTGGCGGCGGATCCTACCCTCACGTTTGGCCAATGGTTTAATCGCTTGGGTGAGCGGAGTCTCCGTGCATGACTGTGGCTGCGGGCTCAAAGCCTACCGGCGCGAAATCCTCACTGGTCTCTCTCTGCCGCATGGTATGCACAGGTTCCTACCGGTGATTCTCCGGATCCCCGCCGAAGCCGTAGCGGAAGTTATCGTGAACGACCGTGCGCGGCGGTCAGGGAGTTCCCACTACGGACTCATCCGCGTGTTCGCGGTGCTCCGCGATCTGTTACTCGTGCGTTGCGTTCGGCGGGACACTCGTCTTGCGATGCGGGAGCTGATCGGCGCCGCGCTCATGGCGACGTTCGTGTGGCTCTCCTTGCTGCGTGCCGAGGTGTCTTCGGCGAGCTTCGGTAAACTGGTGGGCCTGCTCGTCAACGGCTTCGGGGTGATGTACCTCGCTACCGTCTATCAACGGTTGCAGCAGTTTGTCAGAGCGCAATGCCAACCGAGTGAGCAGCTGCTCGAACAACGTGCAAAGGTCGAAGGCTAGCGCATGGACACAGGAACTCGCACAGCGGTCCTCGGCGCCGGATACTGGGGTGCCAATCTCATCCGGGTACTCCACAACACCGATGGCATCTGGCTCAAAGCGGTCTGCGATCCACGACCTGCGGTCTTGCAAGAGATCAAGACACACTACCCCCATGTGGCGCTGACCGCGTCCTGGCAAAGCGTCCTGGACGACCAACACCTTGACGCCGTTGTCCTGGCGACTCCGCCAGCGACCCACTACCAGCTTGCGCGCGCGGCGCTGGCCGCCGGCAAGCACACCTGGGTGGAGAAACCCCTGGCGCTCCACTATGCGGAAGGCCAGGAATTGGTGGCCTTGGCGCGCGCGCATCGTCGCGTGTTGTTCGTTGATGAAACATTTTTGTACGATCCTTTGGTGCAACAGATCCGCACAAAGATTGCTGCCGGCGAGTTGGGGACAATCGTTCATGTCTCCTTGGAACGCACGGGCATGGGCCGGATCCGACGAGACTCGAACGTGTGGTGGAACTCGGCTCCCCATGACCTCTCGGTCTTGCGTTATGTACTTGATACCTCGGCCGTCCGCATCGCGGCGAATGGTCATGCCTTCTTGCAGCCGGGTATCGAGGACGTCGTCTGGGCGGCACTGCAGCTCGACGGCGGCATCTCCGCGCATGTGTATCTGAACTGGTTGTTTCCCGAGAAAAAGGCGTCCCTCATGGTGATCGGTGAGCGTGGGATGCTTGGCTATGAGGGGCGCTTTGAGCAGCGTGCATTGACTCACTACGCCTATCGCTTGGGACACATCGCTGGAACGGCTCCAGAAGACGTTAGCCAAGCCAACCTGATTCCCATAGAAAAAAGCGAAGTGGTAGAGTGTATCCAGGGAGAGCGCACCGAACCGCTGCTGCTCGCCTGTGCCGCGTTTCGGGACAGCATCCTGAGCGGTGTACCCGCGCCCAGTAGCGGGGAAAGCTCAGTGCGCACGCTGGCGGTGTTGGAAGCCGGCGCTCATTCTCTCACCCAGCATGGGGCGTGGACGGAGTGCGGAGCAATCTGATCGGCGCCGGCCCAAGCTGCAGAAAAGAATAGTGTAGGCCCAAGGCCGTCCTGTGACCGTTGATCCTGGATTCCCGACAGTAAGAGCAATAGCAGCCTGCTGTGCTTGCTCGCGATCATCGAGTAATCCCCCAAGGGAGTTTTGTATGACGGCTGCTCCCCGGCGCTGGAAAGCCGTCTTCTGGATAGGGGGAGGAGCGTGTTTCTATGTGTGGCATCGCTGGTAGTCTCAGCTTCAGTGAGCAGCCTTCTACTCCCCGGACAGTGCTTAAAGCGATGGGGCAAGCCCTTGCCCACCGAGGACCAGACGAATGTGGCCTCTGGGCTGATGGTCCGATTGGGTTTACTGCTCGGCGTTTGCGCATCGTTGACCTGGTTACCGGCCAGCAGCCGCTCGCCAGCCGAGACGGGCGCTTTCACCTGGTCGCCAACGGCGAAATTTATAACGCTGACGATTTGCGTGAAGACCTCCGTACGCGTGGGCACGTGTTCACCACACGGACCGACCTTGAAGTGATCCTCTATGCCTACGCGGAAGAGGGACCGGAGTGCCTCGACCGTCTGGAGGGCATGTTCGCCTTCGCGCTCTGGGATGAGCGCAATCACAGCCTGTTCCTCGCTCGGGATCGGTTTGGTGAGAAGCCGCTGTACTATGCCCGGCTCTCACACAGTTTCCTGTTTGCTTCCGAGCCGAAAGCGCTGCTTGTCCATCCGCACATCTCGCGTGAATTAAACTGGGACGCGGTGGCGCGCTACCTGAGCTACGGCTACGTCCCCTGGCCGCACGCGATCTTCCGCGCCGTGCGCAAGCTTCCCCCCGCACACTGGCTGGAAATTCGCGACACTGGCGCACAGACGCTCCACTGTTACTGGTCACCGCCGTGCCCGCCGACTGCGCCAGTTGCGCGCCCCACGGCGGATGAGGCAGCGGAAGAGATTCTGACGCGGCTGCGCGCATCAGTGCACTCCCGTACTGTTTGTGATGTTCCCTGGGGCACCTTCCTCTCGGGTGGGGTCGATTCCAGCCTCGTCACCGCGCTCGCCACCGAGGCGTCGTCGGCTCCGGTGAAGACCTTCGCCATTGGCTTTGACGAGCCGACCTACGACGAGCGCGCCCATGCCACGACGGTAGCCCACGCCTTGGGAACTGATCACTACGAGCTCGTACTCACAGGTGCGGCGGCGCGGGAGTTGTTACCCGAGGTTGCGCGTGTCTTTGATGAACCCTTCGCCGATGCCAGCAGCTTACCGGCGGTACTACTCTCGCGGCTCGCGCGAGAACAGGTCACCATGGTCCTCTCGGGTGACGGCGGAGACGAGCTATTCTGCGGCTATCCCACGCAGACCGCCCACATCGCCGCGGAACTCTACCGCTATCTCCCGCGCTGGCTCTCGCGTGGCGTCGCTGCCGCTGCTGAACGTCTGCCCGCATCGCATGCCTATCTGAGTTGGGACTTCGCCCTCCGCCGGTTTCTGCGTGACGCAGCGCGCCCGGCCGCGGCGCGCCACCTCCGTTGGATGGGACACTTTAACGTCGACGTGCTGCCGAACCTGCTCACGCCCGCAGTGTGGGAAGAGGCGGGGCAGCGTGACCCGTACACCGAGGCCTATGGGTGGGTTGAGGCGTGGGGACCTCAGAACGCGAGCGACGTGGCCACGGGGTTAGATCTGCTGTTTTACTTGGCCGAGGACAACCTCGTGCAAGCCGACCGCGCCTCCATGTCTATCGGGCTTGAGGTGCGCGCTCCGTTCCTGGATCGCCGGCTCGCCGAGTATGCGCTGAGTCTGCCAACCGCCAGCCGTCGTGGTCTGTGGCGGACGAAACCGCTGCTGCGCCGTGCGGCCCGTGGGCTGCTCCCCGCCACGATCGTGCGTCGGGCGAAACACGGATTCGGCGTGCCCACCGGGGCATGGTTGCGCGAGGAACTGCGAGAGCTTGCCAGTGACCTGTTGGCCTCTGAACGCCTCCAGCGGCAAGGAATTTTTGAGCCGGGCTATGTTTCGCTCCTTTTCCGCCGTCACCTCGCCGGCCTCGCGAACCATGCCAAAGAGCTGTGGACCTTGCTCATGTTCCAACTGTGGGCGGCCGCCTATCTAAGGATATGACACGGCGGCTGCTCCTTCTCGTACTCCTGGTCGCGCCGCTGTATATGTGGCGGCTCAACCAGCCTGGCTTCTCCGACACCGAAGGGATGTACGCCGAACCGGCGCGAGAAATGGTCGTGTCCGGCGACTGGGTAACGCCACGCATGAATGGCGAGCCCTTCCTCACCAAACCACCGCTCATGTACTGGCTGCCAGCCGCGGTGTTCGCGCTCGCGGGACCGACCGAGTATGCTCGTGTGTGGTCCATGCTCGCTGCGCTCGCGACAGTTGCCGCCACCGGCGCGCTCGGCGGCGAACTTTTTGGCGACGAGGCCGGGGTCGCCGCCGCGACCGTCCTTGCCACGGCTGCTGGATTCTTCGTTGAAGCGCGGATGCTCCGCACGGATATGGTACTCATGCTGGTGATGACGTTGATGCTCTACTGGTACGTACGGCTCCGGCGCGGCGCGGGCGTGGG
>WNFE01003492.1_pt1 | contig 11676 bp, 10 predicted proteins | sample 5400451 | NCBI WGS metagenome assembly WNFE01 (sample SAMN13153344, study PRJNA577476) | soil metagenome | isolation source: 200 cm saprolite under Douglas fir tree site 2 hole 2 | place: USA:California | collected 2015-04-18
CAGGTCGAAGGCGGGAATCTTGTCCGCGAAAAACTCGATTGCGAACAGTGCCCCGCTAATCCCAATAACCCACCAGCTAGCCAGCACTTCCAACGCAGGCGGCAGCGCCAATACGCCGAAGTGCGCGAGCAGTCCCAGCGTGGCCACGGTAGCGTACAAGTTCAGACCCGCTGCGAAACTGGTCGCAACCACGGCAGCCACAATTTCGTCCGCTGGTATCTTCATCGGTCCTCGCGTGCTAGGCCTGGCAGACTGTTAAGAAACGCCCCCTATCCGGACGGGCTTTGGGAAGGGCACGACTTCAGTCGTGCCGCAAGTCACCGGGGCTAGGATATCAGGGGCAGGAGAAACTTCTGGAAGAAATAGGGATGCCATTAAGCTTGCCGCCAAAAGCAAAAGGCCGCCGGTCCGGCGGCCTTTGTTTCTGATCGCGTCACTTCTTACAGCGTAGACTCAATCTCGAATCCCCAAGCCTCCAGCAGCGGCTCCGGAATGTACTTGGAATTCTTGTTGCGCCGTGCCCATTCCCGCAAGCGGGTGGAACGCAAATACTGATCCGGCGAAAGCTTATACTCCCGCACAACCTGCTCGAACTCGGTGATGGTCGGGGTGATGGGTCCGATCGGCTCGGGCTTGCCCCAGTTGGGATTTCCACGTCGCTTGGCCATGAACGTTACGCCTCGTAGGGGAATGAAACGCACTGCACAAATATGTAATGATTAAAGTTTAGATTCACTTGTCCGGGCCGGGGATTCACACTAAATCGTTTACTTGCCGTCGAAAGGCACGGCACAGTGACCCCTACGGCCACCGGAAGCTCGTAATTGTACGACATTTGAGATCGAATGGTCAATGACGATCATCCTACCCCGTTACCTCCAAAAGTCAATCTAGGTTACAGAAATATAATGACTTAACTGGTAATGCAGGGAATGATGATGACCAAGTGACTCGTTTGGTAACCAAGTAGGCTCTTCCCAGCGCACTGGAACCCCGAAGCGTCGGCGTCCCGCTGTCGGCCTCGTGAAGTTCCCCCCTGCCGTTACTGCCGTAATGCCGTGCCGATGACCGGTCATTGACGGGGGGGACGGACCTACCTAGAGTGCGATAAGGAGGGAACCAGAGTGAGGGATATCTACGAAGTACTGCATAAGAAACAGGCGGAACAGGTGCAGTTGGGCAAGCAGATTGAAGCTTTGCAGATTGCCGCGGAGCAGCTCCGCGGGGTGGCTCACCTGCTCGACGACGACCGCGAAGAACAAGGAGCGGCCGCTGGTCGGGGCTAAAAACCTTACAGGTTTTCTTCAAGTTGAAGGCGTCTCATGAGCCTATTAGCGCTTGTTTTCAGCGCCGACGACAAGGTCGTGCGCGTGCTGCGGAGGGTCTTGAGTGAGTTGGAAATCGGCATGGAGCTGTGCGCCGACGCCGAATCCGCCATTCACAAACTGACCCGCAGAAGGTTTGAGGCAGTCATTGTGGACTGCGCAGATCAGCGCACCGCCTCGCGCGTGCTCCGCAGCGCCCGCTCCGCTCCCGTCAACAAGCGCGCCGTGGCCGTAGCCATCCTCACCGGCCAGACGGGAGTGGGGGGCGGCGGTAGCGATTTGGGGGCCCACTTCCTCCTGCACCAGCCGCTTTCTGCAGAACGCGCCAAAACCAGCTTCCGTGCCGTGCGCGCGTTGATGAAGCGGGAACGGCGGCGCAATGCCCGAATCCCGGTCGAAACCCCAGTCACCATCCAGGTGAATGACGGCGCCGGACAACTGCGCGCCGTGACCACCGACTTGGGGGAAGGCGGCATGGCGGTCCAACTCGCCCACCGCCCCAAAAACCTGGGCTCGATGGCCATACAGTTTTCTTTACCCGGGTCAGAAGCCGGGATCGAATGTACCGCGCAGGTGGCTTGGGAAAATCCAGGCCGTCAGCTGGGTCTCCGCTTTGTTGACCTCGCCCCCGAAACACGGAATCGCCTGAAAGCCTGGCTGGAAAGTCGCGCCCCTGAGTTCGAAGATGACGATCCACCGGCTCCGTGCAAGCTCACCGACCTCAGTCTCGGAGGCTGTTATCTGGAGACCGGTTCACCCTTTCCGCTGCGTACCCGCATCATCCTCTCCATGCAAGTTGCCGGCACGCCGCAGCGCGCTGAGGCTGTGGTGCTGGTGATGCATTCCGATCTTGGCATGGGAGTTGAGTTCACAAAAGCCACCGATCAGCAGCGCGCCCACGTGGAAGGATTCATCCACGCCCTCACCAGTGGCAATGGTGTTCTCCCCGAGATTCTGGTGGAACCGGAAGGCCTGGAGACCACCGAACCAGTCAACTCGCCGCGGAGCAAGACCGGCTCCGAAGATCCTTTGCTCGATCTCTTCCGAAGAAGGTCAGAACTCACACCCGAAGCTTTCCAGTCGGAACTCCGCAAGCAGCGGACCCCCGCGCCCAAAGGCGCATCCCATAAGGCATCGGTGTAACAACCATCGTTAGAAGTTCCAAAATGAAACCAAGCCGGTAGAGACGTTGCTCGCAACGTCTCCCGGACCATTCGCATGCCTCATACTTGTGGGAAACACCGAAGCATCTACCATGAGCCTCTACCAAGGAAAATACCGGGTCGAGACCACGCGTCTCCGGTCCTGGGACTACCGCACACCAGCCTGGTACTTCGTGACCGTTTGCCCACAAAATCATGCCTGCATCCTCGGCACTGTCGCTGAAGGACGAGTCAAACGTTCACCCGCGGGCCAAATAGCAGACGCGGCCTTGCAGAGTTTGGCCGATCACTATTCCCACATTACGATCGACAGCTTCGTCGTCATGCCCAACCACGTGCATGTCATTCCGGTGTTGGGTGGCGGCCACCGCTACTCCCCTTGCCCAGAAATCCGTCTTGAACCTAGGGTCCTCCGTAATCTCGCCCTCGCTCCGCCCCTGGCGGGGTCCCTCTCAACTATCGTGCGTTCCTACAAGGCCGGCGTCACACGACGATGCCATGACATCGGCCTGCTAGATTTCGCCTGGCAGCCAGGATTCCACGAACATATCTTGAGAGGGAATACTTCCGTTGACGCCGTCCGCGACTACATTGCACACAACCCGGCTAACTGGTTGAAAGATCTGGAAAATCCCATCAATCGCTTGTAGAAGCGCCCCGGCGCCGGTGGGAGACGTAGCGGAGCTACGTCTCTACGAATGATCGCGATGGAAAACTGAAGAATGACATCGCATCCTCAGGACGCGCATCATGGCGGGCCTCGTTGTAAAATCAGGAATTGCCTTTTGCTCGGAACTCCCTCTTTATGCCCCAGGAAGAACAAACCGCCGTCACTCGCGAGAGCCAAAACGACGCCCGTTACGATGCCCACCGCATCGAGACCAAATGGTTCGAGCGCTGGCAGCAGGATCTATCGCTCTACGCCGCCGAAACCAACTCCACCAAACCGAAATACTACGTCCTCGAAATGCTGCCGTACCCGTCGGGGGCGCTGCACATGGGGCACGTGCGCAACTACGCCATCGGCGACGCGCTCGCTCGCTACATGTGGATGAACGGCTACAACGTGCTTCATCCCATGGGCTGGGATTCATTCGGCTTGCCGGCAGAAAACGCCGCGATCCAGAACAACACACCGCCGCGCGAGTGGACGCTGCGCAACATCGCCGCCATGAAGGCGCAGATGGGTCGCCTGGGCTTTGCTTACGACTGGTCGCGCGAGGTCACCACGTGTCTGCCCGACTACTACAAATGGAACCAGTGGTTTTTTATCAAGCTCTTTGAGAAAGGCCTGGCCTATCGCAAAAAGAGCCGGGTCAACTGGTGTCCCAAATGCGCGACGGTCCTGGCGAACGAGCAAGTGGTAAACGGCCGTTGCTGGCGGCATGAAGACACCCTGGTCGAGCAGCGCGAACTCGAGCAGTGGTTTTTGCGTATCACGAACTATGCCGAAGAGTTGTTGCGCGACCTGGACCGCCTTCCCGGCTGGCCGGAAAAAGTCCGCACCATGCAGCGCAACTGGATCGGTCGCAGCGAAGGCACCTTGGTGGACTTCAAGCTCGACGGCGCTACCGACCCGTCAACCTCGACCATCACCGTCTTCACGACACGCGTAGACACAATTTTCGGCGCCACGTCGCTGCAGCTCGCGCCCCAGCATCCCCTCGTCGCCCGTCTCACTAAAAACAACGACCTGCTGCGCTCTTCCGTCGATCAACTCATCGCGGAGCAACGCAAGGCCAGGGAAGTCGGTGACATCGGCGAGATCGAAAAGCACGGCGTCAACACCGGCCGCTTTGCCGTCAATCCTTATAACGGCGAAAAGGTTCCCATCTGGGTCGCCAACTACATCCTGATGGACTATGGCACCGGCGCCATCATGAGCGTGCCCGCACACGACGAGCGCGACTACGAGTTCGCGAAGAAGTACAAGCTCGAGATTCGCCTCGTGATCCTGCCGCAAGCTCAGGATCCGGAGGAAACGGTCGTCGAACCCAAGCTTCCGTTCACGACCATGCAGGGCATGCTGGTGAACTCCGGCCCCTTCAGCGGCATGGACTGCGAGGCCGCGATCAAGGCCATGTCCGCGCACGCCGAAAAGAGAGGCTTCGGCAAAGCCACGGTCACCTATCGCCTGAAAGACTGGGGCATCTCGCGCCAGCGCTACTGGGGCACGCCCATCCCCATGCTCTACTGCGAGAAGGATGGCATCGTCGCCGTGCCGGAAAAAGACCTGCCCATCATCCTTCCGGAGAACGTGGACATCACCTTGACCGGCGGTTCACCCTTGAGCCGCGTCCCAGAGTTCGTCAATGCCACTTGTCCAAAATGCGGAGGCCCAGCCCGCCGCGAGACCGACACCATGGACACGTTTGTCGATTCGTCCTGGTATTTCTACCGCTACGCCGATGCCCGCAACGACCAGGCGCCATTCGACCGCGAGAAAGCCGGCTACTGGTTTGGAGATTCTGGCATCGATCAGTACATCGGCGGCATCGAGCACGCCATCCTGCACCTGATCTACTCCCGCTTCTGGACCAAGTTCATGCGCGACATGGGCCTGATCAAGAACGACGAACCCGCCGAACGTCTCTTCACTCAGGGCATGATCATCAAGGGTGGGGCCAAGATGTCGAAGAGCCTGGGAAACGTCGTTTCCCCGGATGACATGGTGGAACGCTACGGCGCCGACAGCACGCGCATGTATACACTGTTCGCCACCGCTCCGGACCGCGAACTCGACTGGCAGGATGAAGGTGTAGAAGGCATCGAGCGCTTCCTGAGCCGCGTTTACAGGCTCGTATCAAAGCGCGCGGTATCACTGGCTATGCCAGGCACTCCTCGTATTGCGTGGGAGCAGAGGTTGATGATGGATGGTGCCATTGGCATAGAAAGGGACTTACAGCGCAAGCTGTTCCAGACGGTCAGGCGAGTCACCGATGACTTCAAAGGTCGGTGGCACTTTAACACCTCGATCTCCGCCATAATGGAGCTTGTCAATGAGCTCTATCTGGCATTGGAGCAAGAAATCCGCGAGAAGGACGCCAGGAGTGAGGATAAGTTAGCGGCGAAGATCGTTAAGGAAGGCGGTCCGCCTGTTGCGCAAGTTGAAGCTGAGTTTCTGCACGGGGTTTTGGCCTACCTCGCCCTCCTGCTCGCTCCCTTTGCCCCGTACCTCGCCCACGAGCTCTGGGAACTGCTGGGAGAGAAGGGAAGTCTGCTGCGTACCCCGTGGCCGAAGTACGATCCCGCTCTGGCCAAGGAGGACGTAGTAGAGCGCCCGGTTCAAGTAAATGGCAAGCTTCGCAGCGTGATTTCTGTGCCAGCAGATGCGCCTGAGGATCTACTCACAAAAACCGCTCTAGCCGACGGCAAGATTCAGGCAGCGATTGTTGGAAAAGCGATAGTCAAGGTCATTAACGCTAAAAATCTGACGAACGTCGTGGTCCAGACAGTGTCGACTGCTTCCGACACGAAAAAGGGTCTGTGATCTTGACGCGAATGGTGATCGTCGTTCCCGCCAAGCTGGTAAATATCGTTATCGCTGAATGATTGAGTTATCCTAGCCAAGCATGAAGGGGCGTTCACCCACACTGGAAGGCTTCCGCATCTTGTTTCGGCTGCCCTCGCTGGGTCTGGCGGAAATCGCTTGGCGATGGAGTTTCGGCCTGGCGGTGGTGGCGCTGCTCGCATTCTCTTTCCGCGAATACCTGTCCACCCTGCCGGTCACCGCGGCGGAAATGTTCTTGTTGCGAACCCGCCAGCCGGCTTTGATCCTCCAGGCCATGGCCCGCATCCTGCAGGGAAGTGCTCCGCGGGCAGTCAGCGCCCTGATCGTCCTTGCGGCAGCCCTGACGCTGGGCTGGATCGTGCTCGCCTCGCTCGGTCGAGGCGCAATCCTCAGGACGCTCTTCGAATCCTTTCGAGAGAGCGCTGCGTCGAAACCACGAACCTGGCGGCTCACCTCACTCATCGGTCTGAATTTCCTGCGCGCAAGCGCATTGCTTGCCGCGGTGGTAGGTTCGGTCGGCGCCGTACTTCTGGCCGGTGCCGCCTCCTCGAAGACAGATCCTTCTCCCGGAAGCGTACTCCTGATCTTCTGGATGCTGACCCTGTTCATCGGACTCGCCTGGTCGACGCTAAATTGGTATTTATCCCTGGCTGCGATCTTCGTTGTGGGCAACGAGAGAACCACATTCGGAGCTCTGGGTGCTGCCACCGATTTATGCCGCAGCCGCCCCGGATCCGTGATCGCAGCGGCCACTTGGTTCGGCATCGCGCACGCGGCGGCATTCGTAGTCGCCACGTCCGTTGCAGCCTTCCCGCTGGCCTTTGCCGAAGTACTTCCCGCCGGCATAGTACTTGGCGGCTTGATTCTGGTCACACTGATCTACTTCGCCATTGCCGACTTTCTCTATGTGGGACGGCTGTCCGCTTATGTTTTTCTGGTCGAGTTCCCGGAAAGCGTTCAGCCCTCAGCACTCAGCATTCAGCCCTCACCTCCGGCTTCGGACGACGACATTCTCAGTGACATTCCCGGCCTCGTCCCCCCGCCACAACCCGCAAGCTGACCAACTATCAGTGCAACTGAGAACCGAGAACAAAAAACTAAGAACTGCAGTCCAAAACTCAAAGTCTGCAGCTACCCCAGGCCCAAATTCCAACCAACAGCGGCCAGCAAAGTTCGAAGAACTGAGTGCTGAGTGCTGAACGCCGAGTGCTCATTGCCAAATGTCCCTTTACACCTCCCCCGCAATCTGAGAAACTCGTCCGTGGAAACCCAGTCCATCGTAGTGCTCGACTTTGGTGCGCAATATTCCCAACTCATCGCGCGCCGCATCCGTGAACAAAATGTTTTTTCGGTGGTGCTCCCCTGCACTGCCAGCCTGGAAGAAATTCGCAACTATTCCCCGGTAGGCATCATTCTTTCCGGCGGCCCGTCCTCGGTGTATGACGCCGACGCCCCGCCCGCGGATCCGCGCGTGCTTGAATTGGGTGTACCCGTGCTCGGCATCTGTTACGGACTGCAGTTCATGGTGCACACCCTCGGCGGAAAAGTTCGGGCCGCCGACAAGCGCGAGTACGGCCACGCCGACGTCGAAATCCAGAACGGTTCACGTCTCTTTCAAGGCCTGCCCAAGAAACTGTCCGTCTGGATGTCGCATGGCGATGAAGCCGTAGAACTGCCCGCCGGTTTCCATTTGGTGGCCAGCTCCCCGAGCGCGGTCGCAGCCATTGAAGCTCCCGAGCGCAAGATGTGGGCAGTCCAGTTTCATCCCGAAGTCCGCCACACCCAATCGGGCACCGATATCCTGCGCAACTTCGCTCTAGAAATCTGCGGCGCCAAGCCCACTTGGACCGCACAGCACTTCATTGATGCGACGGTGGCCAATGTCCGGCAAACGGTAGGCGATGGACGCGCCATTTGCGCCCTTTCCGGCGGCGTGGATTCGGCCGTGGCGGCAACTTTGGTAGATCGCGCTCTGCGGCAGGGTACGGGCAAGTCGAAGCTCACGTGCGTGTTTGTTAACAATGGCGTCCTGCGCAAGAACGAGTTCGAAAAGGTTCAGCGGGGTCTACGTGACAACCTGGGCCTGCACCTGGTGGCAGTCGACGCCACCGAACGTTTTCTGACTAAACTCGCCGGCGTGATCGACCCGGAAACCAAACGCAAGATCATCGGCAACGAGTTCATCGCAGTCTTCGATGAGGAGGCTAATCGCGTCGAGCAGGCGGAAGGAAACGTGGAGTGGCTGGTGCAGGGCACGCTCTATCCGGACGTGATCGAGTCCCGCTCGGTGCGGGGCCCGTCGCAGACCATCAAGACCCACCACAACGTAGGCGGTCTGCCCGACAAGATGAAGCTCAAGCTGATCGAGCCACTGAAAGACTTGTTCAAAGATGAAGTCCGAAAAATCGGCCGCGACCTCGGCATGCCCGAGGAAGTTCTCCAGCGCCAGCCTTTCCCCGGACCCGGCCTGGCTGTCAGAATTCTTGGCGAGGTCACACCCGAGCGCCTGAAGATTTTGCGCGAATGTGACGACATCGTCGTCACTGAAATCAAGAAAGCCGGCCTCTACACTAAAATCTGGCAGTCTTTCGCCGTACTGCTGCCGGTAATGTCGGTGGGCGTGATGGGTGACCAGCGGACGTATGCGTACACCTGCGCCATCCGCGCCGTCCACTCCGAAGACGGCATGACCGCCGACTGGGTCCCACTACCGCACGAAGTCCTGAAAACAATCTCCAGCCGCATCGTCAACGAGGTAAAAGGCGTGAACCGCGTGGTCTACGACATCACCTCGAAGCCCCCTGGAACGATCGAGTGGGAGTGAGATAGACCACGTAGGGGCAGACGTCCCCGTCTGCCCGGCCGAGCAAAGCTCGGCGGTTTGAGGCACCAACCCGTTGCTCTTTCCGACGAGGTCGCGAGGTATGATCATCGGGGCTTATGCAGAGGCAAGCGCCGCACCGTCGAATACTCTTTTTCAGCCTGCTTGCGCTGGCCCTGCTAGCGTGCGTTACCTTCCTGGATTTTCCACTTGGCCGCTGCAGTTGGTTTTTCGTCAAGGGAGTGCTCGGACCCGCAGGCGACGCAACTCCGCCCTTAGCTGGGGACTGTGTCATCACTACCGAGAGACCATCGGATGCTCTACTGCACTCCTTGGATGAGGAGACACAGAGACTCGGACTCGTTTTCGAGAAGACGCTTTCATGCAAGCTCCCTCCCGGCTCTGGTCGCGCCTTGCTCCCGGAGCGCGATCCTCGATGGCTGCCGAGCTATGTCTGCTGCACCTGGCAGTATCGGCGGCATGTCGTGGTCGAGCCTCCTGCCCGAGTTCCAGGAGCGGAACCCGGTGTTTTCGTTGCTTACATGTGCCTCGTGCCAAGGTGGAAATACGCAAAGCAGATCGGTGGGAAGTGTGACCACAGATTCGAAGCTTGGAAGTGAGTTGTCCTGGATGTGCAGCGGTAGGAGCGAGCGGGTTCAGTTCACGCATGTACGACTTGCAACCCCAGCATCTTCTCAAAGGGATCAAAGTCGTGGTCGCGATGCAGCAGTTGGTATCCGCCCTGCAAACAATGAGTGGCAATGAGGCAATCGATGGTCTTGCGCACCGTATGGCCGCGCAGCCGCAAGTCCCGATAGTTCTGTGCCGCTGCGATGGCCAGATCCGTTCCGCCGCCCTGGAATACATGAAACTTAAGGAGTTCGTCCCGGACCTGCGCGAAAAGAGCACGGTCCGGAATGCCCTGCAGGACTTCGCAAAGAATGAGATCGGTCAACCCAAGTCGCTGCCGTTGTAGTTCTCGTTCGAGCCAGTGCGTCTCTGGATTTCGGGCGCCACGGAGATAGTCGATCCACACCGTGGTGTCGATGATTACCATTCATCAAGCCTGGGTGCGAACCCGGCTGAGGCGTGACTGGTTAAGATCGCCCTGCCATTGCACTTTGCCCCGAAGCCGGGCAATGGCACGCTGGGCATGTGTCTCTACCAATAGCCGCAAGCCAGCTTCCACGGTGGCTTTCTTCGTGCGGGCGCCGCTGTACCGCATCGCCTGGCGCATCAACTGATCGTCAATGTCAATATTGGTCCGCATAAGGGCAATCTCGATGTGTAAGAATAACACAATTATGTGTATAGAGGCAAAGAGAGCTACCAAGTCCACGCCCCGCGCCCGCCCTACTTCACGTCATCCATCAACCGCCGCGACACCGCCGTCACCACCTTCCGGGGACTGACGCGCAATGACTCAGCCAGCAACCAATTCCTCAACCCCGGAATGACCAGAGTCTTGCCCGCCACTAGGCCGCGATAGCCCTTGAGTGCAACCGTCTTGGCGTCCATAGGACGAAGCTGTTTGAACAATCGCGACTTATCGTTCCCGGCGCGGCTCGCGAAGCCGGTTGCGGTGGCGCCAGGACAAAGGCAGGTGACCGTAATTCCCTTGTCGGCCAACTCATTCGCCAGCGCCTCGGAAAATGAAATCACATATGCCTTGGTGGCATAGTAAACCGCCATCAGCGGACCAGGTTGAAAGCCCGCGGTAGAAGCGACATTCATGATCTTGCCCGAGCCGCGCTCCAGCATCGGCCCGAGAAAAAGCTTGGTTAAATAGGTAAGGGCCGTGACATTGAGCTGAATCTGCCCCAGGCTCTCTTCCCCCGGAACCGCTGCGAATTCTCCCAACTTGCCATATCCCGCATTGTTGACCAGGATGTCCACGGCAATGCCTTCACACTGCAACTGGTCAAAGAGCAAGGGCGGAGCGTCCGGCACCGCGAGATCGAGTGCGACCGTCTTCACCGACACTCCAAAGCTGCGCTGAAGATCGTCAGCAACCTGCGCCAGCCTGTCCCCACTGCGAGCGACGAGCACCAGGTTGTGATGGTCCTTGGCGAAGAGTATGGCCAGTTCATATCCAATACCGCCGGAGGCGCCCGTAATCAGGACGGTTGTGGTGGTGTCGTTCATTGGTCAGTTCTCCAATATTCGGACGCGGATCGACCCGCGTACGATTCAAGATTCTCCTTGAACCGCAAGTTTCGCACGTCATCCGGGGTTTTATGTGCCAGGGTTTTATCTGGAAGAGCGGCGCTTTAGCGCCGCGGGAGTCCTCAAACCTGACCGGGCTTTAGCCCCTTGTACCGCACGGCTCACCGAAACCACTGCCTCGTCCAGAGTTCCAGCTCCGCCCAGTAGACTTGCACACGATTGGCCAGCGTGTCCGGTTTCGTCAGGTCATATCCGCCGCGCGGCGTGCGCAGCGCGGGAGAATAACCCGCAGGCACATCGAAGAGAGCATCGTCCAGAGGAGCCTCTGAGAACTCCACTAGTTCAACCTTGCCGGTCGTGCTGCTGCCGTTCTCTGTCCTCTTGGTGGTCTCTTCGATGGCAAAACCGGCAGGAGCCGTCCCCAGTCGCCTGACATGTATACGATCTTGCGGCCGGCCAGCAGGTCTGAAACTCGCGTGGAGGAATCCAATTCCCTGACCAGAATCCTGGCAGCCCAGTCCGGGCAGATCGACATACCAGCCGTCGCGTTCTTCCATCGAGGAGGGCGTGGCGGCGCCGGGCCCAGCTTCCACCTTGATCGTAATTCTGACGTGCCGGGCGATGTACGTCCCCAGTTTGCGCCGCTCGCCGGTGTCCACGGAGTCGGTGGTGATGGTCACGTCCGCACCT
>WNFE01003493.1_pt1 | contig 11673 bp, 9 predicted proteins | sample 5400451 | NCBI WGS metagenome assembly WNFE01 (sample SAMN13153344, study PRJNA577476) | soil metagenome | isolation source: 200 cm saprolite under Douglas fir tree site 2 hole 2 | place: USA:California | collected 2015-04-18
TTTGTGTTCATGTGCATACTCTATGTGAATCTGACCGGTCTGGTCGGGCCGGCAATTTTTGCGGCGGCGGTGCTGCTCGTGGTCGGCTTTTTCTTCGCCACAGTTTCTGGAAATCTGGTCGGCTTCATCGGTTCTTCCAATAATCCGATTTCAGGCTTGACGCTTTCGACCCTGCTCATCGCCGCCCTGCTCATGGTTTCACTGGGAGTCTCCGGAACATCTGGGGTGTTAGCCGTATTAAGCGTGGCAGCGGTGGTTTGCGTTTCGTCAGCCGTCGCCGGTGAGCTGTTACAGGACTTCAAAGTCGGCTACATTCTCGGCGGCACCCCGCGTAGGATTCAAGTGGCCGAGTTGATCGCCGTGGTGGTGGCGAGCCTGGTGATGTACTTTCCGCTCGCGCTCTTAAATAAGTCGTTCGGTTTTGGCAGCCGCGAACTGGCGGCCCCTCAAGCCGGGCTCATGGCCACGCTGGCGGTTGGGGTTGTGGGCGGAGACATGCCATGGCCCCTGGTGGTTGTAGGCATCTTCATGGGCATCGCCATGATCATGATGCAGGTGCGCAGCCCCATGCTAGTTGCGGTCGGAATGTACTTGCCCTTCGAAACCACATTCGCAATCTTCCTGGGCGGAGTCTTTCGCGCACTCGGAGATTGGCTCGCCAAGCGGCGCGGCTTTAACCCCGCGCAAATGGCGCGCGTGGAGAACGCCGGCGTGCTCACCGCATCCGGGCTAATTGTCGGGGAGTCCCTGCTTGGCCTGGTTTGGGCCGGAATTGTAGCCGTAGCCAAGAACCGCAATTGGGAAATACCCCAGATATTTTCCCACCCCTCGTATCTCGCGGGACTCGTCGTAATGGCCGGGTTGGCGGGCATCATGATCAGGATTCCACTTTCAAGCGCCGGCGATCCCAGCGAACCCGCGCCGCCGGTCGGCATGATGTAAGAAAGAGTTCGTGGAGAGACGGGCGCCTCGCCCGTCCAGGTTTGCGTAGGGACGGACGCATTCGTCCGTCCAAGCCGAGCGCAGCTCGGCCCAGCCGATAGCGCCGATGCCAACAGAGATTCTCCTTCGTGATACTTTGTGTCCATCGTGGTTTTCGCCCTATGTCGATTGCGGAAAATATCGCGGAGGTGCGGGAGCGGATCGCAGCAGCAGCGCGGCGGGCAGCCCGTAATCCAGAAGAGATTACGCTGATGGGCGTGAGCAAAACGTTTCCCGCGGAACGCATCCGCGAGGCGTACGCCGCCGGCCTGCGCGTTTTCGGCGAGAACCGAGTGCAGGAGTTTGCGGGTAAGGCAGATGCTTTGCGCGACTTGCGTGACGCCGAATGGCACCTGATCGGACATCTGCAAACAAATAAAGCCGCGAAGGCGGCGGAGTTGTTTGACGCAGTCGATTCCGTTGACTCAGCGCGGATGGCGGAGAAGCTGAATGCATCCGCAGAAAGCGCGGGCAAGACCTTATCTGTCCTGATCGAAATCAACGTCGGTGGCGAGAAGGCAAAAAGCGGCGTCGCACCAAGCTCTGGCGCACAAGGCTCGGACGAACTCGAGCAGATTCTGCGTGGCGCGCCGCGATGGGGAAATCTGAATATTAACGGCCTGATGACTGTCCCGCCTTACACAAAAGATCGGGAAGGCTCGCGCCCCTATTTCCGCCAACTCCGTCAGATTCGAGACAGCATTGCGGCGTGTCGTCTGTCGCAAATTAGCATGGCTGCTCTTTCCATGGGTATGTCGCATGATTTCGAAGTAGCGATTGAAGAGGGAGCAACGTGCGTGCGTGTAGGGACGGCGATCTTCGGGGAACGAGCAAAAACTTAACCACAGGGGGCACAGAGGAACACAGAGGAAAATCTAATGGATGTTGCAGGTTTCCCCTGTGTACCTCTGTGCCCCCTGTGGTAGCGCCTTTCGATGGTAGCAATAAAAAATTCGCTTAGCGGCGCCACCTTCGCGGTCAAAGTACACCCACACGCCAAAAAGAATGCGATCACGGGAAAAGTGGGCGACGCGCTGAAACTAGCCCTCACCGCCCCTCCCGCGGACGGCAAAGCCAACGCCGCCTGCATCGAATTCTTCGCAAAGCTTTTGAACCTACCACGTTCGTCCGTTACTATTGCAGCCGGCCTGACCAGCCGGAATAAAGTGATTCGTGTTTCGGGTCTGACAGCCCAGCAAGTACGAGACCGACTCGGCTGTTAATCGCGGGCGAGGGCGCCCGCGCCACGCGGTCCTTCAGGAGCCATGCTTGACCCTTTCCGAACGCTTCCACGAACGTTACGAAGAAATCCGCACCGGCTTCGAACGGCCCTTTTGGGTCGCGAACATCACCGAGATATTCGAACGTCTTTCCTACTACGGGGCTTTTGCCTCTCTAGCCCTCTACCTGCAAGAGAAGCTGAATTTCTCGACCGAGCAAACTGGCACCCTGACTGGCTTGTTCGGCGGCATGGTATGGTTTCTCGCCATCTTCGGGGGAGCCGCCGCTGACCGCCTCGGCTTTCGCCGCGCTCTTTCGATGGCCTACCTCATCCTGTCCGCAGCCTATTTCCTGATCGGATCGATTGGGGCATCCTGGCTGGCGCCGGTGCGCAACGCCGTGCCGCTGGGACTATTTGTAGGCTGCATCCTCATCCTCCCTGCCCTCGGCATCTCGCTGGTAAAACCTTGCGTGGTGGGCACCACGGCGCGGGCTTCCAAGGAAAATGTCCGCTCCATCGGTTACTCGATTTATTACACGATGGTCAACATCGGTGGAGCCCTCGGCCCTTATTTCGCGTCCTGGGCCCATCGCCACCTAGGCGTCGAGAATGTTTATCGCGTTGCGGCCGTCAGCGTCTTCGCCATGTTTTTTGTGGTCATCATCTTTTTCCGCGAGCCGCGCAAGCCTGGCGATGCGCCTCCGCCTTCGATCGCGACCGTCGCGCGGAACTTCTGCGTCGTGGTCGGCAATTACCGCCTGGTTCTACCGGTGTTGCTGATCGCCTTCGTGCTGCGCGTCGGTTTGTTGATCTATCCGAGATACACCGTGCCTTGGTGGGTCTGGTGCGCGCTCCTGGTGCTCGTGCTGGCAGGGATCAGCCGGTTTATGTGGTTCCTCGTGCTCTTTACAGGGTACTGGGTGGTGTTCTGGCAGCAGTACATCAGTTTGCCCGGCTACATTCACGGCTACATCAACTCCAACGCCGACGTCGAGATCATTCTGGTGACGGACGGACTGACCGTGATCTGCCTCACGCTCGCCGTGAATTACTTGACCCGCAAGATCCCGGCATTTCAAGCCGTAATTTTGGGCACGGTGATCACTTCTGTCTCTTGGATAATCCTCGCCCTGCGGCCGACGATCTGGGGGGCGGTGCTCTCCCTGTTTGTGCTGGCGCTCGGCGAAATCATTCAATCTCCGCGTTACTACGAATACATCTCGCGGCTCGCGCCTCCCGGACAGCAGGGCACTTACATGGGCTTCGCGTTCCTGCCCATCGGAATTGGATCGCTGATCGGTGGCTGGTATGGCGGCACGCTGGTTCATCACTTCGGCGAAGTCACTCATCAGCCGGAGCGGATCTGGTTTAGTGTCGCGGCCGTCGGCATCGCAACTGCAGCGCTGCTTTGGATTTATGACAAGACGTTCAGGACGAGCGGCGCAGCTTCCGCGAAGTGAAGATCAAGAGCTTAACCACAGGGGGCACAGAGGTACACAGGGGGAACCGTACCGCATTTTCTTGGATTTCATCTGTGGATCTTCTCTGTGCCCCCTATGGTAGAGATTTCCGTCGGCACCCCTTCAAACCCTCGCCGTCACAGCCCTTCGTCTTCCAGATATTTCTCCGTTTCCCAGGCCGCCATGCAGCCCGAACCAGCGGCCGTGATGGCTTGGCGGTAGCGGCGGTCCTGCACGTCGCCGCACGCGTATACGCCCGGCACTTTCGTGAAGACGTTCTTCTGCGTCACCAGATAGCCATCGGTATCGGTTTCAAGCTGCCCTTCGAATATCTTGGCATTCGGGATGTGGCCGATGCCCAGAAACATCGCGCTCGCCGGGAAGTCCCAGCTTTCGCCGCTCTTCTGATTGCGCAGACGAAGGGCGGTGACTTCCTTCTTGCTAACATCGAGAACGTCATCAACCACGGTATCGGTGAGAAACTCGATCTTGGGATTGGAACGCGCACGATCGAGCATGATTTTTGACGCGCGAAACTGCTCGCGGCGATGGATGAGCGTGACCTTAGTCGCAAAGCGCGTCAGAAACGTCGCTTCTTCCATGGCGGAGTCGCCGCCACCGATCACCGCGATTTCCTTGCCCGTGAAGAAAAAGCCATCGCAAGTCGCGCAGGAAGAAACCCCGTGGCCGATCAGGGCGTGCTCGTTGGGCAGGCCGAGCCAGCGCGCTGATGCTCCGCTGGCGATGATGAGCGTGCGGGTCTGAACGGTCTCTTTGCCGAAGGTTAGCTCAAACGGACGTTTGCTCAAATCGGCTTTGACCACGTGGCCCATGCGATAGTCGGCGCCGAAACGAGCGGCCTGCTTGCGCATGTTCTCGATCAGTTCCGGCCCCTGGATGCCGTCGGGAAAACCAGGAAAGTTTTCCACCAACGTGGTCAGGGATAGTTGTCCGCCCGGTTCATGGCCTTCGATCACGAGCGGCTTGAGGTTGGCGCGGGCACTGTAGAGGGCGGCGGTGTGACCGGCACATCCGGAGCCCATGATCACAACATTGCGTATGTCCATAATGTAAGAAACAGCGGTACTAGATAGATTCTGAAAAATGGATTTCGCTTCAGCCCGCAATGCCAAACGCGACAAACTACGGATTCTTCTTGCTGCCGGCGCCCGCCTTGGTCGGAGTTCTGGTCGATGTTCCCACGCCCAGACGAGCCAGTTCCTGGGGTATCATCTTGCGCGCGCCCAGCGCGTCGCGATAGCGCTCCATAATCGACGAGGCGGCGTGGAAGATCGGTTCGTACGCGCTTTGATCCGTTGCCGGATTTCCTTCTCCTCCAGCACACCGCGCCAGCGCCACCGACGACTTTCCAAAGCGCTCCAGTTTGACGCGCGAAACCGGCGTACTGGTTGACAACATCGCGGCCACCGACGCAACCGCGGAGGCACTGTCCTCAATCGAAACCTGCATCAGATCTTTGGGGTCGCGCACGCGCAGAACGAGCGTCTCTACCATATTTTTCGAATCCACGCTGAACGAGTATTGGACGTTGCTGAACAGGGAGGCATCCGGGAACTCGCGCCGGACCCGAACCCAGTCGGCCGCCGAGACCGCACCGGGCGGTAAGGCTTGCATGCCGGGGATAGGCGTGCTCGAATCGAGTGTGGAACGCCCGCGAGCCACTTCGTAGTCCGCGCTGAACACCGGCTTGGCGGGTATTTTCGCCAGCGCCGACGATAATTCCTTTTGCTCGTCAGCCGAAGGCGCACAGACGTTGAGGACGTTCACTTTTACGGGAGGCTGCTGGGCGGAAGCGGCCGCAGCCAGGGCCATGACCGCGGCCAACGTAGTAAGCAGAATTTTGTGAGGGAACACGGCAAAATTGTATCAGGCTCAGCCGCAGCGGGCGGGCGCAGGATTTTCTTGATGACCAAGTTCGTTGCACCGGTCTGCGGTTCGTGGCGATTCCCACATCTGCCTAGCCTCGCTCGGCTTGGACGGGCGAGGCGCCCGTCCCCACACGAGCATACAGTGCTAGTCGGCTACTCCGGAGTCGGCCTCGATGGCGCCATGCCGGCGCAGCAACTGCGGCAGATTCTGCGAAAACGCCGAACGCGGCAACACCATATCACAGCCCACGTCGTGCGCTTTCTGCTTCAAGTCGCCCTGCACGTGCGAGAGAAATCCAATGATCGAGGTCCCCTTCTTCAGCTTGCTTTTCAGTTTCGGGATCAGGGTCAAAGGCTTGGCGTTCGCATTGTTCAAGTCGAAAATGATCAGGGAAGGCTTTTCTTCGCCGTTGCTCTTCATCCGGTCGGTGAGTTCCTTTTCGTTCTTCACGAACTCCACCTTCACGTTCATCTTGCGGCCCGTGTCCTGAATCTTGCTCAGGAAGAACAGGTCTTCGACGAAGGCGAAGACGCGCGAAGCTGCATCCTCTCGTGGAGCTGGCAGAGGCTCGGGATCGGCCACTGGGTAGGACGCGGAAAAGCCGGGCCGTCGCGGTCCGCGGCTGCCGTTGCCATTATCCACGCCCAGATTGGCGCGGTAGCTGTGATCCATGGGGGCGGTAAAGATGCCCTGGTGCTCTTGGCGGTCGCGGCCCATCGGGCCACCCGCGCCTCGTCTTGGCGGACGCCGTCCGCGGCGCCGTTTGTGTTTCCCTCCACCTGGGGAGGGATGTCCGGGTCCTGCATTCATATTTTTTCTCTGGTTAATCTTCGAAGTTGATCCCCGAAGTTAATCCCGGCCTGGATCACAGGCCTGATTGTTTCGTCTTCCCTTGCGGCCGGCACGTTAAGGTGTGGTTCAACTGCACACCGGTCAACGGCAGACCAAACCCCACATCGGCTGGATGCTATTCGAGAACACTATTCGAGAACGATGTTTCAAACCATCTTGGCGCCTGGAGTTTTATTGGCGCGAACGGCCAGCCTGGAAGCATGGCCATTGGGAACATCTTGATGTTACTCATGAAACCGCCGACTGCGCAAGGGGGGAGTGCCATTAGTTTTCCACATCTGGGCATTACCAAAGTGGTTACGGACGCTGATCCCCAGGCGAAAGTTGTTGCATTCTTGATGTCCCCAGTGCTGAAGCCGTTGCGCAGGACCAGAAGCATGCGCTGGCGCCGGCTTCGACCGCAAGCGCCGGTTCGCAAATCCCTTGTTTCCGGCAGATGACAGCCGCGCTGTTTCGCCTGAAGTTCTGGCCCGCTACGCCGATGGAAGAGGAGTGAAACCCGCTCCTGCCACAGAGAAAACCTCCGCATCGAGCTCGCTTGCGGTTCCGGGACAACGCTTCGTTGCCCGGCAGCCCATATTTGATCGCTCGCAGAATGTTTTCGGATACGAACTTCTATTCCGAAACGGCGTCGAAGACTACTTCAACACCGATCCGGAACTTGCGGCCCGCTCCACGCTCGATAGCTCCCTGCTATACGGTATCAACACGCTTTGCGACAATCGCCGCGCGTTCCTGAATTGCACCCGTGAGGTCCTGTTCAAAGATCTGATTACGCTACTGCCCCCCAACCAAACCGTGGCCGAGATTCTGGAGACGGTGGAGCCTGAAGACCGCGTCATCGCTGCCTGCAAGCGGCTAAAATCCGCTGGCTATCTCATCTGCCTGGATGACTTCGCACCCAACGATCCGCGCCTGCCGCTTTGCGAATTCGCCGACATCATAAAAGTCGACTTCCGGGCAACCAGGCCGGAGGAACGAGCCGGCATGATGCGCCGGTTTGGGTCCCCAACGTGCAAGATGCTGGCGGAAAAACTCGAAACGCCCCACGAGTTTCAACAGGCCCGTGACATGGGATTCGTCTATTTCCAGGGGTATTTTTTCTGCCGACCCGAACTCGTCATCGGCCGCGAGGTTCCTGCCAGCCGGTTGCACTATGTTCGGCTGCTAGAAATGGTCTCCCGTTCGGAACTCGACTTGCGCGAGCTCGAGAAGATGCTCAAACAGGAAGCCTCGATTTGTTACCGCTTGCTCCGTTATCTGAATTCCCCGGTCTTTGGATTTGCCCTCGAAATCAAGTCGATCCGCCATGCCATGGCCGTTCTCGGAGAACGGGAACTGCGGCGTTGGATTCGGCTCGTCGTCACCGTGGGCGCGGCCGAGCAGAAGTGCAGCGAACTGGTGCTGATGGGATTGGCCCGCGCCCGTTTTTGCGAACTGCTCTCCACCCGGCTGCAATCGAACACTGATTTGTTCTTCATGGGGCTGCTCTCCATCATGGACGCCATCCTTGAGGTCAGCATGGAGGTGCTCCTGGAACAACTGCCAGTGGAGAGCGAAACCAAGGCGGCGCTGCTCGGCCAGAATAGTAGCCTCCGGCCTCTGTACCAACTCATGCTGGCCCAGGAATCGGGTGAGTGGTCGCAATCGAGCGAACTCGCCAAACAAATGCAACTGCCCGATGAGGACGTTGCCTCCACCTGGTGGCAGGCCCTGCAGTGGGCACAGGAAGCGACCAGCGGCGTGTGAGAAGAACAATCGGGTCATCTGACCATCGGGTCATCGGCTCATCTAAGTTCAAATGCCTTTGACTCTCGATGACCCGATGGTCAGATGACCCGATTGTTCCTACGGAGCTTCGATCAACTCCATCTTCCCTTCCCGTGTCCGGTGCAGCACCATCAACGTGCCCTTCGGATCGCGGAATACGAAAACATCTTTGTCGCGGAAGTGCGCCTCTTTGATCGCTTCTTCCAACGTCATCGGACGCAGCGCGACCGAGTCCCTGGCGTGCACCAGGTGGACCTCGGTGGTTCGGGCCACCGAGGGAAATTTATGAACGAGAACGGAAACGGTAGCACTCTCCGCCAGGCCGAGCGCCGCCTGAAGGTTGTCTTCCAGCGACTGGCCGTCAAACTTCTTGACCGCCTTGCGCTTCTTGCTCAGCCACTTCGTTTTATATTTGAGCGATTGCTTGTGCAGGTGGTCGAGAGCTTCATTGACGGCCGACGCCATATCGGTAGTCTGGGCTATCCCCACAATGGGACCATTTGGCGGGTCGATCGTGATTTCGGCTTTGTGCTGGCGCTTTTCGACGGCCAGAATCACTTTGGTCTCGAATCGGTCGCCTAGAATTTTGCGAATCTTATTGAGGCCGGTTTCAACTTCCTTACGGACGGTGGGAGTGATCTTGTATTTCCGCGCGGTATATTCCACGTTCATTAAGCAGCCTCCAGAATCTCTCAGTCCCGGGGAAAAAAGGGTCAGAGGTGAGAGGTCAGATTGCAGAGGTGAAAACCTTTACGCTCCCAGCTATGGGGTTCACCTCTGCTATCTGACCTCTGACCTCTGCAATTATTTCTTAACTCTTCTCTGATGGGTACTCGGAATCTTCATATCTTCCCGATATTTCGCCACCGTTCGACGCGTGACCTGGATACCTTGCGATTGCAGGATGCGGGTGATCTGTTCGTCGGTCAGCGGCCGGCTCGAATCTTCTTCTTCGATCAGCTTCTTGACGCGGCGTTTCAAAATCAGAAGTGAAGTACCGCCGCCCTCGGGCCCCTGCACGCTCTCCGAGAAGAAATACCGCAATTCGAACACACCCTGCTGCGTGTGGACATACTTATTGGCGACCGCGCGGCTGACGGTAGAAGGATGCACGCCGATCTCTTCGGCCACTTCTTTGATCATCATCGGCTTCAGCCGATCGATTCCCCGTTCCAGAAAGTCCTGCTGGCGCGCCACGATCGAATAGCAGACCTTGGTGATCGTCTGCTTGCGTTGCTCGATGTTCTTGATCAGCTGGATGGCGGACTTGTAGCGATCTTTGACATAGTTACGCGTGTCGCGGTCATTGCCGTCACGGGTCAGCAGGCGCTTGTATGCGGGGTTCAAGCGCAACTGCGGCATGTCTTCGTCATTCATGATGACCAGCCACTCGTCGCCATGTTTCACGAAAGCGACATCGGGCTCAATCAGCCGGGCCGGAACTTTGTTGTAGCGCAAGCCCGGCCGGGGATCCAGCGTGCGGACATACTCGAGCCCGGCCTGCACCGCTTCGACTGGACGTCCCATCGCGCGCGCAATTTCCTTAAACTGCTTCAGCGTCACCGCTTTCAGATGCTGATCGACTACGGCAATCGCGTCTCTCACCACGGGCTCGGTCAGGGCACTGCCGTTGCTGTGTAAATGCAACTGCTCCAGATGGTAGCGCAATTGATAGAGCAGGCATTCGCGCAGGTCGCGACAGGCGATGCCCGGCGGATCGAAGTGGCGCACAACTTCCAGTGCTTCGTGCAGGTCGGCGACGGTGAAGTTTACCGCCGCAATCCGGGCGGGCGCCGTCGCTGTTCCCAGGGCCGCCGCTCCGGCTGCCGTGTTTCCGTGGTTCGCCACGCTTGCCAGCTGAACCTCGGCTGCGATCTTTGGCCCAGAATCCGGCTCAGAATCTTGATCTGACTCAACAAATGACTCGATTCCTGCCCCTTCCGTCGCCACCTGCGAAGGGTCCGCATCTTCATCTTCGGCACCTCCGGCGGCGAGGTCCTCGGGCGCGAGACCAGAAGCCTCGAGGCCGGAACTTTCGAGATCTGAACTTTCGAGGTCTGAACTCTCGAGGTCTGAACTCTCGAGGACTGAACTTTCGGGCGGGGCCTCGCCGACAGCAATCCCCAGCGCCTCCGCTTCCCCGACGATCTTGGCCACCACTTCCACATCTGACTCGGGAGTCGCCACCGGGACAATTCCCAGCAACTCTTCGTCGGTGGCGATCAGGTACCCTTCTTCGTTCAGATTCCCAATGATCAGCTCAGCCGCCTGGTGCACCGGCGGCCGCACGGAAATCGCGCCCAGTTGCCATAGCAGGTGGTCGCTCAAGTTCCCCGGCTTCGACAGGAAATTCTCGAACGAAGGCTTCTCAATCTCTTCCATTTCCCCGGAGCTGCGATAGCCGGGATCCAGATAGTCCTGGAAGAACGAGCCAAAATCGATCTCCTCGAAGGGATCCTTCTTCTCATCCGCGATGGCCGGAGCTTCGTCGGAGGTCGCCTTGGCGGCGATCCGGTCGCGTTCTTCCTCCTGGCGTCCGACGTCATCGAGCAGCGGGATGGCATCTTCCAGCTCTTCCAGCACCGGGTTCTCGACCATCTCCGCATTGATCATGTCCTTGAGCTCGAGCTTGTTGAGCGCGAGCACGGACACCATTTGCACGAGACCCGGCGTCAGGATCTGACGCTGCGATAACTTGACGTTCAGTCTGTGCTGAAGAAGCACCATTTCTCCCCACGAATTTATTATTGCTACCCCAACCCGGCTGCACCGCAACGTCCGGTACATCGGACCGTGGAAAATTTAGCTTCTCATGCACCGAGGTAGATCATGTGGACACGAAAGGTCAATGCGCCCACGCCTTGGTAACTAGAATCAGGTGCCGGTTGCCAGTTCCCGGTTGCCACCTCGCTTTACTGAGAACTGAGAACTCATACTTGAGAACTGAGAACTCATACCAATGAGAAGCTTTCCCCCAAATAAACGCGCCTTACCTCCGGATCACTGCCCAACTCCTCGGGCGTACCGGAGCGGAATATCCGGCCCTCGTTAATGATGTATGCCCGATCCGTCACCGACAACGTCTCGCGAACGTTGTGGTCCGTGATCAGGATTCCAATCCCACTGGCCCGAAGGTCGGAGATTATTTTCTGCAAATCCAAAACCGCAATCGGGTCAATTCCCGAAAAGGGCTCGTCGAGCAAAATGAACGTGGGGTTGATGCACAGCGAACGAGCGATTTCTACCCGCCGCCGCTCCCCGCCCGATAACGCATATCCACGATTCTGCCGGATATGCTCCAGTCCGAGCTGGTCAATCAGCTTCTCCGCCTTTTCCCGGCGTTCATGCCAGGATATCGGCTGGACTTCGAGCACAGCCAGGATGTTCTCCTCCACCGTCAGTTTCCGAAAAACCGAAGCTTCCTGAGGGAGGTAGCTGATACCGTACTGACGCGCCCGCAAGTACATGGGAACGCTGGTGATATCTTCGTCGTCGTAC
>WNFE01015723.1_pt1 | contig 11673 bp, 8 predicted proteins | sample 5400451 | NCBI WGS metagenome assembly WNFE01 (sample SAMN13153344, study PRJNA577476) | soil metagenome | isolation source: 200 cm saprolite under Douglas fir tree site 2 hole 2 | place: USA:California | collected 2015-04-18
GGCGCCCATCAACTGTCGTAATACCGGCCGTTCACTTCTTCCCCGATTATCGCGAAGTCACACTTTGACGTCTTCAGCGGATCGGATTTCCACGAAAAACCGATAGAAGGCACCTCAACTATCGCCTCCAATTGGCACGAGGCCCGAGTTCCTGCAAAACGAAAGTGCTTGGAGGAGTCTTCATACTTCACAGGCTCTCCGGTCGATTTCCAAACCATCTTGAAACTCATTCGAGCTGGAGTGGCGGTCGAGTCCAACGCTGGCCAACGTGGCTGGTCGACTACCGGGACGTTCTGCATTTCCAGCGTGAAGGTGTTTCCGTCAGGACTGATCGTGAAGCCACGCTCGGGGACAGGAACAACCCAGTAGAGACCAGAAGGCGAAATTGGCGGGTGAAAATCGTGTATTTGGTTCGCGGGGGCCGCCGGTCCCCTGAATAACGTCAGTCATATGTGAGTCAAGGTACCATGCTGCGCCGCTCGGGCGCCCCAATATTCTCCCTGCATCACGCCGTAGTCGGTTGTAGGACTGCCAAACGGGATGCGGTTTCCTTGATTGTCCGTGCCCATGCCCGTAAAAGTGCTGCACCGCGCAACTCGACCTTTGAAGTGGTAGATATGTGAAGGTTCGAGGTTTGGGCCTGCCGCCTGATTGTGGCTGCCATTTTTGTCTAGCCAAGGAATTGGGTAAGGATCGGTGCCTCCGTTCGCCGTCATCGATTGTCGATCAAAAAACGAAGAATCCCCGGAGCGCAGTGCGAGTGGGAGTATGGCCAACGCGCTCGATTTCAGGATGTCTCTGCGACCGTGGCATCTGCGCGAATTGGTAAGCAGTTCCATCTATGTACCTCCAATAAGGAAATAACTTCACGAGCATAATAACCCGAGGTTGCCCGAACAACTCTCCAGCGCTGGCCGCCAAGATCTCAATGACGGCAATATTTAGCAGCATCTCCTGCGGCAGATTGTGCCGCTCTTTTAACTCGTCCGAGCTGTTGTACGAAACCAGGCTTGCGGTGGATCCGACAATCGAAAAATGGCCGCAGAGACTCTCCCACAAAGAGTAGTGGCGTCTGCGGGTAAACAGGGCGCTCCACGGTCCCGCGCGTTGTAATTCGCGGAGTTGCCGGAAGAGCGTTCGCTGCGTCATTCCGCTGATGGTCAAGGCCATCTTCTTTAACGCAACACGCCTCCGACCCCGGGGGACGCCAGTCTCCGTATTGGCGGGCCAAACGCGAAACGCGAGATTCCTGGTCGCAGTAAGGCAAGCCAATTTTTTTACTTAGCGACAGGGTACTTGGGCTTGGGCGGAATACCTTTGTAATTTTTCAGGCCTTCGTTGGCCAGGTCGATGGCTTTTTCGAGCTGCGGGTCGTGTCCGCTGACCACCAAATCAGGGCGCTGCGGCACATCGTAATCGGGATCGACGCCGTGATTCTCTACGATCCATTCGCCGCCGTTGTCGGTCGAATAGAACGCGAATTCCGGCGCCGTGACGCCGCCGCCGTCCCGTAGAGGAATTGCGCGAGCGATGCCGACCAGGCCGCCCCAAGTGCGCGTGCCGACAATAGGCCCGATTTTCTCGCGCCGGAAAAACCACGGAAAAGCATCGCCGCCGGAGCCGGCAAGCTCGTTGGCAATCATTACTTTCGGGCCGTAGAGCGCGACGGGAGGCCAACCGATAGGCTCGCCCTCGCGAGGCGACAGAACGGCGAGAAGCTGGCGCTTGAGTTTTTCGGTGTAGAAATCGGGAATCTGGCCGCCGGAATTGCTGCGTTCGTCAACGATGATGCCGTCTTTGTCGAGTTGGCCCGCGAACTGTTTATCGAACGCGATGATTCCGGGAGTGCTAGTGTCCGGCACGTGCATGTAGCCGATGCGGCCGTGGGTAGCCTCCGCGACTTTGCGCCGATTGCTGTCGATCCAATCGAGATAGTGCGGGCCATTTTCATTGGCAATGGTTTTTACCGCAATCTCCCACGCGCCGTCGGGAGAAGGCTTGGAGTTGATCTTGAGACTAACGATTTTTCCGGCCAGGTTTTGGAAATAGGCGTAGACGTCGAGATTGGTGCGAGCTTCGCGGCCGTCTACGGCGATGAGGTAATCGCCAGCCTTTACTTTTAAGCCGGGCTCGGTGAGCGGGGAGCGGTTAGCCTCCGTCCAGTTTTCGCCGGGATAAATTTTTGCGATGCGATAGTAGTTCCCGGCCGCCTCGAAGTCCGCGGCTAGCAAGCCGACGCCGATCTTGGGAGGCTGCGGCTGATCGCCACCGCCGACGTAGGTATGCGAGGTGCTCAGCTCGGCAATCATTTCGCCGATGAGGTAATTCAAATCGCTGCGATGAGCGACCCACGGGAGCAGCGTTTCATAGCGATCGCCGATGTGCTTCCAGTTGTGGCCGGTCATGGCAGGATCCCAGTAGAAGTCGCGCTCGATGCGCCAGGCTTCATGGAAGATTTGCTTCCACTCTTCGCGGGGATCGACTTCGACTTGCAGCCCGCCCAGATCGAGCTTGCCTTCGCCGACTTTTTTGCCGGGGGCGGCTTCGATTACCCCGTAAACAGGGCCTGCCTTGTAGACTAATTTTTTACCTTCTTTGTCGAGGTCGTAGGCATCGATGCCCTCGAGAAGCACTTTGTCTTCGCGCTTCGTGACATCGTAAACGTGCAGGATATTGCGTGGCTTTTGCTGGTCGTCGGTGCCGAACTGACGGGCCTCCTGCGGCGTGGTGAGGTAGAAAAATTTATCTTTGCGACCGGCCAGTCCGCTGAGAATTGCGGCGGGCAGCGGAACCGGCGCGATGCGGTTAGAGATGCCATCAAGATCGACTTGGATGGGTTTGACCGGTTCTTCTTTTTTCTCGTCCTTCTTCTCGTCTTTCTTTTCATCCTTCTTTTTTTCGTCTCCGGCTTTCTTGTCTTCTTTCTTATCGTCTTTTCTCTCGTCCTTTTTGTCCGCGTCGTCCTTCTTCTTTTCGTCGGCTGCCTTTTCTTCATCGCTTTGCGGCTTGAACGGAGATTCCTCGTCGGCTTTTAAGGTGACCGCGAAAATCCCATCAGTAGAGTAATAGTTGTAGCGCTGATCGAGCTGCCCAATGCTGGGATAGAAGAATCGCGTGGAAATGAAATAGAGATACTTTCCGTTGTGGTCGAAGACCGAATTGTTGTCGTTGTAGAAGCCACTGGAAACTTGCGTGGCCCTTTTGGTTTCCAGCGAATAAAGGAAGACGTCATTGGCGCCGCGGCGATGCGGCTTGGAGTAGGTGAGCCAACGGCTATCCGGCGACCAAGTAGCGTCGGAGATAGATCCATAATCACCCTTGTCGACCAGGATGGGCTTCTTATCGTCGACGCCGACGTACCAGAGGCGGTTGGTTTTGTCCCAGTAGAGAAGTTTCTTGCTGTCCGGCGACCATGATGGGCCGTAACGATAAACGCTACCATCGGTAGTGATGCGCGTTGCTTCACCGCCCATTTGCGGACGGGTATACAACTCGTACTCGCCAGTTTTATCGGAGAGAAACGCGATGGATTTGCCGTCTGGGGACCACGCGGGATTCAGTTCGTGGACGCTAGAGGTGTCCGTGCTCAGGTCGCGAATGCTGCCATGCTCGGTGGGCACAGTGAAGATGTTGCCACGAGCTTCGACTATCGCGCGGGCGGCGGAGGGCGACAGCGCGAAGCTGCCGATATTCTGCGCGACGCTCTTGAACTCGGGGCGCGCCTCCAAACCTTCGGCGTGCACTTGGATAGGTAAGTTGCGGGCTTTTCCACTTTGGAGATTAAATTCGTAAAGCAGGCCGCCGTTTTCGTAGACGATGGCGTCCGGGCCGAGACTGGGCCACTTGACGTCGTATTCTTTGTAATCGGTGAGCTTCTTGGTTTGTTTGGAGGAGAGATCGTAGCTGTAAAGATTCATCACGCCATCGCGATCGCTGATGAAATAGATAGTGTTGGCGTGCCACATGGGAAACATGTCCATGCCGGAAGATTTAGGCAGCTCTTCATAGGTGTTTTTCTTCAGATCGTAGATGGCGATGGGCAGGCTCCAGCCGCCGCGGTAGCGCTTCCAGGTGCGATTTTCCTGAGAAGTCTCGATGTAGGCGATTTTGCTGCCGTCGGGAGAAAAGCTGGTGAGATCGCCGCGAGGAACCGGCAGGACTTGTGGTAGACCCCCTTGCATGGAGACCAAATAAAGGCGCGTGGTGCGACTGGGCGGTGCTACGGCGCGGTCAGAGCGGAACAAAACATTTTTGCCGTCGGGAGACCAGCCGAGAACGATATCGGCAGAGGGATGAAACGTGAGGCGCTTGGGTTCGCCGCCTTCGGCGGGAATGATGTAGACGTCAGGATTGCCGTCGTAGGAGGCGGTGAAGGCGATCCATTTCCCGTCCGGAGAAAATTTGGGGTAGAGCTTGTCACCGGGGCTGGCGGTGACGCGGACAGCGGCGCCACCTTCGCGGGAAGCAGTCCAGAGATCTCCGGCGTAGGAGAAGACGACTTTGTCCTTGGAGATGTCGGCGTAACGGAGAAGGCGGGTGGGTCCGGCGGGAGGCTGGCCAGCCGGGAGAGCAGGAGGAGCCGCTTGCAGCCGGGCAGCGGAATAGATGCAGAGCAAGAGGATCAAGGAAATCAGCGCCGCCAGAGACAATCGAACGTGCTGCTTTTTCATTCGGGCTTCTCCAATATTTTCTGATTACGAGTTTCGACGCCAAACCAGCATGGCCCAATCGGGCCGCCGTCTCCCACCATGTTCATAGACGAGAAATCCGGGAAAATGTTTACATGGATTGCTCAAATACGGACTGCGCTGAACACTTGAGGTTGCGAGCCGAGGTATGATCACTCCGGTGGGCAAGTTTCGCCAGTAAATTCCGCACCTGCGGCTTGTAGCCATTGTGTTGCTCGGCAGGCAACGGATGGAACGGAGACTTTTGCTTGCGGCGGTCTCGGGATATGCTTCGGTGTACAACATGAATAGATATTTTCAACGCGGATGCGAGGAGTGCGGCTGCCTGGCGCAGGGAGCGCGCCCATGAGCTTTCGAACCAAACTGTTTCTCGTGTTTCTGGTGACCGTGCTGGCTTCGGTGTCGGTAGTCGCCTATAGCGTGACGCATTACACGCGTGCCGCTTTCGAAGAAATCGACCGGGAGCGCACCGAGGCGTTGGTGGCGCAATTCAACAAGGAATTCGAACAGCGTGGCAAAGATGTGGCGCGACAAGTGGAGAATGTGGCCAATGGCGAAATTACGCTGAGAGCGGCGATGGACCTGGCGCGGCCAAACGCCGATCAGTCGCTGTATGTACACGACGCAATCGGCGTGTCGCAGGACCACGGCATGGATTTCGTAGAGTTTGTGAACTGGGATGGCACGACCATTTCGTCGGCGCAGTACCCGGGGCGAGTTGGGTACAAGAATGATTGGGTTACTGCGAGGAAGGATTGGCGCGGGACGCCGGCATTCTTGAAAAGGGAAGAATTGCCGGATGGAGTGGCGTTGGCGGTCACCGCGGTGCGCACCGTCTCCGGTGGAAACGACAAGAGCCTTTACATTATCGGGGGATGGCGGCTGGACCAGAATTTTCTGGCGGCACTCGTCCTGCCATCCGGCATGCGGGCTCTGCTTTACCGGAATTTGGAGCCCACGTTTATATCGGCGGCACTCACGGACGTGAACGGAACAACCGACGAACCGGAACGATTGCAGCCGCTGATTGAGCAGGTCCAGAGGAAACCTCAAAAGACGGTGCAGACGATCAATTGGAAAGCGGACGCGGCTTCCGCGGAAACTTTCCATGCAATGCCGCTGTTGGGACGAAACAATGAGGCGCTCGCAGTCCTCTTGGTAGGCAGCTCACGCAAGGAATTGGTGTTGCTGACGCGGCGTATCGTGACGATCGCGGCGGTGGTGGCGGGTGCGGCGATTCTGGTGGGCTTGCTGCTGAGCTTGTGGGTGGCGGCGCGCATCACCCGACCAGTGGAAGAGTTGGCGGAAGGCGCGCGGGAAGTGGCTACGGGGCGCTGGGACACGCGGATTGATGTGGGAACAGCGTTCAACGACATGACGCGCACGTTGGCGATACAGAAGGAGAAGCTGGTGCAGACGGAGCGCGTGGCGGCTTGGCGCGAGTTGGCGCGGCGGCTGGCGCACGAGCTACGCAATCCACTTTTTCCCATGCAAATTACCGTGGAGAACATGCAGCGGTCCAAGCAACTGGAGGCCAAGCAGTTCCTGGAAGTGTTCAATGAATCGACGGCTACGCTGAAGACGGAGCTGGCCAATCTGAATACGATCGTGGGGCGGTTCAGCGATTTTTCAAAGATGCCGACGCCCCAATTTGCAAAAGTGAATGTGAACGACGTTCTACGCGCGGCAGTGCGGTTGTTTGAAGCGCAGTTCAACGCGGTGGGAAAGCCCACGATTACGACGGAACTTTTCTTGACCGAGCCGCTACCGGAGATTGACGCGGACGCGGATCTGCTGCACAAGGCGTTTCAGAACTTAGTCTTGAATGCGCTGGATGCCATGCCCGCCGGCGGAACGCTGACGCTACGCACGTTCGAAAGCGAGCGCAACGTTCGGATTGAAGTTAAAGACACGGGCAAAGGACTGACGCCGGAAGAATGCTCGCGGCTGTTCACGCCGTACTACACGACCAAGCAGCAGGGAACTGGCTTGGGCCTGGCCATTGTGCAATCAGTGGTGAGCGACCATCACGGAACGATCAGCGTCACCAGCGACGAGGGACGCGGTACCTCTTTCAAGATTGAGTTGCCGCAGCGGCAGTCCAGGCAGCGAATGGCTCCGACGGAGAGCGCAGCCGCTGACACGAAGAATTCGCCAAAAACTTTGGCGGCAGCAAGCGACTGATTGACTCAGCGCAAAGGACCGATGCTTGCCGCGCAAAGCTCACCTGCTACTCGTTGACGACGACCCCAACACGCTGGCTTCTCTTTCCCGCGCATTTCGCCTGGCCGGCCATGAAGCGACGGTGTGCGATAACGCCGGCCGCGCTCTGGAGTTGCTGCGCACCGAGAACTTCGATTTGATTCTTTCCGACGTAGTGATGCCGGGCAAAAGCGGGCTGGAGCTGCTGGAAGATCTGAAGAAGGCCGGAGTGAAGACGCCCATCGTGCTGATTTCCGGGCAAGCGAACATTGAGATGGCGGTGCGAGCAACGAAGCTCGGGGCGCTGGATTTTCTGGAGAAGCCGCTTTCCACGGACAAATTGCTGGTCACCGTAGAAAATGCGCTGCGTTTAACGCGGCTGGAAGATGAAAATCGCGAACTGCGCCAGCGGCTGGGCAAGCACGAGCTGATTGGATCGGGAGCAGCCATGGGGCGGCTGGCGGCGCAAATTGAACGGGTGGCGGCGAGCGAAACGCGTGTTTGCATTCTCGGAGAAACAGGAACCGGGAAAGAATTAGTGGCGCGAGCGATCCATGAAAAATCGCCGCGCCGCGAGAATTCGTTTGTGACGCTGAATTGCGCGGCGGTGCCGGCGGAATTGATCGAGTCGGAGCTATTTGGTCACGAGAAGGGCGCGTTCACGGGAGCGGCGGCGAAGCATGCCGGAAAATTTGAGCAGGCGGACGGCGGCACGCTGTTTTTGGATGAGATTGGCGACATGCCGGTGGCTATGCAAGCGAAATTGCTGCGTGTGCTGGAAGAGGGCGAGGTCGAGCGAGTGGGCGGAGACAAGCCCATTCGCGTGAATGTGCGAGTGCTGGTGGCTACGCACCGGAACCTGGAAGAGTTGGTGAAGCAGAATGCATTTCGGCGCGATCTGTTTCATCGCGTGTACGTTTTTCCGTTGGCGCTGCCGCCGTTGCGCGAGCGGCCGGAGGATTTCCCGGAGTTGGTCGGACATTTCGCTCGTCAAGTGGCGGCGCAAAACGGATGGAAAGAGAAGATTTTCACCGACGATGCGATCGCGGAATTGCGGCGCTATGGCTGGCCCGGAAATGTGCGCGAGCTGCGCAACGTGGTGGAGCGGCTGGTGCTGCTCGCGGGAGAAGGGCCGGTGAGCGGCGCGGACGTACGAATGATTTTGCCTAGCGTGAGTGGCGGTCCGGGCACAGCTGCTGGAGATACGTCGGCTGTATCTTCTGGAACGCTTGCTGAGAGGACGGAAGCGTTTGAGAGGGAAGTGCTGCTGGGAGAGATTCGACGGCACAATTTTCACATGACGAACGTGGCGCGGGCGCTGGGTTTGGAGCGCAGCCACCTTTATAAGAAGTGCCAGCAGTTGGGGATCGATTTGCAGGCGTTGCGTCGTCCGGAATAAACACGCCAATCGTTTACGCCAAAATCCTTCAGTGTTCAGGTCAGTTTTATGGCTCGACCGTTAAAGCGTCGGCAAGACCGCCGCACTCCACAACGGGTACGTACCTTTTTAAATACGTTTGAACGGACGGTCTATTGCTGCGGGCGGTCCTTTGCGTTGGTATGGAGGTGTTGGAAAATTCCACGTTTGCGGGTGACCTATGAAGCGTAGCGCTACGTTGATTTCGCTGGCTGTTTGCTTTCTTTTGCCGCTTAGTTGCAAGGCACAGAAACTTGGCCAGATTGAGTGCGCGCGGCAGGAAGGCTACGCCTACCTTTATAGCTCCATGGCTACCATGGAGATCAGCACTACGCTCAAGTGTGGGCAGCGAGTTACGGTGCTCGATCGCTCCGACAATTTTGTTCGCGTTCGAACGGACACGGGTGATGAAGGTTTTGTGCCGCTGAGCAACGTTGGTTTCCTGAAACCTGGAGCAACGCTCAAGGCGCCGACCGCGCCCGAGAAACGAGAACTAACCCACTACGATAATCCGGCGCGAATGGCTGCGGCTGCGCGCCTCGCTCCTTCGACCCAGGAAATACTTTTGCGGAATCAGACGCCCGTCCACTTGAAACTGGGTCGCGAGCTATCTTCGGCAACCGCTCACATCGGTGAAGAAGTGAATTTTGAAGTCACGCAAGACGTTGTCGTCGGCGGACTGACGATTATTTCCAAGGGAGCGCCAGCAGTCGGCGCGGTCACGGAAGCGGAGCCGAAGAAGCGCATGGGTAAAGCTGGCAAGCTGAATGTGAGCGTCGCATCAGTAATGCTGGCCAACAATGAGAAGCTTGCTTTGCGCTCATTTGGAGCGGACCAGCCAACCGATCAAAAGGGCGGCTTGGGTCTTTCGCTAGTGCACGGCAAGGATGTCACCATGCCCAAGGATACGGAGATTACCGCATACGTGGATGGGGACACGCACTTGAAGGCTGCGAGTTTTGCCGCGGCCGCACCTTCCAATACGCAAGCGGTTTCGCAGACCGACGCGTCGAAGCCGTAAGAATTTGTAATTCAGAACGCTAAGTCCCCAGAAGATTAGGTTGCATCCGGGTGAAGCCGCGTTCCTGCGCCCACAGCGAAAGAGGGATTGCCGCTAAGTCGTCCACAACAGGCACCGCGTGACCGTCCTTGGTCAAATCAATCGTGCGGATATAGACCTTGCAAGTTTCGCAGGCTTCCACGCGAATGTGTGGAAACTGCTCCGCTACGTACACGGGTAATTTCTTTTCGTCTTCTTCGCCGCAGTTCGGGCAGTAAATCCTGCGAAAATCCCACTCCTGCGAACAAAACGAGCACAACATGCGCCGCTTGCCGCTATCGCCTTCCGGCCGGAGAACGCCAAGCAGCGGCAGCCCTCCGCAAAGTGGGCAAGCGTGTTGGGTGCTCAAAGCGGGAGGCGCGGTTATTCGGGAAGCAAAGACTTCTGTAATTGGCTGAATGAAAGCGCGGGGAACAAACAGCGCGAAGGGCCCAAGCAGTTGGTCACTTCCGCCGAGTTCCCAGTAGGCCGAGAGCAACGAGCGCTGCGAGGCGGCGTCGAGGCGAGAGATTTGCCGGGCGGCAGCCGCCAACGCGGACGGCGCGGATTCTGCGAGCAAAGCGAGGAAGGTGGTCAGCCTCGGCAGAACATTGATGTAATCGAAAGGCAAGGAACTGACGCGATCGGAGCCGAGTTTCCGGCTCGACAATCCAGTGCCGACGTCACTCTTGATTTCGGCGTAGAAGATTTTCTGGAACTCCGCGAGGCGCGAATAAAAGCGCAGCACCTCCGCGGCGAAGGGATGGGCGGAAGCGAGATACTCCGCACGGCGAATGCGCGCGTCGTACTCAGCCCCTGCAGCTTGCGCGGCTTTCATTTCCGGCGAGGAGCCGATCCCATCAACTCTTTATACCAGGCAGGGTGGAAGCGCTTTGCAAAGTCTTCCGTTACGTCGCCATAAATGACAGAGTCCAAGGCGCCGCGCTCCGCGAAAACGCCCATGTACACGTGAATCATGAACAGGCCAATGGTGAGCAGCGCGCTGGAGGCGTGAACTATAACGGCAATGTACCGGAACCAGCGCAGACTCCAGGGGATATATTCCGGGAACCACAAGACGAGGCCGCTGAGGAACAATAGGATGCCGCACAAGAAGAAGCCCCAAAAGAGGAGCTTTTGTCCGGCGTTGTAGCGGCCGACCGGCGGCATCGCTTCGTCTTCGTTACGGATGTAATGGCGCACGGAGCGGAACCAGGCACGGTCGACGTCGGTGAATCCCATCTGCGATGCCCACAGAGCGTACATCTGCAGCACAGCGACGATGAAGAGGAGGCCAATCCAGGGATGCAACATGCGCGAAATCTGGCCGCCCCCGAGCGCAATGGCTAGCCAGAACAGCCACGGGGACCAGAAGGCCAGGCCGGTCAAGAGTAGATAGACGTAAGAAAGTCCGGCGACCCAGTGAGTGAGGCGCTCTCTGAAACCGTAGCGAAGGATGCGGCCCGGAGGAACGGGTTGTGCCGGATGTTCGCGATATTCCGCAGCGCTCACGGCTGTTCTCCCTCGTGTTTTTTCTCAAATTCCCCTTCGCGCGACTTCGGGCCAAAGCGCAAATAATGCACGAACAATCCAATGAGGCCGCCGATCATGGCTACATTGCCCAGCCACTTCAGCGGGCCCTTCCAAAGCTTCACGGTCAACGGCACGCGTGGATTTTTCGGCAGTCCGCCATAATTTTCCGGCTCAGAGGCGTCGTGCAGTACGTAGATTACGCCCGTGCCGCCGACGCCCGGCGGGTCGTACACGCCGGCCTTGGAAAAATTGTAATGATCGCGAAGTTGCTTGGCGCGAGTCTCCGCGAGGAACTTCATGTCGTCCTTGCTGCCGAAATGCAAGCACCCGGTGGGGCAGGATTTGATGCATGCCGGCTCCAGCCCTTCGCCCACGCGGTCGGCACAGAGCGTGCACTTGTAGACGCGCTTGGTTTCCGGATTGAATTTGGGAATGTTGAACGGGCAGCCGGTAATGCAGTAGCCGCAGCCGATGCAATGCTCCTGTTGAAAATCGACGATGCCGTTGGTGTATTGGACAATGGCGCCATCGGAGGGGCACGCATCGAGACATCCCGGGTCGGCGCAGTGCATACACTGATTCTTGCGCATCAGCCACATCAGTGTGCCGTCTTCTGTTTCGTGTTCGTTGAAGAGGATCAGGTTCCAGTAGTTCCACCGCGTCTCCGGCATGGTCTGGTAGGTGTTGTCGAAAACGGTTTCCCCGAAGGGCAGATCGTTCCATTCCATGCAGGCCACTTCGCAGGCCTTGCAGCCGATGCAAGTGGTGGTATCGATCAGCTTGCAGACCTGGAA
>WNFE01003494.1_pt1 | contig 11671 bp, 8 predicted proteins | sample 5400451 | NCBI WGS metagenome assembly WNFE01 (sample SAMN13153344, study PRJNA577476) | soil metagenome | isolation source: 200 cm saprolite under Douglas fir tree site 2 hole 2 | place: USA:California | collected 2015-04-18
GGGGAATTCCCCCGCGAGAACACCACGGTCGAGATTTTCAAGTTTCAGACGGGCAAGCGTGGTTCGCGTGCTCGAAGCGTCCGAGAAAACCAGCCCCAGCGATGGTACGCGCTCCCGTGCGCCCGTGAGCCGTCGCGCGAACACTTCAAATCCCGGCTTTTCAGTGAACGGACGGACAATATCGGCGGTAACCCGCTGAAGCACGCCAATATCGCCATGGAATTTTCGCAGCACCTTAACCAGGTACTCGTGAATGTTAAGCCACTCGTCGAGTGAGGCGGCGGTGTCGCCGTACCTCTGTAGGTTACCGATCCACATATCGGGTTGGTCGGGAGCGATGCTTGCGAGCACGCGTGACACGAGACAGGTCTCGAAACTCAAATTACACTCCAGAGACAGGAAGGCATCAACCTGCGGCGGAGGTTCTTCAGATGGCGCGAGAAGCAGCTCGAACCCCGTGTCGGCACCGAGCGAAAAGCCGACCATGACGACGGTGGAGGCCTGAACTTTTTGGGTAACGTCCCGGAGCCATTCACGCAGAATAGCGACGTGATCTGCAAGTGACAGTGATACGCGTTCGCGACGATCCGGCTCGCACCCATGGAATGTCGGACTCAGGCCGCGATAGGCCAGACGCTTGAGGATCGGCTCAAAGTCTCGGTGATCCAGGCCGAGCCCATGAAGAAAAAAAACAAGCACGTCCGAGGGCACTTGGTTGTCCACATAGTGCAAATGATCGCCGATGACTCGAGGATCGAGCGTCGCCCGATTGAGCTTACGGCACACGCGTTCGGTCAGCATGAACCGGTGTTCGATCAACTGATTTTCGGTCTCCGGACTTGCGGAAGTTCCGGATTCTTTGCGGTCATCTCCGAGTGAAGTCCTGCCCGACTCCAAGTCCCGTCGGAAACGCTGCAGATCGGTACGTATTTCTGCCGCGCTCTGGTAGCGAAGGTCGCGGTCCTTCTCTAGCGCCTTGCTGATGGCCTGATCCAAGCTGACCGGGATATCCGGATTCAACCGGATGGCAGGGATACTCGCGCGATGAAGAATGTCGGCGAAGATTGTGCCGGCAGTACTGCCACGGAACGGCGGTGATCCTGTAGCCATTTCGTAGAGTACTGTTCCGAAGGAAAACAGATCGGCGCGGCCGTCTAAGGCCTCGCCCTTGACCTGCTCAGGCGACATATACGCAATGGTCCCGATCGCCGTGCCAGGACTGGTGAGTTGTCGCTGGGCAACGGATTACGCCACGGCTTAGAAAGTTCGGTTCGCACGGGCCGAAGCTACCCAGGCTGCGCGAGTGTACGGTCAATGAAAGAAGAAGACGCGTAGGCGGGAGCGGAGAGGAATTACCTGAGCGGTGAGCCCAAAGAAAATAAGGGAAGAAAAAAAGGAAGTGTCCAGGCTCAGGAATGTCGGGAGAGAAAAAAGGAAGACCCAGACAGCCGGACGGTGCGATTCGAAGCGTGCCAATCGTTGCCATCGCGGAAGTCGCGGACGATGGAGCGATGAGCACTGTTTAGCGCGTGCAACTCCATGGCTCGCAAACCGATCGGGGCAAGTATCAAGAGGTTCCGGTTTTCTTGCTGACGCGATGAGTGGTATCGTAGGGCGGCAGGAAAGTTTGATGGCACGAAGCTAGATCGTGGATACCTTCGCCCCCAATTTCGCCGTTTCGAGATTTGTGCATCGCCACTTCGCGACAGTACGATTTCTCTACCGCTCTTTGTGCTTATTGTTTTTCGCCAGCCTGTTGGCTGGAGGTGCAACGGCTGCCGATGTTCCGAGTGCTCCCGCCGGTTCGTTCGGATCTAATCTGTCATTTTCGGTCGCTGATTTTGACGGAGATTCCAGGCCTGACCTAGCCAGCGTTAAGGCTGGCAAGAGCGACCGGCTTCGCACGGACTACTGGATTCAACTTCAGCTCAGTGCTGCCGGGCGACAAACATTTCGGATCGTCGCCCCGACGGGTGGCCTGCAAATCGCCTCGCGCGATGTCAACGGTGATGACGCTCTCGATTTGGTCCTCACAACATGGCTTGGGCAGCCTGTGGCGATTCTTCTCAACGATGGCCGCGGGAATTTTTCACAAGTAGAACCTGCTGCTTTTCCGGAAGCATTCAGCGAATCCAAGACAAGCTGGGGTTCCACCACTGACTGCGCGATAGACGCCGTTGGAGTCCCTCCACAATCGCGCGAGGACATCTGTTCGGAAACAGAACTCTTCCTGTATCTGCGGTCGCGGTCTCGTTTCACGGCTACATCGGATTCGCGATTTGCTATCGGCCCTTTCTTGATTTCCCACTTGGGCCGCGCGCCGCCCTTCGAAGTTCCTCACTCCTAAGCTAGACATTCTGCGCATCGACGAATAAACCAGCGGGCGGATTTGCCGCCTTGTCTCTAACTGTTCAAAACAGCGATCGGAATGGGGCCCAATTCTGCGTTTGTCATCGAGCGCGACTCGCTTCGACGCAGTTTATCCGGGCGTCAGCTTTGCGGTCGAAAGGCTCCAATCGCCTTCGGAGGTTTCATGCAGGGTTTCATGAAACGTTTCTTGAGTCGTCTCAGTGTTGCCATTCCGCTGATCGCTGGGCTTGCAGGAACGGCATTGTGCCAACAAGTTCTGACCTGGCAACAGGTGAAGGACAGGTTTGAAGCCGCGAATCCTTCCCTGCAAGCAGGACAGATTGGAATTGACGAGTCTCGCGCGGCGGAAATCACCGCTCGTCTCCGCCCTAACCCGAATCTGGGGCTGACTGTTGACCAAATCAATCCGTTCAACGGAGGCCCGCCACACAGTGCGGCCGGGAGCCTGTTGACAGTGGCAGCCGTTAGCTACTTGCACGAACGGCAGCGCAAACGAGAACTGCGGTTCGAAAGCGCACAGAAAGCGACAGCGATTGCCGTTTCCGGTCAGGCCGACCTGGAGAGAACCCTTCTTTTTACGCTACGGACGGCCTTCGTGCAGACGCTCCAACAAAAAGCAATTCTCGACCTTGCGAAGGAGAATCTTGCCTATTACGACCATGTCCTGGACGTAAATCGCGAGCGCTACAAAGCCGGCGCAATTGCACAAGTGGATCTGGATCGCCTGGAACTTCAGCGCGTGCAGTATGAATCCGACTTGCAAATCGCAGAAGAGAGTTTGGAAACGGCGAAAATCCTGCTTCTCATGCTGTTGAACGACCGGACGCCGGTGGACCAATTCGACGTCAGAGGGCCATTCGATTTTTCGAGAGAAATCGCGCCCCCTGACGAGGTGCGCCAGGAGGCGCTCGATGCCCGGCCGGACTTAAAGGCTGCGCTGCAGTCCGTTGACAAAGCCAAGACCGATCACCGGCTGGCCATTGCCAACGGGTCGACCGATCCGATATTCGGCTTCGACGCCGGCCGGAATCCCCCCATCGACCAGTACGTTGGGTTCAGCGTGAACATTCCGTTGCGCATTTTTGACCGCAATCAAGGGGAGAAAAAGCGCGCCGAACTGGACATCGAACGCAACGAGAAGCTGATGCAGGCAATACGAGCGCAGGTCTTTAGCGATGTGGACTCTGCTTACGCCACGGTGACGAGCACCGTGACGCTTCTCCAGCCTTACAAGGATCGCTACCTGCAGCAAGCTTCGCGAGTGCGCGACACCATTGCCTTTTCTTACGAACATGGCGCTGCGTCTCTGCTGGATTTTCTGAATGCGCAAGCCGGTTACCGGAGCGTGCAAGTCAATTATCTGAACCTGGTTGCCTCTTATCTGGACGCAGCGAACCAGTTGAATCTCGCCGTAGGCCGTGAGGTTCTCGAATGAAAAGCGTAGGCACTGAGTTTTCGTTCCTGGTTCTTGCTTCCTGCGTGTGCCTGGCCGGATGTGGAGATCGCAAAGGAGATCGCAAAGCAGAGGCACCGCCACCGGCATCGGTCGAGCATGAGCAAGTCGAGAATGTTGTCCAGGTGGATCATCCGGAGCAATTTGCGTTGGCCACCGCGGCTGCCCATGAATCCACCTCGAAATTGGCCGTTACAGGAACCGTCAATCCGGACATCTCGCGCAGTGTGCCGGTCATTTCGATTGCTACGGGTCGCGTGGTAGAGATTCACGCCCGACTTGGCGACACTGTGAAAAAGGGCCAGCTCCTGTTGCGCGTGCAAAGTGCCGACATGTCCGCGGCATTTTCGGACTATCGAAAGGCGGTCGCCGACGAGCAACTCTCGCACACGCAGCTCGAGCGTTCGAAGCTGCTATACGACAAGGGCGCGATCTCCCTGAACGAGCTGCAGGTGACGCAGGACACGGAAGACAAGGGCAAAGTTGACGTAGAGAATACCGCGGAACGGCTGCGCGTTCTTGGCGCCGACATCGATCATCCTGCTGCGATTGTCGATGTTCGCGCTCCAGTTTCAGGTGTGATTACCGATCAGCAGGTTACCAATGCTGCTGGCGTAGCGGGTCTCGGCTCGCCCAATCCGTTCACGATATCCGACCTGAGTTACGTATGGATTCTTTGCGACGTGTACGAGAATGATCTGGCCCAAGTACATGTTGGCGAAACGGCCGAAATCCGCCTGAACGCCTATCCCAACCAAGCACTTGGCGGCCGCATCAGCAACGTCCTTCCTATCCTCGATCCCACGATTCGCACTGCCAAGGTGCGTATCGAGGTGCGTAATCCAGGAATGATGCGCGTAGGCATGTTCGTTACCGCAACTTTCCGAGGTCAGGAAAAGGAAACGCATACCGTTGTCCCGGCTTCCGCCATTTTGCATCTGCATGATCGCGATTGGGTCTACGTACCGGACGGCGAAAAGAAGTTTCGCCGAGTAGGCGTGGTTGCAGGCATATCCCTGCCCAACAACTGGCAAGAAATCGTCTCTGGCGTACAACCCGGCCAGCAAGTTGTCTCGAGTGCGCTCGTTCTGCAAAGCACGGTGGAGCAGTAAGTGAATACGTATATGCGAAGCGCGCGGGCCACGCGATGATTCGCGCATTCGTCGATTACGCGCTCAACAACCGGTTCATTGTGGTCGTGGTTGCCGTGCTTCTCCTGGTATGGGGAGCGATCGCGTTTCACAACCTGCCGGTCGAAGCCTACCCGGACGTGGCGAACAACTACGTTCAGGTCATTACACAATGGCCCGGGCACGCCGCAGAAGAGATCGAGCAGCAAGTAACGATCCCCGTTGAAATCCAAATGAACGGAATCCCGCATCTCGAGCACCTGCGATCCGTGTCCATCTTTGGACTGTCCAGCGTAATGCTTATTTTCGACGATCAATCCAGCAATGATTGGAACCGGCAAAAGGTGCTGGAAAGACTGGCGCAAGTCCAGTTGCCGAGCGGCCTGCAGCCGCAAATGGGCACCGACTGGAGCCCGGTTGGTCAGATCTACTTCTACCATCTGATCAGCAAGAACCCGAAGTACGACGTGATGGAGTTGAAAGCACTGGAAGACTGGGTTCTTGAGAAACAGTTCAAATCGGTGCCCAACGTCGTGGATGTTTCAAGCCTGGGTGGCATGACACGGGAATACCAGGTGCGCGTCGATCCCAGCAAGCTCGTCGCCTATGGTCTCAGCGTCGGTCAATTGGAGACTCAGCTTGCAAACAACAACGTTAACGCAGGCGGCAGCTTCATTGAATCGGGGCTGCAGCAGCTGAACGTGCGCGCTGTGGGTCTGATCGGCACCATCGAGGACATAAACGATACCGTCATCCACGCCAAGAACGGTACCGCGCTCAGTATTCGAGATGTCGCTACAGTAGAGCAAGGGCCGAAAATTCGCTTGGGAAAGAATGGAAAATCCATTCACCGGAGCGACGGAAAGGTGGTCGATTACGACGATGTGGTCGAGGGCATTGTACTCCTGCGCAAGGGAGCGAATGCCGATGAAACACTCGCGGCGATACACGAGAAGGTGAAGGAACTCAACGAGCACATCCTTCCACCGGGTGTAAAGGTCGTCGCGATGCTTGACCGCAGCGACTTGCTGCATCTTACGACGCACACGGTGCTGCACAACCTGACCGAAGGGATCGTGCTCGTTCTGGTGATCTTGTTTTTCTTTCTCGGAAACTTTCGCGGAGCCATCATCGTTGCGTTGACCATTCCATTCGCGTTGCTCTTGGCCGCAATCTGCCTGGACCTGAACAGCATTCCCGCCAATCTCCTTTCGCTGGGCGCTTTGGATTTCGGGATGGTCGTGGACGGCTCGGTGGTCATCATTGAGAACATCGTCCGGCACTTTGCTCTCACGACAGATACTCAGAAAACTCCTCTCGAGCGAATTCGAGATGCGGTCAGCGAAGTGATTCGGCCCGTGTTCTTTGCGCGAGCAATCATCATTGCAGCGTATCTGCCGATTTTCACTCTAGAAAGCGTTGAAGGCCGTCTGTTTAAGCCCATGGCCTGGACCGTTTGCTTTGCCCTTCTCGGAGGGCTGATTTTCTCACTCATTATCGCTCCCGTTCTCGCGGCACTGCACTTCAAGGCCGGCGTGCGCGAATGGCGCAATCCAGCCATGGAATTTCTGAAAACTAAATATCGAGCAGGCGTGCAATGGGCGGTCGAACATCCGGCGATCACGGTGGGGACAGGCGTTTTTGCTGTTGTCGCGACGGCAGGTTTGATGGTGAGCGGTGTGGTGGGCTCGGAATTCCTGCCGCACCTCGATGAAGGGGCCGTGTGGGTGCGCGGCACTCTGGCGCCCAGCACTGGCCCGAGCGAAGGAATTCGCGTTGCCGATCAAGCGCGATTGATTCTGGCTTCGTTTCCCGAGGCCACTGTGGTCACCAGCCAGGTTGGACGCCCGGACGACGGAACGGACACGACCGGCTTTTTTAACACCGAATACTTCGTCGATCTCAAGCCGAAGGAGCAGTGGAGACCTGTCTTTCAAGAGGACAAAGAACGGCTGATCGCCGCGATGAATCGCGAACTCGAAGCCATTCCCGGCGTTCTCTGGAACTTTTCCCAGCCCATCGAAGACAACATGGAGGAGGCGGTCAGCGGGGTAAAGGGCGAGCTGGCCATAAAGCTGTATGGAGATGACCTTCAGGTTCTCGAAGCAAAGGGCGACGAAGTCGTCGAAGTCATGCGCCGCATCCCTGGAGTCGAGGACTTGGGTTTGTTCCGAGTGCTGGGACAGCCCAACTTGAATATCGCGGTCGAGCGCCGGCGCGCGGCTCGCTTCGGAATCAACGTCGCCGACGTACAAGACTCTGTGGAGACCGCGGTTGGCGGAAAAGCGGTGAGTCAGGTCCTGCAGGGAGAACAACGCTTCGACCTGGTTGTCCGCTATCAGGCGAGTTATCGCGACAGCGCAGACGCCATTGCAAACATTCGCATTCTATCCCCTTCCGGAGAACGTGTCGCGCTCTCGCAGCTTGCAAGAATTGAAACTCATGATGGCGCTTCAGAAATCTATCGCGAAGCCAATTCGCGCTATGTAGCCATTAAGTACAGCGTCCGCGGACGGGACCTTGGAGGCGCAGTCGAAGAGGCAATGAAGTTGGTTGCCGAAAAGGTGAAGCTTCCGCCGGGCTACCACATCGATTGGGCGGGCGAGTACGCAAGCCAAAAGCGATCGCAAAAGCGGCTGATGGTTGTGCTCCCCATCACGCTCTTTGTCATCTACGTGATCCTCTACGCGATGTTCAAGTCCAGCAAGTGGGCTCTTCTCATCCTCGGCAACGTCGCAGTCGCGCCTCTCGGCGGCATTCTCGCGCTGCTCATTACCGGCACGCACTTCAGCGTTTCTTCAGGCGTCGGATTTCTGGCTCTGTTTGGGGTGTCAGTCGAAACCGGCGTGATCATGCTGGAATACATCAACCAGATCCGCGGACAGGGCTTCCCGGTGGAGGCAGCTGCCATCGAGGGGGCAGTGCTTCGACTACGTCCCATGATGATGACGATGCTAGTCGCATCACTGGGCCTGCTTCCTGCCGCACTATCCCACGGGATCGGTTCGGATTCACAGCGGCCCTTCGCCATCGTCATTGTCGGTGGACTCGTCGCCGCACTCCTACTGAGCGTTTTCCTTTTGCCAACACTTTATGTATTGACGGCCGGGCCGAAGGACAAACTACCGCAGCCTTCGTCGGACTTTGCGGAGGGCCTATGAGAGAAAGTTCTAGACTGGCGGCTCTGAATACTGGCCGCGCCTCGTTCTTACGACGCGTCGTTAGCGTGGTCGTCGCGACCATCTTGGTCGTTCTTGTCGCACCGCATGGAACAACAAAAGCAGATAGTCAACAATACTCCGTCGTCGTACGCATCGACGCCGCAAACGCTGGACTGACTTCAAGTGAAATCGCGGTGAGGATCGGAAACCTGAGCGTGCCTGCGACGGCGATTAAAACCAGTCCTGATGTCCTGCGAAACATTGCCATCGTGGTGGACGCCGGTCCGGATCAAGCGAAAGTTCTGTCAGCAGAGAAGGACCTGGCCATGGCCCTGATAAATGAGCTGTCCGATGCCAGCACGAGTTTCACCATCGCCGGTGCGGGTATTTCGTCGAAGACGCGGGCAACAACGCTGGATCGATCCGTTGCGATTGAGCACATTCGTGACATTGCAGGAGAGAACGGAGAGAAAAGGAACGTCCCAATCTATGATGTGATTGGCTCCGCGATCCGACAAATCTCGATCAGTCCCGGTCTTCGCGTGGTCATATTCATTGGCGAAGGGAATGACGGTGGCAGCAAGATGCGGTATACGGAGCTACGCAGTCTGGCAGAGTCAAATCAAATCGCCTTCTTTGCCGCGCTCGTTGCGGGCCACAGCCTTCGTGGCGCAAAGAGCATCCTTCGATATGGTTGGAACCTGCAGGATCTCACCAGCGATACCGTTGGCATATTCCTAGAGAACCAAAAAACGCCCGAGGCGACTCGGTGCCTCAGTGAGAGTGTCCGGGGCCTAAGTCTCGTTGCCTTCGCGATGCCTTCTCGTCAGCCGGGGCGATACAAAGTTTCAGTTTCGGCGCGGCGGAGCAAGAGGTTGCGCGCGCAGAGGGCGATTGTCATTCCTTGAGCGTGGAGGGTTCGCGGCTCATTGCTTGCCGGAAGGCACGGCACATGACAGTCAGCGTCGTATGTCGACAGAGTGTGGCCGCCCCTGACCACTCCCGCCGCTGCGGCCTAAGCGCGCCGCCTATGGCGTCGCAGGCCTTCTCCGACTTTTCTGCCCGATTTTTCTGGGGCACCCAAAAGCGAGGGCTGCTGCTTGCAAAGCGAGGTGGCTGCTTTATGGGATGGAACCCAATGGTGTGTGACTTGAACCATCGTTTGGCCATTTCGGAAGCATTGGTTGGCCGACCTTTTGCGGGAACAATGTCGTTCTGCGCGTACTTCACGACGCGAGCCGTATCCGTCGTCGAGTGCGTCGGGATTTTGCCAAAGGTCAGAATTCCCAAGATGACTGCGGATACGAGACCGTAAAGCCGAAACTTCCAGGACACAAATACAGTTTTCCTTCCTGTACTCCCTTTTGCAGAATTGCGATTCTGGTGCTAGTGAAAGCTCAGTTACCGTGGTTATCTGAGGCTGCATAGGCGGCCTGGGCGGCGCAAATGAGTGCATTGCTAAAGGACTGGACTCAGCGAGATCCTGGATTCGCTCGTCTCAGGTCATCGACTCTTTGTGGTCGCGATGTTCCGGCTACTAGCGCCAGAGAAGCGATTGGGTGGTGGGAATCAAGGAGGATTCCTTTCAATCGTATGGTGGGCAGTGCGGGAATTCTCTCGTGCATCATCGTCGGCATCGCCGGATTGGGGAGCGAGATACTCTTCGGCAGTGAATTTGGCCTTCCAGATCCTCCGCTGTTCGCGCTGATCAGGATCCTGATTTAAGGGATCATGGCCTCACGGGTGGGTGGATAGCTGAACTTGTCATACGTCAGATATGGCCCCCCGAAGCTGATCGATTTGCGAGCACGAGCTTTTGTCTCGGCTTCTCCGTTTTGTTGACTTAACCCCCGGAATTGTGATTGGAGCGGGAGGAGTTTTTGGTCTTCTGTCTTCCATGCACTTCATAAGTAAATGAAACTACATGCCATCTCATAAATAGCCCGGCAGTCGGTGCGAATGGCTGGTGGAATGGGCTGTGGCTGTCGAAAGACTTCCTCCGAGAAACTCGCCGTGCAAATCGATTCAAAGAAGTCCGAGTCGCCCATAAGCAGATTTCATTCCCCTTGACAATGGCTCCTTTGGGGCGCACTGTCGCGGGCACGGATGTAGGAAGTTTCTTCCTGACCAATCTCATTTTCCCTTCGGAGGCTCTTTCGTCTTCTCTTGGTGGAGTCTGGTTTTCGTATTGGGCCGGGCCGTACTAAGTTTTTGACCTAGAAGGAGGTTTCAATGCAAAGGAAATTAGTGTCGAGAATCTCGATGGTGGCAATTCCCATAATGATCGTTTGCGGTTTACTGGTCGCAGCTTCCTCACCGCGGGTCGCGGCTTCCTCACCGAAGGCCGACGACGGGGACAAGGTTTGCACGGATCGAACCCTTCATGGCGATTACGGATCCGCTGTCGAAGGCCTGATCCTCCCCGCACCCGGCGTTAGCCTCCCGATTCGTGGCGTTGTCATGGCCCACTACGATGGACAAGGCAATTTCTCCCAGGTGGACCACATCATCGTCAATGGCGTGCCGCCCGCGATCGAGTGGACCCCCGGCACCGGCACCTATCACATCAACACCGATTGCACGGGAACAGCTCGTATCGTTACCAGCACGGGGATCTTCGTAAATCTGGAAATCGTGGTGGTCCAACAAGGCAAGGGAATCCATGCCGTGGTAACGGCCCCGTTTGACGGCCCCGACCGAACTGTGACCAGCGTCGCCACAAGAGTTGAGTAATCGCTGCGATGACCCAGTTGTGACCGCCTGAAAGCAGCCTGTTCGAGCGGTCGAAAGTGCACGCCGGGTCATTTCTCAATAACGAGTACGTCCCGGCGTGGCATTTATAAGATGGGTTGTAAGCCGAGATTGAGTTCCCGGCATGCTACTCAGAGGCCGTGCCTGTCGCCTCACTGAACGAGCCGACAATCCACGGCAGCGCAAGAACGATGTTTGACCCCTGGGTTCCACTTGCGATCATTCTCGTCACTTCCCTGTGAGAGCTTGGGCAGTGTTCGCGATCACATGGACTCGCTGTTTTCTGATTTCACGATTCTTAGCAACGACGGCTAGCTGAAGGTTACGGACATGCGCGAGGTCGCCGCCCGGACCGGCGGCCGCATGCGGCTGGGTCCGGGCACTCTCTATAGTTCGATCCAATCTCTCCTCGAAGCTAAGCTGATCGAGGAGCGCGATGGCGTAACCGTGGAGATCTTCACCCGCGACGGACAGAAAAATATGGAAGGCAGCGGAGGGGAGCGGGTTGAGTTTTTGCTTTGCCATGGTCGATGATCGTTATATCGATGGGCGGGCGTGGTGCAGGATGGAGTTGGGCGTCAAGAAGTGTTTGCGCGGATTGAGTGGCGGTAAATTCGTTGTGTCCAGGGTAGCAGAAGCGTAGCCTATAAGAGTCAAAGGTCTAAATTGGAAATTCCGGATAATTCTTGGTCGGCGGCTCATTAAGCGTCGGGAGCAATAACATGGCGTACTCAAAGCCTGAAAATCAGATCGCTGTGTCCACGCTTTTGATAAATTTGTTGATTTCTGTGGTTTTTTACTTCGGT
>WNFE01003495.1_pt1 | contig 11670 bp, 13 predicted proteins | sample 5400451 | NCBI WGS metagenome assembly WNFE01 (sample SAMN13153344, study PRJNA577476) | soil metagenome | isolation source: 200 cm saprolite under Douglas fir tree site 2 hole 2 | place: USA:California | collected 2015-04-18
TGAAAGCGCCGATCCAGAGCAGTACGATCGGGACAAAAGGATTGACCTTCAAAACGTCGTGCGACAGCTCGGTCGCGATCGCACCGGCGAAGTAGCAGGACGCGAGAATAAACCCGAGTTTCATCGTGGCTGGCACGACGAACAGCGCCGCGAATGCAATCTCCATCACACCGAGCAGTCGAAGATAACGTCCGACTCCGACCTTCGACATCTCCTCGGCAACCCTCGGATTGCCCGTGAGCTTCAGTACGCCCAAAAACGCGATCCCTAGCGCTGGAATCCAAGTCGCAAGCAGGTTGATAATCATAGTCCTCTCCTATACAAGGTTACTGTCGGCCGTTCCTATTGCGCCTTCATTCGTACCGGTATGGGCTGTCCACCGGAATGAAGTCGAGCTTGCCGTGGAAGTACACGACGACGATGCAGTCGCCGCCCTCTTCGCACTTGTCATCATGGACCTGTCCCGCAGGTTGCGACCACATGGATCCGGGCCCGCCTGTCTCCGGTGCTGCTCCCTTGAACGTATGCGTGAACTTGCCCTGGACCACGACGCCCTCGTACGCCGCGGTGTGCCAGTGCCAGCCCGAGTCCATGCCTGCAGGAAACTCTTGCAAGATCTCCGAGCCGCCCGTGGTTGGATTCCCCCACACCACGAACATCATCAGTCCAGGGTGCTTGGGATCGACGGGCTTCCACGGAATGGCATCGCTCGTCGTGAAGGTACCTTGGGTCGTTCCGGCTTTTGCGCTCGCCGGAGTCGCGTCCGTGCCTCGATGTTGCGCGGAAGATTGTGTTGTAATCGTGATTGCAAGTGCGACCACTACGCTCGTCAATACTCTCCTATTCCCCATAGGAAGCCTCCTGTTTAGAATCTCGCGGATAACCGCTCAACGGTGGAAACGCAATACTCGTGCCAACCCTGAGTTTCCGGTAACAGCCGAAAAATCTTGGAGGTAGGAGAACGGGCAATCTCGGACCCGGCCCAGTGTCAAAACTGTCAAGGCGACGATGACAGCCGGCCGTGGCCAGTCTGTTGTCGGCGGGTTCAGATGTCAGAATCCGCGCATTTATCTGCGCCGTCCCGTAGGCTGCCACGCCTCTTGCGGCCAAGTTGCCTCAAAACTTCCTTCCCGTAGACACCACAGAGGAATTTTACCTTTTCGTTCATCAGCTGCAGCAGTACGTCTTCCCCCTCCGAACTGATCGCTGTCACGCTCCTCAGATCGACAATCAGTTCGCGGTTTTGAAGATCGACCTTCGCCGTTTGGTAAGCCGTCGCGAGCTCAGCGGCCCAGGGCGCAATGAGTTTGCCCTCAACGATCAGCCGGCGCCAGCGTGCGTCCTCGACAACCGTAATCTTCAACATGCCGCACTTGTCCTTAAGGGTGGTAGAGCGCAACGCGCCTACCAAAGACCTGCGGCTCCAACTTCTTGATTTTCAAAGCAAGGATGCCATCAGCCGGTGGAGAGTTGAGACTGTCAAAGCGGCATTGACAGCAGGCTGAATCGAATGTCAGGCGTAATCGCGGGGATCGATCCCAAGCTTCTTCATGCGGGCCAGGAGAGTTGTCCGATTTATGCGCAAACGCGCGGCAGCTCCGTCCGCTCCGCCCACTCGTCCCTTAGCCTCGGCGAGTGCGCGCACGATCTGATCGCGGTGTTTCTTAGTACGATCATCCGCGGCACCGCTGCTTCCATGTAGGGCGTTAATCGTTTCCTTCACGATACGAGCAATGTCGTCTTGATTTGCCGCAGCACTCTTGGATTCATCGGTACGTACCTTCCGAAGTTCCGCGAGCGGCGCCGCCAGCGACCTGCCGCGGCTGAGGATGACAGCGCGCTCTACAAAATTCTCCAGTTCGCGAACATTCCCGGGCCATTCGCAGGCGGTTAATGCCTTCATTACCGCCGCAGGAATGCTGTCGACCTTCTTCTGCATCTGCTTCGCAAATTTCTGAGCGAAGTAACTCACCAGCAGAGGAATATCCTGTTTCCGCTCCCGCAGCGGCGGTATGCGAATCGGAAATACGTTCAGCCGGTAATACAGATCGCTGCGAAATTCGCGAGCTACAATCATCTTTTCAAGGTCGCGGTTGGTAGCAGCTACGAGGCGAACGTTAACTTTCCGGGTATGCGTGCTTCCGAGGCGTTCGAACTCACGCTCTTGCAACGCCCGGAGCAGCTTCGGTTGGATTTCAATAGGAATGTCGCCCACCTCGTCCAAAAACAGGGTTCCCTGGTCAGCGAGTTCCAGCCGACCAATTCTCTGGCTAATCGCGCCCGTGAACGCGCCCTTTTCATGTCCAAACAACTCACTCTCTACTAGGCCGGTAGGAATGGCGGCGCAATTAAGCTTCACAAAGGTGCGCGCTTTGCGCCGGCTGCGGTCGTGAATGGCGCGGGCAATCAACTCCTTCCCGGTCCCGGTCTCGCCCAGCAGCAAGACGGTAGAGTCGCTGGGAGCGACCGTCTCGACGAGTTCGAGAACGTGTTTTAGTGCCGGGCTGTTTCCGAGGATGTTCTCAAAATTCATCTCGCTGCGAATTTCTTCCTCGAGATAGAGCCTCTCCTGACCGAGTTTGTCTTTAAGTTCAGAAATCTCCCGGTACGCCAACGCGTTTTCAACTGCGATGGCGATCTGGCCCGATGCCTCGCTGAGGAAATCAACGTCTTCCGGAGTAAACAGAGTCTCAGTCGTGCGTAAAATCGACAGAATTCCGAGGAATCGGCCGCGATTCACAAGTGGAATACTGCAAGCGGCTTTTACGTCCTCCGCAGCCGCGATGTCGTATATCTCAGGCCCAAGTTCGTCAGGTTCCCACCTGTCAATGACTACCGGTTTCAAGCTGTCCATCGCTTTCTTATAGGCGGCGCCTGGTGTAACGAGCAACTCTTCCTTGAAGACCCCCTTGCCGTGCGGAAAATCCATGGCAAATATCCTGAATTTTCCCGACGCTGCGTCGGGCAGCGCAACGCCTACGGCATCAGCGTGTATGACCTCGCGTATGTTCGCCGTAACCGCGCGCAAGACCTCCCGCAGGTCGAGGCTGGACGTGATGCGGGTTGTCAGATTGAGGAGCAACTGCAAGCGATCTCGCAGTCTCTCGCGCTCCATTTCCGCCTTCTTCCGCTCATCGATATCCTCGAAGGCGACAAGGGTATACAACGAGGGACTGCCATTTCTGTTTCGCAAAACCGCCACAGTCTTCTTCACCACGAACCAACGATATTGCCCGTCAGCACGTCGCAGCCGCGCTTCGATTTCGACCAGGTGTCTCCTCGCGGAAAAAGCTACTCCGTCTTCGTCGGCGAATGTGCCCAGATCGTCCGGGTCGATCGTGTTCTGCCATCCAGATTGGGCGAGTTGTTCTAGCGAACAGCCGGTATATTCCTGCCAGGCGCGATTCACATACTCGAAGGAACCGTCGGGCGATAAACACACAACCAGCGCGGGAATCATCTCCACGACGTTCATCAAATCCAGCGGGTCGATATCGGTCAGCAGCTTTCTCGTCATCGGGTTACGTCCCGCGGATCCTGCTTGGCTTATTCTCGCGGCGCTTCACGGACCATGAACCACGGCTGCAAGCGTCCATTGCGCCTAGCTCGGCCGCTTCGGCTATGCGCCAGCACTCTTTGAAGTTGGGCCGTGCGGGTTCTGCTGCAGTACATCCTTCCAAACCGTAAGAGGATGAGTGCCAAAACCGGCGTTCAGTAGGAGATGGCCGGAAACGGTGTTCACGTCGTACATACACACGATGACGCAGGGGTAGCGGAGCGCAAGAGCTGTTGCACCCGTTTCGAGGTCGATTACCTCGTCGGCGCCGCTGCCGGGCAGCGGATCTCGGCCTATTCCCAAGTTGCCCAGATAACGAATTGCCGCCGCGCCTTTCCGAAGCGCCGATGAAAATGCATCCTCGATTTTCGCCAGGGTTTCCAATGCGGGAGCCTCACGCCGCAAAACGACGAGGCGTGCTTCCCGCAGTAGACGATCAAGATCGCGACAGGTTTCGATGGGGAGAACGGAACGTCCTGGCTTGGTCGTCCCGCGTCTTGGCCTTCGGACATTTCCGGGCCTCCGATGATGGTCGTTGACGACAACAACCACAACGGGCCCGGCTCTCACGGACGCGCGCCGCCCACGGGCTACACTGGGAAACGGCGCGCCTAACGGATTATGAACGCAAGCGGGGCGGTGTCAACCGGGAAATGCGGGATGCGGTCAACTTTCAGACGGCATCGTCACTTCTCCGGCAGCTCGCCCTCCGTCTGATAGACCCTGCCCCAGAGCTGGTTGCCGAAGTTGTTCAGCAGCCAGTGGCCGAGCGCGTCGTCGAGCACGGCGCTGACCGTGAACTGCAGGAACGGGTCCGGCCCGGTGTCGGCCTCTGCGTGCCACAGGCTCAACTGACCTAAAAAACCGCGCGCCGGGACTGCTGCCTTTATTGGTTTCGCCTCACAACTTCCACGAGTTGGACGCCGTTGCGGTCGGTGAGCTTAACGGTAACCGGAAAGGGCAGATGGGCGCAGTCGGCAACGTCCCTCCCGCCTCGCAATTCCCCGGCGCCTATCTGATACGGCTCCCCGTTTCGGTCCCCTCTCTTACACCTAAAGGGTCTGGTAGCACGATCGGACTTTGCACCTCTACGGGCAAAAACTCTGCAAAAAGGACTGCAGAAACACTGGCGGAGGCGCAGCCTGCCCTTCGCGTGCGGGACGACGTCGCCCCTGGAAGCCTTGCTGACCGCGCCGAAACGCAAATATGCTCGGTACTCAGCGACCACAGCTCTAGCTGCCGCATCTTCTGCGGCTCTCATTCGAAGAGCAAACTGATTCCCCCAATGACTTAGCCCACAGTCGATTAGGTGGCTGAAGGATAAAGGAGCGCCCATTTGCACTAGACGCTCTAGCTCGTGAATGAATCTCTGCTTGTGCGCACCGCACCTCATTGCAACGTGTACCATTTCGTGCAAAAGAGTCTCGCGGACCGCGCGGTCACTTTTGTGCACGCCGACGTCAATTGCAATCCGCCTCTTGGCGTCGGTGACCCCAAAGCTGATACCGGAATCGGGGTGCGAAGACGCAGGATCCGAAGCGGAAAGTTTCACAGGCGCTAGGTAGCAATTGGGAAGTCGACCTCCCCAATAGAGCCTGTTATAGCGTTGATACAACCGCTCCAGTCGTTTGGAACTCCAAGGGGTAACTCTCGTCCGCCAGGCGACAAGAGTTTGCCCCGGCTTGAACCCATCTTCCTCAGCCATTGCGTGTACCTCATGCTTCATGCCGTGCAGCGATCTCTCATGCGCGGGATATAGCGTTCGCAGGGCTCTGAATCCCACGGCCACCGCCAGGTCCGCTCAAGCTTTCTAACAAGCCTTTCGGCGAGGGAGTCGGCCCTCTCGTGAAGCCAAACGCGCGCTACATAGGGGTGCCTCACTGAAGTCCGGTAACAGGCCAATGCCCACGCGAGGTCGAGGATAACGTCGTCCAACGAGCCCGGAACACAAGCTGGGACAATGATCACGGCGGGTCGGAAGCCCGTTTTGGGCAGGAAATAAACGCCCCCGGAATCTACGAAGTTATCCCGGAAACACTCTCGATCGGAGACGAAATGCCCCAATCTCTGCCAGTCACCAGCCCTCACCCTCTTCCCGCAGAACACGCAGGTCTCCGCCTGCCCGCGTGCTCCATTCGACTGGAACCGTAGGTCATTCCAAACATTCCCGGCGGGGTCTTTCATAGGCATCCATTGCAGGATGACGGCAATATTCCTTGACCCTGCGAGCTGGTTGAGCTTGCGGAAGATCTTGTGCTTGTACCCCTCTTTCGAATCGCGAAGCACCATCCCTTTAACCGGTTCCTTCAGGAACATTTCAGTTCTCCTTGGGATTAGAGTTCAAGACCAAGGCCTCCGCTGATGAGTTGGTATAGGCCCGCAATCCTATTTTCGGCCGAAGGTGGTCCCGTCGGTTGCCCCCTTGGTACACTGGCAATGCTCCACGCACAGCCCACAGCACGAAAGAGCCTGAGGAACATCCAGGCATTCGCAGGACGGCACCAGCCAGGCGCAGGCCCGCCCTTCACCTTCCTGCAGCCGGGCCAGGCGGTACGCAGCGTGGCAGCACCAGCAGGCAGGTACTTCACCGAGCGGTTCACTTCCACCGTTGAACCGGGGCGCGAGCAGGAGAGCACCAGGCGGAATGGTCTGCTGTTGTGACTCTGCGCGAACCCGGAAGTTGAAGGGGGGAGGCACCCCAAGGGTTGGCCTCGGTTTTTCAGTTTTCTGGTCTATAGGTGCTTGAAGAACCGGAAAGCTGGACTTGCCCGCTTCCGTCCTGGTCCGCAAGTACGCTAGGAGAGCAGGCTTTTGCTGGCGCAGTTCCGCAATCACCTCAGGCCCGGGAACGCGGTCTGCTGGTGCTCGCAACCGAACTTCGTCTCCAACAGCCGCCAGCACGACCCCGCTCTGCTCTAGCTGCACGATGATGGCCTCGACTAGCAAACTGCCTCCAATTTCTGTTTTTCAGTTTTCTGGCTCTTACGGTCTGAAAAACTGAAAAACAGAACCTAGATGGTTATCTCAACCGCCTGGGCTTGCCGCCCTAGGGGGTAGTAGGGCTTTGCGTTGTGCTCGCCTGGTTCAACCCTCCACTCCCGGCCTTCGTGGCGGAGCAACAAAGCCCGCGCCCGGCCCTTTGGCAGTCCGCACCCGGCCACCACCTCGTGCTGCTTCTTGCCAGAGTTTGCGGAGATAAACTCTTGCAGCCGCTCTACGTCCTGTCGCTCCTGTGTCGCCGCCGGAGCCTCAACTACGATAAACTCCCCTGACTCTTCCAGGTCTGGGCGAACCGAAAGGCTGAACTCTTTGCCGAAACGGTTCTTGAAGCACTCCAGCCGAATGATTCCCCTTTGCCTGTCCCGGGACACCGAGATGGCCACGTCTACACCTGCGAGAATATCTGAACTGTCGCGGTACTTGGAAACCTCGCTCTTGGGCCGGTGGTGCTGCAGCCAGGGCGAGGCACCAGCATTCGCGAGCGCTCGCAAGTCCGCCATTACCCGAGCCATCTCGGTCGCCGAGTTCTCGTCTGCCGTGTGGAACCGCAGGAAGCTATCGAAAACCATCAATGGCTTGCGCTCTTTTGCTATCTCCAACAACCGCATATCTCCAATCCCCGGGGGTGGATCTTTTTCCCAACTGCCCCACACCCTCGCATTTTCTAAGGCGCTCAGTTCGAGGATTTCACGCCGCTCGCTGACTAGTCCCAAGGGGTTCTCCCTATCGAGGTATAGAGCATCTGCAGCGGTGCAAGCTTGACCGAGGAAGGTACCACCGGTGGCTACCCCCTTGACTGCGCAGAGGGCCAGGAAGGTTTTGTAGCTGTCCGGTTCGCCTGCAAATAGCACCACAGCACTCCTGGGGATCAGTTCCTCCACCAACCACGAGATGGGCTCGTCCGGTAGCTCGGCAAACTTTGGGATGTCAGCCCACGCGCGGAATTTCATGCTGCCTTCGCGCACTGCCTCCGCCGAGAGACTCGCCAGCAACGCAGCAGCTCGGTCGATGATGCCGACCGCGTTCTGCTCAGCGCTGAACGCCTGCTGCTGAATGGCGTGGGCCTGGTGAATCAAGCTGCGCAGCAGTGCCTTTTCCTTGACGATGCGCGCGTAGTGCTCCACGTTGGTGACGTGCGGCACACCGTCTACCAGTTGCGCCAGGTAGGCCGCGCCGCCCGTGGCTTCGAGCTCGCCGCTGCGGTGGAGCTGGTCGGTCAGCGTGATTAGGTCAATCCCCTGCTGCGCCTGACCGAGCGCAATCATGTGCTGGAAGATACGCCGGTGCTGGTTCAGCAAGAAGTCCTGGCGCTTGAGCCTCTCGACCGCGATGTTCAGCGCGCGATTGTCGAGCAGGATGGCCCCGAGGACGGCCCGCTCGGCGTCGAGGTCTTGTGGCAGGGGGCGATCGTCTTCAGCCTTCTGCTCTTCATCTGATGTGCTGTTCACTGTCCGGTCTCGCCTTTCGTTTTATTTTCTACCGCGACCGCAGGTCGGAGTCCCTGCTTGATGAGCCTGGCTTCTTCTTCGGCAGGTATCCGGATGAGTCGCCCGATTTTGACCATGGTAATCTTGCGCTCAAGAATCCAACGCCTCACGCAAGCTACTGTCACGCCCAGCACCGCTGCGAATTGATCCACTTTGAGAAGTGTGGCCATCAGTGCCTCCCGCGTTGCACTGTAATGGACGGACTGCGACTATGTAAGTGGAAGAAACCGCGCGAGATTAGTACACTGGAGAGAAGCCCTTGATTTGTTCCTCAGCGTCCTTGGCGTGGTGGCAGCACTGCATCGAGCACGATGTGGTGCTTTCCTAAGAAGCGTTGCAGAAGGCGCACGCGCTTTCGCATCCGTTCTCGACACTTAAAGTCATGCTTCTCCCCACGGCAATCGCACGACTCTGTGGTCAGGTCTTTCCATGACAGATGATCGAGCAACCTCCTTTCGAGGGCTCGCACCGCCAAAGGTCGGGTCGTCGCGGGTCGGCCACTCGGGCGCTTGGCGAGAGCGAGCAGACACTCCTCAATTTCTGCGTCCGACAAACCCTGTCTTTGCAGGGTCCTTATCACTGGCATGCAAGCACCTCTAGGAAAGGAGGCCGTGCCTAACCATTTCAGTAAATCGGAGAGGTGGCCACGAACCTGCTCGAACTTGTTCCTCGGTTTCATGCCCAAGTAACGCGTCGTCCGCAAACCAAATTGCAACATCAACAGGATATCATCTGAAGGATCCTCAGGATTTGGCGGATGAGTGTACCAGGGGGCGAGCACTGCTAGGTGCGATGCCCGCCGAACTGCAGCAAGCATGAGCGCGCTTCGGACGGGTCGCCGGGGATCGGGATAACGGCGGTCATAACACCTCCACAATTCCTGCTGTGCTCGACGCAGGATTCTCTCGGGCGGGAGAGGAGCGAGATTCTTCACAGTGACCTCCAGTGTGGGCCCCGGCTTGGGTAGGTTGGCAGGCGGCCTGTGATGCGCCCGCTCTTCGGGAGGAACCCCTAGCCGACCCGGATGCCTTGATTCTACACCTCTGTCCCACTTCTTGAAAAACCTATCATGCTAGGTTATGATACCGGAGCATGACTGTTCGCCTGAGGTGCAAGATTCATGGCGTGCCTTTCGTCTGTTTTTGCCCGGCTTGCAGAGGCGCAATTCGCTCGGCTCGCAAGGGGCGGGCATCGCGGCGAAACGGGAGGCTTGGGGGAAGGCCGGTGGCGAGCGGCGCCAAGCGGAGGTAGACAATGAGCATCTATAAAAGAGGCGGAGTCTATTGGTACAAGTTCATGTGGCAAGGGAAGCTGGTGCGCGAGTCCACCAAGCAGGGAAACGACAAGGTGGCCCGCCAGATGGAGGCGGCGCACCGCACGTCATTGGCGAAGGGCGAAGTTGGCATCCGGGAGAAGAAGCCCGTGCCGACGCTCGCAGCGTTTCTGAAAGACCGCATCTTGCCGTGGGTCGAGGCTGCATTCGCGGCGAGCGTTCCCAAGACAGCGAAGTGGTATCGCAACGAGTGTCGCGTGCTCGTGGCCTACAAGCCGCTCGCCGACGCGCCGCTCGATGCTATCACCGGCGAGCTGGCATCCGAGTTTGCAGCCCACCGTCTGCACCATGGCAAGCAAATCGCTACGGTGAATAGCTCGCTGCGAGTGCTACGCCGCGTGCTCAACCTTGGCGTCGAGTGGAGCGTGATCGCTGTTGCGCCAAAGCTCAAGGTGCTGTCCGGCGAACGCCACCGAGAGCGAGTGGTGTCGCAAGACGAAGAGGCTTGCTATCTTGCTGCCGCCCCTGAGCCGCTGGCTTCCATCGCCACTGTGCTGGCCGATACCGGCACGAGACCCGAGGAGTGCTTCCGGCTGTGCTGGGAAGACGTGACCTGGCTCAACGGGCGCAATGGCGCGCTGCTGGTAACGCGAGGCAAGACGGCTGCGGCCCGCCGAGTGATTCCGATGACGCCACGGGTCAGGGCGATGCTCGAAGCGCGCTGGAATGAAGCAGGACGGCCAGAGGAAGGCTGGGTCTGGCCCGCTGGCACACGCTCAGGCCATGTCGAGCCGAACAGCATCTACGGCCAGCACCTAGGGGCGCTCCAGGCTAGCAAGGTGCGCCCGTTCGTGCTCTACAGCCTGCGGCACACGTTCCTGACGCGCCTGGGCGAGTCTGGCTGTGATGCGTGGACGCTGGCGAGGATCGCCGGGCACAGCTCCGTCGCAGTCTCGGCCCGCTACGTCCATCCAAGCGAGGATGAAGTGCTCGCCGCCATTTCGCGGCTGGGTGGGCACAATTCTGGGCACAGCGAGCAGAAGCAGCTTTATGAAGGCGATGGGAAACTGCTCGCAACTAGTGTAGAGTGAATCGAGTAGCGGCAGCGGAGAGGTGCTGGAGTGGCCGAACAGGGCTGCCTGCTAAGCAGTTACACCCCAAAAAGGTGTCGGGGGTTCGAATCCCCCCCTCTCCGCCAACCATGCCGGCGTAGCGCCGCCCTTCAGGGCGGCACCCGCGGCGTTAGCCAAGTCGGGCGAGGTCGAACAGCGCAAACCATGACCGATCCTCTCTCCAAGATTAAGCAGAAACTCGAAGGCGAGATCCAAACGCTCGAGCACGAGCTGAACCTCGAGCTGCCCAGAGAGTTGATGCGGGCCCGTGCGCACGGCGACCTGTCGGAGAACGCCGAGTTCAAGTACGCCAAGGAGCGCCAGGGCTATCTCTCGGCGCGCGTTGGCCAACTGAAGAAGCGCCTCGCGGACATGGCCATGCTCAACCTGAACAACCTGTCGCGAGACGCCGCCGGGTACGGCTCGCGCGTCTGGCTGCTCGATTTGCAAAAATCGGTCGAAGTGGAGTACAAGCTGGTGACGACCGAAGAGGCCGACGTCGCTCAGGGGCTGATCTCGACCACCTCGCCGATTGGCAAGGCGCTGCTCGGGCGTCGCGTCGGCGACGAGGTCAAGGTGCAGACGCCGGCCGGAACCAAAGAGTTTGAGTTGGTGCGCCTGAAAACCATCCACGAAGAACCGTAGTCCCGAGCGTTCGCGACCCGGCGCCCCGCTCGGCCACGAGGGAAAGACATTGAGTGTGATGGGCCTCATCGGCATTCTGAGCTTCCTGGTTGGAGTCGCTCTGCTCTGGCAGGCCCGGAAGGAAATCCTCTATTGGCTGCAGGAGTTCTTCCGCATCCTGCGAGCCGAGTTCAGCCGCCATGGCGGCCTCACCAGCGGGGTCCGGCGCGCTCCGGCGAGCGCCTCTTCCGGCATTGCAGGCGCTCCTCGTCCCCGGCGCAGTCGAGGCGCCTTGCTCCTGCTGGGCGGCTTTACGCTGATCGTTCTCGGCCAGGTGCTGTTCATCCTCGGTCTCGCCTTTTAGAGCGAGCTTGCAGCCCCGCAGGAATCCTCGCTGCCTATGAAACCATCGCTGATCGTTCACGGCGGCGCCTGGAACATCCCGGACGAATCTGTCGAGGCCTGCCGCGCCGGTTGCCGGAAGGCGCTCGAGGTCGGCTGGGAGATACTCGAGCGCGGCGGCACGGCGCTCGACGCCGTGGAAGCAGCCATCGTCGTACTCGAAGATGCCCCCGTCTTCGACGCCGGCATCGGCTCGCACCTGAACCGCGACGGCCG
>WNFE01003499.1_pt1 | contig 11664 bp, 7 predicted proteins | sample 5400451 | NCBI WGS metagenome assembly WNFE01 (sample SAMN13153344, study PRJNA577476) | soil metagenome | isolation source: 200 cm saprolite under Douglas fir tree site 2 hole 2 | place: USA:California | collected 2015-04-18
ATATCCAGTTCCCGCGTTAGACGGTCGCGAGTGAAAATAGCCAGGGCCGGTGAATGCCTGCCCAATGATTCTCGACCCTACGAGCTTTCCATCTTTTGAGATGAGTTGTCCGTTCGCGCGGTCGTGAAAGAGTACCTGTGCCAGTCCCGTGATTCCGAGCGGGTAGATTAGGCCGAACATGACGGTTGTCACCAGTGTGAACCACACGGCAATGAGGAGATTCTTTTTCATGAAGCCTCTCAGACAAATCGCAGGTACGTCAGCAACACATCGATCAGCTTGATTCCTATGAAGGGAGCGATGATTCCGCCGGCGCCATAGAGCAGCAGGTTTCGGCGAAGCAATACGGCCGCTCCCACCGGCCTATACCGCACGCCTCGAAGAGCCAATGGAATCAGCGCAATGATAATCAGCGCGTTGAAAATGACGGCGGATAGGATCGCCGACTCTGGAGTGCGGAGCCGCATAATGTTCAGAACTTCGAGCTGAGGAAACACGGCGGCAAACATTGCGGGGATAATGGCGAAGTATTTGGCAACGTCGTTCGCCACTGAAAACGTGGTCAGCGCGCCACGAGTGATCAGGAGCTGCTTGCCGATTTCAACGATTTCGATAAGTTTCGTCGGATTGGAATCGAGGTCGACCATGTTTCCAGCTTCTTTCGCGGCCTGCGTTCCGGTATTCATGGCCACTCCCACGTCAGCTTGAGCAAGTGCCGGAGCGTCGTTGGTACCATCGCCGGTCATGGCCACCAGCTTCCCCTTCGCCTGTTCCCGCTTAATGAGGGCCATCTTGTCTTCGGGCTTGGCTTCAGCAAGGAAATCGTCGACTCCCGCTTGGCGAGCGATAGCAGCGGCAGTCAACGGATTGTCACCTGTGATCATCATGGTGCGAATGCCCATGGCGCGAAGATGGTCGAAGCGCTCCTTCATGCCGCCTTTGACGATGTCGGTAAGCGCGATCGCCCCCAACACGCGGCAGTTCTCTGCAACAAGCAGTGGTGTTCCGCCCGCATTCGAAATGTCACGAACACAAACTTGCAGCTCAGCAGGAATGCCGTTACCGCGGCTTCCGCACAAGCGGGTAATGGCCTCCAGTGCTCCCTTGCGGACTTCGCGGCCGTCAAGGTCGACGCCTGACATCCGGGTTTGTGCGGAGAAGGGGATGAAAGTTGCAGCGTGCGAAGAAAGATCGCGACCACGAAGGTTGTATCGCTCTTTGGCGAGCACGACGATCGATCGTCCTTCCGGAGTCTCGTCCGCCAGCGAGGAAAGCTGGGCGGCATCGGCAAGATGATGCTCTTCGACGCCGGGCGCCGGAAAGAATTGCGTGGCGGCCCGGTTTCCCAGAGTGATCGTTCCCGTCTTGTCCAGCAACAGCACATCCACATCGCCCGAGGCTTCGACAGCGCGCCCAGACATCGCGATGACATTCCGCTGAATCATGCGGTCCATGCCGGCAATGCCGATCGCGGACAGAAGGCCTCCAATGGTCGTGGGAATCAGGCAAACGAGAAGTGAGACCAAAACGAAGATGCTTTGGGGTGCACCGGAATAGATGGCAAAGGGCTGGAGCGTCACGACTGCCAGCAAAAAGATACTGGTCAGCCCGGCCAACAGAATGTTGAGGGCAATTTCGTTCGGGGTTTTTTGACGTGAGGCTCCCTCAACAAGCTTGATCATCCGGTCCAGAAAGGTTTCGCCGGGATTCGAGGTGATACGAACTTTGATCTCGTCGGAAAGAACACGCGTTCCTCCCGTAACTGCCGAACGATCTCCACCCGACTCCCGGATGACCGGCGCAGACTCGCCGGTGATTGCCGATTCATCGACAGACGCTACCCCTTCGATCACCTCGCCATCACCGGGAATGAAATCCCCTGCCGTGACAACGACGATGTCCCCCGAGCGCAATTTCGAGCTGGGTACGGTCTCCATCTTGTTATCGCGGGTCAGCAGGTGAGCTTGAGTCTCAGCCCGCGATTTACGCAGGGTGTCTGCTTGAGCCTTGCCTCGTCCTTCGGCCATGGCTTCCGCAAAGTTCGCGAAGAGAACCGTGAACCACAGCCAAAGGGTGATCTGCAGGCCGAAGCTAATTTGGCCTGCGTGATGAAAGGCGTTCCACACAAGCTGGACGGTCGTCAATACTGCACCGACTTCGACTACGAACATCACGGGGTTCTTGACCATCGTGCGGGGAGCAAGCTTGCGGAATGAGTCGGTTACTGCACGAGTGAGAATCTTCGTGTCAGCGAGGGACTGTTTTCTAACTTGAGCGACTGGATCCATGGAAACCTCAGAAGGCCTTCCCTGCGGACATCAGCAGGTGTTCGAGAATCGGCCCGAGACTCAGAGCCGGGAAGAATGTAAGAGCACCCACGATCAAAATCGTGGACACTAACAAACCAGCGAACAGACCGCCTGTTACGGGAAATGTTCCCGCCGATTCCGGAACGGTCTTTTTCTTGGCTAGGCTTCCGGCAATGGCGAGCACTGGAATAATCATGAAGAAGCGGCCGAGTAGTTGAGCTACGGCTGTGCTCGTGTTGTACCACATGGTGTTCACATTCAGGCCGCCGAACGCCGAGCCGTTGTTCCCCGTTGAAGAAACATAGGCATAAAGCACTTGGGACAAGCCGTGAGGCCCTGGGTTCGAGATGCTCGAAGTGCCAAAAGGTTTAACGATGGCAACGGCCGAAAAGCCAAGGATGGTGAACGTCAAAATGAGAATCGCCAGCATGGCCATCTTGACGTCATACGATTCGATTTTCTTGCCCAAGTACTCTGGAGTCCGGCCCACCATCAAACCCGCGATGAACACTGCGAGAATGACAAACACCACGATGCCGTAGAGGCCGGCGCCCACACCGCCGAAGACAACTTCCCCTAACATGATGTTGATCAGCGGCACCATACCGCCAAGCGGTGTAAACGAATCGTGTTGGCTGTTCACCGCGCCGCAGCTGGCGTCGGTAGTTACGGTTGCGAAGAGGGCAGAGTTCGCAATGCCGAACCGTACTTCCTTTCCTTCCATATTGCCGCCGGAATGCATAGCGCTCGCATGCTGATCGACGCCGCCGAGCAATGGATTCCCGCGTGCTTCAGCCCAGTACGCCGTCGAGACTCCGACGAAAAAAAGAAACGTCATCGCGGCCCATACGGCCCAGCCATGCCGCTGTGAACCGGTCATACGGCCGAGGGTGTACGTGAGACCGGAAGGAATCGTGAAAATTAGGACCAACTGGAAGAAGTTCGAAAAGGGAGTGGGATTCTCGAAAGGATGGGCGCTATTAGCACCAAAAAATCCACCGCCATTGGTGCCGAATTCCTTAATGACTTCCTGCGACGCTACGGGGCCTTGTGCAATGATCTGCTGCGTCACAGTTTGCGTGGTGACCTTGCCATCTGCTCCGGTCACCTGCACGGTCTGGGGCTCAATCAACTGCACCGTCGTGTATGGCTTCAGGTTCTGGACGACACCCTGAGACACAAACACCAGCGAACCTACGACGCAAATTGGCAGCAAGACCCACAGCAGGCAGCGCGTCGTGTCCACCCAGAAGTTTCCGAGCTTGTCCGTTTCCTTTCGCGCGATTCCGCGAATAACGACAATGGCCAGCACAATGCCAACCGCCGCCGAAGCGAAGTTGTGGTATGCCAGCCCGGCCATCTGCGTGAGATAGCTCATCGTGGATTCGCCGCTATAGGCTTGCCAGTTCGTATTTGTGGTAAACGATGCGGCCGTGCCAAAAGCCAAACCAGGTTCCACGTTCGGAAACTTCTGCGGGTTGAATGGCAGCCATTTCTGGGTGCGCTCGATCAGGTACAGGAGTGCCATCGAGACGCCGCTAAAAAGGAGCATGGCGATGGCGTATTCTGTCCAGCGCATCTCATGTTTCTCGTCGACGCCGGTCAGTCGGTATACGACCCTTTCGATGGGCCGTAGAACCGGATCGAGAAATGTTTTCTCCCCGCTGAACACACGAGTCATGAAGATTCCAACTGGCTTGGTCAGTAAGAAGATCACCAGAAGATAGAAACTGATTTGAAACCAGCCATTTGCCGCCATGCTCAGAACTCCTCCGCCTTCAACAAGGCGTAGAGCAAATACCCACAAAGAAGGACGCAAATGAACAGCAATGCCGCATTCCCTAAACTCATGGCCCGCTCCTATCTAAGCCGTTCGCAGCCGCGCACGTAGAGGATGGCTACTCCAACAAACAGTGCCGTCGCCGCCAAGAAGATGATGTCTAGCATGAGCACACTCCTCCGGTCCGGAATCTAGAACTTAACGAGTATCGCCATGTTTAGGCGGTTCTCGGTTTTGCGAAGATCAGGGAACCAGGTATTTGCCAGTGACCCACACGGTGGCGCGCCACTGAAGCAAACCGTTGAACCAGGTGCTCCGAAGGTATTGCCGCCAGGTGGCGTCACACCGCCGGACCCCGAGAAATAGGGTACATTCGCCGCACGATGGTTGTACTCCCAGCGGAAAGTAATGTATTGACTCGGCATCCAATCAAAAGTCCCAGACACATCCCAAGCCTTGTACGGATCGCCGGGATTCTCGGTGAAGTAGGGTGTGCCCGAAGCAGCAGTTGCGCCGTTGATCGGCGGCAGCAAAACCAAATATCGCCCCGGATTGTTAATCTGTCCGCCCCCCAGTGTCAGGCCATACTTGTCGTTATCGAACCATAGGCGGTTGTAGAACATGTATCCAAGAAAACTCTGCTTCGGGCCCTTTGCGGAATTGCCGGCGCAGCTGACACCTCCGCCGTGCTCGCATCCCATGTCGCCGGTAAGCGAGAAGGCCGCCTTATCAAGGAACCGCTCCTTGTTGTCGTAGTACTTGATCTCAATGCTGTCGTCCGTGTGATAGCGCACACGGCCCGGCGTGTTCAACGCATCCTCACCCAGCGCGTACTGATTCCCCAGCACCGATAGCCAGCCGTTCGGCCGCCAAAGGATCTGGAATCCGAGACCAGGCCGGCTGTTGAAGCGTCCGTAGGACTGCCAGCCGTTGGTAAACCACGGCTCGATCTTCAAGTGCTCCGTCGGAAAAATCTGGATGCGCACGCCGTTGAAAAACCATGGTGTGTTGGATGAAACATACGACGGTTGATAAGCCCAGTTGTCGAACTGGTAGTAGCTGAACAGCCCGATATACGACATGAAGATGCCGGCGTCGACATTGATTCCATGCAGCGCGTTGAAATGGTAGCCGCCGTATGCTTCCGAGATGTACCTGTAAGCGTTATCAAGATTCCATTGGCCGCGCGCAGGGCTGGCGTCATTGCGCGGTGTGGTCTGCGAATATAAGCCAAACTGCGTCATCAACCTGGCACGAACATTATCGTAATGAAAGTCGCCGCCGACGCCGAGCTGCGTCACCTGGACTTCATTGGCCCTGAAAACTTCGCTCGATCCGCTGATAGTATTGTCTTTGGGATGGTTGAAATCGTAGATGTAGTCGATGTCAGCGCGGATCTCCGGGGTAAAGAATTTCGTATCCATCGGTGACTCTTTCGTCCGCGCGTTGCCATTCAACCAGGTAAAGTCCGCAAACGCGAACGGCTCGGTCGCTGGGGTCTTCGCCGCCCCGCTCTTCCCTTTTTCTGTGGCTTGCGGCCCAAGCAAGGCGACATGATCATTGGAAATCGAGCTTGAACTGGCTGGCTTTGGTCCGGGGGTGATACTCGAATCGCGCGCTGCGACAGCTGACGTGGCCAGGTTCGCTGAAGCTGGCTGCACGGCTGATGCATCCCCAGCAGGAAGTGTTGTCGTGTTGCCCTTGGACTCAAGGTCTGCAACGCGCTTTTCAAGCTGCTCAACGCGATCGAGTAGCCATCGTTCGCGCTCAGTTAATCCGGGAGTAGGTACGTCAGGCTTAATTGGCACCGCTTTTGACGGAGTATTATCTTTGCTGTCGTCGGCAATTAGAAGACCGGGAGCCATGCTCCCAGACAAGACGACGGCCAGAAAAATCCAAAGAAGTACTCGCTTCACTCCGAATAAGGTCATTTCTCTCTCCTAAAATCTTCTTCCGAAGCTCACTGATCTTGCAATCCTCTCGTACGCATTCCGTTCGCAGTAAACTCCAAACTACGAGAGTCATAGAGCTAAAAACACATAGTGCCCGACCTCAGTCGCTCTTTTCCAGTGTGGGTTCGATGAACCGAACCTCTCCCCGCAGTCGAAGACAGCATAGCGAGACGCTGCTCAGAAAGTCCTGAGAGGTTCATAAAGATTTCATAAGGGCCGCTTAGTGAGTCTGGGAAACGCGAGCTCTTAGCGTGGCGCCCACGACTTATCAAGTCACCCTCGTCGCCGACCGCAGTCCTATGCGAATAAACACGGATAATCGGAGTGTTCCCTTTTGAACAATCATGGGAAGACTCTACTTGTTAAGGTAGAGAGGGACGGGAGCGGCAATGCACTGTAAGAGATGGCGCTTCCACTTGAATATGAAGCCAAAAAGAATACAGAAGAATGGAACGGGGGGCGCATTCGACCCGCAAGTCTTTCTCGATACCGCAGACGCGGCGATAAAAGTTGTAGAGTTCCGAAGAGGCGAATCGATCTACTCTCAAGGTGAGGGCGCGGATATGGGCACCTTCTGGGGAACGACCAGCACGAGGCGATGGACCAGATTGAATCGGTACTTTCCCAACCATGAGGTACCTTTCGGTACTTCGGGTACCTGTTGGCCCGAGAAACCTATCAAACATTGGGATTCTGGTAGGGGCGGTGGGGATCGAAAACACTACCGGACGGAATTTCAAGGAGTTAGAAGGAATGCTGGGGAACACTAAGGCACTGAAAAGGAACGATAGGGAATGCAAAGGAATCCTTATTGGCCCCTCAATGGCCCCTCGTTTTTCTCGGTGCTGAGATTCCGTCATTCTGTTTTTTCTCGCCGCAATAAGCGAGGCGTCAGCTTCGGGTCAAATTTCGCGGCACGGACGGCAAGCTGACGACCGCACTTTCTTCGGAAAAGGAAGTACTTTCAACGTACACAAAGGAGCACGGACGGCAACGAGGTCATTGGAAGCACCTCAGAGACAACGTTATTGTGTATCGCGATGGCGAAGATTCAGACGACGCTCGATCTGTACACGCAGGAAGACAGCGATGAAACGCGGGCGGCCCAGGGTGAATTCCTGACAGCCGTGGGGTTGAACGCGACCTTGAACTAAAAGTTGTGGGTTGAGTTGTGGATTGGAGTTTCCGGTGTCACGTCCGGTACTCCTTAAAAAGAAATGGCGGAGACGACGAGACTCGAACTCGCGACCTCTGCCGTGACAGGGCAACTCGATGTGGAAACTCAAGTACTTACAGGGAGCGCTAAGAAACGCAAAGTACTGAAAACACGTGGAAGGGAATTCTTATTGTTCCCGTAGTGTTCCCATGACCGAAGTGTCGGATTCCGAAACCAAATTCGCGGATGGATTGGCCTCGACGCGTGGAAAGGAAAAAGTTAGTTCGAGCTGATTCTGCAAGGAGTTAAAGGAAGCCGTAGGACGGAAATGGAAGGACTAACATCGTTCGGTAGTCTTATTAGTGCCTTTTTGCCCCCTAGGTTTCTCATCCCGCTATTCGTTTCGGTAGAACCATTCCACCGGCGATCTCCTGTCCCGTATGGCTCGGGAACAAGCGACCGCAATTTCCATCTCGTGGAGAAGTCTCAGTCTTACACTCAAGAAGAGGATCTGCCAAGTTCGGGTGCACCTGCAATCTCCTGTTTGAGTTCGTGGTCTTAACTTCGAGTCTTCGACCGATCGCCACACTCCGTTGATATGAACATCAAATTTGTTCATTCCGTGAATCGAGAATACCGGGGCCAATTTGTGATATAGACTCGATCACATCCGCTGGACTGAGAACCCAAGCTGGCCAAGATCGCCCTCCCAATGTCCGTCTATTCGCGATATAAGTTATGACCGTGCCATGCATGAAAACCTCCGAAGTCGTGCTCGAAGCCATTACGTAGGGTCACTGTGGGTGCGAAGCTGGATTCTATTCGCTGTTCTCCTTATTTCGCGACTTGCTGCGACGCATTTACTCAGTGCAAAGACGATCTCTGCAACAAGCAAGCCGCCAGAGATCGCGGACTTCATAGATATCGCTTCGAAAGCTGGACTTTCTGCGAACAATGTGTTTGGAGGAAAAGAGAGCAGCACATACATCCTGGAGAGCACAGGCACTGGAGTAGCCATCTTCGATTACGATAACGATGGTTGGCCGGACATATTCCTCGTGAATGGCACCAGGCTTGACGGTATTGACGCAAAGAGTGCACCCACCAGTCACCTCTACCGTAACAACCACGATGGAACCTTCATGGATGTAACAGAGAAGGCTGGTCTAGTCGCGAGCGGCTGGGGTCAAGGCGTGTGTGTCGGCGACTACGACAATGACGGATGGGAAGACCTCTACGTCACGTACTACGGGAAAAACCGGCTCTACCACAACCGCCACGGCACTTTCGAAGAGGTGGCAGAAGCAGCGGGCGTTGCTGGTGACGGGAAGACTTGGGGAAGCGGCTGCGCCTTCGTCGATTACGATCGGGATGGGAAGCTCGAGCTGGTCGTTGCGAATTATGCGAACTTCGACTTTGCACACGCCGCTCCCCCCGGCAAATATCCCACCTGCTTATGGAAAGGCATTGCTGTCTTTTGCGGACCACGTGGTCTGCCTGGCGGCAGAAATACGCTCTATCGCAATCTTGGCGAGGGCCACTTCAAAGACGTTACGCTTTCTGCCCACATTGATCGTACGATGGGCCATTACTGTTTCAGCGTTTCACCCTTTGATTTTGACAACGACGGCTGGCCTGATATCTATATGTCCTGCGACAGCGCACCGAGTATCCTCTACCGCAACAATCGCGACGGAACCTTCACGGACGTGGGTATTCTTTCGGGCGTGGCCTACAACATCGACGGCCGCGAGCAGGCAGGCATGGGCTCCACGGTTGCAGATTACGATGGCGATGGGAATCTAGACCTTTTTCGCACGAACTTCTCCGACGACACCCCCACGCTCTATCACAATAATGGAGACGGCACGTTTACCGACGTGACCTATCCCGCGGGGCTTGGCTCAAGTACCAGGTATTTAGGGTGGGGCACCATGTTTTTTGATTTTGACAATGATGGCTGGCCCGATCTTCTGCTAGTGAACGGCCATGTTTATCCGGAGGTTGACGACCTCAAGCTTGGCATCGCTTACAGCGAACCAAAGTTGCTGTATCACAACAACGGCGATGGCAAGTTCACTGATATCTCGAAGACGGCGGGGCCGGGCATCAACACACCGGCCCCAGCGAGAGGACTGGCGATTGGCGACCTCTGGAATGATGGCCGGCTGTCGGCCGTGATTGTGAACCGGAACGGGCTGCCCAGTCTACTAGTTAACCGCACGACTTACCCGAACCACTGGATTGAAATCAAAACTGTGGGCACGGACTCGAACCGCAGCGGCATTGGAGCACGTCTCGTGCTCAAGACCGCTAGTCGCACGCAGATCGACGAAGTTCGAAGTGGTTCGAGCTATATTTCTAACAACGACATGCGTGTTCACTTTGGCTTAGGAACGATAAATAAGATTGAATATCTGGAAGTCCGCTGGCCCAGTGGACTGGTGGAACGCTATTTGAATCCGCGTGCGGATAGCATCGCGGTTGTGATCGAGGGCTCCGGACAACCAGTGAGACGAACAATGCAGAAACCGTCAAAAAAGGATGGGGATTAGCCGTGACCGCTCCCTCATCAAAAAGTGCGCGTTTGCCGACTGCCGCCCAGCTTGCGGCTCTTTTCTGTGCGTTCACGCTTTCACTCGTGGCGAACCTGCTCGCCCAGGAGGAAGATCAGGTCTTGGCGACGGCCCGCTCCCTTATCCAAGAAAACAAATACCAGGAAGCAATTGTCCAACTTAAAGATCTGGCAGCAAGCCACCCCGGAACGAAAGGCATAAGCCACGAACTGGGCACCGCTTATTATTACCAGGCGGACTACTTTGAAGCGGGTACGTACCTTGAAGAGGCACTGCGGGAAAATTCCGAAGATCGTGATGCTGCGCAACTGCTAGGGCTCTCCTATTACTTCAGAGGCAAGCCAGCACAGGCTATTCCGGTGCTGGAAAAGGTACGACTCTGGCATCCCAACGAGAATATTGACGCCATTTATGTTCTAGGTCTTTGCTACGCGCTGAATAGGAACTACCCAGAGGCGCTAGAGACTTTCGCGCGTCTATACCGTTTGGAGCCCGACTCCGCGGCATCCCACTTGATGCTAGGTCGCATTTTGCTCCGTCAGGGCTTCGATCCGATCGCTGAGAAAGAGGTGCGCAAGGCTCTGGCACTTTCACCACGCTTGCCGCTCGCCCATTTCACATTGGGAGAGTTCTACGCTTACAGCGGTGATTATCCAAAAGCCGCCGACGAATTCCAGCAAGAGGTGGACATCAATCCTGGCTATGCGCCCGCGTTCAACCACCTGGGGGACGCATACTGGCGGCTTAAGCGAAACGAGGATGCGGAAAGAGTTCTGCGGGATTCCCTATGGCTGGACTCGACCAGCGGGGAACCTTACGTGATTCTGGGCAAAGTGTTCATGGCTAGGAGGCAATTATCGCAAGCGGAACGCACCTTGCAACGCGCAATCGCTATGGATTCCGGCAGCTACACGGCACACTATTTCCTTGGTCAGGTTTACCGTGCGCTGGGCAAAACAGCCGACGCGGATCGAGAATTAAACATAGCGGCGCGCATACAGCAACTTCAGGCGCAGAACGCATCTCGTATTCGATAGGTGAGCGGTTTTAAGGACTTCCGCGCTTTTCCTTGGGGGCTTCGAGTTCCGATCGTATGACCTTTTCGAACGCAGTTTCCGGTTGGGCTCCGTTGAGCAGGACTCCGTTTATAAAAATTCCCGGGGTGCCTTCGACGCCGGCGCGAATCCCATCCTGAAGGTCTTGTTCAACTTGTTTCGTGTACTTGCCACTGGACATGCAAGTGTCAAACTGCCTTTCGTTGAGGCCCAGACTTTGAGCCATTCCCGCCACGCCCGATCGGTTAAGTTTATCGGGATTCCCGAACAAAAGGTCATGATACTCCCAAAATTTTCCTTGCTCGAGGGCGCAACGGGAAGCTTCCGCAGCCGACTCCGCCTGCGAATGCATCCCACGTAGCGGAAAGTCTCGGTATGCCAGGCTGACCTGCCCTTGGTACTTTTCGAGCAGGTTCTTCAGGGTGCTCTGAACTTTTCTGCAAAACGGGCACTGGAAATCGGAGAATTCAACAATCATTACCGGCGCCTGCGGACTTCCGCGAAGCCGGGCCGGGTCGTAAGCGACGTGGACCTTGGCCGGTTGCAGTAAGACCGGCGTCCCGTCGGGGTCTCGCAGGCGTTTCAGCAATTGCTGCCGGGTCATATGAAGCTCTGACTGGTTCAAGGCGAGTTTTTGGCGAACGCTGCGCAGTTCCGGAAGATCCTGGTCGGCCTCGCTCCAAAGTCTTTCCGCAACTCCGAATTGTTGGCTCGCTGTGGCTAAGTCGCCTTTCTGTTCGGCGGCCAAGCCGAGAGCGTAGTAGCCACCGGCGTAACTCGGATCTTGTTGAATCATTTGATGAGCCGTGAGTTCGGCCAAGCCCCATTCTTGGCTC
>WNFE01006295.1_pt1 | contig 11658 bp, 7 predicted proteins | sample 5400451 | NCBI WGS metagenome assembly WNFE01 (sample SAMN13153344, study PRJNA577476) | soil metagenome | isolation source: 200 cm saprolite under Douglas fir tree site 2 hole 2 | place: USA:California | collected 2015-04-18
AGCAGCTGCCAGTACGTCTACAACCTGTCAGCCGCTGCGATGGGACCCGGCACATACGAGGTGGATATCTTCATCGCCGGGTCTAAGGTTGGGTCCGCTACGTTCAAATTGAAGTAAGGGTCGACCCTCTATCAACCCGGATTGTCAGAAGGGAGTACCGAGAATCTCGGTACTCCCCTTTTTTTTGTGAGTGAGAACTTTAGGTCAGGCCGCTGCCGCCCGACGATGGGTTTGAACTTAACGGCGAACTTCCAAAAAAGAGACCGGCTTGCTTAATTCTTGGCCTGCAGCGCGCGGGTGGAATCATTGAACACTGTGCTTACGTCGGAGCGCTGCATCAGCTTCTCTGAGCCAGTCTCTTTGCGGAGCACATCCAGCAGGCGGAGGGCTTGCCGGTAATGATCCTGCGCTTCGGCGTTGTTTCCGGATTGGCGTAGCATCGTGGCCAGCAGGTAATGCGCCCTGACGGTCAGAGGCTTCAATCCCAACTTGTCGGATTGACTCAGGGCGCGGTCCAGTTCCTGGCGAGCGTGGGAATAATCTTTGGCTTGCGTCATGGCTTCCGCCATGTGAAGGGAACATTCGATCGCAATGTACTTGAGGCCAAGTTCCTGAGCCTGCTGCGCGAGAGAGCGGAGGCTGTTGAGCGCTCCTGCGTGCCCTTCCTGAACCGAAACCTTGGCCAGGTCAACTTTAGCCAGCAACACCTTATCGCGCTCAGTGGTGCGCGTGGCCGCCTGCAAAGCCCGCTCGTAAGAGGACTTCGCTGATTTGACGTCGCCACGGTAATAAAATGCATCGCCCTGCCATCCGAGCGTTTGGGCCATTAAGCCGTAGTTCTTAAGCTCGCCGGCGAGGCTCAGCGACTCATCCAGATAGCTTTTGGCCTCGTCTCCGCGGCCGGCAAGAATCAGCGCATTGCCATAGCCGCCAAGGATCTCGGCCATCCAGAAAGTCCGGTCTTTCAGATCGCGGAAGGTTTTAAGTGCGTCCTGCTTGGAATTGATGGCCGCGCCGAACCGGCCCTGGTAATCAAACAGAGTTCCAATGCTGTACGACTCAATCGCTGCGCCACGTGGATCATTGGCGCCGCGGCGCAGTTCCAAGGCCCTCATGTACTGGGTCACGGCCTGATCGTACTGTCCCATCATGGCCGAGGTTTCGGCCACATTGTGGACGCTTTCCACGATGTCCCGAGAAATCTTGGACTTCTCCCGCAGTTGCAGGGCTTGCTGGAAATAGGTCAGCGCATCTGCGTACTCACCCTTGGAGAAATGGACGCTCCCGATATTGTTCAGGCAGATCGCCTGCAAGCTCTCATTGCCGATATCACGCTGGATCTGCAAGGACTCAGTGTAGAGTCTAAGAGCCTGGTCGTGATCGCCATGGTCGTCCACAAAATTTCCAAAATCAAGCAACGTGGAACCGAGTCCCCGCTTGTCACCGATGTCGCGGCGGATTTTGAGAGCCTCCTGGAAACTCGCGGAGGCGGCTTTTGCCTTGCCCAATTGCGCCTGAATGTTGCCTATTTCATTCAGACTGGCGGCAGCACCGCGCTGCTGTCCGATGCGGCGCTTAATGGCAAGGGATTTCTCGAAATTGCCCAATGCCTCTTCGGGCTTGCTTAACGCCTCATAGGCCACACCCATGAGGTGAAGGCTGGCTGCAACCTCTTCCTGATTGTCCAGTTGAGTAGCAAGACTGTAAGCGCGATTGAGGTACTCCAACCCTTTGGACGGGTTGCTGCTCCTGATTTCCACTCTGCCTCTCGCCAGCAGGGCATCGATATATTGCGGATCGCGTTGCAGCACACCGTCAAAGTGCTCTCGTGCTTTGTCGTATGCGCCGGTGTTCTCGTATAGTCCGCCCAAAGCAAATTGCACGTCCGTGTCTTCAGGCGAAACCTTGGCCATGTCTTCGTAGTATCCGATCGCCTTCTGGTTGTCGTTGATCACGCGGGCATGGTTGGCAACAATGAGATAGCGCTCGCGGGACGGCAGATTGCTGCTCAGGTCCACAGCCCTGCGCGAGGCTTGCTCGGCCTCGTTGTCGTAGCCGAGGGCTCCGTAGGTCTGACCCAGCTTGGCATACGCCAGTGCGAACTCGGGGTCCGCCTTCACAGCAGACTGGAATCTCTTAAGGGCCTCTAGATTATTGCCTTGCCGCACCAGCCCAAGGCCGTCGTTGTAAGACCGGAGCGACTCGAGGGAATTGGAACTGGGGCGAAAGGCTTGGGCCTGAAGTTCTTTGATAGCGTCGGGAGATACTGAAAGGTTTTGCCGTATCGACTCCGCGAGACGGTCGACGGCGCCAGGAATATCCTTCTCACCTGCGGCCTCGTTCTTCAACGGAATGCGTCGATCGTGTTTCAGATCCTGCAGGCTGGCATCAATCCGGATCCGGCCTCGTTCTTCAACGGAATGCGTCGATCGTGTTTCAGATCCTGCAGGCTGGCATCAATCCGGATCTGATCGCCGAACCTTACGTATTGCCCCGAAATCACCATATCCGCGTTACCGGATTCGGAAATTTGGCGCAGGGTTGCGGGATCGAACTGCACGTTTCCAGTCATGTGCAGGTCGTTCAAAATCTGATGCACGCGGTCGGGAGAAACCGTACGCAAATGCGCTGATTGTCCCACGTCCGTGCTCAACATCTCGCCCAAGCTTGGGCCGAGCCAATCCAAAGTTTGGTCTCCGGACGCATTGCGAAAAGGCAAAATCGCCAGCGACACGGCCGGCACCGCGGAAGCAGGCCCTGTGCTGGGAGATGACCGGAAAAGCCGGTCGCGAAGCATGTACCCACTAATCGCCAGCGCCAGCGCGGTCACAATCCCAGCAATGAGTGGCCTTTCCACGTGTTCAGGTCCGCAAGGACATCTGAAACACTCTGGTATCTGTTGCTCAGATCGCGTTCCAGGCACTTGCTCACAATCCCACTCAATGCCCCAGGAATCTGATCATCAACATCCGACACCGGAATCGCTCGCTCCTGAGTTCGTTTGATCAGGCTCGCTAGTGCACTCTCAGCGACGAAGGGCATTTTGCCGGTTAGCAATTCGTAACCGATCAGACCGAGAGAGAAGATATCGGAACGTTGATCGAGTTCCTTGCCCAGCGCCTGCTCCGGGGACATGTACTCCATGGTGCCGACCAGCGCACCAGTCTGCGTCATCCCTTCGCCTTCTAGTGTGCGTGCCAAACCGAAGTCCATCACCAGGATTCGGCCTGAGCGGTCCTGCATGACGTTCTGCGGTTTGAGGTCCCGATGGATCACCCCGACGCTGTGCGCCGCTTCTAGAGCGTGGCACACCTGCTGAATGACCTCTACCGCTTCCTCTGGAGTAAATCTCTTCTTCTCGCGGATGAGGGACCGTAGATCTTTACCCTCGATGTACTCCATCGTGATGAACTTGACGCCCTCACCTTCGCCCAAGTCGTAGATTCGGATTACGTTCTTGTGCGTGACCTGGTGTGAGAGTCGCAGTTCCTGCTTGAAACGCTCCACGATCGCAGGATTTCGGGCCAGATCCGGACGAATGACCTTGAGGGCAACCGTGCGGTTGAGTTCGCGGTCCTTAGCTTTGTACACCGCACCCATACCGCCTTCACCCAGCACATCGAGGATTTCGTAGCGCTGAGCTATCACCGTCCCAGGCATGAGCCCAGAGTGAGTCGGATCAGATTGCGGGTGGCGCACGCGCCCGCCGGCTGCGGCTTTCGCAGCGATCACACCGACGGGACCGACGGTAGCATCGACCAGAGTGGGCGAGTCTGCGTCCGAAGGGGATGGTTGAGATGGACCTAGATTCGACACGGAGCCACTGCCGACCGGGGACTCCGAACTCTCCGGGATGGGCTGTTCTCCCGAAGACGAACTGCGTATGGCAATTCCTCCGCCCGAGGATGGGAGTTCCTTACCCTGTGCCCGACCGGGTTCGTCTGATCTCATACACGGATATGGGTCGTACTCGGTGGAAAACCGCAAAAACCGCTTCGGACGGGAGCCCTGATAGATGTGCTCCTGCCCGATAGTTGCCAGAAAGTATACAACGATAAGCTCCCGCCGGAACGCAAATCATGGCCTAGGAGTGTCCGTCCCACACGGGGCGGGTTGTTATTCTTGCGGCGTGGCGGGACTGCTGACTTTCTCGATGGTTGCGTCGGGCGTTGGCGGGGTCGCTAGCGACCGGGCTACGAAGAAGTTGTGGTCGTAGAGATTGCGGTACATGCGTCCGGCAATCTCGGCGGCCTTGGGGCCGTAGGTGGGACGTCCGCCGCGCAGGAAGACTACCGTCACGATGCGTCCGATGTCGGTCTTGGAGTAGGAGGCGAACCATCCGAAGCGGGTGCCGGCGTGTGAGCAGGTTCCGGTCTTGCCGAGGATGGATTCTTCGCTGAAATTCAGGCGTACGCTGCGCGCGGTGCCGTATTCGACCGCGCCGGCCATGCCATCTGACAGGTCAGGAATGACGTTCGCGATATCGAGATGACGCTTGACGCGGGGCTGGAAGTCAGCGACTGCTTCGGGCGTTTCGGGATGTTGCAAGTAGTAAAGAGTGCCACCGTTCGCTATGGAGGCTACCATGGCGCCCAGTTGTAACGGGGTCATGGAAATCCCCTCGCCGAACGAGCACATCTTGCCAACGCCGCCGAGCTTGTTGGGAATCTCGGCTTCCGGATAGGCGCCCAGTTGTTCGCCGTCAATCTCGTAGCCGGCCAGTTCGCCCAGTCCGAACTGGTGGGCGTAGTAGCTGATCTTGTCGAACCCGAGCTTGCGTCCTACGGCTTCGAAGTATGGGTTGTTGGAGTGCGCCAGCGCCGACGTCAGATTCATGCGGCTGCGACGGCCGAGACGAATCTCGGTCTCTTTGTCGATCAGTCCCTCGCTTAGCGCTGCGAGAGCCGTGGAAAGTTTGATTGTCGAGCAGGGCTGCGCGCCGCTCGAGAGTGCAAGCTTTTGGTTGACCATCGCCAGAATGCGTCCACTGGTCGGCTCGATCGCGACCACTGTGCCGTTCAAGTTGCCTAAGGCTTCAATTGCGGCCTGGCGCACGATGGGATCTTCGCCACCGGTGATATCGCCTTCCGTGGTGGCATCGGCAAAGGAGCTGGTATAGAAACGCTCGTAGGAACGGTGGCGGCGAATGCGGGCGGCGCGCGTGCGTGGCGCGCGGCCCTTGGCCAGAGTTCGCATACGTTTCTTCGCGCGCTGACTTTCACTCACCGAGGGTGATTTGCGGGTCGTGAGGGAACGGGTGTTGACGCTGGCGGCGAAGCTGCTTGCTTCCAGCAGCAACGATAGCCCTACAATGAGAGCGAGACGAGTGGCCCAACCCAACAACTTCACTGGCTTTTCCCCGGAGGCACTGGTTTCAAACAACTTATTACGTTTATATAGATGCACGAACCTCGCCAATCGCGCTGGGCGTGCAGTGATTCGTGCAACTGTCCGATAATAGGGCAGTTAGCGATGAAGTGCAACGGTAAAATATCGTTGCAGTCATCAGGAAAATCGTGGAATAAGTTGTTTGGCTGCTTGCATTTGACGGGACTTCGGCGAGGGACAAACCCCTTGGTAACCTCCTGCGCCTGTTAACTCGCAAGGCACCCCACCACCGCAATGATTTGCACAGCCCTGAGAACTTCAAAAGTGACCTCCAGGGCGGTCGAACGCAACAAAGTGTCACCCGATTTCGTCGGGATCGCCTCGGCGATCGCGGGTTTTTCTGATATTTTCTGTCGGCATGTTCTCTGAGGCCGGCATTTTGCGAACTTCAATTGTGCTCGGGTCGATTCTCCTACTTCCCCTGCTGACTCAGGCTGCGGAGCAGACTTTGGAAGCGCGGCGCGTGGAACTCAATCGCCTGCTTGCCGACGAATGGGAATACACGCTGCGCACGCAACCGGAACTGGCTACTCATATCGGTGACAACCGTTACAACGACCGCCTGAGCGATTTGTCCGACAAGGCGATTGCAGACGATCTGGAGCATGAGCGGCAGGCCTTACTACGTTTCGAAGCTGTCGATACCGCAGGATTTCCGGAGCAGGAAAAACTCAACCGGGCGCTCATGGTGCGCAGCCTGCGCGATGGGATTGAAGCAGCAAAGTTCAAGAGTTGGGAAATGCCCGCAACGCAGTTTGGCGGCATCCATCTGGGGTACGCTTCTCTTCCATTTGATTCGCCGTTCCGCGATGTGAAGGATTACGAGGACTATCGGTCTCGCCTGCTCCAGATTCCGCGCGTGCTCGAGCAGGCGATGGGGCACATGCGAGATGGCTTGCGCGAGCACTTGATGCCGCCGAAATACTTGCTGGAAAAGGTGTCCGCGCAGGCGCAGCAGATTGCCGACAGTCCGCTCGACAAGAGTCCGTTCACCGATCCGTTGCGCAAGTTTCCGGATTCTATTTCCGAGACGGACCGCAAGCGGCTTCGAGAAGGCATTGAGAGCGCGGTCAAAAACCAGGTCGCACCAGCCTACACAAAGTTCGCGGAATTCGTGCGTGACGACTACGCGCCACATGGCCGGCTTGATCCCGGGGTATGGGCATTGCCTGACGGAGACGCGCGTTACCGTCTTGCCGTCCGCCACCAGACGACCACCGACGTCACCGCCGAGCAGATTCATGAGCTCGGGTTGAAGAGTGTGGCGGAAATCGAAAACGAGATGATGAAGATTGCCCGGGCGCAGGGCTTCTCGGATTTGAAGTCGTATAACGCGCATCTCAAGCAAGATCCAGCTGTCCACGCCAAGTCAGGAAAGCAATTGCTCGATCTCTACACACAGTATCGCGATCAGATGTATGAGAAGCTTCCGCAGCTTTTCGGACGCCTTCCGAAAAACAAGTTGGCGGTCGTACCGATGGAGTCGTTTCGCAGCGCGGACAGCGTGCCCGCCGACTACTCGGTGGGCGCGGGGGACGGCTCGCGGCCGGGGCGGATCAACGTCAACGAGTACGCGCCCGAGAAACGGCTGCTGTTAAACGTGGAGGCGATTGCCTATCACGAGGGCGTCCCTGGACATCACTTGCAGTTTTCGATCGCGCAGGAACTCGCCGATCTGCCGCCGTTCCGCAAGTACAACCTCGATCTCAATGCTTACACCGAGGGCTGGGCATTCTACTCGGAGCGTCTGGGGAAAGAAGTCGGCTTCTATCGGGAACCCTACAGCGACTACGGGCGGCTGCAGAATGAAATGTGGCGCGCGGTGCGCTGGGTGGTTGACACGGGTGTCCATTCGAAGCATTGGTCGCGTCAGCAGATGGTGGACTTCTTCCACGAGCACACCGCCATGGACGACCAGAACATCGAGACGGAAGTGGATCGCTATATCGCCTGGCCGGCACAGGCGCTTTCCTACAAGATGGGCCAGCGGAAGATTTTGGAGCTGCGGGAGCGAGCGCAAAAAGAGTTGGGAGCGAAATTCGATCTTCGCGCTTTTCATGACGCGGTGTTGGATCAAGGGCCGCTTCCGCTCGATGTGTTGGAGGAGAAGATTACCGCGTGGATTGGCGCGCAGAAGTGAGGAGGGCAGGTCGCAGGTGGCACGTGTCAGGTGGCAGGTCGCAGGTGTTAGGTCTTAGGGCATATGAATCTTCTTTGGCGCTGTCGTGCATCTTATGTAAGTGCGTTTCCGGGAGTGACCGATGAAGGTTATTTTGTTTTCTGTGGTGGCTTGTTTACTTTTCCTTAACCGTGCGAATGGGCAATCGGCAGAAACGGCGGAACCTCACCGCGCGACTCAAGCTGCTCCTCAGGCAGCCAATTCACAGAGGGATTCGGACGATATGGAGCAGATGCGCGCCGACCTGGAGCGGCTCAAAGTGTTGCTCAACCAGATGCGGACTAATCTCGCGTTCGTGCAAACAACTCAAACTCCGCTGAAGCATCAGTTCGAGTTGGAAACGGATGCGTGGCAGGTGATTGTCGAGCAGATGGAACGACGGCTGAAACGGATGGAAGATCGCAGGGTACCGGGATCGGGGCGGTAGCGGCTGCGGGCAAGGGTTAGGATCAGAGTCAGCGGTAAACAGCAACAGCAACGACAACAGCAGCAGCAAAGTCAATTACAACTGCAACGGCGACTTCAACTGCAACTGCAACTTCAACTTCAACTGCAACGCCAACTTCAACTTCAACTGCAACGGCAACGGCAACGGACAAGAGTGTCCGTTCTACATTGACGCTGCTCACCTTCGACACTTAACATTTCTGCAATCCTGATCCCCCATGATCCCCCGCAATCTGTCCCACTATCGCGTGCTCGATAAGATTGGCAGCGGTGGAATGGGTCTCGTCTATCGCGCGCACGACGAAACGCTCGATCGCGATGTGGCTTTGAAGGTTCTGCCCACGGGCATGCTCTCGGACGAGCATGCGCGACGGCGTTTCAGGCGGGAGGCGCTGTCGCTTGCCAAGCTCAACCATCCGCATATTGGCGGGGTATACGAATTCGGAAGTGAAGGCGGCGTGGACTTCCTGGTGATGGAGCTGGTTTCGGGCGTCACGCTGGATGCACGACTGGCTGCCGGGCCGATGGAAGATGCCGAGGTGTTGCGCTACGGGGCACAGCTGGCGGACGGATTGGAGGCGGCACACCAGCAGGGGATCCTGCATCGCGACCTGAAGCCTAGCAATCTGCGCATTAATAAGGAGGGACGGCTCAAGATCCTCGATTTTGGGTTGGCCGAGTGGACACAACCGGAAGATGACTCCGACCCGACGGCCACCAACACAAAAGTCAGCGGCACGGTGGCATATATGTCTCCTGAGCAGCTGCGCGGAAAGAATGCGGATGTGCGCAGCGACATTTATGCGGTGGGGGCCGTTCTCTACGAGATGGCTACAGGCAAGCATCCGTATGCGGAAAGCTTCGGGCCGCAGTTGATCGCGCAAATTTTGGACCGGCCTCCTTCGCGTCCGACGTCTCGCAACCGGAAAATCTCGCCAGCGCTTGAATCGATCATTCTCAAAGCTCTGGACCGCGACCCGGACCTGCGTTACCAGTCGGCGCGCGAGATGCGCATTGATTTGGAGCGGTTGAGCAGCGGATCGACGTCGGTCGCAGTTCGCCGCAGGCCGGCTTGGCCCTGGGTGCTCGCAGCGGGGGCAGCGCTGGCGGCAGTTCTGCTCACCTGGAATCCCGCGGATATCCGGGGACGGCTTTTCGGATGGCGCACCAATTCGTCCTTGTCGCACGGACGCCGTTCCGTGGCGGTCGTGGGATTTCGCAACCTCTCGGGCAAGCCGGAGCAGGCTTGGCTTTCTACTGCATTGGCGGAGATGCTCAGCACGGAGTTAGGAGGCGGCGGGCAATTGCGATCGGTGCCTGGAGAGAATATCGCGCGCATGAAGTTGGATTTATCGCTGCCCGACGCGGAGAGTTACGCACCCGACACCCTGGAGCGAATACGCAAACACTCCGGCACTGACCTGGTCGTTCTTGGCTCGTACATGGCGATGGGTAATGACGCGGGCAATCGGATCCGCATTGACTTCCATTTGCAAGACGCGACTACGGGAGAAACCCTCGCTTCGGTTTCCGAGACAGGAACTGAGCCTGAACTGCTCGACCTGGTTTCGCGGACGGGAAGCCGCCTGCGAAGCACGCTTGGAGTCCAGCCAACCGCCGGAGAGAGTGCTGGAGCGCACGCATCTTCATCGTTGCCATCCACCAACGAAGCGGCGCGGCTCTACGCGGAAGGATTGTCGAAGCTGCGCTTGTTTGAAGCGCGCGAGGCGCGGAGCCTTCTGGAAAAAGCAGCGACTCTCGATCCCAAGTTTGCGCTCAGCCATGCTGCGTTGTCCGAAGCCCTGACTAATCTCGGCTATGACGCGTTGGCCCGGGAAGAGGCACAGAAAGCGTTTGATCTCTCGGCGACCTTATCGCGGGATGAACGGCTGATGATCGAAGGGCGATTGCGGGAAGCGACTCGTGAGTGGCCGAAAGCGGTCGAGACCTACCGCACACTCTGGCGCTTCTTTCCGGACAATCTGGAATATGGACTGCGTCTGGCGGCGGTGCAGACCGCTGCCGGACAACCCAAGGATGCGCTTGCAACCGTGGAAGAAATGCGCAGGGCGACGGATTCCGTGAACGGTGACCCGCGCATCGACCTGGCGGAGGCGAAATCCTACGACAAACTTGGCAGCTTCAAACAGTCGTTGGCAGCGGCACAAACCGCCGGGAAGATCGGAGGAGCCAACGGTGCGCGCCTGGTGGTGGCACAGGCGGGGATCGCGGAGGGATGGGCCTGGGAGCGCCTGGGTGAACGGGGCAAGGCGGCGGCGGCCTTTGCCGAGGCTCATGATTTGTTCTCAGCGGCGGGCGACAAGCGGGGCGCTGCCACGGCCACTCACCTCAACGGACACCTTCTCTATGACCAGGGAAACTACGCCGAGGCAACCCGCACTTACCAGTCAGCACTAGCCGTCTTTCGGGAGATTGGCGACCAGCAAAATGCCGCGGGAACCCTGAACAATCTCGGGAACGTCGCCAACGACATTGGTGATTTCCCGAAAGCGATGAGCTACTACGAACAGACACTGGCAATTGATCGGGAAACCGCATCGAAGGGCGGAATGGCCGGCGCTCTGGGAAACATGGCGAATGTCTTCGACAGTATGGGCGACTTGCCCAATGCCCGTAAGAAGAATGAAGAAGGCCTGGCAATGTTCCGCGAGGTCGGAGATCAGCGTGGCACGGCCAGCACGCTGGGAAATTTGGGCAACGTTCTGGTCGAGATCGGCGAACTGACCGAGGCACGCAAGCACTATGAAGAGGGGCTGAGGATCCAGAAGGAAACGGGCTACCGGCGCGGTCAGGCATATGCCCTTAGCAATCTCGCCGACTTGCTTACCGTTACCGGAGACTTTTCCGAAGCTCGCAAGTTGGCCGAGCAGGCTCTCGCCCTTCGTAAAGAACTCGGGGAGAACACCAATGTCGCAATCTCGCAGCTGCAGATGGGATGGATCGCCTTTAACGAGATGCGGCTGAATGAAGCGGAGAGCTCGCTACGCGACGCGGCCCAGGTCTTTCAGAAAGCTGACATGCGCGATCTCCTTATTTCCTGCAATGCGCTGCTGGCACGTGTTCTTCTGGCACAGGGGGAAACTGCGGAAGCGGATCGACTGGCGTCGGACGCGGCGCAGATGGCGAAGAAGCGGCCGTCGCGGCCCCCGCAGTTCGATGCCGCGCTGGGATTGGCCGCGGTTCAGACTTCCGAGGGAAAGTTTGCCGATGCCGCGAAAGCTGCGCAGGAAGTACTTAATCTAGCATCGCGCTACGGATATGCGGGCTATCAGATGGAGTCGCGTCTGACATTGGCACAAGTGCTGGCAAGATCGGGCAAGGTGTCGCAGGCGCGCGTCCAGGCGGCTAGCTTGCAAAAAGACGCGCGGGCTAAGGGCTATGGCCGAATTGAGCGTGAGGCTGCAAAGCTCGCTGGCCTTTGAATCTCGCCACCGCCGCTCATGCTCACGACTTCAAGCGGGCAAGAGTGCCCGCTCCACACTACCTACATCACTTCGTTGCGCTTGCGCAGAAATGCCGGTACATCGAGATCTTCTGGCGTATAGCTGGGCGATGCTGTGCGCATTCCGTCGAGCGATATCACTTCAGCATGGGCCTGGCTGGCAGGCGCGGCAGTCTGAAAC
>WNFE01003501.1_pt1 | contig 11656 bp, 8 predicted proteins | sample 5400451 | NCBI WGS metagenome assembly WNFE01 (sample SAMN13153344, study PRJNA577476) | soil metagenome | isolation source: 200 cm saprolite under Douglas fir tree site 2 hole 2 | place: USA:California | collected 2015-04-18
CTTAGTCCCGGGGTGAGATGATGTACGGCTAGGAAGCTGGGACCATGCAACATGACTTCCTCCCACCGCAACGAACAGAGTCGCCACAGCACCGCTGACGCACATCCTCAAAGAACTCATCGTTGGCTCCTGCGACATTTAATCTAAACCATAGTGGATCATTAGAAAGGTCCATTTATGCTATGTTGCTTGCACTACTCTTATGGCGAAGCAGGCGACTTCGTTCGAACTGAATACTGGCGTTGACGCGATCATACGGCCACACACGGTTTAAAAAAAAAGGAAATGCGGGATCAATTGATCGCCCAATAGCCTCTGGGCCTTGCTCTCCGGATAAGCGGTGCGACTGTCGCGCACGCGAATTTCAGCCCTAGGTACTCCTTTGCCTGCTGCAGTCCGTCCCCAGGTTTCGATAGATCGCCTTTGCTTCGACCACCGCAATCGGGAAATCACAGCTGACAACAATCCGTGTTTAGTGGCGTTAAATCGGGTTGAGCTAGTGTTCGTTGGACCGGTGGACTTCTTCGGTCACTTTTCGGTAGGACAAAAATATGCCTGCCCAACTAGCGGATTAAGCCCGTTAGGATCTCGCCTCTACCTACTTGGGTCAGCTTTGATCTTGGTTCCTTTTTGAACGACCAAGCCTATCGAGCGGATGACGTCTGTACGAAAGATAGGGGACAGCGCGCGAGCCGGTTTCCTAGTTTCGAGAATCGTGTTTCTAACCTCGTCGCGTACCGAGTCTTCTATCACAGCCCTGCGAAGCCTTCAAGTGCGCGTTCTTTTGTGCACATCCCTTACAAAGCATGGATGGACATAGCTTTTGAAACGTTTTATATTGCTAGGCGTAAACCGCTTGCACAAACAAGAGCGCACTCATGAGCCTCGGAATCACGCCTTTCGTCGCCGCAGTGCTGCTGGCTGCAGCCAGTATGGTCTCAGCCCAAGACTCACACTTTAGTCCCGATCATCAGCAAATTCACACGCCCGGCTGCCTCATCATGAGAGAAGCTTGGGAGGGCGGATCAAAACCTTGCACCCCGGATGAGCATGACGCTTGGCTGGCCGACATTCGACACTGGCGTGATGAACGCCGTATTCGCATAGGCTATGACGGCTCGCGGTACATTCTCCGTGGCGGCAGCTATGATCAACCCCAGGGTTCGATCTGGTACTTCCCCCAAGCGTACAAGCTCTATGAACACGGAAAACTCTTGATGATGGCCCCGAGCATGGATCGTTCCGGAGGCGTGGGCTTTCGGTGCGTTCAAGACACGGAGTGAATCCGGGTTCGGACAACGGCCGCGACGGGAAGTCAACTTCGATGCAGTCGTCGTCTGCGCGCTCCGGTAAACCCTGCTACTCTGATGGTCGGTGACTTGAATGAGTGTGCCGGTGACAATGCGGCAAATTGCGGAACGGGCTGATGTTTCCATCGGCACGGTGTCGCATGTCATCAATGGGACCGCCAAAGTTCGGGAGAAACTACGCGTTCGAGTCGTGGAAGCGATTCGAAGTCTCGGTTACCAACCAAGCCAACTGGCACGCGGTCTCCGGCGAAATCAAACGAGCATGCTGGGGATGATCATCCCCGACGTGACCAACCCTTTTTTCCCGGCCGTCGTTCGCGGCGTCGAGGACGTTGCTTATAAGCGCTCGTACCGGCTCGTTCTGTGTAATACCGACAACGATCCACATAAAGAGATTTCTTACTTAAACGAATTGCGTTCGTATCGCCCGGCTGGGCTACTAGTGATTCCGGCCGCGGAGAGCCACATTACAGCACAACTGCGTGCTCTGGCCACCTCCGGACCACCGGTTGTGTGCATCGACCGTCGTCCGACTGGGTGGGACGGAGATGTGGTGGTCGTTGCCAACGAAGCAGGTTCGTACGCTGCCACTCGACATCTTCTACGTATGGGTCACCGAAATCTCGCAGTGATTACCGGACCACTGCATCTGACAAACGCAGCGGAGCGTTTGAAGGGGTTTCGCCGTGCACTTGACGAAGCACGCATCTCGATTGAACCGGAGTACGTCCAGGAAGCGCGCTTCGACCGCCAGAGCGGATACCAAGCAGCACTCCGACTCCTACGTATGCTACCAAGACCTACTGCCATCTTTGCGTGCAATGACCTGATGGCGCTTGGAGTGCTCTTGGCTGCTCGAGAGTTGAACGTATCGTGCCCGGAAGAGTTGTCGGTCGTCGGCTTCGACAATCTGGACTTCACTGAGTTCACTGCGCCGGCGCTTACAACAGTCCACCAATCCGGCTATCAACTTGGAGCGACGGCCGCACGTCTCTTGCTGGAACGAATTGATGGCTCGAAACAGCGCATCAAGAAGGTGGTATTGCCTACGGAGTTAAAGATTCGGCACTCCGCGTCACCTCCCCGCAGGAGAACCCCGGCAGTGGGACGGAAACAAACGTACGATCAGACGGTCGGCTTGAGCTGACTTTTCCCGGGTTCCTCGTGTTTCTTCCATTCTTCGAAGCCCCCTCCGCATCAACGGATCATGGCTCCATGGCATCTGAGTTGCGCTTTGACAAGGTTGGGAGACCGGGAATAAATTACTGCGGCTGGCGCTAGATTGAAACCTTTCAAACAGATACAGCCCACCAAAAAATGTTCTTGACAAAGTATTTTGAAACGATTTAAGCTGCGCCGCGTTGCTTCGATAATTTCTGAAGAAGTGGTGTTTTTGTAAATCGTGATTCCAGCTCCATGGGGTCGAGGGCACCGTAGGCTCTCGAGAATCACATGACCAGAAGCTCAATTCATTTCGCGCGCCTAATTCTCAAGCTATTGCGTTGCTGCAGGCCGGTATCGATTGGACTGTGTTTGGCTTTCTTGGGTTCTCCAGCCCTTTGGACGCAGTCTGCTCAGATGCCCTCAGTTTCCAATGAGCCCGAAGCTGCCAAGGCGTACCGCTTGGGTATGAGCCTGGTCAAAGAGGGACGCCTCGATGAGGCGATACCAGCTTTTAAAAACGGCCTCAGAACTGATCCACAAAGTGTAGTCCTTCTAAACGTGATCGGGGCTACCTACAGCTTGAAAGGTGATTTCGAGCAAGCCGAAAATTATTTACTCAAGAGCCTGCAAACCGACCCGGGATTTGTGCCTGCCCGCAAGAACCTCGCGATAAGTTATTTCAACTTGGCTAAGTACGACTTAGCCATCCCGGAATTTGAAAGACTGATTAATACGCCGGTTAATACGCCGGGCGACTCGCGCTCAGTAGCGCTTCTTTTTCTGGGAATCATTGCCGAAAAGCAAAGGGACTTCAGTAAATCCGCTTCGCTCCTGGGAGAGTCTGGGGACGTTGTCTATCAGTATCCGCAGGCGCTGCTATCGTTTGCGCACTCCCTTTTTGAGTTGAACCAGGCGCAGAAGGCGGATGCTGTCTTAAAGAGCCTGGACGCGATGTCGGGCGTCGCGCCTTCTGAATACTTCAAGGCAGGTCTCCTCTACTCGCAACAGAGGCAATACCAACAGGCCCTCGCAGAATTCGAAAGGGCAGGCAAGGTAGATCCCGGGCTATCGCGGCTCGAATACCGGCGGGCGGTTGTCCTGGACCAGCTGGGCCGCTCCGAAGAGGCACAGAAAGTACTCAAAGATCTCACCAGCATCAGGCCGGACGCCGACTCCCTGAATCTACTGGCCAACCTCGCCAGAAGGGGTGGTGATCTCAATCTGGCGATCCAGTCATTGCGCCAGGCCGCATTGCTCGAACCGGGAAAAGAGGCGAATTATCTAGATTTCAGCACCATCTGCATGGACTACGAAAATTATCCTCTGGCCCTGGAAGCTGCTGATATCGGACTGGCGCATATCCCCGGTTCCTATCGCTTGCAGGTGCAGAAGGGCGCCATCCTCGAGAAGCTTGGCCGCTTCGGCGAAGCCGAAAAGATCGTGCAGAAAGCCAGCGAGCTCCAGGAAGACAACAGTGTCGCCCTCCTAAGTCTTGCCGTCATCCAGACGCATGCGGGCGAGTTACAAGACGCGATCAACACACTTTCTTCAGCAATCAAAACATTTCCGTCCAATTTCCAGATGCATTACTACCTTGGCGTCGCACTCGAACAAACGTTAAAGCACGACGCGAAGGCTGCAGAAGCATTCAGGGGAGCCATCCGATTAAATCCCTCTTTTGCGGACTCTTACTACCACTTATCGAAGCTGTATTTGAAGCAGGACCCGAAACTCGCCGAGGAAAACTTGCTGGCCTGTCTACGGCTGGACCCACACCACCTATCGGCGGAGTACAGCTTGGGCCGTCTTTATCTCAAGACCGGAAGGCGAGTGGAAGGACGAGCTTTAATGGACGCGTTCGAACGCCAGCAGCAAGCCGAGAAGGTTAAAGTTCAGCAAAAGCCCAGTCTCGAATTAGCTCAGAGATGAGTAGGACCTCAGAAGAAGGGAAGGACACCATGAAGGCATCACGTCTAATAGCGACGACCATCACGCTTGTTTTCTTGTTCATGGTTCTTAACGCGCCCGCCCACGCTCAATTCACCAGTGGACTAACAGGAACGGTGGTGGACCAGACTGGCGCTGCGATCTCAGGGGCCAAAATCGTTGTCACCAATCAAGATACTCACGTCAGTCGATATACGAATACCTCGGATAACGGTGACTTCCGCATCACGTCGCTGCCCGGGGCGACTTATACCGTTGAGGTGGAGCAAGCGGGATTCAAGACATGGGTGCAGAAGGATCTGCAGTTGGAATCCAACCAGGTAAAGAGCCTTTTCCCGATCCTTGCCTTGCCCAACCAAACAGTCTCTGTAGACGTGAGCGCAGAGCTGGCGGCGGTCGAATCGGACAGAGTCAACACGTCACGAGAAATTTCCGAGTCGATTGTCCGTGATGCACCGTTACTCGGAAGAAATGTCTACACCAGCATGATCGAATTAGCGCCAGGTGTCACAGGTTCGGGGCTGCCGTCTGGAGGCGCGCTGGGTTCCGGTTCAGCGAATAACGATAGTTTTGAACAGGAAGCGGGTTACCAGCTCAACGCAGCCGGGCAGCGGCAGGAGAACAACCAGTACGATGTCGACGGTAGCATTGCTGTGAGCGCCTCCCGCGACGGAGTGGTGAACCTTTCCCCCGAGCCGGACTTTATTCAGGCCGTGCGTATTTCAGGAGCGACGATTGACGCCGCCAAGGGGCGCTACAGCGGGGCATACGTGCAGGTCTTCACGAAACCAGGAACCAACGAATTACACGGGTCGTTGTCGGAGTTCCACACGAATAATGCGTTGACGGCCCGAACTGAGTTTGAGTTCTGTCCCCCGGGGTCGACAGGGTGCCGCGCAATACCGGCCTTTCGAAGAAACGAATTCGGCGGAACCCTCGGCGGCCCGATTATCAAAAACAAACTGTTCGCGTTTGGCGGCCTCTTTGTATTGAGATCCTCCAATGCAACAACCCTGGTCTCTACCGTCGAGACACCCCAGTTCGCCCAATTTGTCGCGCAGAATTTCCCGACTAATCTTTCGTCGGTATTCCTCAAGCAAGCTCCCCCGGGGGCCACGCCTACCACTGGTATTGTCACCGTGGGACAGCTCCAGGCAACCCAGCCCGGTTCCTATCCCGAATCCCCTGCGTTTCAAAACAATCCCGATCTGCCCGCTTTCGGGACAGCGACGTCTCCACTCAGCCTGACCCATAACGCGTATCAGTGGCATGTCCGGCTCGACTACAATGTTAATGAATCGAAAGATCGCTTCTTCTTCGATTGGTTCCGGACCTACTCCAACCAACTCCAAGCCGATCCGCGTCCGATCTATCGTGTAAAGGTTCCGAACAACGGGTTTTTCGCCAAACTCGACTGGACGCACGTGTTCTCTCCAAGTCTTTTGAACGATGCCGGTTTCACTTGGATCGATGCCGACGGATTCAATCCCAGCGCAGTGGGCAATCAGAGTCTCCCCAATGTCAACATCACCGGTGTGTCCGGATATAGCCAGTGGGGGCCGGCTGGCTGGGTCCATCAGAACTACAGCTGGCATGACGTGCTGACTTGGACGCATGGCAGTCACACCATCAACGCCGGAGTTGACGTCGATCGGCATCACGACGACGACCAATTTACCAGCCCGCAGCTCCGGCCGACTTTCGGTTTCACCAATCTTCTTGACTTCGCCCAGGATCAGCCCTTTTCGCAGTTTGGTCCCGCGCTGGAGGTAGCCAACTCTGCCTTGGCTGGCAACTTGTATGAGATCCTGCGGTGGCTTTATGGAGGAGCATTCGTACAGGACGACTGGAAAGTGACGCACCGGTTCACGCTCAATTTGGGTATTCGGTACGACTACTTCGGCCATTGGGGAACCTACTATAATTCACACACCCCATTCCCGTTCTTCTCTCTGGGTTCGGGTAGGGATTTTGCTTCTCAAGTGACCAACGGAACAATGTCCGTCCGGGGCGGGAAGAATGCATATGTGACGAATAATCGACCCCAGGGATGGGGCCCCCGAATTGGATTTGCCTGGGATATTTTTGGCAATGGGAAAACCTCGTTGCGGGGCGGGTACGGCCTGTTCTTCAATAACGTGGCTGACGGATCGTGGTCATTCCCCGCGCGCGCCAATCCGCCGACCTGGGCGGTCCCCGATTTCAATGCGGATAGTCCGACTCATCCGTTCAGCTATGCGTTGGGGGACTCGACAGGCACCGTCTGGCCGACCCCACCGGGAATCACGTTTCAAACCAATGCGGCGGGCGGAATCGTAGGCTTACCGGTCCAAACATCGGGTTTAGTGTCCAACCTGGATCAGCCTCGTACGCATGTCTTCATGTTCTCGCTCCAGCGCGATCTTGGGCACGGTCTGGCGGCTGAGGCGGACTACAACGGCTCCCACAGTACGAATCTATACGTCCAGACCGACGTAAATCGTTTCCCGGGGGACCTGATCGTCAACAAGGGAACGCAAACGCGGTTGAATCCCAACTTCGGCAGCATTGTCTTCGGCCGCACCATCGGAATAGCAGATGGCCATTACGGCTCCCTTATGTTGAGCAAACGGTTCACTCATTCCTGGCAGCTGAGGGGTATCTACACTTTCGGTAAAGCCACCGACGACACGAGCAGCAACGACAATGGGACGAACAACGGCGAGGCGATCTTCAACCCGCTGGATATTCCGTTCCAACACGGCAGGGCGGACTATAGCGTATCCAAGCGCCTCACCATCGATAGCGTGGTGGAGGTGCCGTCAGGGTTCTTCAAGAACAACTTGGCGAAGAAGGTCCTCGGCGGTTGGCGCATGTCCAATATCGTGGTGCTGCAGAGTGGCTTGCCCTTCTCCGTATTTACTTCGGCCTCGTTCAATCCGATTCTGGATTCGAACGGAAATGTGATCGGTTTGCAGCCGGGGAGCGGCGACTTCAACGCCGACGGCTATGGTTACGATCTGCCGAACGCAGCGGCCACTGGCGCCGTGCACACGGGCAACCGGAGCGATTTTCTTACAGGTTTTGCTTCGGCGTCCGCTTTCCCCACCCCCGCACTCGGACAACAGGGCAACGTGGGCCGGAACACCTTCACGGGCCCGGGTTTGGCTAACGTTAATACAGAATTCGCGAAGGCGGTGAAATGGGAGCGGTTTTCTGTCGAGTTTAGAGCAGATGTTTTCAACCTGTTCAACCGCGTTAACCTGACTCAGCCAGATAGCGATTTGTCCCACAGCCTTTTCGGTAAATCACCCAGCCAGAACCTGCCTCGTTCTGTGCAGTTTGGGCTTCGCCTGGATTTCTAAGCCGAGGAGGCGATGAGTCGACGCACCGCAGTGCAAGGCATAACACGACGCACGGCAGCCGAGATCGCCGGTAGTTGTGCCGTTAGCGTGGGATTACCGGACGAACCTGTTACGGCTGCAGGCAAAGTATGACAGGATGGAAGGTGCGGATGGGAACAAGCTGAAGGAGCTCGAAGACTTTGCTCGCGCCGGGACTTCATCCGAACTGGGAGGGCCATGTATCAACCGGAAGCGTACGGGATCGCGCTGTTGTTCATGATTGGAAGCATGCTGTGTTGGGGGTCATGGGCCAACACCATGAAACTCACTCCGGGTTGGGCCTTTCAGCTCTTTTATTGGGACTACGTACTCGGCATCGTTGCGGCAAGCCTTCTGTGGGGACTCACGCTCGGCAGCGCTGGCGGGGGAGAACTCTCCTTCCTCAGCAATATCGGCAGCGCGGATGCAACTCATATCATCTTCGCCCTGCTCGGCGGAGTGGTCTTCAACGTAGCAAACCTCCTGCTGGTTGCCGCAATTGATATTGCCGGGCTTGCTGTCGCGTTCCCAATCGGAATTGGATTAGCCCTTGTGGTGGGCGTAGTGCTGAATTACTTCATTTCCCCGCAAGGAAGTCCCCTGTTGCTGTTTGGCGGTGTGCTTCTGGTCGTCCTCGCCATTGTCGTGGACGCGCTGGCCTATCGCAGACGCGAGACCATACGAAAAACTCCGAGCACTCGCGGCATTCAGATCAGCCTCGCATGTGGCGTGCTGATGGGCGTCTTCTATCCCCTGGTTGCCAAGGCGATCACGGGTGACCACTCGCTCGGTCCCTATACCGTGGCGTTCTTCTTTGCTATCGGCACTGCCTTGTGTGCGGTACCGGTGAATTACTTCCTCATGCGGAGGCCGCTAACAGGAGGCCAGCCCGTGAGCATGGCCGACTACTGGAAAGGGCGCGCCGCTTGGCATTGGTGGGGAATTCTTGGCGGAATGATCTGGTGCACGGGCGCGGTCTTGAACTTCGCTGCTTCGCACGCGCACATCATCGGTCCGGCGATTTCGTACGCGATCGGGCAGGGGGCGACGATGGTCTCCGCCGTATGGGGAGTGTTTATCTGGAAAGAATTTGCCAGCGCACCTGCGAGTGCTCGAAAGCTAATACCATTGATGTTCATTTTCTTCCTCGTCGGGTTGGGCGCAGTCGCGGTGGCTCCAGTTTTTCCGAGGTGACGGCGCCGCGACCACTGCGGTAAACCGGGACCAACCGCGGCGAAGGCGAGAGCTAAAGCTGGGAATCGTTATGGCGAAGCGGATCGTAGTTGTGGGAAGCATCAATCTTGACCTAGTAGGCGCCGCTAACCGAATTCCGATTGCTGGGGAAACGGTTGCGGGACTGAGCTTCCAGACTTTCCCTGGTGGTAAGGGCGCGAACCAAGCGGTGGCGGCTGCGCGTCTTGGTGGCTCGGTGAGCCTGCTCGGAAAGCTCGGAACGGATGCTTTCGGTGCGCAGCTGAGAGAAAGCCTTGAAGAATCAAAGGTAAACACCGACGGAATCGAAGTAGTTCCAGGATCGTCGGGCGTCGCGCTGATTACCACCGATCCGAAGGGAGTGAACGCGATCACGGTCATTGCTGGAGCGAACGCACATCTCTCTCCGGCAGATCTCGATACGCATATCGGTCTTATCCGCAGCGCTGGCATTTTACTCACCCAGTTGGAAATCCCGCTTGAGACCGTGGAGTATTTGGCTGCAATTGCCATTCGAGAACGAATCCCTCTGGTGCTGGATCCCGCGCCCGCACGCCCGCTGCCGGCGTCACTATTGAAGTGTGTCGACTGGCTGACGCCGAACGAGACGGAGGCCTGTTTCCTCCTGGGGTGCGCACCGGAAGAACTATCTAAAGAGGCGCTCAAGGATGCGGCGAACGTCCTGCTCGCACTCGGAAGCCGAAATGTCATCCTCAAGCTCGGAGAACGGGGCTGCTACGTAGCGCTATTGGACGGAACGCGACACCTACTGCCGGCCTACAGTGTGCACGCTGTCGATACCACGGCGGCGGGCGATGCTTTCAATGGCGCCCTCGCTGTCGCACTACTGAACGGGCAAGATCCGCTCAACAGCGCTTCGTGGGCGTCAGCCGTTGCCGCAATCTGTGTTACTCGACCTGGCGCCCAGCCGTCGATGCCAACCTCTTTAGAGGTGGATCGTTTCCTCGAGGACAGTCAGAGCCTCAAGTTGAATGGTTGACGCCGACGCGATACCAGCCGACTTCTCACGAGAACCCGCGAGGGGGCGTCTGCACACTGTCTCCAATGCCACGAGGTAGAAATGAATTTTCCCTAGTGCAACGCTCGACATCTCAAGCGCATTCGCAGCAAGCGCCGCAGGCGGAGTTCACCGAGCGGTCGTCGAGGAGGCTTTTCTTGTCGCGTGCGGAATATCTTGATCGCGTGGAGTCATCTGGAACGCACAGATGGTCGCTCTGATGACAGGCGTCCGTTTCGAACATCAACCGGTTTCGACTCTGCCTGTGACCCCTCACACACCTTGGAGGCGACAAGGAACCCCTCAACTCATCTGCGCTCTCACGAAATCCATCGCCTGCCTAACGACCAGAGTCCTTACGGCCGGGGCGTCATCCTCCAGGCAGTGGCTCCCCCCTGGAACGCGCGGAAATTCGTGCTGTACTTTGAACTGAGACAATTTCTCGTCCATCTTTACCGATTCCTCGTATGGCACGTCCGTGTCCGCTGTCCCATGAATCGGCAGATTGCCGTCTTTTTCATTGACGATAATTTCGCCATCTTCGACGATTGAGCGGACTCCGGAAAGATCACCGCTAATGGCCAAGAGCGCTGCCCAGCTACTTAGAAAACGAGGTCACTCAATCCCGGATGATCATCGGGTCGGCGGCCAAGCGGCCAAAAATACTTGCGATCCGACTCCTTGGCGGGAAGATCATTGATGCATGCGAATCTTAACCGCATCAGGCGGTTCGGTGGTGCTGATCTGAGCTGGAGTCGTAGCAAACGTTTTTGCTCGGATGGCACCACGCCCGATTGATCCTGGAATTGGAGCGCGACGAAACGGAACAATCTCGTGTGGTCCCTAGGTTGGCCATCACCGGAAAGGTCGGAAAGGAAGCTGCCTCCTAGATAGACGCGTTTCGGCACAGGAAGAGCAAGAATTGTGAGACCGAGGACTAACGAACTAGACGCTCGCCGCTTTCCGCGCTAAACGCGGGTTGAAGAGGCCATCACTGTCGCTATGGCCAGAGCGATTCGGCGGTTTGCGCGTCCACGGGAACGTCGTGCACACACGCCTCCGTTTTCGGCGCACCCTCCGCCATGGCCACCAGCAACCGACGAATGTGCAAGATGAGGTTTTCGAAGTCCACATCCTGCCAGCGAAGGCCGATCAATTCTCCTCGACGTGGGCCGGAGAAAGCCTCCAATTCGATCGTCGGAGGGAGCGGTTGGACTTTTCTCGGGCCATTCCCATCTGATCGCATAGGAATAGAGCGCACGCATGATGTTTCTGATCTTTGTCCTGCTGCCCTGTGCTCTTCATTTGGGAGGCAGTTCCACTCCTGTGACTTCATGACGTTCACTTACGACGCCATCGGGAATCACCAGGGCCACCCATGGCGTCTCCGATGAGAGTACCTGAGCGTGCCAGACAGCCTCCCTTGCATTCCCGGAAATCAGATCCACCCTTTGCGTTCCTGGTTCGTGCAGAATGAGATTGTCGCTTCGAATTGTGAATGTATGATTACCAGCGCCCTCAGCGGACACTCGCAAGACAATTTCATTGTGACCTAGATCCTGAAGTGTGACCTTGAAGTCGAGAATGTGCTCACGACGAAGATCGAGATTGTAGAGTCCACCAGGCAGGACCGTGACGCTGGT
>WNFE01003505.1_pt1 | contig 11651 bp, 11 predicted proteins | sample 5400451 | NCBI WGS metagenome assembly WNFE01 (sample SAMN13153344, study PRJNA577476) | soil metagenome | isolation source: 200 cm saprolite under Douglas fir tree site 2 hole 2 | place: USA:California | collected 2015-04-18
GCCGCCCAGATCCCGTCCGCGACCTCCCCCCACCCCTGGGCGCTGTCCAGGTCACCGCGGTGGGCCGCGGCGGCCGCGTTCGCCAGCGCGCTCGCGTGGAACAGGGAGATCGACTTCGACACGCTGAACGTCGCGTCCCAGTACAGGTCCGGCGTCCTGACCTGGGCTTTCGCCTCGATCATCAGCTGGCCACGCCGTTCCGCTGTCGCTTCCGGCTCAGCGGCCAGCAACCCTGCGTAGATCTCCTCTGCTGGCCGGTACCGGCCCGGCGCCCGGCCCAGCCGCGTCTCCCCTGCCGGGTCACGAGGGTCCAGGTGCTGCCCGTAGAGCCGCTCAAAGACCTTTCGCTTAACGATTCCTCCTGGCTGGAATCCCAGTTCCGCGACGCCTTTCCCGGTCCAGATCCCGGGCGGCTCCCCGCCCTTCTCCGCCGGTGACAGGTAGTACCGCACCCCCTTTCCGATGCTCCTGGCGTCCTTGACCGGCTCGGCGGTGCCGATCTGCCGCCACGGGTAGGAGGCGTCATGACCTTTCGAGATGGTGATGATCCCTGCCACTACCGCCCTCCCCGCCGGGTCTTGACCCCGGCCATGATCATTAGTAATGCGTAGGTGTGGGTTAAATCAGACAGTCAAGATGATGCAGGCTGGGGTAGGCTGACAGCAACGGGATTTGGCAGCAGAGGCGGCGGGTCAGGGCAGCAGGAGAGGAGGCCGGGATGGGGCACGAGACCGGGACCACGGCAGCGCGCGGCGACGGGAACGCCAGTCAGCCGACAGCAGCCGGGCTAGCGGGCGTGGCGGGCCGGCGGTCTGGTACTGATGAGGACATGGGCCCGGGCGAACGGCGGCTGCTGGCGGCGACACCGCTGCACGCGATCACCGCGCTACACGGCGAGACCGGGCTGCGGGAACGCTTCGCGATCGAGATCGCCAGCTTCCCCAAGGCCGACCGGCAGCGCATCGATCGGGCGCTGGATCTGGCGACTCGGCTGCACGCGACCGACCGGCGCCAGCGCGAACCATACCTGAACCACCTGCTGCGGGTCGCCATCCGGATCATCTCCCACTACAAGATCCGGGACGCCGACGTAGTCTGCGCGGCCCTGCTGCACGACGCGGTCGAAGACCACGCCGCCGACCTGGCTCCCGGCGGCGGCCGGCAGGAGGCGCTCGCGGTGATCGCCGCGCAGTTCGGCGACCGAGTAGCCGAACTGGTCGGGGCGGTCACCAACCCTGAGTACGACGCGGGGCGGGACAAGCACGAGCAGTACCGCAAGCACGTCGCGGCCAGTCTTGAGGCCAGCCCGTGGGCAAGGGTCATCAAGGCGTCTGACTTCACGGACAATGGCGTCGGCCTGATCCACACCACTGGCCCCAAGCTCGGCAAGCTCGCCAGCAAATACGCGCCGCTGGTCCCAGTGCTGAAAGAACTCATCGCCCGACCCGACACCCCGCTGACCGACGACGTCAAGACGCACATCCTCGGCCAGCTCGACCGCGCCGAGCAGCGATTCGCAATGATCCAGCCAGCATCAGACTGTGCCGAGGCACCCGGCTAGCTACTAGCATCGGGCGCTCGCGCGGCCGCCATGCGGTGGGGCCAGACTGGGTAGTCCCGGAACGCGGGGGCAGGTGACCTCGGTCAGAGGCCACTTGGACGCCCCAGGGTAGCGGCCAGGAAGATCCGACAGCACGCGATTGTGGTGTCGACGGGCGTAATCTCACCGACCCCGCCTGGGCCGGTGTTGCCCGCTACCCACCATGAAACATGCTGCGTCACACTGAACAGACGGCACCGGAATCGTCTCACCGGCGGCGACAGCTCCATGAACATGGGTGGCCGGCGGACCCCCGCCCGGTGACCGCCGCAAAGTCGGAGCAGTGGCTACAGAGGGTAAGCGTTCCCGGTGCGCTAGTGCCGTGCGCTTGGCGCCTCCTTGCCGATTCTGCTCGGAGGAGGATCAGCGATCTGTGGCGTACTGCCGGGTACAGATCGTTCAGTTCGGGCTCACTGCTCTTGTATGACAGAAGCTTCACGCAGCTCCCTTGGCCCCATCCGTTAGGGACCGCATAGCCACATCTGCAGCGAGAACGTGCGTCTTACGGCCACGAACACACTACGTATGCGTAGCCGCCCGGCACGAATGCCTCCGTGTCGGTCGTGAACGCTCTGATCAGTGTGCAGACTCATCGGTGAAGGCGAGTCCGTGGTTCCGGCTGGCGGAGGTGAGCGATGGGACGCCCGAGGGTACTCGTCGCATCGAACGATGCGACGCTTGGATCGCTGATCAGGTGGGTGCATGCCCGACTCGATGAGGCTGACACCACCTACGAGCAGGTAGCGGGCGATATCTCCTACAGCAGGTCGTGGGTCTCGCGGGCGCTATGCGGTCGACGACTTCCGCCCTGGCAACTCATCGAGACGATAGCCGGGCGCTGCGGGGCGTCGCCCCGCGAGGCAAGGAAGCTCTGGGAGGCGGCCGAGGCCGCACAACTTCGACGCCAGGTCAGGCGGATCGGCACCTCTCCACCGTCGGACATCGCCTCCTGGCTCGACATGTACGACGCCCTAGGTGACCTCATCACCAGCAAGGTCGGCTCTCACCGCGAGTTGGTCCGCAAAGACGAGAGGGGCCAACTCACGCGCTCAACCATCGGCGCAATCCTGCGCCATGAACGATCCCTGTCCCGCGACGTGTTGATCCGGGTGCTGACGGTCTGCGAACTCAGCGATAAGGAACGGGAAGCGTGGATGGATGCATGGGAGCGCTATGGCAGGCCACGCCGTGAGGCGATGGAAGACCTGCGGCGTGCCATCGCGTACAGCCGTCTCCACCCGGACGCTTCTGCTCCTCTTCCCGGGAGTCCCGGTGAGCGTGGACAGTAAGGGCAAGAACTCAGCAGAGCCGTCCTATGCACTGGAACTGCACGTCCGGGGCGTCATCCACGTCCAGGTCGAGCGATTGCCCCCAGTAATGGGGACCCTGCTCACGTCGATCGTCTCAGCGATAGCGACCTGGCTCGCGACTGTAGGAATCCATGTTCATTAGGGATTCCGTAGCCAGGCGCAGATCGGCCAGTTCTGCACCCGGCTACTCGCTACTGTCCAGACGACCCCTCCCAGCCAATTAGATGACATGCATCGGGCCGGGCTGAGCTGAGTTCGCGGCGGGTGCCGGGGGACCTCCTCAGCTCAGACGCGAGTCAGGATTGACCGCGTAGGCAATTCGCATGGAGCGCGTGCGTGCGCGCTCCGGAGCTTGAGGAGGTCCCGATGCCCATCGTAGGCGGGCTGGATATCCACCGGAAGCAGATCACTTTCGACTACCTCGACACCGGCACCGGGCAGGTGCAGCGCGGGCAGGTCAGCCCGGCGGACCGGGAGCACCTGCGGGCCTGGCTGGCGCGGTTCCACGGCCGCGATGACGTCGCGTTCGCGACCGAGGGGTGCACCGGGTGGCGGTATGTCGCCGAGGAGCTGGCCGCCGCCGGGGTCGCGGCGCACCTGGCCGAGCCGGCGGACACCGCGTTCGCCCGCGGCCGCAAGCGGCACGCCAAGACCGATAAGACCGACTGCCGGCACCTGCGGATGCTGCTGGCCGAGGGCCGGCTGCCGGAGTGCTGGATCCCGCCCGCCCGCATCCTGGAATGCCGGGCGCTGCTCGAGCTGTATCACGACCTGCGGGCCGAGCACACCGCCTGGGTGCAGCGGATCCACGCGGTGCTGTTCCACCAGGGCGCCCCGGCCCTGGGCGAGGGGACGCTGCGCACTGAGCAGGGCGTGGCCGCGCTACGGGCTGTCACGGCCGAGTGGCTGTCACCGGCCGGTCAGCTGCAGGTCGCTACCGCGCTGGAGATACTCGAGGCCCTGGAGGCCCGGCTGCACATGCTGCGGCACCAGCTGACCGACGCCGCCCGGCACCTGACCGGCGCGAAGGTGCTGGCCGCCCGGCTGTACGGGGTCGGGCCGGTCACGGCGCTGGCGATGACGTGCTGGCTGGGCGGGAAAGACCGGTTCTCCTCCTCCCGCAAGGCGGTCCGGTTCGCCGGGCTGGACGTCACCGTCTACTCCTCGGACCGCAAGGGCCCGCCCGGGCGGCTGTCCCGGCAAGGACCGCCGGTGCTGCGCTGGGCGGTCTACGAGGCAGGCAAGACCCACGCCCGGTCCTCGGCCCCGGACTACCGCTACTACGCCCAGGTCAAGGACCGTTGCAACGGCAAGCGCGCCGCGCTGTCTGAGGCCCGCAAGATCCTCCGGCAGGCCTGCCACATCCTGGCCGAGCTCGGCGACGACGCGCTCGCCCCGGCGGCCTGAGACCCCTGCCATGGTGACCAGCACGTGACCGCCGGCCCGGCCGGGCCCGCCGCAGCCGCATTCACCCGATGGGGAACCACCGCGGCCAGCTCCCGACGAACCGCTGTCAGCCGCTGCCGGACCTGCCCCCGCAGGGCCAGGCGGACGGCCTGATTAGACTGAGCGGCCGCATCCCCGGCAGGCCGGGGACACCCGATCAATCATCATGTCGCCGGGGCAGCGCCTGTGCCCCGCGGACCTAGGTAAGGCTGGCTGCCTCCTGGCCCCACCCCTCCGGCCCTCACAACTGGTCACCCGCACAGAAAGGCCGCACGCCTGAACCGCTGACCCAGATCCCGTACCACCAGGGACTCCCTGCCCCCCGCCGCCCGGCATGATCCGCTCCCGGACGATCGCGTCAAGGGCGCCTGCGGCGCCGCTGCGCGGGCGCTGCGCGCCCCTGTGACCCGCCCGCCCGGCTCGCAGAACCGGCAGCTATCAGGGAACAGGGAGCGGACTCAGGCATCCCCAGACCACGGCGATCATGACCGTGAAACCCAGAAATCGAACGCTTGCGGTCACAGACGGATGCAGGTAAGGCGGCTCTGCGAGCGTTCTCCCTTCCTCGTTACTCAGCGTGATGCTGTCCATTTGTCGTCGTCCAGGGGCCGATCTCGGACCAGCGCGGTGTCAGTGATCTGCTGCAGGTCGCAGGCCGAGGTGCTTGCCGATCTGCCACCACGGGCGTCGGGCGGCTACGTCATGCCTGATCTGACGCGCCATATGCGGCTACGGATGTCTGCCGCAGGCTGATTAACCTGGCTGGTCTGGTGGACTCGTGTCAGCCGCCGAGCGCGAACAGGCACCCATCCCAGTAGGCCTCCACCCGTGGGTGGCGCTTTCCCCGCAGGCCGATCTCCAGAACATCAGGTTGCGGGCCGGCCGGAGCCCGCAACCACAGCTCCAGCCGCGCCACCGGGATGGGGGTGAAGCCTGACAGGCCTGGTGGTGCCCCGGTCGCCGCGCGCATGTAAGCCGGCGTGCCCGCGCAGCACATGCGCGGGTGCGCCGCCCACACCCACAGGCTGCCGCCGCGGGCAGCGACAAACCCGGCAGCTTCCTCGCTTATCTGCACCCGCACACCCCTACCCTAATGCCGGTCACGACGGTATAACGAATGCGGCACCAGCCCCGATCCAACCGCCACGGGAGCACACCACCAGCGGCATGACAGTGCGTTTCGGCCGGGCGTCGGATGACTCTGCTACGGCGCGCCTAATGGCTTAACGAGTTAAAGTGTCCGAGCACCCTTGAGGCGTAATAGTCCTCCCAGGGCTGGTCCAGCGATCTGGCGGTGTATTCCTTGTCCAGGGAGACGAGCAGGTAGACCAGTTCGCTGCGGACGGGCTTGACTCCCAGTAGGACGGGCAACTCGGAGAGCCTGATGAGCCAGTCCGCATACCAGCTGGCCCAGTCGTCGTCGGCCCCGTCCACTATCCGGAAAACCCTGTGATGCGTCTCGCCTGCCTCGTGCAGAAGGCGGCTGATCTGTTCCACGGTGTCCGTCATCTGCCCCTCCAGGGCTGGTCTGCTGGCAGTACCGTAGCGCTCGCAGCGGCAGATGCGGGCGTTGCGAGGCTCAGCCGATGCGCTCGGCCAGCGAGACGATGATCCCTTCCGGCCCCCGGACGTAGGCCATCCGCCAAGCGCCCTCGTACTCGCCGATGCCACCGACCAGTCCGTAGCCCTCGGTAGCTGCCCAATCGACAGCCGCCTGCAGGTCCTTGACCTCGAAGGCCACGTTGCGCAATCCCAGCTCGTTGGCCATGGCGGCCGGTGAGCCCGGCACGGAATCGGGTCGCACGAAGCTCGAGAGCTCCAGGCGGGTGCCATCGTCGGGCGGCTTCAGCATGACGATCTCGGTGCGGGAGTCGGGAATGCCGCAGACCGTGTCCAAGAACTCGCCCTCGACGAACGTCCTGCCCTCGACCTCCAGGCCCAGCGCCACGAAGAAGGCGGTCACGACGTCGAGATCTGCGACCGTGAGGCCGACGTGGTCGAAGCGTCGTACATGTGACATAGGCCCGTCCTCCCGTCGTCGTACCGGCCGTGCATCCGCCACGGTAGGCGTTCTCAGTACCTCTCGTTGCGGCACCTCCGCGAACGCACACTGTCAGCGGCAGATTCGGACGTTCGCTGCCCTGGTGCTCGTGAATAACTATGCGGACTCCACGGGTGCTGCGCGCACTGACCCACCGTTAGACACCCCGAGCTCGTACAGCCTGCTGCAAAGGCTACGCAGAATAGGTCGATCGGGCGTGCGGGCTGCAGGCCGCAGCATATGCGGGGTATGGCCGTGGACGGCCAGCCTAACCGCTTGACCGGCAACTGGGTCTGAGCCTCGCTTTCTGTGCTGCCAGAGTGCCTCACTACTTTTCGATCCGCCCACTTACTATTTGGCGATGCCACTGCGCTGGCCAACTGGCTGATCATGGGTGCGGTTGGGCCGGCACTGGCGGCGTTGCTGATTAACTGGGCGGCTGGCGAACTTGGCGGCGCAGCGAAGCGCTGGTTTGAGCGGCTCCGCACCGCGGTCGCTTGCACCGAGGCCGGACATCCGAGCCGGAGCGGGCATGGATCGACGAACTGGCCAAGGCGAGGGCACTCACCAGAAGCGAGCATGAAGCCCGATTAGCAATATAAGGGACGGTAGTGCTAGTCTCGTCCCGTGAATCGGGTCTTCATCCTAGGCGCAGGCTTCTCTAGGGCTATTCATTACGATATGCCATTGCTTGCTGACCTGAGCTACGGAGTAAAGGACACACTGGCTACCAAAGGCATCGACATCGGCCCAGACCTGGATGCTCTGGGCAACCCGGAGCACTGGTTGAGCTTGCTCGCCGAGCGTGCGCCCTGGCTTAGCTCTCCCGAGCAGATGCGCAACTCCGCCCTCTTCATCGACGTATCTCAGGCTATCTATGAGGTACTGACCGCTATGCAGGTTAGAGCTTCCATCGAAACACCACCTACCTGGCTCTTTCCTCTGGTCAAATACTGGCATCGCACACAATCCACAGTCATAACTTTCAATTATGACTGTCTTGTGGAACTAGCATACATGGATGCCGTACTTCCCGAGTTGGAACCTGGCGGGGGGCAGGCTTCCGACCTTCTTGTTATCCCTATCACCCCCGCCGCCCTGCGGACGGCTTCTATCTACGGAGGGAAGAAGCCAAATACATTTAAGTTACTCAAGTTGCATGGCTCGCTGGATTGGTGGTACTCAGGCCCACAGGCTGAGCCATCTGACCCGATATATCGGATGGCTTGGGTAGGTGATTTTAGAAGAGGCATAATAGAGGCTTGGGGCGAGGCCGGGGGATCAGCATTGGTTGCGGACAAAGTTCCGATGCTCATTCCGCCTGCCGCGACCAAAACGCCGTTCTACCAGAACAGGCTCCTTGCCGCCCAGTGGGTTCGCGCTGGCGAAGCCTTGCGCCAGGCCGAGGAGTTGATACTGATGGGCTACAGTGCACCACTGACTGACTTGACAGTCACTACCCTCATAGCTACGCAGTTCAAAGGCGAAGCTATCGTGCCTGTTAATCGCGACCCGGCCGTTGTTGATCGAGTGAAAGAACTTCGCGGCAAGATCAGACCACCAGAAGTTATCGATAGTTTCATTGATGCGAATGCGATCGATAAGTGGGTCAAGACTTTTGCATCAGACCCGGATGTCGACTCGCCGATGACATAGGAAGCATCGTCGCAACACTTGACTGCCAAGAACACCAGAACTGACCGATATGCGAGAACAGGGCACCGCTCTACTTGATAACTACAAGCCCATACTCGGCGATGTGGCAGCGCGGATAGCTTCCCGGCCGAACTATGGAGCGAAGTGCTCTTGCCGGAGTTATGCAGGTCTATGCATACATCAGCAAGCTTATGCGTACCGGCAGGCGCACTACTTTCGGCAAAGCCGGACTTCCCGGTGGCTTGTTGCAGTGAAGCCCCAGGACGTGGTCAGGTGCCCGATGCCATGTAGGCGGCGAGGATGTAGTTGGGGTGGCGGTCGAGGTTCTTGCGGGCCCTGTCATAACGCATGGTGGTACGCGGGTCCGCGTGGTGGGCGGCGATCTGCACGTCGCGCAGTGAGCCGCCCTTGAACCGGGCAAGGTAGGCAGCTACGGCAAGCCGGAGCCGGTCAGCACGCGGTACGGGATGGTCGGACGAGATGGAGGCTAACTCGTAGTAGTGCATCATGCTTCGACACTGCGCCCGCACCTATCAACAGCAAAGCCCTCAACCCGCGCCATGTGGCTGAGCGGGCGGCTCGTCCTGCGTGATCTATGAGCGGCCTGCGGCGATGTGGTCGTGAACGAACCCACGACACGTGTTCGGTTGTGCGTCGCGTGCCTCGGTTGTTGACTGATCACATGACCGAGCTCCCCTTGGTGCGGGCTCCGCGGATCCCGGTGACAGACACCTTTCACGGAGTCGATGTCACCGAGGACTACCGATGGCTGGAGGACGCCTCTTCGGAGGAGACCATCGCCTGGACAAAGGCCCAGCAGCACCGCAGCCGTACCTACTTCGGCGGGATCCCCTGGCGAGGCGCGCTGCGGGCCCGTGTCGAGCAGCTGCTGAAGTCCGAGAGGACGACGTACAAGCGGCTCCTGTCCGGCGGAAGCACCTTCTTCGCGCTGAAGGTGCAGACGCCACGGCAGCAGCCGTTCCTGGTGGCGCTGACCGACCTTGACGACCCTGCGACCGAGCGTGTTGTCGTGGATCCGGATGTAATCGACTCGTCGGGTGAGACCACCATCGACTTCTTCGTTCCGTCCCCGGATGGCAAGCAGGTCGCGGTCTCGCTGTCGGAACATGGCACCGAAGACGGGTCGCTGCACGTCTACGACGTCGAGAGCGGGGAGGTCGTCGACGAGCCGATCGCGCATGTGAATCTGATGGGCGGATCGGTGGCCTGGCGTCACGACGGCTCAGGGTTCTGGTACACCCGCTGCGCTGACCCCGCAGGCTTTCGGCAACAGGTGTGGTTCCGCGAGCTCGGTGACACGCCTGACCGCGTTGACCTCGCTGGCCCCTTCGCCGACGAGCGGATCGCGGAGAACTACCTGTCCGCCTCTCCCGACGGTCGTTGGGTGATGGACCGGGTGCAGAAGGGGGATGGAGGTGAGTGGCAGGTCTTCCTCCGTAGCCAAGGTGCCGACGGCTCGTGGTGGCAGCTGGCAGACATCCCCGACAAGTGCGTGCATGCCGTGCCCGGCACGGACGCCCTGTATCTGCTTTCCTTCCGGGACGCCCCGCACGGCAAGGTGCTCCGCCTACCGCTGACCAGTGGCGCCACGGTCGCCGACGCCGACGAGATCGTATCGGCAGGTGACACGGTCATCGAAGACCTCGGGGTGACTCGCGACACCGTCTGGGTAGTGGACATGGACGGCGGGCCGCAGCAGGTGCGCGCCTTCGACGGCAAGGGTGGGCCACTTCCCCCGGTGGAGATCCCGCCGATGAGCTCGGTGTCGTCGTACTCCGCTCGTTTCTCGACGCTGGGACAGGACCGGATCGCCTGGTCGTGCGAGTCCTTCACGGAGCCGGCGACCTGGTGGGTAGCAGCCCGCGGCGAAGCACCCCGACCAACCGCACTGAGGACGACTACCTCCGTCGACCTGTCCGGGTACGAGGTGACCCGCGAGTTCGCAACGTCGAAGGACGGTACCCGTGTCCCCCTCAACGTGATCGCCGCACCCGGCACGCCACGTGACGGAACCGCGCCGGCGCTGCTGACGGCGTACGGCGGTTACAGCATCTCGCTGGTACCGCGTTTCGATCCCGGGCTGCTGCTGTGGCTGGAGCAGGGCGGGGCCTACGTGGTGGCCAACATCCGCGGCGGCGGCGAGTTCGGCGAGGAGTGGCACCACGCCGGCCGGCTCGCCACCAAGCAGAACTGCTTCGACGACTTCATCGCCTGCGCGGACCATCTTCACAGCAGCGGGATCACCAGTCGCGAGCGGCTGGCGATCATGGGCGGTTCCAACGGAGGATTGCTGATGGGTGCCGTGCTCACTCAGCGTCCGGACATCGCCCGTGCGGTGGTAGCAGCGGTGCCGGTGATGGACTCGTTGCGAGCCGAGACCACCACCAACGGGAGGTTCAACACGCCCGAGTACGGCACCGTGGAGGATCCGGAGTTGTTCACGGTGCTGCTCGCCTACTCGCCTTACCACAATGTCGTGGACGGGACGGCCTACCCAGCCGTGTTGCTGACCGCTGGACAGAACGACACCCGGGTCGATGCCCGGCATGCCAAGAAAATGACGGCTCGACTCCAACAGGCAACGTCCTCGGACCGGCCGGTGCTGCTGAGATTGCAGTCCACAGGCCACCTGGCCGGGTCGCTCGACCAGGCCATCGACGAGACAACAGACTGGCACGCCTTCCTCTTCGACCAGCTAGGTCTCGGCTACCGTCCCGTCGCCCCTGCGTGATCGGTCCGGCAGCCAAGCCGCCGTCTCTCCGCGGCAGGCTGTCCGCTGGCTCGCTGAGTGAGCGGCCCGCAGCCCGCTGGTTCCCAGGACGCTTCCGCTTGCCGCGCCTGCGGGGGCGAATGGCGGTCGGCGTGACCGCTGTGGCGCTGACCGCCGCCCTCGCCGCCAGGTTTGCCGTCGCCGGGGTCACCAGCGCCGGGCCCGCGGCTCCAGCACCCGGCCGGATCTCGCTGGATGCCTTCCTCGGCCGCGCCGCCGCCGCCCGCACCCAGCCCACCGTTCTGCCTGGCCCCGGGCAGATCTTCTACGTCAAGGAACTGGACGACACGACCGGTACGCTCCCCGGATTTCCCCCGATGAAGTCGTGCCAGGTCAACTGGGATCCCGCGCCCAGCGTCGGCGGCACCGCGGGCGGGGACGGCACCAGCATCCCGACCCGGCCTGCGCCGCAGTTCTGCGCCAGCGGCGTCCCTGCCCCGCCGGCCGGCTACCCGGAACCCTGGTTCACCGAGCATGGCTACCCCTCCTGGGACCACAACGGGTATCCGCCACCCGACACGCTGCCGACCGACCCGGCCGCGCTGCGGGCCGCGCTCTACACGGCGGCCGGCCGCCCCGCGCCCGACGGAGCCTGGAATTTCTGGGGCGTGGCCGCCCCGGGCCCGGTGCCTAGTCGGCCGTCGAAAACTGACATTGTCTTCGAGCTCGTCGGCAGGCTTCTGCAGGCACCCATCTCCAGCCAGCTACGATCGGCGCTTTACGAGGTCACGGCCCAGGAACCCAGCCGGACGCCCTGTGGCTCTGTGCGCACCCACCCCCTCGGGACCGCGCACAGAGCCACGGGGC